>Ga0302319_10007690_pt1 | contig 21168 bp, 14 predicted proteins | sample Bog_T0_2_FD_203319 | JGI IMG/M metagenome (GOLD analysis project Ga0302319, IMG submission 203319) | Peat permafrost microbial communities from Stordalen Mire near Abisko, Sweden - Bog_T0_2 | ecosystem: Environmental > Terrestrial > Soil > Wetlands > Peat | place: Sweden: Abisko, Stordalen Mire... | reverse complement strand
TGCTGGTGTTTTTTCCCGACCAAGATGTGACTTGGCCCGTGGAGCGAACAGAGGCTTACCGTCTGACAGCTGCTTTCAATGAAAGCAAATTCACGCCTGAACTTGTCGCCGAGGTTACGCGCAATACTGCGAAGCTAAGGCAATTCCACGAATGGCTGAACCGGCGCACGCGCGCGAGCTTTAAGACCCCCGCGGACTTGGAGACGAAGGTGCTTCATGCCTTATACGAGTGGCTTAAGCGGCATCCCGAATGCCAGCCGCTGCAGAAGGGTCCCAGCAATCCCCGCCCTTACCTCGAATGGCTGCGCGAACAAACAGCTACCATCGACATCCGCGGCCTCGGCGTGGGTTCCGGCAAAGCCCACAAGTTTCCCATTGAGGACTTATACATTCCGCTGACGACGCAGAGAGAAGCGGAAGCGCCTACCGAGCGCGAGCGCAAGCCCATGGAGTTGGAAGAGGCCTTGGTACATCGCCGCCTGGTGATCGTTGGAGACCCCGGCTCGGGCAAGACCACCTTCCTGCGGCGCATCGCGAACGCCCTGGCCAATGGAACGGTTGGAAAAGGAGCAGGCATTCCCCAAATCGGACAAGACCGCAGCTTCTGGGACCGCCTGCTGTCGTTGTTCCGGCGCACCGAAGCCGCAGCCTCCCAACCGTTCCCGCTATTCATTCGCATCGCCGACCTGATCGAGCACATCGAGCGTTGCCGCGATCAGCCCGGTCGCCACAGCCCGGAGCCGGAATCGGAGCAATGGCTAAGTTCCGATCCGCTAACAAACGTGGTCGTCCTGGCATGGCCATTCCAATTCACAATCGATCCCGCGACAAAGCCCGATCCGTTCACGGTCAAAGTAAAGCCCGGCCCACCGGGAAGCGCGGTCGGCGGAATCAACGGTTGCTGCACAAACGGAACGGGATTTTGACACCACGCGGACGTCGCGAGGAAACCAATGGCAAAGGCAATTCGGCGCTGCTGGAGCATGCAATGCCTTAAGGTAGCAGATTTCGCTGCGATATAATCTCGCATTAACCAGGAGGCAGCACGAGTGGGAAAGATAGCCACACTATCAAGTGATATAGAAGATTTGAAACTGAAGTTGGTCGCCAAGCAGAAGCTGCTGGCGAGCAATCCCGAGGATGTTCAGAAGTATCAGACTGAATTCAATAAGCTCAGCTCCGAACTGAAGAAGGCCAATCTGGAGTATCCGGCATTGGAAAAGGCCGCCAAAACGGCAGCATCCACGAAAGCCAAGGACGCTACACAAAAAGAGCAGCTTCGCAAGACCGCGGAGCAGCACCTCAAGGAACTGAACACCAAGACTGTCAACGTCGGAAAGTTGCTCAAGATCACCACGTCGGCGGGATCCGAATTGGGCGATGCGATCGCGGAATTGAAGAAGCAAATCGCCTCCAAGGAACTGCTCTACAAGAACGAATACGCCAAAAGCTTGAAGGCGTACGGCGACAAAAAGACGGGCTTGGTCCAGGCCTACGAGGGCGCGGCGAATTCCTTCAAACAATGGTCGGCCGACGCCAAGGTGAAGGCCGCCGAAGCGGAGAACCAGGCGCAAATCGCCGCCAAGGCCGTTTCCCCCGAGGCCGCCCATGAGCCTGCCGCGAAGGCGGCGCAATCTGTGAAGGAGATTGCGGTCATTCTGAAGGCGGCCACTGAAAAAGAACAGGAACTGATGAAGCTCTTCGATCCGCATCGATCCGGTGAAAAGCGGGAGGAGTACGAGATCAGTCTTGAGGACGCCAAGCCTTTCGCGGGCGCGTTCAGCCGCGCCGACAACTATCGCAAGGCATATCAAGGCTATCTGACCCAGATCGGCGCTCTGCAGGAACAGGCCTCCATCAGCGCACGGCAAGCCGAAGTGGCTACCCTGAGTGTCGAGAAGCGGCTGGCGGCCTTGTCGGTGATCGCCCAGAGCATCCGCGACTCCGCTGAGAAAGCTTATACGGAAATGACCGGTAAGCTGATGTTGCAGGGAATCGTGGGCCGGGACTTGGCTAAGCAGATGCAAGGTTGGGCGGTGAAGTCCGGCAATCCCCAGCAGGATCAAAAGACGCTGACGGTGGCGAACACCCGGTGGCAGCAGGTTTTGACCAACGAGGCGACCATGAAGTCCGCCGTCGCCAATCTCAAGCGTAATGTGGAGACGGGAGCGAAAGGCATTCCCGATCGGGAACGTTCGTCGCCCTTGATCAAGTCGGTGCTTGCCACCGCCATGGAATGGGTCCAGAAGGCGGACCAATACGCCGTAACATGGGCCGAGGAGCGCAACAAGGGCGAAGTCGAATATAAGAAGGTAGTGGAGCTGCTGTCCTGACGAATCGCCGTCTCTCCTTGACGATCTAGGAGAGCTGGTGTATCATTCTCCTAGATTCTCTAGGAGGGCTCTCGCTTGTCCAAGCACCAACTCGAACTGATTCAAGGCACCCTCGACCTGTTGATCCTCAAAGCCGCGTCGCTGGGGCCGTTACACGGCTATGGCACACTGTTGCGCATCCAACCGATCTCGCGGGACCGGTTGGAAATCCAACAAGGCTCGCTGTACCCCGACAGCGTTCAATACGCGGACACGTCCAGTATCAACCCGTCAATCATCGCGAAGTGTCGCTGATTCTTGGTCACCAGCGTGAGGCCCTGTTCCAAAGCAGTTGCCGCAATCAATGAATTAAAAAGTGGAGTCCGTGTGACTTTGCGTAACCTTTGATCAACTTGTACGCTCTCGATCCTATGGAGGCGGTCAATGGAACGATTGGGTACGCAGGCAGGAACGCATCAAGATACGCTACTTCCCGCTTGTTCCTGGCTCCAACCAGAAGTTCCATCGCGGTCACCTGCGACATCATCCATGGGTCTGCAAGCGTATCGACGTAGTCGATCGCTTCTGCCTTGCTTCGGGAGATATCGATGAGCACATCGCTATCCAGCAGGTACGGCATCTGGTCAGTCGTTGGCGACAAGGCGAAAGATTCAGCCTCGCAGATCGCCTCGGAGCCGGTTTATGTATTCAACGCTATCCGCCATCTCATCTCGGTCCTTCCACATCCCGCAGAATGCGAAGTCCCGAACGGACCGGGGTAGCTGACCCGCGTGCTGAGGATCAGCGGGAACGTACACTTCGACAACCGTGCCCTCCCTAATCTGCACGGCATCAAGAGGTTTGAAGACGCCGTTTTCATATTTCGCGGGGATTATCACGGTGCTCGCCTATCTGTACAGCAGTCGCGTACGCCTTTCCTCTCTATTGTGCCTCATTCTGCCAGGGTGGATGAAGGCATCCCTCGTATATTCAGGGTCCAGTCGCACGTCGAGATATCTACTAGACCTTGCGGACATGCTCCTCTCCGAAGCACAAGTGCTGTCCAGGAGCATGAACATAAGAAAGGTCGTGGAACTCCTGTCCTGAAGAATCGGGTTCTCCTTGACGATCTAGGAGAGCTGGTGTATTATTCTCCTAGATTCTCTAGGAGGGCATTCGCTTGTCCAAGCAGCAACTCGAACTGATTCAAGGTACCCTTGACATGTTAATCCTAAAAGCCGCGTCGCTGGGGCCGTTGCACGGCTATGGCATACTGTTGCGCATCCAACAAATCTCGCGCGACCGGTTGGAAATCCAACAAGGCTCGCTGTACCCCGCGCTCTACCGGTTGGAGCATCAGGGCTTTATCGCCAGCGAATGGGGCGAATCGGAGAACAATCGCAAAGCCAAATACTACACGCTCACCCCCGCCGGACGCCGCCGGCTGCAACAAGAAGCGCGCCACTGGAACAGCATGTCCGAAGTGATTGCGGGCATCCTCAACACTGCGCCGGAGGAGCTATGACCTTCACCTCACGACTCCGCTCCTGGTTTCGGGCGAGCATCCAAAGGTCTCGTTTGGAGCATGACATGGCCGCCGAACTACGCGACCACATGGACCGCTACGCTGAAGATCTGATCGGGCAAGGAATCGCGCCCACCGAGGCACGCCGCCGCGCCCGCATCGAATTCGGAGCGGTAGAAGCCCGCAAGGAAGAGTGCCGCGAAGCGCTTGGTCTGCGCCTTCTCGACGAACTACGCGCGGACATCCGCTACGCCTTCCGCATGTTGAAGCAAGCGCCCGCGTTCACGATGGTCGCCATCGTTTCGCTGGCTCTCGGCATCGGCGCGAATACGGCTATCTTCACCATGATGGAGACCGCGCTCTGGAAAAGCATCCCCGTGAAACAGCCGGAGCGGTTAAGACTGTTTTCCTGGGTCTCCGGCCCTAAAAGCGTTGTAGATAGCTCCTGGGGCAATTGGAGCGAGAGCGGCGGAGTAACAACCAGTACCTCGTTCTCCTATCCGGTCTATCAGGCATTCCAGAAACAAAAAGTCTTCGATACCGTTTTCGCCTTCAAGCCGCTTGAGCATCTCACCGCCTTGATCGGAGGCCAGGCCGAACTGGTTACCGGCTACCTGATCTCGGGGAATTTTTACGCAGGCGTGGGCGTTTCCCCAATCGCCGGCCGCCCCATCGGGGAAGCGGACGACACCGCCAACGCCCAGGCCGTCGCGGTAATCAGTTACCGATATTGGAATCGCCGCTTCGGCCGGGACGCTGCGGTCATAGGAAAGCAAATCACTCTGAACCAGGTTCCGGTCACTATCGTCGGCGTCAATCCGCCGGATTTCACCGGTGTCCAGCCTGGACAGAACCAGGACTTCTTTATGCCAATCAACCTGCAGCCGGTGTTGATCCCGAACCAGTATTCGGACAAGCGGTCGTTGTTAAACGATCCCAATTACTGGTGGGTGCTGATCATAGGACGGCTGCGTCCGGATACGCCCGAAGCCAAAGTGCAAGCCGCCCTGGACGTCGCCTTGATCCAGACCGTTCGTGCTACCTTGCCGGACAAGTTGAAGAACGATATGCCGCATATCCGGCTGACGACCGGATCGCGAGGACTGGACGATTTGCGCGAGCAGTTTGGCAAACCTCTATTCGTACTTGTGGCGCTGGCAGGATTGGTGCTATTGATCGCCTGCGCGAATCTCGCCAACTTATTGCTGGCGCGCGCTACCAGCCGTCAGCGGGAGATCAGTGTCCGGCTGGCTCTGGGAGCGGGGCGCTGGCGGATCATGCGGCAGATGTTAACCGAAGGCTTGGTGCTGGCTCTGTTGGGTGGGCTTGCCGGTCTCGTCACCGGATATTGGGCCAAGGACACCATCCCCGGCCTGTTCCACACGGCCTGGCAACCGCAGATTTTGCGCGCCGAATTTGACGGGCGGGTCACGTGGATCTCACTCGCTTTGGCTTTGCTCACCGGCATTCTCTTCAGCCTGGCTCCGGCCTGGCAGGGCTCGCGGACGGAGGTCAGTGGCGCGCTGAAAGACGGCTCTCGCGCCACCATGAGTCTCCCTAAACTGCTGGCCTCCAAATCGCTGGTGGTTTTTCAGATTTGCCTGTCCGTGGTGTTGCTCATCGGGGCCGGTCTGTTCGTTCGAACCTTGATGAATCTGCAGTCCGCCGATCTTGGCTTTCACCCGGACCGCATCGTGCTTTTCAATGTAGATCCTCCGCTGACACGTTATGCCGAGGAACGGCGCAGAGAGTTGTATGAGCAGTTGGAACAACGCCTCTCGGTCCTCCCCGGCGTGCAATCGTCCACCTTGTCCTCCGAGGCTCTGATTTCGAATAGCGAATCCACCACTCGCGTCGCGCCTGCCGGGCGAAAACCAGGCCCCGGCGATCGCGCCTGGATCAACGAAGTAGGCGATCGATTCTTCGAAACCATGGGAATTCCCATCCTTTATGGGCGCTCCATCGGCGCGCAGGATCGCGTTAATTCGCCGAAAGTCGCGGTGGTGAATCAAGCCTTCGTCCGGCATTTCTTCCCGAACGAGAGCCCGCTTGGTAAAACCTTTGGGAACAAGGACACGTTTCAAATTGCGGGGATCTGTGGAGACGCCCATTACAACGACACGCGAACGGCCGTTCCTCCCACCTTTTATGTCCCTTATAGACAGCGCAAAGACATGCGCGCCATGACCTTTGAATTGAAAACGGCGGCCAGCGAGGGAAGTATTGCCGGAGCGGTTCGCGAAGCGGTCCGTTCCATCGATAAAGACCTGCCCGTGTTCGACATCCGCACCCAAACCCAACAGATCGACGATACGCTTTCGAGGGAGAAGGTGTTCGCCGCCCTGACCGCGGGATTCGGCGTGTTGGCGCTGCTGCTGGCGTGCGTGGGGATCTATGGCATGATGGCTTACGCGGTGGCTCGCCGCACCAGCGAGATCGGACTGCGCATGGCGCTGGGCGCGCACAGCCGCCAAGTGCTGACGATGATCCTGCGCGAGACCTCCTGGCTTGCGGGAATCGGCGTTTTACTCGGCGTGCTGATTGCGGCCGGCATTACTCGTTTCATCGAAAGCATGCTGTTTGGGTTGAAGCCTTATGATCCGCTGACACTGGGCGAAGCGGTGCTGGTGATGCTGACGGTGGCCTTGCTGGCAGGCTGGCTGCCGGCTCGCCGGGCATCCCGCCTGGACCCCATGACGGCCCTGCGCCACGAGTAGCAATTTCCAGGGTTCCTGCGCGGAGATGACCAACCGCACCCTCGAACTCCTATGGTTAGTGTGCCTTCTGAACGCCGCCGTCCGCATAGCCAGCGCCCAGCCGACCCCCAACGGGGTGGATGTGCTAACTCATCGGTACGACACATGGCGGACTGGAGCCAATCTGTCGGAAACCGTTCTCACCACCAGGAACGTGGCCGGGTTGCGCTTCGGCAAGCTTTTTGAGCGCGAGGTGGATGGAGACATTTACGCTCAACCGCTGCTTAAGACCGGTGTGGTTGTACCGGGCGTGGGCATGCGCAACATCGTCTACGTGGCTTCCGTGAACAATAGCCTCTACGCGTTCGACGCGGATTCGCCTGCAGCCAATAAGCCACTCTGGTGGGTTCGAGAGGAGGTGGTGGATTTACCGCCCAACCAGGAATACCTGAACTTCGATACGAAGGTGGGGATCGTGGCCACGCCGGTGATCGATCCAGACACGTCGACCATCTACGTGGTGGCGTATTCGAAGACCGGCAATAGGCACCGTTTCCGGCTGCATGCGTTCGATCTGGCCAGCGGCCGGGAGAAGACCGAGATGCACAGCCCGATGGCGATTGACGCGTCTTATCTGGGGAACGGCGTCCGTAGCGTGGATGGCAAGATTTGTTTCGACGCGCGGAAGATGCTGAACCCTCCGGCGCTATTGTTAGCTGCCGGAGTTCTGTACCTGGCGTTCACTTCGCATCTGGATGGCGAGCCGAAGTTCGATTATCACGGCTGGATTATGGCGTATGACGCCAAGACTCTGAAGCAGTTAGCCGTAGTGAATACCACGCCCGACGGAATCCAGGGCGGGATCTGGCAGAGTGGCGGCGGACTGGCGGCGGAGCAGCGGGATGGAACCTATCCATTGATCTACGCCACGGTAGCGAATGGAAGCGTGGGAGGGCGGAACTATGGCGAAACTCTGATGCAGCTGTATCCTGGCGAGTTAATGTCTACGAAACAGGCATTCACTCCGGCCAACCATGAGTACCTGAACGACCGCGATTTGGATCGTTCCACGGCTCCGCTATTGATACCGGACCTGCCGATAGCCGTTGGCGCCCTTCGAACAATCATGGAGCTCCGGTATCGTGGCGCGACAATCAGGGCGCTTTACGTTTGTACGTGTGGGGCGAGGAGGACTACTTACGGGCGTTCCAATTCGACGGGATTCGTTTCGGTGGGGGCAGGGAAGAGCCAAGTGCGCGCTCCGGAAAAAAGCATGCCGGGAGGAATGCTCTCGCTGTCTTCGAACGGGTCCATTGAAGGGAGCGCGATTGTGTGGGCGTCGGTGCCTGTGAAGGACGACGCCAATGCGGGCACCGTGGAGGGAATCCTGCGGGCGTTCGACGCCGCGGACGTGGAGAAGGAGTTGTGGAATAGCAACCTGAATGCGGCGCGGGACCGGGTCGGTATGTTCGCGAAGTTTTGTCCGCCGGTGGTGGCGAACGGTAAGGTCTATATGGCGACGTTTGCGGAACCGGTGAAAGCAGGGCAATCGGCGAGTGCTAATAAGCTAGTGGTTTACGGACTCCTAACGGGAAATTGAAGTTCCATCCGCGGGCTTCGGCTAGAATGGGACTGATTTGTATGAATTAGAGAATCTTCGGCGCGTTCTTGAGAAGGCGGAAGCGCCCCTCAGTTCGGCTAAGTTGAGCAAGCTGTTACAGCAGAAGAGCGGCAAGGTCTTTAAGCCTGTGCTCGACGCGGAAGCCAAGGCTGGCCGGATCTACAAGTGGGCGGCGGATCTGTATTGGGACAAGAATCCCACAGAGATGGCACGCGAGCGCCTATTGACCATAGCCGCGAGTGAGATGCTGCCTGGGCCTAAACTGAACGCGCTCGCGGCGGCGGAGTCTCCGAAGATTGGCTTGTCCTTGGTGCGCAACGCCCGCACGGAGTTGCTGAAGGAGAACTTGCTGCGGGAGGTGGGCAAGGCCAAGCTGAATGTAAACGCTCAGCACCCGCAGCAGTACTTGGAGTTGGAGATCGGGCGACTGCTGTCCGAGTTCGGCATCGAGCGAGCGAAGGAGAGTATTCGAGCCCTGTTGGGAGCGACTGAGGCGAAGGCGGAAATACCCGAGGTTGCGGAGAAGATCTTCAAGGCGATGAACCGGATCGCCTTTGCTCCGGGGACATCCGTGACGTTCTATCGCTTGCGCCAGCAGCCAGAACTCGCGCATATCCCGAAGTTGGTTTTCGACCAAGCCGCGCTGCGGTTGCAACAGGAACGGAAAGTATTTTTAGCCGGGCACGGCCATGCGCTGAGCCTTCCGAAGCCGGAGCAAGATGAACTTGTGACCGATGGTTTAGGAGCCTACTATGTCTCAATCTGCGCCCTCTAGCCAGGCAAGGATCCCGTTTCAAGTGAACCCGTTTACGAATATCGCAGTCGGGTCGCCGTGGACGGAAGTGCCGACGGATGTTACTCGCATCAACGATGTGGCTTTTCAGCTTCTGTGGCGCGGCTTCCTGCAAACGCTGGTGGGTAGCGACCCGATTTCACTGATCGTGACGGGCCAGGCTGGCAGCGGGAAAACCCATTTGCTTTCGCGGTTGAAAAAGCGTCTGGAGGCGGATGCGGACGGCGAGAAGCCCTGGTACGTCTATGTTCGATGTCACACCAGCGCACGTACTTTATGGAGACACCTTCAGCGCACTCTCGCTAACGACGTGCTGCAATCCTCACGCCTTGAGCAAATGGTGACCGCGGATCCCAAGAAGCTTGGAAAAGCCCGGCATCTGGGAGTGTCTCGCGCTCTCGAAAGTCTCGCTAGCGGGAGACATACCTTGGCGGCGGGCGCCTGGTTGCGCGGTGAGCCTCTGTCGGACGCCGACTTGGCGGCGCTTGGTATCGGAGTGGAAAAGGAAGAGGAGGAGCGTAGCCGGGAGACCGAGGCGAAGCACATTGTCCAAGCCTTGCTTCGATTGCTTTCGCCCACGCCTGTGGTGATCTGCTTCGACCAAGTGGAGGCGCTTGAGACTTACCGGGGTGAGATGGACGGATACCACACCTTAGGGCAAATGGTTGCGGAGTTGGTTAACGGAGAGCATCGGAAGTTGTTGCTCATCTCCTGCATCGTTTCGGAGTATGAGGGCAATCTGGAAAAACTTTCTAATAAGGCAGATCGCGATCGATGGCTTCAGGGTACAGCGACGCTGAAGCCGATTGAGTGGGAACCGTCGGTGGAGCTGATTAAGAGCCGTCTTGATAGCGCATCCGGGCTACGAGCAGATCGGGCGAAGCATCCAGACGACCCGCTATGGCCTCTTGAAAAGGGTCGTTTGAGTGACCTGTTCGACAAGACGGGCATATGCCTCCCGCGCACTCTAATCCAAGCTTGCCGGCTGGAGTTCGACCGGCTGATGGGTGATGTAAACCCCGGTCCGAAGATCAGCCGCGAAGACTTCCTGCAGCAGGAGTACGGCCGGCTTCTTTCGAACGCACGGGTGGAGTGGCGCAAGGTTGGCGGTGAAACGGTTCTCGAAGAATCGTTGCCCTGGCTATTGCAGAACAGCGGCATGACAGTGCTCGGCGCTCTAGAGAACAGCGCGAATTACGCGAACCTGGCAGTCCGGGTAAGCGCGGGAGAAGCGCGGTTGATGTTCTGCTTTAGACCGGGCAATCCGTTTACTGCCCGGTTGAGGAAAGCCGTGCAGTTCTGGAGTGGCAACCCCGAGCTGAGGATCCTGAGCGATGCATCGATCCAGCCTAGATCAGGATCGCAGGGAGCAAGATATCTTGAGCAGCTCAAGAGGCGTGGCGCGCGTCAAATTCATCCTCTGCCAGAAGCGCTGGCTGCGCTGCAGGCGATTCGCAATCTCACTGCTACCGCTCGAGCGGGCGAACTGACACTGGACGGTGAAGAGATAAAAGAGGACGAAGCTACCAAATGGGCGCTGGACAACCTGCCGCCGCAGCTCGAAGAGTTGCGCGACGAGCTAATCGTGAAAGTGCCGGACCCGGAGGACACTCCCCGTACTGAGTTGCTAGCATTATTGAATCGTCACAAGATAATGGAGGCCGAGGCAGCGGGCCGGGAACTGTCACTGTCAACGGAGGAGGTTACTTCCTGTGCGCGTCGTTATCCGATGCACTTCGGCCTATTGGAAGGTCCTCCATTGGTGCTTTTCGAAGCGGTGGAAGGATCTGAGGCGCAAGCCGCGAATGCCTAGCCCGGTGGGCGTGAGCGTGTCGGACGTCCGCTGCGCCATCTACCGCGCGGCTGGATCTCCCGCCGGCGACGGACTGGCGAGCACGCCGTGGCTGGGCACCTTGTTTCATGAAGTATTTCGCCGGGTGATGCAGCCGGGAACCTCCGACCACTGGTCGAACGTTCTGGATGCGGATTCCCTGAACGAACACGAGAGGCTTCGGGAGCATGTGTGGGTCCTGATCGTGGGTCCGAGGCTGCGCCAGAATCAGGCGGCGCTGCAGAGGGCGGCGCGTGAAGCGATCACGTTCTGGGACGCCACCGGGCATCTGTGCAAATACATCTGCCAGCTTCTGACCAACAGCGTGCAACAGAGACTGTTGCGTTTTGACCCGCGCACTCAGGAGTGGGCGGGCTTGGATCAGTTCTCGTTCGAAGAGGAGTTGACCTGGCTGATCGAAGATCCGCAGTGGACCGCCCCGGTGGAAGTCCGCGGCGTGGTGGATGCGGTATGGAGGAACCCTGCTTCGAAACGCTGGTGCGTATTCGAACTAAAACTGGGCGCCGGATCGGCGGAGGCGGACCTGACGCAATTGTGTCTGTATCATGCCATGATCGATAGCCGAGGAACAGGAAACGGCGATCTATCGATGCTGCACTTTGCGCCGCAGCTGAATCGCGAGACGCGATCGGGAGCGCAACTGGAGGAAGTCCTTCCGAAGCTGATCGATTTAATCGGTTCGATGGCGGGGGTCAAGGGCGGCGGAGGCTTCTCACCGCCCACTATCGAGCATCGGGTGTTGGGCGAGCGGCTGGTGCAGGTGCTGGAGCAGTTTGGGCCGGTGGTGACGCTGGAGTCGGACCCGGTGGTCGGCCCGGCGTTTTTGCGGTTTCATATTATGCCTGCGCCTGGTGTGAAGGTGAACAAGATTCTCCCGCTGGGCGGCGACCTGGGGGTTCAACTACGGTTGAGCAAACCGGCGATGATCCGCCGGGAAGGCGGGATGCTACTGATCGATGTGGAGCGTGCCGACCGTCAGAAACTTCCCTTTAGCGAGTTCCGTCCGCAACTTCCCGAGATGAACGACGGCGGCAACGCCCGGCTGCTGGTCGGTGTGGACTTGAACCGTAGGACTGTGTTCGCGGATCTAAGCTCCGATTGTCCGCATGTGCTGGTCGCGGGCAGTACCAATAGCGGCAAGAGCGAATGGCTGCGCACCGCGCTGGCCAGCCTGATCGCGACGAATACACCCGACACCCTGCGGCTGATGCTGATCGATCCGAAGCGCGTGACGTTCCAGGAGCTGGCACAATCCCCGTTTCTCTTGGATCGGGAACTGATTCTGCATACTCCGTCAGAGGCGATTCAAGGATTGAAGAGGCTCTCGGACATCATGGAGGAGCGCTACATTCTGTTGAATATGAACGGCTGCACCGACTTGCAGGCGCTACGCCTCGTAATGGGCGAACAAACTCCCCCGCGAATCGTATGCTTCTGCGATGAATATGGAAATCTGGTGGCAGAGAAAAAGGACCGCGAAAAGATCGAAATTGCGATCAACCAGTTGGGTGCTAAAGCTCGCGCCGCCGGGATCCACCTGGTGATCGCCACACAGGACCCCAGAGCGCAGATTCTATCGCCCGCGCTGAAGAGTAACCTGGCTGGCCGTGTATGTCTGAAGACGACCTCAGCTACCCAGTCGCGGATGATGCTGGAGGAGAATGGCGCAGAGGCTCTGCTGGGTTATGGCGATCTACTGTTTAAGACCACGGGCGATCCGGTGCGGCTGCAGGCGCCCTTGCTGGATGAGGCTGAACGGATTGAGTTGTTTGGTCAAGAGACTGCCCAGGCGGCGATGAGCAGGCGTCTACCGGTTCAGAAGGGCGTCCTCAATTAGCCTAGGAAGCAGGAGCGGGCGCAGCCGCAAAAGGCGTAGGGCGTGACGTTCCAGCCGTAGAGGCAGATATGGTCGAGCGCCCAGAGGTTGACGATGGAGTAGCCGGCGAGGATGGCTAGATTCACTTCTTTCTGCCAGGGAGACGCGGTGCCGAAGACGGGAACCAGGTACCGGCGGTTGGCATTGGGCCACGAGACTGCGAATCCGGTGGTGATGGCGGAATTGGCCAGATCGAGGCTGCGTGTGGTGCTGCCGAACGAGAGCGCTTCAATCTTAAGAGAATCAAAGCCGGCGGTGCTGTACGATTGCCACTCCACTGGGATGTTGACGAAGTTATTCAGCATGCCGCCGACCTGCGCGCCCGCTGGGCCTACGGGAATCGGATAGTTGACGTCGAGCGGCAGCAGCACTTCGATCAGGATAGACGGGTAGGCGGCGCGAAGGGCGGAAACCAGTGTTGCCACATGGTCGCGCAGACGGTTGCGAAGGAAGACGGCATCGGCCCCGCCGTTTATGGAGGGGTCGTCATTGGGCGTTGCGAAGACAACCAGGGGGCGGCCCAACGCGATTTCGGCGGCGGCTACTGTAGCGGGGTCGTAATAGGCCATGGAGGGAACGTTCAGTTCGGCAAAGAACCACCATAAGAATTCACCCAACTGCACAAAGGGCGAGAGTCCAGCGGCGACCTGAAGCCCGGCTATGTCCGACAGCACGGTTTGCTGGAACGCGAGGATGGGGCCACCGACGGCGCATTGCGTGGAATTGTAGGAACCGAAGCCGGTGGCGGTGGTTACGGGCGTCCCGTCGTTGAAGAGCGCGGCATAAGAAGCCGGTGGATTGACCAGCTCCATGGAGACGGAGGTCACTACTTGAGTGCCGCGGGTTTGGCAGAGAGCGTAGAAATCGGAATGCCAGGCAATCGCGCCAGCGTTGAGAGTGGGAGATTGGGTGGGATCGACGAACCAGTCGCCGAGATTTCCCCCGGCGAGGCTGCCGCTAAGTGTGATGGTGCCGGCGACGGTTTGAGTTTGGTTGGACACGGCAAGGGCGAACTCATAATTTGCCGACCGGACAGAGACGATCAGGTTGGGACCACTGGCCGATGCCCAGATACCGGAGAACAACGCATTGATGTACGCGGCGAAGTGAGCCGCTATCGTAGCGGATGTGTCCGCGGGGAAGACGGATTTCGAGATGAGAGACACGGGCTGGCTGGGGTCGATCTGGGTGGGGTCCGATGCGAGCGGAGCGCCGATTTCGAGGAAGATGGAGTCGCCATCTGTCCACGTGCCGCCGAATGCGACGGTGAGAGTTGGTATGGTGCCGTTGACGTTCACGCGCTGATTCCACCAAAATACGCCCAGATATTCATTAATTGGTCCAGTGAAACCGAGTTGATCGAGCACCCAGAGGATGCGGGCCGGCGAAAGCTTGTAGGTGTGGTCGGTGTCGAAATCGAGAGCGGGCGATAGAGTGGGGCGCGCGGCCAGGGGATCGGGGATATCGGAAGCGAAGGCCGCTTCGAGAAAATTGAAGTCGATGTACTGGCCGAGCGTGAGAACGATGGTGACGACATGCGAGCCGGGCGCCACGCTGGTGCGCACCTGACGCCGGGTGATGACGACGTCGGTGTTCGAGAGCGCGCAATCGAGGGTAGTTTGGGTATCGCCATCAAGCTGGATGCCGGCGAGGCCCGCGTCGGCGGCAAGCAGCGTGCCTATGTAGAGATCGTGAGTGACGGCGGAGTTGTATTGGATGCGGACAGTGGATCCCAGGGAGGTGGCGCGCTGGGCGAAGGCCTGATCGTAGAAGCCGGTGACGGACTCCCACGTACCGGAGTAGGTGCAGGCACTGTCGCTCTGTTGAATACGGACACTGTTGAGACCGGCGACCTGGAGGGTTTGGGTGGTTATGGGGCCGGCAAGCGTCCAGTTGGTGAATGTTGCTTCCCAATCGGCGGCAGTGTAAGCGGCACTGTTTGCCAGCGGCGGGGCAAAAGTCAACCACATCTGGCGCACAGCGGTGAGACCGAGGGCGGAAAAATCGAGCGCGATCTGCCACACGGCGCCGCTGTCGCCACCGCTGAGATTCGCGGCGGACGGAGTGATGACCAGAGTCGGGGTTTTGTTGAGCTGATAAAGCTGGATCATGTTGCCGTCGACGCCGGGTTTGGTCGCTGTCACGATAATCTGGTTGGCGTTGACGGTCGCCGACAGACCTATGGCAATGCCTAAGCCGGTGTAGTCTGTGCCGTTGATTTGGCCGGCGAGACTGGAGGCGATGGTGGTAGCAGTGACACCGGTGGTTGAACCCGGGACGATGTAGTCGAATGCCAGGTTGAGATACCAGAGCGTAACGCGGTCGTACGGTTGGAGGCCGTTGTCGACGACGGTGAAGGTGGCGGAGGCAGCGGTGTAGTTGCCGCCAGCCTGGGTGGCGTAGTTGAAGAGCGTCACGTGGCCGCTAGTGCCATCCATGTTAATGAATTCGAGGTAGGGCCACGCGATGGTTGGGAACTTGTTCGAATCGAGCGGTTCCAGGCCAGTGTATAGGACATCGAAGGTTAGCGTAAGCCCGGCGAAATTGGGGTCCGGGAGATATTTGATGGACGGATGTTCGTAGTAATCGTCCACGTCCCACAGCATGAGCACGCAAAAATCGGAGGCGTCGCGAAAGTTTCCGGTGACGGTGAAGCCCGTGGGGCTGGCGGAGTGCAAGGCTCCGGAGGCTCCCAAGTGGTCGAATCCGCGGAGCGCGATGGTGCGGTCGGGCTGGAGTTTGGCGATCATGCCGCAGGCTTCTCCGGCTTCGGATTGTGCAAAATTGTGCACGATTGCCGGCCAGCTGGTTGTGCATTTTTGTGCAGGAACTGGGGGGAGGGCAGGGGTTCCAACGGCGCCGCGGCCACTTCCCTTTGTGCATTTTTGTGCATTTTTTCGGAAGTGGGAGTTGGCTCCGTTGGCGATGTGGAAGCTAAGTTGAGAATGGCGAGCGCGGCCTTAAGGCGAACGGACGCGGATGCCAGGGGATCGGTGAGAATGCCTTCGATGGTTTTGAGCGCCTGGGGGAATAGGGCCACGGCCTGTTCGTGCATGAGCATGGCGCGATCGTGCAGAGAGTTTTGTAACGCGTCGCGGAAGAGCGGGGACGAGCGGCGCCAGTTAGCGACGGTGTTGCGATGGACGCGGGCTTTGTCAGCGGCCTGCGAGATAGATGCGCCACCGACAATGGCGTCGAGCACTTGCTCCTGAGCAGGAGCTAATGGCGTGGGTGAAGAAGAAGGGGACATATGCAATTCCGGTTTGAGTTTAGCGGGCGGGTTTGGGAGTGGGTCTTAGGAGTGGGGGTAAGTTGTTGAGGGATTGGGGCAATTTAGGTTTGTAAAGATTGTGAATTGCCCACGCTGCAAGAGGTGTTTAACTTAGCTGGCTAGGTTGTCGACGCGATACGGGCGAGGAAGCTGGTTAGGAACGCTTCGGCCTGGCGCTGCAGGATCGAGTCTGGATGGACGGATAAAAACTGGCCAGTCCTTCTAGAGTAATCCAGCAATCCGTTGCCGGCGGGCCAGCAGTTTTTCTCTAGCACCCAATGGATTTGTAGCGTAGCGGGCTCCAATGAAGCGATGTGGAATCGAACCGCGTCGGTTGGGGAATCGTTGGGGAAGCGATCACAGGCACTGCGGGCATAACCGTTATTGCAGTATTTGGTTGCGGTGTCGCCCGATGGAAAGTGCGATGCAGAGGCTGCGCGGCATTCGCCCCGATAGAACTCCCCGAGCGGGAGACGGGGCGGAACGAGGAAAGCTCCATTCTCCATTCTGGCGACGGGAAAAAAGAACGGGCACGCCACAGCGGGTATAGTAGCACGTAGAGATGGCAACGAACCGGCTTGAAATTTTGAAGAGTTTACTGGAGCAGAATCCGCAGGACAGCTTTGCCCGGTATGGTCTGGCGATGGAATATGCGAAGGCGGGCGATCTGGAGCAGGCGGTGAGTGAATTTCGCGCGGTGCTGGCAGGGAACGGCGATTATTCGTACGCCTATTTTCACGGCGGGCAGACGCTGGAGAAGCTAGGGCGGGTGGAGGAGGCGCGGGCGATGTATGAGCAGGGGATCGCCGCGGCGGCGCGCACCGGCGATCGGAAAGGCGCGTCGGAATTGCAAGGTGCTTTGGATTTGCTGCCGTTGTAAATTAGTGGCCGGCGGCGGGAGCGTCGGTGGAGTCTGTTTTCAGAGGGAAATGGGCACCCTCGGGAATCGGGGCCAGCATCTGCTCTTTGCGATAAATCAGCGTCGACGTGTTGTAGCTGGCGATCTCGAAACCGTGGCCGTGGGTGATGGCGTCGGTGGGGCAAGCCTCGACACAATAGCCGCAGAAGATGCAGCGATTGTAATCGATGTTGTAGACCTTGGCGTAACGCTCGCCACCGCTGATGCGAAGCGAATCGGTATTTTCGGCCGCTTCAATATAGATGCAATCGGCCGGGCAGGCTGCCGCGCAGAGGAAACAGGCGACGCACTTTTCCAGTCCGTTATCGTCGCGCTGCAAGACGTGAACACCGCGGTACCGTTGCTGGAATTTCGGAGGAGCATCGGGATAATCCTCGGTAATGGTGGGGTTCAGCATCTCCTTGAAGGTGGTGCTCATCCCTTTGACGATCGCCGACGCTGTTTCCAAGATGGTCGAGTTGTTGGCCATTTACTCCCTTTAGATTAGCGCAGGTTAAAAACCGCGGCCGCCGGAGGCATGCGCCGGAGCAAAGAATACCGCATTCAAGAACAATACGTTCAGCCCATCCATATAACCTCGGAAATTCGGATCGGCGGTGAATCCGATCACGTTGCCGCGGCCTTCCCGCTGCACCACTTCGAACGGCTTGAACGCCAGTTGCTTGCGATTCTCGGCCCACATATACCCGCTCGCCATTAGCTGATCGGCAGCCTCGAAGTAGGCGGCATTTAGGCCCTTATCGAGTTTCACGGGCGAGTAAATGGTGCGGCCGGTCATGAGCACGTTTACCGTTTCCGGGACGCCGACGGTGGCCCAGCTATCTTGATTCACTTTGGCGCGAATCAACACGCCATGGAGGGAATCGGGGAGTTCGGATTCTGGCAGGATCGCTTTCTCGAACTCCGCCTCGGAAGTTATTAGCTTGCCGGGCACGCGCGCCGATCCGGTTTCGGGCGCAGGCGCAGCGCCACCCCCTGCTGGCGGCGACGGTTTTTTTGCTTCCGTGTCGCGCGCGAGATTCTCTTGTTGAACGGCGAGCAAGCCCGTCTTCGTCTCCGCCAAATAGGAAACCGCCCCAGGTCCCAGCCCGATTAACGTGCCGCCCGCATCTACCCAATCCTTCAATCTGCGCGCTCCCCCCGCTCCCAGGACGGAATCGTAGCCCTCGCCGAACCCGCCATCCGGCAGAATTACGACGTTGAAGTCGTCCAGGTTCGCCGATCCCAGTTGCGTGGTGCGGATGACGGTCACCGGGTAGCCGTATTCACGCTCCAGCAGGAAACGCGCTGCGCCTGCCGATCCGCTCGACGTGGGACGATCCCAGGCGATGGCGATTTTCACGTTGGGGATGGCATGCACGTCGGCGCTACCGAAGTTGGGTCCTTCGTCCACCCATCCGCTGTTCGTGCCGAAGACTTCAGCGCCGCTCTCTTTGGCGATGCGCGCTACAAGGTCGTTTACCGTAGCAGGATTTTCATGCACACGAATGATTAGCGTACCGGTGGGGTAAGTCTTTCCATCCTGCTTGAAAGCCTTATCGGTGGTCGAAACGCGCAGGCCGGCTTGCAGCGCAGCACCCAGGAATCGGGCCGATGCCGACGTGCCCCAAGGTACCAGGTAGGCCACAGTCGCGCTGGAACCGATGACGTTGCCGCTGGGCCGATAATCGCTGGTGATCGGTTCGAATGCGACCTTGGAAAGCTCGGCGACACCGACCGCGGCGATCCCATATTGCAGCGGCACCGACCAAGCCGTAACGTCGTACATCTCGCTGGGCTTTCGAGCGGCCCGGCGCTTCTCCTCAGCTTTCAGGAACCAATCCTCCATCGACACCTGCGGATCCAACAATGTGCGGATCAGCCGCTTGGAGGGTTGCGCGAGTGAGATCAGATAGCTGCCCGCGGGGTAATCCTTGCCCGCGTTGCTGAAGGCCGCCGTCGCGCGACGCACTTCGATGCCTTGAAACGCGAGATTGGCGGCCAGTTTGTCCACCGCCGAAACGTTGCCGGTCCGCGAAAGAATATACTCGCGAACGGGCTCCTTGGCGCCTTCTTCAATGGCCGATTTCCGGTATTGATAGAAATTCGCGAGTAGTTGATCGTGATATTTCGCGGCGACTTCACCGGTCGAAATGGAGGCCACGAAATGCTCGCGCACGGTGTCGCGATAGTTCACCAGAAGGCCGTCGGACTTGCGCACCACCAGTCCGCGCGTGGACGACTGCTCGTAAGTCATGGCGATGGAGCCGTAGAACAGCGGCCAGCTTGCTCCATAGCCCGGATACAAGTCGTCGTAGTTTTCTTTGGTGAACCAGTTGAATCCGAATTGATCGAACCATTTTGCGTTGTTGTGGCCGAACCAATAAAGACTGTCGCGCTGCGATTTCACGATGTGGGGATTGTAGGGATCGGCTTCCGGCGAGAAATAGTAAGTGGAATCGGAACCCATCTCGTGCAGATCCGTGACGACCAGAGGGAACCACTGCTCGATCGCTTTGAGACGTCCGCGCGTTTCGGGCTGGGTCATGGCGAACCAATCGCGGTTCATATCGAAGTAGTAGTGATTCGTGCGGCCGCCGGGCCAGGGCTCATTATGCTCGGCTGCAAGTTGGTTGGGGTCCGGGCGGAGGCCTTCGGCGATGTTGAAGTTGAACACGAAGCGATCGCGCCCGTCGGGGTTCTGGAGCGGATCGATCAATATGAGTACCTTCGATAGAATCTCTGCGACTACCGGGTCGTTCTTGGCGGCCAGCAGATGATAGGCCGTCTCCAAGGCGGCATCGGGCGAAGAAATCTCGTTGCCATGGACGCCGTAGGCAAGCCAGATGACGGCCGGAAGATCGCCCATCAGCTTGCGGGCTTCGGCTTCTGAAGTCCGGCGGGGATCGGCCAGACGCTGCATGCCCGCCTCGATTTCGTCGAGCCGGCGAATGTTGGCCTCGCTTCCGACGGCGGCGTAGATCAGACGCCGGCCTTCCCAGGTCTTCGCATAGTCGAATACCTTCATGCGCGAGGGAGCGGCCGTGGCGAGAGCTTCCATGTAACGGACGATTTCGGCATGCGAGGAAATGCGCTCGCCTGGTTCGCGGCCCAGCACTTGAGTCTCGGTGGGAATGGCGGGGTCGTACGTGGCGCCGGGCCAATATTCGAAGCGGGTTTGCGCGTAGGCACAAGCGGCCAGAACGGCGAGGAATGCAAAACGTCTCATCAACGAACCAGGATAACCCGCATGCTAATCTGACCCTAATCAGTCATGCTCAAAATCGTTATCGCTGCTCTTTTCGCGACGGCTTGCGCTGCCGCGCAACCCTCGATCGCGCCCGATCGCGAAGCTGCCATGCGCGCCGACCTTACGGGCCAAGTCGATGCCTTTAAGAAACAAGCCCAAGTGATGGTCGACACCGTTTTCAGTTTCGGCGAACTGGGTTTTCAAGAGTTCGAAACCTCAAAATACCTGACCGGCATTCTGGAGAAGGAAGGCTTCCGGATCGAGCGCAATGTCGCGGGAATCCCTACGGCGTGGGTGGCGACGTGGGGATCGGGCAAGCCGGTGATTGCGCTGGGCTCCGACATCGACGATATTCCGCAAGCGTCGCAGAAGCCCGGCGTAGCGTATCACGATCCAATTATCGAGGGCGCTCCGGGGCATGGGGAAGGACACAATTCGGGTGTTCCGCTGAACATTACCGCCGCTCTGGCAGTGAAGAAAATCATGGAGCGCGAACATATCCAGGGCACCTTAAAGCTGTGGCCCGGCGTCGCGGAAGAAGAACTGGGATCGAAGGCTTACTACGTCCGCGCGGGAGTGTTCAAGGACGTGGACATCTGCCTGTTCGCGCATGTCGCGTCGAATTTCGGCGTGTCGTACGGGCCCGGCGGCGGGAACGGACTGGTATCGGTGGAGTACATGTTCAAGGGCGAAAGCGCCCATGCGGCGGCCGCCCCCTGGCGAGGCCGGAGCGCTCTGGACGCGGTGGAACTGATGGACGTGGGTTGGAATTTCCGCCGCGAGCATCTGCGGCTGGCGCAACGCTCGCATTACGTGATTACTAACGGCGGGGATCAGCCGAATGTGGTGCCGCCGAACGCCACGGTGTGGTATTACTTCCGCGAGGCCGATTACGAGCACATTATGGATCTGTGGCACATCGGCGATAACATGGCGCAAGGCGCCACGCTGATGACCAATACCAGCTATACATCGCGGCTGCTGGGGAGCGCTTGGCCAGGCTACTTTAATAAACCGATTGCCGAGGTCATGCACGAGAACATGAAGAAGGTCGGCTTACCGCAGTGGTCGGGG
>Ga0302319_10007686_pt1 | contig 21171 bp, 27 predicted proteins | sample Bog_T0_2_FD_203319 | JGI IMG/M metagenome (GOLD analysis project Ga0302319, IMG submission 203319) | Peat permafrost microbial communities from Stordalen Mire near Abisko, Sweden - Bog_T0_2 | ecosystem: Environmental > Terrestrial > Soil > Wetlands > Peat | place: Sweden: Abisko, Stordalen Mire... | reverse complement strand
CGAAGCTCGCGGTCGATCCCAATACCGGCAGGAAGTTCTACGCCATCTCGTCGTCGGTGCGCCAGGGCTTCCACAAGGACCTTTTCGACACCGGCCACCTCAGCTTTCTGCTGGGCGCGGACGTCGGGCCCAGCTTCAACCAAGCGCAGCCCTCGGGCATCACCGTGAACTTCTCGTCCTCGTTCGTCGCCACTGCGGTCTACCAGATCACGCCGGTCTTCAGCTTCCTGCTGCCCGTGCGGATGCTGTATATCAGCGGGATCGGATGGAATCCGATAGTCGAGGCGGGCGTGATCGTCAATTTGAAAAACCTGCCGAAGGCGAAGAAGTGATGGACGCGCCCGCTCCTCCATGGCCGCGCGCGCGGACCTAATCCCGTTCACTACCGTAAAGCAGTCCAACCTTCCGTAAAACAACAATCCCGCCAAAATGTCGCCGTCCAACTCCGCGCGATTGAACTCGCGCGGCGCGCACCCAAAGGCGCGACCACATTGGACCTAGATACACCCTCCGAAATATAAGAAAACGCGGTAGTAATTCCATCGTGGTTTTCCACCATTTCAGCGGCTTGCGAATTTCGCTCGCGCGATCACGCGCTCGCTAAATGCAGGCAAACTTCTAACTATCTGTGCGCTCTTGCGCTTACGGAGGAAGAAATATACAAAGTTGGAGTCCAATGTAGGATTTTCCAATTCGCCATTTTCTGAGCATTACCATGCAGTTACAGACACGCACGATACGTTGGGTTTGCATCGCGAGATTGATTGGGTGTACAGTCCCAATTGTGCTGCTGAAAAGAACTTACCGGTTCGGTGACGAAGGAGATCGAGCGGGATAAGTTTGGACTGACAGCTCAGTCCTGGAATCGCACATAGCCGGAGACGCAACTGGGTAGTCTCCGCAACCAAACCGCACAGAATTACAGCACGCCACGTGTGTGCGCGTGCAGCTCACAACGACGAGGGAGGGTCGATGTCCATGGGATACAGGAGAGTTGCGTCCGAAGATGGCGAGGCGCAGCCAATTCGGCAAAAGCGAAAAGTGAAGAGTCGTCCGGAGGTGCGGTTGGCCGCGGAAATCGCGGGCGTAGGCTACTCGATGGCGTACAAGGTCCTGCGTGGCAAAACGCAGTCGGAGAAGGTTGAGCTCGCACTGAAGATGGCGCGCGAGAGGCTGTGGCAGCAGAGAGAGGAAGCGCGCGAGGCCGTGCGGCGGCAGAGAGAGGAAGCGCGAAAGGCGGCGCGGGAGCAACTCCGCGAATTGCGGGCGCAGGAAAAACAGATTGTACGGGCGCAAAGGCGGCTCGCGCGCGCTCTCGGAAGGCGGCAGGCGGCGTGAGTCCTTCCCGTATCACTGTCGAGTCCGGCGAGATCCGGGTCCAGCCGTCGTTTGTGGACATGCTGCTCGTGCACCGGCTCGGCGGCAAGTTCCGTGGATCGCTGTGGCGTTGGCCGGCGACTCCGGCGAACGCGCGCATGTTGCGCGCGAAGCTCCGCGCCGTGGAAGCCACCGCGGAGTTCGACGCTCTGGTCGGCCCGATTGCGGCGGCGGTCGAGAAGCACTTCGCAGAGACGCCGCCAGCAGAGGTGGTGGCGAACGCGCAGGCATTGAGACAATCTGCGCTGCTTCCCGGTATGTATACACAGGAAGTAATGGTCGTCCCGCCGCCGGTGGTGGCACCGGCGGCCGAAGAGCCGCCGCTAGTCATACCGGGCTTGCGAGTGCGGCCTTGGCGGCATCAGGTGGCGGCGTTCCGGTTTTGCATGAAGAAGTTCGAGGCGGGCTTTCACGGCATCCTCCTCGCGATGATTATGGGCACTGGCAAGTCGCTGGTGGCATGCATGCTGGTCCTGGCGTTGGCCGCCAAGCGCGTGCTGATCATTTGCCCGCTGCGCGTCATACCGGTTTGGGTCGCGCAGTTCGAGAGGCACGTGGACATACCGCTCGTGATCGTCACGCTCGACGAAGACGCCGGGACGACCGACGGCAAAACCAAGCTGGCCGACGAGAAGCTAAAGCTCGCGCAGGCGCGCGGCGTGCCCTTCGTCTGCGTGATCAACTACGACTCGATGTGGCGGGAGCCATTCGCGACCTGGGCGGAAAAGATCCTCTGGGACATGGTCATCCCCGATGAGTTGCATCGCGCGAAGTCGCCCAGCGGGCGGGCGTCGACGGAATTGAAGCGACTCCGCGGCAAGGCGCGATATCGCATCGGGCTGACCGGTACGCCGATGCCGCACGGGCCGATGGATATCTTCGCGCAGTTCCGGTTCCTCGACCTGCGGATTTTCGGTCCTTCGTTCACCGCGTTCCGGGCGAAGTACGCCGAGATGGGCGGCTACCAGCGCAAGCAGATCGTCGGCTTTCAACACCTGGAGGAACTGGAATCGCTGATGGGAAGGATCACCTTTCGCGTCGGCAAAGAAGTGCTCGACCTGCCGGAGGAGACCACGGAGACGTACTATTGCGACCTCGGGCCGGAAGGCGCCCGCGTCTACCGGGAGATGGACGAGGACTTCGTGGCCCGTGTGAAAGACGGAACCATCGTTACGGCCGCCAACGCGCTGGTGAAGCTGGTTCGTCTCCAGCAGGCAACCGGCGGCTTCCTGCGGGACGAAAGCGGGTCCACGCACCGGGTCGATACCAGCAAGCTGAAGCTGCTGGCCGACACGCTGGAGGACATCGGCCCCGACGAGCCGGTGGTGGTGTTCGCGCATTTCACCGAGGACCTCGATTCGATCCACGAGGCGTGCGTCAACGTGGCCACCGCCGGAGATTGGCAGAAGGGCGGGAAGTCGCTTGAGCTATCCGGCCGCCGCGACGAGATCGCGCGGTGGCAGGCTGGCGAGGCGCAGGTACTGGCGGTGCAGATTAAAGCCGGCGGCGTCGGCGTGGACCTCACGCGCGCCCGCTACTCAATTTTTTTCTCCACGGGCTTTTCGCTTGGCGACTATGAACAGGCCAAGGCCCGCACGCACCGGCCCGGCCAAACAAGGCCGGTAATGCACATCCACCTCGTGGCGAGGAAGACGGTGGACGTCAAGGTCAGACGCGCGCTCGAACAGCGCGCACAGATCGTGGAATCGATCCTCGCGGAAATCCGGAACTGAGAGGAGCACCAACTCCGATGAACGAGAAACCGCTGAAGGAATACGTGTCCCTGGAGAAGCGCAAGAAAGAAATTGCCGCCGAACTGAAGCAGGTGAGCGCCGATCTGAACCGCCTCGAGGTGGTGGTGGTGGACGAGATTGTGAATGCCGGCGTCCAGGAAGTCACGGTGGATGGCCGCATTCTGAAGCCGGTGCCGGCAATCTTCTGCAGCCCGGCCAAGGGCCGGCTGGCCGTCGTCGACGCGCTGCGCGAGGCGCACCTCGACGAGTTTATTCCACCGGACTTCAACGACGCGCGCCTGCGCAGTTACGTGAAGGAAATGGCGCAGGACGTCTTTGTCCGCGCTGGGGAGGAGGGCCGCCTGCCGACGCCGAAGGAGGTCGCAGACGCCCTGCCGGCGCCGCTTGGACCGGTTCTCAAGATCTATCTCAGCCACGAGTTGAGTAGCCGCGCGAAACCCGCGCCTAAAAAAGGAGAGACCCATGACGACGCAGGAATTGATAACGGTGCCGAAGTCGGAGTTGCCTGAAGCGCTCACGTGCCCCGACTCGGACCTGGCAGAGATTCAGGAAGCCATCGCGCTCGCCGCGGAAAACGGCGGCCTTTCGGAATTCGATATCCCTCGGATCACCATCGCGCCGGGGGCATTCAAGGTTCAGACCGCGAGCGGATCGGCGCTCGTGGATCGCCTGGTGGGCGTGGTCGTGTATATGCGCAACGTCCGCACTTACTACAAGTCGAAGGTCGCCGGCCATCGCCCTCCGGACTGCTATTCGAAGGATTGCCAGACCGGCATCGGCGATCCCGGCGGGAGTTGCAAGGACTGCGTGTATGCGAAATTCGGCAGCGCGGTCAACGCCGACAATAAGCCGGGCGAGGGTCAGGCATGCAAGGAGACCCGCCAGCTTTTCATGCTCACTGGCACGCCCAGGATGCCGCAGATCGTTTCGATCCCGCCGACCAGCCTGCAAGTCGTGCGGAAATTCTTCGCGTTCCTGAACTGGCAGCGCCCGTTCATCAAGACGCTCATCAGCATCAAGGTTCAGAACAAAAGTTCGCAGGGCCAGGAGTTCGGCACCGCCGTGTTCGACATCCTGCGGCCCCTCACCGATGACGAAGTGAAGCGCAGCCTGATGTTCCGCGGCGCCGTCGAGACCTACCTCAAGGCGGCAGCCAACGAGCCCCCGGAGACCGAACCGCAGCAGGACGGGCAGTAAAGGAGAACAAACGATGTTCCCGAAGAGCATCTTCGAAATCGACAACGGCGCGACGGTGGCCGAGTTCGCCGCCGCGCTTCACGCGGTCAACGCTGCCGTGCGCGACGTCGGCAAGGGCGGAGAGGTGACGCTGACGATCAGCGTGTCGCCCGCTTCCAAGGGGAATACAGATGTCGTGATGGTGAAGTCCAAGGTGAAGGCCAAGCTACCGGAGGCGTCCCGCCGCCAGACGGTCTTCTATCTGGACGAGGACAACCAGCTTGTCCGCAACGATCCGAAGCAGCAGACGCTTCCGTTGCGGATCGTCGAGATGGATCAACCGCCGAAAGACCTGAAGGAGGTCATTTAAGCCATGGGAAACGATTATCGCAATACCGACACTCACGAGCCGGCGCGCAAGGGGGATGTCGAATCCGCCCTTGCTGCCGGCGCCGCCATCGGCAACGCGCAGTCGCCGTTCGCGGAACGCGCCGCCGAAGGCACCGCGTCGTACGCGGTCGTGCCGAAGGGATACGAGCTCAAGTCGCTCGAAGAATTCCTTCCGCGCCCGCTGCGCGTCAGGCAGGAAGTCGCTCTGCAGGATACCGACAGCTTTATCGCGTACGTGAACGACTTCAAGACGGTCGACGTGACGCGGGTCTTTTTCAATAGCGAAGCGGAGGAGTTCACCGCGGTGCTCGACTATCACGACAACACCGACGAGGCTTCCTGGTGCGGCCACAAGGCGGATTTCAAGCCGCGCCGGTCGGTCGAGTTCACTGCCTGGATGGCCAGCAACCGCAAGCAGATGACGCAGGTCGACTTCGCCCGCTTCCTCGAAGAGAACATGCCGGACATCGTGGAGCCGGCCAGCGCGGAGTTGCTGCAGGTGGCGCTCACATTCGAAGCGAAGAAGAGCGCCGAGTTCGCGTCGGGCGTGCGCCTGGCGAACGGCCAGATCCAGCTTACCTACAACGAGGAGATCCGGGGCACCGTTCAGACCCAGAAGGGCACCATCGAGGTTCCCGAGACGTTCGTGCTGGGCGTCTCGATCCACGTCAACGGTCCGGCGTACCGCATCCCGGTGCGCCTGCGGTGGCGCCTGCAGGAGGGCAAGGTCACGTTCTGGTACGAGATCGTGCGGCCGACCCGTTTCATCGACGACGCGCTGCGGGAAATCCTTCTGCGCGTGGCAACGGACACCGGGATCGTGGTGCTGGCGGGATCGCTGGCGTAGGGGAGTGCGGCGGCAACAGTGGCGCGGGTCTGCATGGGCCCGCGCCCGGCCCGCGAAGGTGCAACTATGAGCACGAACACAGCACAAGCAACACCCATCGTACTCGACCCAAATTGCCTCGACCCGAACAACTACTGCGGCACTGGCCTGAAAGTGCATCCCATCGCGGACCTATTCCCGATGATCGAAGGCAAAGAATTCGAAGATCTTTGCCTCGATATCGAGTCTCGCGGCTTGCAGAACCCCATCGTGGTGCTCGACGGTGTGCTGCTCGACGGACGCAACCGTCTGCGCGCCTGCGCGGCGCGAGGCGTGCAACCGAAGTTTATGCCGTATGGCTGGCACAAGGAGCGCGAGGACGAGTGGATTATCTCGCAGAACCTTCATCGGCGTTCGATCACGCCGGATCAGCGCGCGGCGCTCGTCGCCAAATACTACGACTGGTCTAAAGTCTTGGAGCGGGAGCGTCTATCGAGACTCGCCAACTTGGCTGGGCAGAGTTCCCCGAGCGGGATGGCTCCATCCCGCTCGGGAAGCAAGACGTCGGACGCACATCCGCAGCGCGACGCATTCGCCAAGAAGGCCGGCGTCGGCGACGCCAAGGCTCGTCAAGTGCTATTCGTAGCGAAAAACCAACCCGGCCTTCTGGACGATGTGCTCTCCGGCAAGACCACGCTAACGGACGCGGAGAGGCTTGCCAGAGAGGCTATTGGCAGGGTTAAGCAAGAGCATAGCGACTGGGACATTGCGCGGGAGGTGCGCCGGTTCGCACGCCACACCGAGGGCGCGATTAGTGCAGCTCCAGAACAGCAGCGCGCCGAGTTTTGCCAAGTGCTGAGGCGCGTCATCGAGGGCCTCTGCAGATGAGCGACACCAGAATCATCCATTGCGACATCACGCCGACCACCGAAATGATCTACGCGCGGCGGAACGACCAAAATATTACCGCAACCAAAGCGATTGGCGAGGCGGCAGACAACTCTATCGATGCCGAGGCCACCGTCATCCGGATCGCCGTGAACAGGGAGAAGGAAACGCTCAGCATTTGGGACAACGGCAAGGGCTGCGTAGACCCCGAAGTGATGTTGACAATCGGCAGGCACGTGCCATCGTCCAACCGCACTATTGGTCGCTACGGTATCGGGCTGAAGAGCGCGGCCATCTGGCTCAGTTCGGTTACCCGTATCGGGTCCTGTAATGGCACGGAGCGTATGCAGATCGCCGTCGACTGGGACAAAGTCGCGGCGTCCGGCGTGTGGGGCGTCGACGCCATCACTGGGCCTTGCGATGGACTCGCGCCGTTTACCTATATCGAGTTTCAGATTTTCAACGACCGCGCCAACTCGCAAGCAATCCGTCGAGCCAAAGAAGCGCTCGCGGATATGTTCAGCCCTGCAATCGAGAGCGGTTGCCGTATCGAGTTCGAAGGCGAACCGCTGCGCGCGTTAAGGCTGCCGGAGATGACGAACGTGATTCGCCACGAGGGGAGTTTCGAGGGCAAGCCCTACCGGCTTACCGCCGGACTGCTCGCTGCACCCGGAAGCCGCAACGGATACCGCATCGCATTCCGGCACCGGATTATTGAGGACGGCATCCGGAAAGGCTGCGGCTACTATAACGCAAGCAGGTTCTTTGCATACTTGGTTCTCGACGAAACTGACAACGGTCCGCGCTGGCAGTTGGACGGGCACAAGCACGGCTTCGAAGAACGGGATGCGCTGCTGGGGGAATTGTTCCCCCTGGTGGAGCCACTTCTTCAGAAGTCGCAGGAGACGTCGGAACAAGTTGAAATCGTGGAGTTGACGAACGAAATCGAGGCCAGCCTTGCTGCATCCCTCAATCCGATCTTCCACACGATGCTTCGGCCTGGTTCTACACACAAGCCGGGTCCTGTAAAACCGACCGACGACGGGCCCAAGCAGAACAACACTGAGAATCCCGGTCCGGAAGGCGGCAAGTACCGCGCCGCCAAGAAGCGTGCGCAGAACCTTCTGCGCCTTCACTTCTGCGAGTTCACGGATGCGCCCGAGAAGCTTGGTTTCATGCAACGCGGCGACGGCGGGAGCGTTTGGATCAACCTGAACACGCTGCATCCTCACGTGAAATCCGCAAGGGAGGGCCGCGACGTGACGGTGCTGCGGCAGCTTGCTGCGACGATCTTCGTAGCGGACAGCCTACTGCTTCAGGACAAGCAGTTTAAGCTGCCTTATCCCGAAATGGACGTGCACAACAGGTTCATGGCCATCCTGTCGGATGCGTTGAATCTGCCAGTGGCGGCGCATCAAGGAGCGGTCAATGGACGTCCTTGAAAACATCCTCGAACGCATCTCCCAGATCCAGGAGGAGCGCGACGGGTATCTCCGCCAGGCGGAAGCCGAAGAGCAGAAGATCACGAAGCTCGAATCGATGTACTACCTCCTGGAGGACCCGGCCACGCAGGAGTTGATGCACGACGTCGTGGTCGGAATGGCGGTGCAAAACGGCGTCCCGGTGGCCAATGGCAACCAGGGCAACGGCGCGGAGAAGCATTACGTCGGGATGCAGCGCGTCCGCGAGTACGTGGCGGCGATGCCGGCGGCGCAGTTCACGGTTCACGACGTCTTCGTCAAGAGCATCGAGCACCTGCACAGTCCGAAGTCGCGCCATCCGGAATTCGAGAAACAGCGCAAGGCCAGCATCTCGCTGGCGCTTATGTCGATGGCGAAGGCCGGCGACCTCGAAGTGGTGAAGCAGGGGCGCGGTCGCGAAGTGACCGTGTACCGGAAGCAAGAGGGGAAGTAGCCGTGGAGATCTTCCGGTGCCGCCACAGGTGGGGCTTCCCGCGCCGGTGGCCGGAGTTCGAAGGGCAGACCGACGTCGACGTACAGACCTGTTCGAAGTGCGGCGCGCACCGGTTGTCGCCGATTCAATTCGGCCAGGCAAAGCCAAGCGCGGCGCCGGTGCCAAGTAAGCAGCAGAGCAAGCAGAGGTTCTTCAAATGGATGCACAGCAACTCGTAATCGACGCACTGCCGCTCGCGGCCAACATCGCGCGCAATATCTCGCGGCGCGTGCCGTCGTACGTGGACCCGCGCGACCTGCGCCAGGAGGCGTGCCTGGGCCTGCTCGACGCCGCGATCCGCTACGACGCCGCCAAGGGCGTGCCGTTCCAGGCGTTCGCGCGCCGCCGGATCAGCGGCGCGGTTCTGGACGGCTTGCGGCGCGAGGACCACCTCTCGCGCCACGTGCGCGCCCAAATCAATGCCGAGGGCACCGAGCTGCCGCCGCCGATTCAACTCACCGATCCGGAGCGGATCGTCGGTCGCCATGTGCCGCCGGAGGACTATGCTGCGGAGGCCGAACGCGAGCGGTTGGTCGCCGACGCCATCGAGACGCTCCCGGAGCGGTTGCGGGTCGTGCTGCGGGCCCATTACTACGACGGCAAGTTCATGCGCGAGATCGGTGGCGAGATCGGCGTGAGCGAGGGACGGGTGTCGCATCTCCACTGCCTCGCGTTGAACCTGCTGCGCGAGCACTTCGAGATGCTCGGCGTCACGTCTCTGGAGGTGCAACGGTGAGGCGGCTGCCGGTGCTCGAAAAGAACGTCGTCCACCGCATCATGGCCGCGCTGCGCACGGTGCCGGGCCTCGTGGTCCGCAAGCGCCATGGGACCGTTATGGGGCTGGCCGGCGACCCGGATCTTTACGGCACGTACCGCGGCGCGCACTTCGAGTTCGAAGTAAAGCGCCCCAACGACCCGGCGTCGCAGTTGACCAAACTGCAGACCGAACGCATCGACGAATGGAAAGCGGGCGGCGCCGTCGTCGGCGTAGTGCGCTGCGTCGAGGACGCTATGGCTCTCCTCGGCCTGCAGCCCGAGCAACAGGTGCTGTGGATCTGCGCGGCGTGCCGGAAATATCGATGGACCAGCGCGGACGCGCCCGCCCGCTGCCCGATGTGCGGCAGCATCCGGTTCGAGCAGGAGGCCGCGTGACCCCGCCGCTCAGTTCAGAAATCGACGCGGCGATCACCGACTACACCGGCGCGACCACCGAGGAGTTGCGCGAATTCACGGAGGCGACTTGCCACAGCGCGCGGTTTCAGTGCGAGGTGGCCGCCGCCACGCGAATGCTGATCGAGGGCGGATGCGTGTCGGAGACGCTGTGGGCGCTGATGATCGTCATGATCCGGACCGGGATGGCCATCGAGCGAAAGCGCCACGAGATCGACGTGCTGAAGCAGATGTACGAGGGCGGTGCTGCGTGAAACGCGTCACGATCCATGTGTTCAACAGCGGGCAGTTCGCGGACGCGAACAGCGTGCGGAAGTTCCTGGAGCGCCACGGCGTCGACGCGGTGGTTGTGACCAAGCACGCGGTGCAGGTTCGGCCGGACCAGCAGGTGCTCGCCGCCGAAGTGTTGCCGAAATACAAGTGGGGATGGGATCGCAAACCGGAAAGGAACGAGGAACATTGTGAAGCTGAGGGCTGAACTAGAAGCGTTGCCGGCGCGCCTACATTTTCTGCCGGTCGATGAACGCGGCTACCCAGTGCCCTGGTTCGTAGCGTGGCGGGACGGCAAGCCGGAGTTCCGCGCGATGGACGGCGAGAAGTGGGTCCGCGCCGTCGCGCAAAGGTTGTGCTGGGTTTGCGGCGAGCAGTTGGGCAACTGGCTCACGTTCGTCATTGGGCCGATGTGCGGCATCACGCGCACCACCGGGGAGCCGCCCTGCCACCTCGATTGCGCCCGCTGGTCCGCGCGCAACTGCCCGTTCCTTTCCCGGCCGCACATGGTCCGGCGCGAGGACGGGCTTCCTGACAACATCGAGATCGCCGGGATCGCCATCAGTCGCAACCCGGGCGTGACGCTGCTGTGGACGACGCGCACATTCGACGTGTTCGACGACGGCAACGGTAAGGGTCTGATCAGCGTCGGCGACCCGGAGAGAGTCGAGTGGTGGGCGGAAGGGCGTCCGGCCACGCGCGAGGAAGTGGAGCACTCGGTCGAGACCGGTATCCCGATCCTCCAGGGGCTCGCAGAGCAGGACGAGCGCGCGGCGATGGACGACCTCGACAAGCGCCGGGCGTGGATAAAGACGCTCTACCCGCCGCCTGTGGCCGCCGCCGAAGACATCCGCGCAGAGGCGCCGTAGAACGTGCCGGATGCCAAAACCAACTCGCTGCCAGTGCCCGGCGTGCCGGGGAGCGCGCGACGCAGGCTGCAGGCGCCAGCGCTGGGCGGGGTTAGCTGCGACAAGCAGGACAAGATCCGGTGGAGGTGACCGTTTGAACTCCTACTGGCGGGGCATATCCGCGCCCATCATCGCGCGCGTGCTGGTGGAGACCGCCGGCAAGCCGCCGGAGGAGGTTCGCGCAGCGTTGCGCGCCGCCTATCCGTTCGGCGTTCGGCGCCACCATCCGTACCGGATCTGGTGCGACGAAATCCGCGTGCAGACCGGACGCCGGAAGATCAGCGGGGTCGTGCGCCGGTTGCAGGCGCGCCCGCCGTTGCCGCCGGACGAACGGCAGCAGGAGTTGTGGCAGGAGGAGCCTCCATGTTCGTAAGGTGCCCGGAATGCAACAAAGAGATCCTCATGCGCTATCGCGAAGCCGATCGCGTCGAGACGCACGGGCTCGATTGCGGGCCATTCGAACGCTTTCACGACGAGTGGTACGAGTGTCCCGCGTGCGGCGCGGTCTTCACCACCGCTGAATCTCTGGAGATTCTGCAATGAGCGACTCACCGAAAGCGGATCGCGCCATGGCGATCATGGCTGCCGCCGGCCATGACCTGAACAATCACCTGATGGTGGCAGGTGGCGAGCTCGCCGAGGCATTGGCAAGGTTGCCCGCAGACAATCCGCTCCGGCCATATTTGCTCGGGTCTCGTACCGCCATAGAGCGGTGTTGCTCGATAGCCGCTTTGCTGGTCGCCTGTGCGGCGCGCGCCGGGGCAGAGAAGCCCCAGGCGTCGCTCGAATATTTGGTCGGAAAGGAAACCCCATGAGCGAAGCCGATTACAGCCGGGACGCGTTCCGCAAGATGCGCGAGCGCCAGGCCGCCGCGCGCCAATCGGAACAACAGCAGTCGCTCCTGGAACAGATCCCGGTGGACGCGGAGATGGACGACGCCACCATTACCGTCTGGAACGGCCAGAAGTTCGAGGCGTACGACAAGTGGCTGGCGAAGCGGCCGGTCGCGACCGAGGACCGGCAGGAAACGCCGAAGACGAAGACCGAACCGAAGCGCGCGGTCGAACAGATCGAGCAGGAAGGACTGTGGGAGTGAGCGCTCGCAAATCGTTGTTCATGGAGACCACCGAAATCCCGGTGCAGAAAACCGCCGGCGATATTCTGAGCTTGCTGGTGCGTGCCGGCGCCACCCAGGTGAGTCTTGATTACCAGGGCGGCAAGATCGTTGGAATGCGGTTCACGTACCCCGTGGACGGCTTCCCGGTGGCATTTCGTCTTCCCGTCCGGACCGAGCCGGTCTTCAAAATCATCAATGGCCGGCGCTCACCCTACGGCCAGTTTAGCCGCAGCAACATGGCGGCGAAGGACCGCGATCAGGCCGAGCGCGTTGCATGGCGGCAGCTCCTCCGGTGGATCGAGGCGCAGATTGCCATGGTCGAAACCGGCATGGTCAAGACGGACGAGGTGTTCCTACCGTATGTTGCGACGGCGAGCGGTCAGACGCTCTACGAGCACTTCATTGCGACCGGCGCAGCCCAACGGTTGCTGGCGGCGCCGGAGGCCGGCTGATGCATTCCTACGTGACCAGCAACGTCGAAGAAGGCTTTCTGCCGACCTGCACGGGGCGGCGCGTGCACATCGCGGACCCCCTGCCGGACGAAATCGACATCGAGGATATCGCGCACGGGCTTTCGCACGTGTGCCGCTTCGCCGGCCACGTGCCGCTTTATTATTCGGTAGCCCAACACAGCCTGCTCGTGTCCGAACTGCTCGACGAGCGCACCGCTATGTGGGGCCTGTTGCACGACGCGAGCGAAGCGTATCTGCACGACCTGACGCGACCGCTGAAACGCGTTATGGCTGCCACAGCGGAGAGTACCGACCGGCTGCGCTACCTGGGAGACGCAACCGCGCACGATCTGGTGGACCAGGGCATCGTGCGGCGCGAAGGATGGATGATGGTGGCGAACGCGATTACCACCGCCGTTCTGCAGGATCGTATCTACCGCGGAGTGACGTACGCGGAGCTCGAGCGCCGGATGATGGCGGCGGTCTGTGGCCGTTTCGGTTTGCCACCGATGATGCCGCCCGAGGTGGCGGCGGCCGATAACGTTGTGCTGGCCACCGAGCTTCGCGACGTCTGCCATCACACGCCGGAGGTCTGCGTCTCCTGGTCGGGCGCGCAGCCCATGGACCGGATCATCAAGCCGCTGCCGCCAGAGGCAGCGAAAGACCTGTTCCTGGTGCGGTTCGAAAAGCTGGCCGCGAAAGTAGTGTAGGCGGTGTCGGAAATCAAGCACATGACCCCGTTCGAATTTCTCAACGCGCTTTGGGAGTACAAGCCGGAGGACCAGTACATCCTCATCTGGACGGGCGCGGACAAGCGCTCGCGGTGGTTCCTCCAGGTTGCGGAGGCCGCCGCCTATGCCGCCAGTGTCGCTGGCGACGTGTATACCGGCGTCGGGCTGGCCGGCAAGGATTACGGTCTGTACAACCGGTGCCCGTCCGACGAAATCACAGCCATCGCGGGGATCGGTGGCGACTTCGATCTGCTCTCGGAGGCGCACAAGAACAAAGCGCTGCCGCAGACCATCGAGCAGGCGGTCTCGATCCATCCCGCCGAAATGAAGCCGACGTTCACGATTGCGACCGGCAATGGCATCCAGTCCTGGTGGCTGCTCAAGGAGCCATACGTCTTCGATAGCGCGGACGACCGCACCCACGTGGCGCGGCTTCTGGGCCGGTGGCACACCATGCTCCGGGTCAATGCGCAGAAGCACGGTTGGGCATACGAGCGCCTGGCGGATCTGGCGCGCGTCCTCCGCATTCCCGGCACGCGGAACTGTAAGGACCCCCGGAAGCCGAAGGACGTGGTCCTGCACAGCGAGACCGGCAACCGGCTCAACCTGGGAGATTTCGCGGATCTGGTCGATTACAACGACATCCCCGATCCCTCCGCGCAGGAGAAGGCGGCGCGCGACTGGCGGGCGCAGTTTGCGGGCACCCCGCTTGCGGTCAACGTGAACGCGCGCGTTCCCCAGGAGACTCTGGACGCGTGGATGGACCCAGCCAATAACGACGCGGCCACCGCCATGCGATTCAAGAACACGTGGTTTCGCCAGCGTCACGATCTGAAGGATCAGTCCAACTCCGGGTACGACATGGCGCTCATCCACTTCGGGCTCGACGCCAGCCTCCCCGAGCAACTGATCGTGGATTTGATAGTCCACCACCGCGCCCAGAACGGTTGCGACCAGAAGAGAGACGCGGGATACTTCCGCAGAAGCATCGCCAAGGCGCACGCAGCGCGCGAGAAGGATGCGCCCAAGCCGCCTATCGTGGCGCCCGCAGCACCCGCCGCCCGCGAGGCGAGCCCGCCACCGCCGGTCAACAGCGCGCCACCGCCGCCGGCAGACGGTCCATCGCCGCCCTTGCCGGAAATTGCGAGGTGCGCGCTCTCTCCGGAGGAAGCCGAAGAGCGCGCCAAGCTCCTGCTGTGCCAGGAGATCTCGCTCCTTCTGGGGATCGAGGTCGTGAAGATGGTTTGTATCCATGGCAAGGACCCGACCTTCCATATGCACACCGCCGACGGAGTGGTCGAGTTCGACAAAGTCGCGAAGCTGATTACATTCCGATTGCTGGAGGATGCCATCGCCGGGCAGACGCTGCGCATCATCAACAGGTTCAAGGCCAAGGAGTGGGAGGCATTTCGCCAGAAACTCTTAAGCGCATGCATCGTCCGCGAGACCACCGACGACGAGCAGTTCGAAGGCGGCGCGCGCAACGACATCCTCGACTATCTCACCGAGACCGATTTCATACCGGCCATCGAGGGCCAGCGAATCCAGGACCAAAAGAAACCGATGATCCTCGATGGAAAGATCACCATCGCCAGCCCCGATCTAGCGGCATACCTGGACAAGACCAAGGGCCGTAAGACGTCGGCCAAGTACGCCGCGTCCATGCTGAACGTGGTGGGCGCACGCAAGACGGACCGCTTGCGCAGCAGCCAGTACGCGAGTCAGACCCGGTGGGCGCTGCCTCTCCCGATGCCGGACCGCGCGGGATTCGATCCGCGCGCCATCAAGCCCACTCTTTACATCGGCGAACCGGCGGGAGAACCAGACCAGCACGGAGCGATTCAATGACGAATGATAGCGACCGCATCCACGAGATAGCGGAGAAGGAGGAGGGGGTCGAAGAAACGCGGGAATTCCGCATCTTCGGCCCCCCGTAGCCAGGCACCGGCAAAACCACTTCTCTCTCGCGGCAGATCCATCGCGCCGTTGAGCGTTTCGGCCCGGACTCCGTGCTGGTCACGTCGTTCTCCCGCGCCGCAGCCGCGGAGTTGTCGGGCCGCGATCTGCCGGTGTCGTCCGACCGTGTCGGCACTCTGCACTCGCATTGCTGGCACGCGCTGGGCGGTCCGGAGATCGCCGAGGCAAACGTGGGCGAGTGGAACCGCGACCATCCCGACCTCGCGATTACTCCGGCGCGCAAACAGGGCAAGCTCGATGGCGAGGATGCGCAGGGCGGCGACGACGATGAGCCCAGCGACAAGCGAGGCGACGAACTGCTTCAGGAGGTGAACCGGCATCGGGGAATGATGCCGGCCATCCCGCGTGGCCTGGGCAGGGACCCGTTGATCGCGTTCGAAAAACTATGGACCGAATACAAGCAAGAAAATGGACTGCTGGATTTCACCGATCTGATCGACAGGTGCCTGCACGACGTCGCGCTGGCGCCCAGGGCGCCGTCGGTCATCTTCGCGGACGAGGCCCAGGATCTCAACCGCATGCAGTTGTCGCTGGTCCGGAAGTGGGGGGAGCGCGCCGACTACTTTATCGTCGCCGGTGACGACGACCAGTGCATCTACACGTTCACCGGTGCCGCACCTGAGGCGATGCTCGACCCAGAGGTGCCGCCCGACCATAAAATCATCCTCAAGCAAAGCTACCGCGTGCCGCGCGCGGTCCACCGGCTTGCCGAAGGAATGATCCGCCAGGTAAGCCGGCGGCAACCGAAGGAATACCTGCCGCGCCCGGAGGAAGGCGCGCTCGACCGCTTCTCGCGCGACGGCTATCTGCGCACCGAGTACGCGATCCTCAAGACCGCGACCGAGCATCTCGAGCGTGGCCAGACCGTGATGTTCCTGGCGTCGTGCGCGTACATGCTGCGCAGCCTCGTGTCCGTCCTCCGGAGGAACGGCATCCCCTATCACAATCCGTACCGCAGGTCGAACGGCCACTGGAACCCCCTGCGCATCGGAAAACGAACGTCGACCTCCGGCCGAATCCTGTCGCTGCTCGTGGCGCACCCCGGCTTCGGCGATGGCCACCGCCCGTGGACCAACGGCGATGTGGCGCTCTGGGCAGAGGTGCTGAAGGCGCAAGGCATCCTGCGCCACGGCGTTAAGGCCAAGCTGAAAACAGGGGACGCGGCGAGGGAAGCAACGCCCGAGAGCCTCGACAAGATCTTCGAACCGGCGGCGCTCGAATCTCTGGGCGCGGCGTGGGAAGGCGACTACCGCGACCTGCTCGGTTGGTGGCAGGAACGGTTGTTGGGGGAGCTGCGCAACCGCGCGGAGTTTCCAGCGTTGGTTGCGAGCATGCGCGGGCCGCTCGCGCTGGCTGAGGAGCCCGGCGTGATCGTCGGGACCATCCATTCCGTGAAGGGCGGCCAAGCCGACGTAGTGTATTTGTTCCCGGATCTCAGCCAGGCGGGCGACGCGCAATACCGGCGCGACGGCGCGCCGCGCGATTCGGTGATCCGCCAGTTCTATGTGGGCGCCACGCGCGCCCGCGAGAAGCTCTATATCTGCGGGCGCGAAAGTAACATGGCGGTCTCGATCTGAGGCGCCGAGGAGGATTCCATGACAGCAGCCATACTTCTAACTCCCCAGCAAGTAGCCGAGCGGTTGCAGGTTTCGGTTGCCTGGGTACGCGACCACTCCGAGCGATTGCATCCGCGGCTGCCGGTCACCCGGATAGGCAGGCTGCTCCGCTACCACGTCGAGGACATCGAGCACTTCATTCAAAGCCAGCGCGCGTCCGGAAAGCGCAGGGCGGTATAGCGCCTTGAGCGCTCTTGGCGGTCAGAGGTAAGGTCCAGGGTGCCAAAGGAGGCTACTTAGTAAGTGCCACGCGAAACGCACCAAGACGGCTGGGTTGGATTAGCCGGCAAGAAGACCAAAAAGTGGATCGGCAAATGGCATCCATACCGCGCCGACGGCGTCCGCACGACGGCGCGCATCGTGCTTGGCGAGAAGGCCAAGATGACGAAGTGGCAGGCGGAAGACGCACTGCGCCAGCATATCGCTAAAAAGACCGAGCAGCAGATTCGCTGCCCGGAAGGCGATCCGACGTTGCAGCAGTTCTGGGAGCGATCCTACCTGCCGTCGCGCACGTGGAGTGTTGCGACGAAGGCAACGGTGACTAACGTAATCGCACGCCACTTACTCCCGCAGTTCGGCACGACCAAGCTCGTGGACCTTGAAAAGCTGGCGATTCAGAGGCACGTGAACGCGCTTGCCGAGAGTTACAGCCAATCGATTGTCCAGAAGGTGCTGCGCCAGCTTCGCGGGATGCTGGAGGAAGCACTCGAGCAGGATCTCGTCGCAAAGAACCCCGCGCGCCGGGTGAAGATGCCCAATACGCGCCGGCCTTGCGGGCGGTTTCTGATGATGGAGGAGCTAGACGCGCTGCTGGCGCAGGTGGATTCTCGCGACAGCTTGATCATCTGGCTATTCTGCAAGCTGGGCCTGCGGCCCGGCGAGCTGTTCGCGCTTCGCTGGAACGATATCGATGGCAGCCGCATCCGCATCGATGAGAGCGCGACCCAGTACGGGATGATGGCGCCGAAAACCCTCGCATCCGACGTCTACCATCACATGCCGCCACGCATGGCAGCCCAGATGGAGGATTGGCGCGCGAAGCAGCTCGACACGTCTCCATTGGCGTTCGTGTTTCCCACCGCGACCGGCCAGCCTATCGAGGCGCATAACTTCGAACGCGATGTACTCGTGCCGGCCGCAATCCGCGCCGGCATTATGCCCAAGCTCGCCAAGGATCGCAAGAAGGGCGATCCAAGGCGCGACAAGGCGACCGCGGTGAACTTCCAGGCTTTCCGGCGCACGTACGGGACATGGATGCAGCGCACGGGCGCAAGTGTGAAGGATGCGCAGGGCGCAATGCGCCACGCCTCGCCCGATCAAACGCTCCGCGTCTATATGCGCGAAATTCCGGATGGTTCGCGGATGGCCATCGACGCCCTGGAGCTCCTGTACGACGCCAAGTGCGGATTGGCGGCGGGCACTCCGCGCGGCGCGGCAAACTGAAATCCTCCTCTTTGGTCTTCTTTTCCCCTCGTCGGAGGGAATCTGTGGGTCACTGATACGCTCCAGTGACGGCGGAAGCCCGGCTCGCTTCAGCCCGCGAACCTGTGCGGGCTTCATCTCTTTGCTGCTCGTAGCCAGTTGCCTCTTGAACCAGTTGCTCCCTCCCGTAAACGCTCGGTCAGGCAGGGCCGATCCCTGCAAATGTCACAAATGCGCGTGATACGGTCAGGTGGCGGCTGGCAGAGTCCCAGAGTCAGGTACCGATATGCCACTCTTCGGCCACTGGATCGCCGGGTCGTCCTGATTACTCCTCCCTCGGGACCTGCTCCACGTGATCCACCACCAGGATCGAGACCGGTGCTTTCACCCGCTCAAGCGCCAGGCCCAGATGTTTAATCATCGCGAAGAGCGACGTTCCGGGCAGATCGGCGGCCACCCCGCCCGCGGTTTCGTCGGTCTTGATAGCCGCCACGGTATCCGCGAGGGAGAAATCGAGCGTGGCCTGATAATTATCCTTGAGCCTGGTGCGATCCACCACCGGCACCCCTAGCCAGGAGGAGACGATCTGCGCCAAGGCGGCCATCGGCATCTTCGCGAACGCCATATGCATCTCTCCGCCGGCCCCCGAAAAGGCCTTCAGCCCGAAACCCGAGCCGTACATGCCATCGAGAATGCGGCTGGTGTCGGATGTTTCGGCCGGCACATCCTCGGGCGCGGCGACCCTCATTTTCGGTCCGCCCTTGCCGACCACCAGCGCGTAGGCCGGAAGTTCGCGCGTCTCCTGGTGCAGGACCAGAGCGAGACGATCAGCGAGCAGCGAACGCAGCATCTCCGGCAATTGTGCGCGCGTGCCGCCGCGCGGGAACGTGGCGACGATATCGAAGCGGGTAGTGTTGATCCATTTTGGACCTTCAACTTGATATGGCCAAACACCGTATGCCCGTGTGATCAGTTGCTTGATAGACCAATAGGGAATTTCGATTCGGGCAGGGTCGATCTTGATGTCGCCGGGTGTCCCGCCGCTCGGCTTGATAGAGGCGACCTCGAACGTCAGGTCGGTGGACTGAGCGCCGGCTGTTGCAGCCAGCAGCGCCGCCGTGCAGAGAAATGGGATCATCGCAGAATTAGACACCGGAGTGCGGAAATGAGTTCCACAGCGGTCCACCTTTCATCCCACAGCGGAGCTTCATGAGTTAGGGGCCTTTAGTCTTTGATAACTTGGCGCTGTTGCCCGTCTTGCGTGCTGATCCGACGTTCGGTGTCGGTCGCCGCCAGACGCCCAAACCATTGATCTAACTCTGGCGAGCGGCATTAGCTCAAGGTTGTGGACAAAACACGGCGTTATCGTAGAATGGCCCCCGCGCGGTCCCATTGCGGGGATTGACCGTTGCCCGTGAGTGACGCTATGGTGTCTACGAGTCCCAGTTGACGATTTGTCGCCGATGCGCGGATCTGGAGTGCCTTCGCCGCTAAACGACCGGAACCTCCAATATCATCCAAAATGCAAAAAAGATTTGCTATCCGGACGCTGTGACCTATCCTGGTTCGCGGCCGTCCCGCGCCTAGAAACGGCCCCGTTTGCGCCCCCGCCGCCACAGTGCCGCCCGGCGCGAGCGGGTGGCATGACGGTGCCAGGCGGCGCGGCGCCGGCCTTTCGGCGCGATCATAAACCCACTAGGAAAAAGTGTATCCAAAAATGTATCCACTTAGCCCCGAATACTCCGTTGTTCTCCGCTAATCAGCCAATGTAAGTCATAGAAAACACGCCGTTGCGCTCGTATGGTTTACACTCCGGAGCAAAAGGTCGGTGGTTCGAATCCACTCGGGCGCACCATTTTTCTATCACTTAGCGGCCTTCCTGGCCCCGAAAGCTCCCCCTCAGACCTTTTGCTTACGCAGATTTCTGTCCACATATCGTCCATTTTGTCCACGTATCGTCCAGAGGACTTCGCTAGTTTCAGCTTGATCGGGTCCGCGAAATAGCCGGCGCCGCGCAGGAAAGACAGATGAACCGGCCATAACCTTCCTCCCCGCTTTATTTGCGCCGGCAAAGTTCCTCTTCTGCAAATTCCAGTGCCGTGTTCAGCGTATCCATGAATTCTTTGATCTTGATGGGTTTGGTGAGATAGCGGAAGAACCCCGCGTCCAGGCCCGTCGCGATGTCGCGGGGCATGGCATTGGCGCTGAGGGCAACGACGGGGATGTGCGCCGTGGCCGGGTCTGCGCGCAAGACTTTCAATGCTTCCACACCGCTGATGCCGGGCAGATTGATGTCCATCAGGATCACCGTCGGCTGAGTGGTGCGCGCTACCTCAATGCCGAGAGTACCGTTCACCGCGGTCAATAGTCGCATGTCAGGGCGCCGCGCGATGAGTTGCTCGATCAGTTTCATGTTCGCCGGGTTGTCCTCGACATAGAGCAGGGTGCGCGGCCGCGCGCCGGCCGGCACTGGCGGTCTGCCGACTGTTGCGGCTTCGCCGCTTTCGGCTACAAGTTGTGGTGCAGCGCACGAGATCAACTCGCACCAGAACACGCTTCCCTCGCCGGCAGTGCTTTCTACGCCGAGCACGCCCCCCATCAGTTCCGCCAGTCGCTTGGTCACCACCAGGCCGATGCCCGTGCCTGCCACGCCGCCCGCCTCTTGTCCCAGACGATTGAACGGCTGGAATAATTGCGCCACCTTGTTCGGAGACAATCCCGCGCCGGTGTCCTTGACGCTGATGCGAGTGAGTCCCGGGGTGCTGGTAGTGCAATCTACGACGACCGTTCCCCGCTCCTTGTTGTATTTGATCGCGTTGGAAAGCAGGTTGATGACAATCTGCTTCAACCGGGTCCGGTCGGCGCTGACAAAGAACGAGTTGTCGAACCGAGGAAAGGTCACGCTGATGCCACGCTGTTGCGCCTGCGGCTCCATCATGGCCTGGCATTCGGACATGACCTCGGCCAACGACACAGATTCCGTCGATAGCGACACCTTTCCGGACTCGATCACTGAGAGATCGAGGATTTCGTTGATCAACTTTAGCAGATGCCATCCCGCCTGAAGAATCTGGGCAATGCTTTCCTTCTGAGAGTCCGTCGGCAACGGGGAGGCCAACTCCATCAGTTGCGCGAAACCGAGGA
>Ga0302319_10007685_pt1 | contig 21174 bp, 17 predicted proteins | sample Bog_T0_2_FD_203319 | JGI IMG/M metagenome (GOLD analysis project Ga0302319, IMG submission 203319) | Peat permafrost microbial communities from Stordalen Mire near Abisko, Sweden - Bog_T0_2 | ecosystem: Environmental > Terrestrial > Soil > Wetlands > Peat | place: Sweden: Abisko, Stordalen Mire... | reverse complement strand
CATCGGCGCCATGCTCTACACCTGCCTCGCGGAGGCTGATCGGCTTGGGGATTTGAAGATCGCACACCCCATGCGAAATAAGCGCGTGAAGCTACCGAAGCTGCCGAAGCGGGAGCCCGCGGTCGTCGACAAGGAAAAGCTGAAGCTCCTCTTTGATCGCGCCCGGACCACGAGGCTGTACCCATTCGTCGTCCTGGCATCGGCCACCGGATGCCGGCGCGGCGAGTTGCTGGCGTTGCAGTGGCCGGACCTGAACAAGACCACCGGCGAATTGAGCGTTTCGAAGTCGTTGGAGCAGACCAAGGCAGGCTTGCGAGTCAAGAGCACCAAGTCGGAGAAGCCGCGACATTTCGCGGTGCCGGAATCGGCGCTGCCCGTGCTGGCAGACCATCGCGCCCAGCAGGACGAAGACAAACGGCTCTTCGGCCCCGACTACCAGGATCACGACTTGATCTTCTGCCAACCGAACGGCGCCTACTACTCGCCGGACCGCGTCGGTGCCCGCGTCAAGGAACTGATGGTTTCGGTCGGACTTGAAGGCGTCAGCCTCCACTCGCTCCGGCACACGAACGCCACCGAATTACTGCGCAACGGAGTCCCCATCGCGGAGGTCAGCCGGCGCCTCGGGCACGCCGACCAGAACATCACGCTATCGATTTACAGCCACGCGGTTCCCGCCGACAGCCGCGCCGCGGCAAAGGTCTGGAATGATGCACTGGGAGACGTGATTCAGACCAGCAAGAAACCTGCGGCAGCGCGGAGTCTTGCAGAGTCTTGCACGGAGACCACCAAATTGAGAGTTTTTGTTGCAAACAAAAGGAAGAAGATGGCGGGGACGACGGGGCTCGAACCCGCGACCTCCGACGTGACAGGCCGGCGTTCTAACCAACTGAACTACGTCCCCGCAGCACGTCGAACATTCTCAAGGTAACACGCGGGGACGAAGGAGTTCAAACTTGGAGCGGGCGAATCGACGCTAGTGGCTCGCTGCGCGGGTGGTTTCCGTGTGTCCGGTGGAAGCGCGCCTTCACGGTTCAGTCCATCGGAACGGCGGCGGCGTTGTTTTCGCAGCGTTTGGGAGCCGGCCGCGATGCCAAGATGTTCTTGAAATCAGGACAGTTCTAGTGCAGGATGGAAACATGATTCGATCAGTATGTTTAATGCTGGCGCTGGGCCTGGTGCAGCCCGGCGTGCAGGCTGAGATTCGAAAGAAGAGCGAAAGCGTGCCTACGAAGACGGTCCACGCCGCCACGGCGGCGGGGCACGGCGTGAAGGCGGGCGTGCAGAAATCGGGCGAGGCGGTGACGGGCGTGGCCCAGGCAACGGCCCACGGCACGGTGACGGGGACGAAGGCGGTTGGAAAGGGCGTCGCGGACGGGGCCAAGGGCGTGGTGCACGCGACCGGCAAGGGGCTGGAGAAGACGGGCGGGGCGCTGACCAAGGCCGGCCAGTAAGATCACGACGCCGGCGGGGGTGAGCCGGGCTCGCGATGGACTTCGAGGGTGCGCGTGGGGAAGGGGATGCGGATGCCTTCCTGGCGGAAACGCGCCAGCAGCCTGCGCCGCAGCAGGTCGGCGACGGCGAACTGGGCCGCCACGCTGGTGACGGACACAGAGAGCGTGAAGTTGAGGGCCGAATCGCCGAAGCCGGGCGTGAGGCGATTGACGGGCGCCGGTTCCGGGAGCAGGCCGGCGACTTCGCCGATGGCGCTTTTCACAACATCCAGCACGACTCGGTCGAGCAGGGCGATGTCGGTATCGTAGGCGACGCCATAGGGGATGGACACGCTGAGCGGCGCGGCGGGCTGGCTGAAGTTGGTGACGATGGCTTCGGCGAGCTTCGAATTAGGGATCAGCACCATGTTGTTGTCGAGCGTGAGGAGGGTGGTGATGCGCCAGTGGATATCCATCACGTAGCCTTCGACGAAGCCTGCGGTGGACCTGTCCAGGCGGATGAAGTCGCCGCGGTGCAACTGGCCGGCCAGGCTGACGTAGAAGCCTGAGAAGACGTTGGCGAAGGTGTCTTTCAAAGCGAAAGAAACGGCGATGCCGCCGACGCCCAGGGTGGCCATGGCGGGCCAGGCCTGGACATTGAAGGCGCTGAGGATGATCAGCACCGCGGGCACGGCCCAGAAGAGCCGGATCATCATTTTCGTGAGCGTGGTGATCTGGATGCCGGTGGCGCTGCGGCGCATGGAGTGCTCAAGCAGCACGATGCTGACGCGGGCGACGGCCACGGCGACCGAAATGGTGAGGAGAATGAGGGTCGCGAGCGACAAGGCATGGGCGATGCGCGCGGGGACGTCGCGTTCGTCGAGATCGGCGACGGCGACCACCAGCGCCAGCAGCACGATCCAATAGCGGGAGGGCCAGCGCAGGGCGCCGGCGAGCGTATCGTCGAGGTCGGTGGAGGTGCGCGCGGCGATGCGTTCAAGCGCGCGGAAGAGCAGGCTCCGGACGACCCAGGCTGCGCCTAAGACGAGCAGGAAGACGAGTGCGAAGCGCCACGCGCCGTGCCACTCGGTCCAGAAGCGCAGTACTTTGCCGAGGGAGTCGATATCGAGATTGTCGGTGGGAGTTAACATGAGCCGCAGGGTGGCGCGAGGGGCGAGCGATGGCCGGGCTACTCCTTCAGGCGGCGCACGGCGAGTCCAGCCGAGTGGAGCGCATGGTCGACGTCTTCGGGTTTCAGTCGCGACGCATCGTATTCAACATGCAGGACATCGAGCGCCGGGCTGAGGCGAAGAGCCTGGAGTCCGTAAATGCCGTGGGCGCGATCGATCCGGTCCAGCAGGACCGCGTCGACGACGCCACTCAGAGAGTAGGTCACGTCCACTTTGGTCATCGCAAGAGACAGGATAGCAAAGGGGCGGCGAGGCGGCGGGATAGTGGCGTGGATGGGAAGTTGATTGGATCATTCGCGGAGACCGCTCGCACGAAAGTCCACTCGTAACACAGCGAAGAACGCTCCTTCGCGGTCACGGCTCGGAAACGACGCAAAGCAACGACGCGAGGACCGCTCCCTTGGTCGCGGCTCAGTAACAACGCAAAGCAACAACGCGAGAACCGGTCACTTTGGTCGCGGCTCTGAAACGTCGGTCACGGCTCGGTAAGAAGGCGCGCGAGACGGTACGTAAGACTGTGCATAAGACGGTGCTGGGCGGCCATTTGTGATCGCAGCATTGAGCCGAATCGCTTATGAAGACATCGATCAGAGGTGCCTTAATAAGCAGTTATTATCAACAAATTAGAAATGCACTGTCCGGCTAATTCCGCCCTAAAACGACCGGATACTCTTGATAAAATTTCGGTAAGTATGCTGAGTTACGCCCGTGGACCGGAGGCGGAAGTTCTCGATTTGTCATTGGGTGAGTTGTTGCGCGAATGCGCAACGATGGACCCGCAAGGTCTGGGACTGGTGAGCCGGCACCAGGGGGTCCGGCTGACGTGGGCCGGGCTGCTGGAAAAGGTGGTGCGGACGGCGGCCGGATTGCAGAGCCTGGGGCTGAAGCCCGGGGACCGGATCGGCGTGTGGTCGACGAACTGCGCCGAGTGGGTGTACCTGCAATTTGGCGCGGCCGCGGCGGGCGTGATTCTGGTCAATGTCAACCCGGCCTATCGCAGCCATGAGCTGTCGTTCGTGCTGCGCGTATCGCGCCTCAAATACCTGTTCATGCAGGAGCGCGACGCGCGCGCCGATTACCGGAAAATCCTGGCCGAATCGCTGGACGGTCTGCAGTGCGAACTGCGGAAAGCGATCTACCTCGGCAGCCCGGAGTGGAACGATCTGCTGGACGCGCGGCATCCATTTCATCCGCCGGAGATCGACGGCGGCGACATCGCCAATATCCAATACACGTCGGGCACGACGGGCTCGCCCAAGGGCGTGCTGCTGAGCCACCGCAATATCGTCAACAACGGGCGCTTCATCGCCGAGCGGCTGCAACTGACGGGCGAGGACCGGATCTGCATTCCGGTGCCGTTGTACCACTGTTTCGGCTGCGTGATTGCCACGATCGCCGCAGCGGCGTCGGGAGCGGCGATGATCCTGCCATCGCCTTCCTTCGACGCGGTGGCGGCGATGTCCGCCGTGCAGGAAGAGCGGGCCACGGCGCTATATGGAGTGCCGGCGATGTTCATTGCCGAGCTGAGCCACGCGGCGTTTTCCAGCTTCGACCTGAGCAGCCTGCGGACGGGCGTAATGGCGGGATCGCCGTGCCCGGTGCAGGTGATGAAGCGGGTGGTCGAGGAGATGCACTGCAGCGAGATCACGATCTGCTATGGGCAGACCGAGACGTCGCCGGTGAGCGTAATGTCGGACGTCAGCGATTCGATCGAGTTCCGCTGCTCGACGGTGGGGCGCGCGATGCCGGCCACCGAGATCCGGATCATCGATCCGGTCAGCGGGCACGTGGTCCCGGTCGGCCAGCAGGGGGAACTCTGCGCGCGGGGTTACCTGACGATGGCGGGCTACGATGGCGACGTGGCGGCGACGCAGAGTGTGATCAGCCCGGACGGCTGGCTGCGCAGCGGCGACCTGGCGGTGATGCGCGAGGACGGCGCGTTCCGGATTACCGGCCGGGCCAAGGACATGATCCTGCGCGGCGGCGAGAATATCTATCCGCGGGAGATCGAGGAGTTCCTCTACACGCATCCGAAAGTGGCCGAGGCGCAGGTGATCGGGGTGCCGGATGCGCGCCTCAGCGAGGTGGTTTGCGCGTGGATCCGGCTCAAGCCGGAGCAGGAAGCGACGGAGGAGGAGATCCGCGACTATTGCCGTGGCCGGATCGCATACTTCAAAGTCCCGGCACTGATCCGGTTTGTGGATTCATTCCCGATCACCGTCACCGGCAAGATCCAGAAATTCCGGATGCGCGAGATGGAAATCCAGGAGCGCGGGTTGGGCGACATCGCGAGTACGGTGACCGCCTGAGCGAGTCCGGCAAAGCCGCCCAGGCCAGCCGAGGGCTGAGCGCGGCGGCGCATAAGCCACTTAGATTCAATACATAAGAACAAGTCTGCCAGGGCGAGAATAGGGCTGTGTGCGGCCAGCGCTGAGGGTGCGCTCGGACCGGGCCGAAAGATAGACTTGCCGAACGAGCGTTCCAATCGTACAATTAAAACGATCGTATGAATCAAACGTTGGAAACGCCCGTTCGACACGATACCAAGGAAAAGATCCTGGACGCGGCGGAACGGCTGTTCGCGCAACACGGGTTTGCCGCGACGCCGCTGCGGCAGATCACGGCCGAAGCGGGGGTGAACCTGGCGGCGGTGAATTACCACTTTCATTCGAAGGAAGCGCTGCTGTCGGCGGTTCTGGAGCGCAAAGTGCATCCGGTGAACGTGCGGCGGATCGAACTTCTCGACCAGGCGCTCAGCGAGGCGGGCGAGTCGCGGCCGTCGCTGAAGAAGGTGATTCGGGCCTTTATTCAGCCGGTTTTCGAGGCCCGCGGCGCCGGCATCGAGTTGAGCAGCTTCTCAAGACTGATGGCGCGGCTGGCCTCAGAGCCGGACGAGTGGGCGGTGGCCGTCATGTCGCGCCACATGCAGGCGGTGATCGAGCGATTCATTCCGGCCTTCGCGGCGGCGCTGGGCACCGGCAACCGGGTCACGGTAGCCTGGGCGGCGCACCTCAGCATGGGGACGATGGCGCATAGCCTGATGGGGCTGCCGGTAGTGCAAAAGATGACGGGCTTTGACCCCTGCCTCAGCACCCCGGCTGAACATCTGGAACGACTGATCAGTTACATCGCCGGCGGCATGCGCGCGCTGGCGGAGAGGGAGCGAAGCCGATGAACCTGCGTGTGCTGGCGGCGATGCTGGGCCTGGCGGCGGCAGTGGCGGCCCAGGAGGCCCGGCCGAAGATGGAGTTGAGCTTCAGCAAGTCGATTGAAATAGCTCTGGCGCCCGACGGCAACACTAAAGTGCAACTGGCCGGGGAAGCGATACGGCAGGCGCAGGCGCGCAGGGCGGAGGCGCGCAGCGCGCTGCTGCCGAATGTGGACGCAGCTTGGACCGCCCAGAGCTTCACGATGGACCTGGCCACGATGGGGCTGAAATTCAGCCTGCCTCCGGGCTTCAATATCCCCGCGTTTGTCGGGCCGATCAGCACCTACGATCTGCGGGCGACGGCCACGCAGACGGTATTCGATCTAAGCACCATCCGCCGGCTGCAATCGAGTGGAGCGCAGGTTGCGGCGGCCAAGCTCGACTCCGAGCAATCGCGGGTGCAGGCCGCGGCGCTGGCCGGCAAGGCGTACATGAACGCGGCGCGGGCCGAGACCGCGGTCGAGACCGCGCTGGCGAATGTGGAGCTGGCCGATAAGCTGCTGAAACTGGCGCAGGCGCAAAAAGACGCGGGCACGGCGACGGGCCTGGATATTACGCGCGCCGAGGTGCAACGGCAGACCGAGAAACAGCATCTGATTGCGGCTCGAGAGGATCGGGAAACCTCGCGGCTGAATCTGCTGCGAGCGATGAATCTCACTTTGGACCTGGATTTCGAGCTGACCGATCCGTTGAAATATGAGCCGGTCGAAATCCCGGATGCGGGAAAGGCCGTCGCAACCGCGATCGGAAACAGGCCGGACCTGAAGGCGCAAATCGAGCGCGAACGTTCGGCCAAGCTGAGCAGCGACGCGGCGAAGTTTGAGCGGCTGCCGTCGGTGGCGGCGTTCGGAAATTACGGTGACATCGGTGTGGATCCGACGATATTGCGGCCCACGCGCACGGCCGGCGTGAGCGTGCGGTTCCCGATTTTCGACGGCGGACGCAGGGATGCCCAGCGGGCCGAGGCGTCGTCGCAACTGCGCAGCGAGGGGATCCGGACGCGGGATGCGCGGCAGCAGGCGGAGCTTGAAGTGCGGACGTCGATCGAGGCATTGCGTTCGGCCGACGAGCAGGCGCGGGTGAGCATGGACGCCCTGCAACTGAGCGAAAAGGAACTGGCGCAGGCGCAACGGCGCTACGAAAACGGCGTCGCGATTCACCTGGAAGTGACCGACGCGCAGACGCGGCTGGCGCGGGCGCGCGAGACCAAAGACAGCGCGGTCTACAGCCAGCGCGCCGCGCGCATCGATCTGGCCGCGGCACTCGGCGACATCCATGAAATCACGCGGTAAAGGAGCCACCCCATGAAAATCAAACGACTCATTCTGCCTCTAATCATCGTGGCCGCGGCACTCGGCGGCTGGTGGTACTGGTCCGCGCACAAGGACGGCAACGGAGAGTTGAAGCTGAGCGGCAACATCGAATTCACGACGGTCGATCTGTCGTTCAAGTACCCAGGCAAGCTGGTGGAGTTGGATGTCGATGAAGGCGACTCGGTGAAGAAAAGCCTGGTGTTGGCGAGGCTGGACCGCCTGGAGAACGAGCATCAGCTCGGACGCGAGGAAGCGAGCGTGGCTTCGGCGCAGTCGAACCTGACGCAGCTCAAAACGGCGATCGACTACCAGAGCGCGGAGATCGCCAGCGACGTGGCGCTGAAGACGGCGCAACTGCAGCAGGCCGAGGCGAAGCTGACCGAGTTGCTGAACGGCAGCCGCACGGAAGAAATCGGCCAGGCGCGGGCGGCGTTTGAAGAAGCGAAGGCGCAGGATGTGCAGGCCGCGGCGGACTGGGAACGCGCTCAGCGGCTGTTCAAAAACGACGACATTTCGGCGCAACAGTCGGACCAATTCAGGAAAAACCGCGACGCGGCCGCGGCGGCGCTGCGGCGGGCGGAGGAGAACCTGAAGCTGGTTCAGACCGGGCCGCGGCAGGAGGATATCGACCAGCAGAAGGCGGCGGTGGCGGGCGCGCGGGCGGCGTTGAAACTATCCGAAGCGCAGCGCATCGATCTGCAGCGGCACATCGAGGAGATCGGCTTCCGCAAGTCGGAGATCGCGCGCGCACAGAAGTCGGCGGACGTGCAGGACGTGGAGCTGGCGGACCGCATTCTGTATGCGCCGTTCGACGGACTGGTGCTGACCAAGAGCGCGGAAATCGGAGAAGTGCTGGCGGCGGGCGCGGCGGTGGTGACGGTAGGCGATATCGACCATCCGTGGGTGCGGGCGTACGTGGCTGAACAAGACCTGGGCCGGATCCACAACGGGATGGCGGCGTCCGTGGCGACGGACTCGTTCCCGGGCAAGACGTACAAGGGCAAAATCAGCTTCATCGCCTCGGACGCGGAGTTCACGCCGAAGACGATTCAAACGCAGGAAGAACGCACCAAGCTGGTGTACCGCATCAAGGTGGAGTGCGAGAACCCGAATCGCGAGTTGAAAAACAACATGCCGGCCGATGTCACCATCCAGATCGAGTAGCAGCGCGGGCGAGCGCGCGATGAGCGGGCGTGAAGGAGAGCCGGGATGATCCGCCTGAGCGGAGTCAAAAAATCGTTTGGCGCGTTGAAGGCCGTCGACGGCATCTCACTGGAGATTCCTAAAGGCGAGATCTTCGGCCTGGTCGGCCCCGATGGCGCGGGGAAGACGACGACGCTGCGGATGCTGGCCGGGCTGATCGATCCGGACGAGGGCAGCGTGCAGGTGGACGATCTCGAGGTAAAGGACCATGTGGAAGCGGTGAAAGACCAGATCGGATACATGGCGCAGCGCTTCGGCCTGTACGGAGATCTGACAGTGGCGGAGAACATGATCTTCTACAGCGATCTGTTCGGCCTGCCGGAGGGCGACCGCGACCGTATGATGGGGGAGTTTCTGGAGATGACGCGGATGACGCCGTTCCGCGAGCGCGCGGCGGCCAAGCTTTCGGGCGGCATGAAGCAGAAGCTGGCGTTGATGTGCACGCTGCTGCACAAACCGCGGGTGCTGTTTCTGGACGAGCCGACGAACGGCGTGGACCCGCTGTCGCGGCGGGATTTCTGGGTGATTCTGAAACGCCTGGCGGGCGAAGGGATGACGATCCTGGTGTCGACGGCGTATCTGGACGAAGCGGAGCGCTGCGATCGGGTGGGGCTGATGTATAAGGGGCGGCTGATTGAAGTGGATCCACCGTCGAAGATGCGCGAGGCGTGGGCGCCGTATTCATTCGCCATCGAGGGGGCGGACCGGCGCGCGGCGCGGCAGGCGCTGCACGGGAAGCCGTTCATTCTTGGCGCGGAGCCCGCGGGCGCGGAGTTGCACGTGTACATCGAGCCGTCGCTCGGAAGCGCCGCCGAGGCGGAACGCGCACTGCACGAGGCGGGGTTCGCGGGCGCCACGCTGCGGTCGATCAACCCTTCGTTGGAGGACGTCTTCATTGCGCTGATCCGACGGGAGGAACGCCGTGCAGCCGCATGATAGCCCCGCGGTGAGCGTCGTCGAGCTGGTCAAACGCTTCGGCGATTTCGTGGCGGTGGATCACGTGAACCTGACGGTCGGGCGGGGCGAGATCTTCGGCTTCCTGGGACCGAACGGGGCGGGGAAGTCGACGCTGATCCGGATGCTGTGCGGGCTGCTGAGTCCGAGCGAAGGGCGGGCGACGGTGCACGGGTTCGACGTTTCCACGCAGAGTGAGCAGGTGAAGGCCAGCATCGGCTACATGTCGCAGAAATTTTCGCTGTACGACGACCTGCGCGTGGAAGAGAACATCGAGTTCTTCTCGGGCGTCTACGGCGTGCCGCGGGCGCGCCGCGCGCAACGCCGGGAAGAGATTCTGGCGATGGCGGGACTGACGGAGCGGCGCAAGGACATGACGCTGCTGCTGACCGGCGGGTGGAAACAGCGGCTGGCGTTGGGCTGCGCGATTCTGCATGAGCCGCCGATCGTATTCCTGGACGAACCGACGTCGGGCGTCGATCCAATCGCGCGGCGGCAGTTCTGGGATCTGATCTACGGACTGGCCGAGCAGGGGCAGACGGTGTTCGTTTCGACGCATTACATGGAGGAGGCCGAGTATTGCCACCGGCTGGCGCTGATGGACCGCGGTCTGGTGATCGCATTGGGCACGCCGGCGGAGTTGAAGGCGGAACTGGGGCCGGGCTCGACGATGGACGACGTGTTCATCACGGCGATTGAGAAGCAGGAGGCGGCGACGAAATGAGCTGGCGGAGATTCGTTGCCATTTTTCACAAAGAGGGCCGGCACATCGTGCGGGACCCGCTGAGCCTGGCGATGGCGCTGGCGATTCCGCTGCTGCTGCTGATCCTGTTCGGCTACGCGCTGACGCTGGACGTGGACCGGATTCCGACGGCGGTTTACGATATGGACCACACGCAGCAGAGCCGCGAGCTGGTGGATCGTTTCGGCGGATCGAGATATTTTCAGATCGTCCAACCGCGGGCCAATTACGCGTCGATCGATGACGGGGTCAACCGCAGCAGCGTGCTGCTGGGGCTGGTGATCGAAAAGGATTTTGCGAAGAAACTGGCGGCGGGCGAGGAGGCGCGCGTGCAGGCGCTGCTGGATGGCAGCGACTCGAATACGGCATCGATCGCGTCCGGTTACGTCGAGGCGCTGGTGCTGGGCTACGCCGCCGAAGTCCGCGAGCGGGCGATGCTGCGCAAGGGCATCAGCAAGCTTCAAATGCCCGCCGACACGCGCATCCGGGTGATGTACAACTCCGATCTGAAGAGCAAGAACTTCATCGTGCCGGGCCTGATCGCGGTGATCCTGATGCTCATCGCCGCGATGCTCACGTCGCTGTGCATCGCGCGCGAGTGGGAGAACGGCACCATGGAACAGTTGTTGTCGACGCCTCTGCGGCCGGCGGAATTGCTGTTCGGCAAGCTGTGCGCCTACTTCGTGCTGGGCATGGCGGACATGGTGATCGCGCTGATCGTGGCGCTCGGCGTGTTCGACGTTCCGATGCGCGGCAGCTTCGTGTTGCTGGCGATTTCCTCGGCGCTGTTCCTGTTTGGAGCGCTGTGCTGGGGCATTTTTCTGTCGACGGTACTGCGCTCGCAACTGCTGGCCTACCAGATCAGTCTGCTGACTTCGTTTCTGCCGGCGTTCCTGCTGAGCGGATTTATTTACTCGCTGGGGAACATGCCGTGGATCATCCAGCAGATCTCGCGCATAGTGCCGGCACGCTACTTCATCGCGATTCTGCAAGGCATCTTTCTGAAGGGCACGGGCATGACCATTCTCTGGACGCAGTTCCTTTTTCTGTTGATCTACGCCGGCGTCGTGCTGGCGCTGGCGATTCGCAAGCTTCGCCCGAAACTGGTGTAAACGCGATGTGGGAACGCATATTTGAAATCGTCCGCAAAGAACTGCGGCAATCGCTGCGCAATCCGCGCGTGCGCATGACGATGATCGCGCCGCCGATTCTGCAGACCATCATTTTCGGCTACGCGGTGAACCTGGACGTGGAGCACGTGCGGCTGGCGGTGATGGATCTGGACCGCTCCGAAACGAGCCGCGACCTGATCCGGAAATTCACGGGATCGCCATATTTCACGCTGTTGGGCGAGGCGCAGAACGATCGCGCGGCGCAGGATCTGATTGACCGCGGCGACGTCGATGCCGTGGTGCGGATCCCGGTGCACTTCGGCGAGACGATTGGGCGGTGGCATCAATCGGAAGTGCAGGTGCTGCTCGACGGCTCCAATTCGAACACGGCCTCGATCATCTCGCAATACGCGGCGGGTGCGATCGCGGCGTTCAACCAGGATACGCTGCGGGGCCAGCAGAACGAGCGACTGGTGGGGCGCACGACGCACGGAGCGGTGCTGCTGGCGATGCCCAACATCCGGCTGGACACGCACGTGTGGTTCAACCCGGAGCTGAAGAGCCGCTACTACTTTGTGCCGGGCGTGCTGGTGAATATCATCATGATCGTGACGCTGATTCTGACGGCGCTGTCGATCGTACGCGAAAAAGAAATCGGAACGATGGAGCAGATCATGGTGACGCCCATCAAGCCGATCGAACTAATGCTCGGGAAAACGATCCCGTTCGCGCTGGTGGGCTTCGCCGACTCGGTGCTGGTGACGGCGCTGGCACTGTTGCTGTTTCACGTGCCGTTCCGCGGCAACGCTCTGTTTCTCGCCTTCACGGCGGCGCTGTTCCTGCTGAGCACGCTGGGCGCGGGACTGTTCTTGTCGACGATCAGCCGGACGCAGCAGCAGGCGATGATGCTGGCGTTCTTCTTCATCCAGCCGGCGTTCATGCTATCCGGGTTCACGTTTCCGATCCGCAACATGCCGCAGCCGGTGCAGTGGATCACGCTGCTGAATCCGCTGCGGTATTTCATGGAAATCGTGCGCGGCGTGTTCCTGAAAGGGATCGGCATCGACGTGCTGTGGCCGCAGGTGCTCATTCTGGGCGTGATGGGCGTGGTGATTCTGGTCTCGAGCGCGCTGCGCTTCCACAAGCGGCTGGATTGAGGCTGGATTCATTCCGGCCCGTGGCAACAGCTCCGGACTGGCATAGAATCGGTGGCATGAATCGCCGCAGTTTTCTGCAAGGGGCGGCCATGGCGTCGGCCGTTTCAAACGCTAACGCCCTGCCGAACGAACCTTCTCTCGGCCGCGAGTTGGACTCCGTCGAGATCGCGCGCCGGCACCGCATGGTGAACGATGTCCCGACCCCGAACTTTTTCGAGGGGATGCTGATGGGCAACGGCGACCTGGGCCTGTGCGTCACGCTGCGGCCCGATGCGCTGGGGCTGCACATCGGGAAGGAAGACGTCTGGGACATTCGCGTCAGCGAAGATCACTACCAGCACGTTCTGCCATTCCAGGAACTGCTGAAGCTGTGGGAGCGTGCGGGCGAGGAAGCCAAACGTCAGGGCAAGCCGGAGATGACTTCCCTGGAATACAACATCGACTTCTTCCGCGAATACACGCAGAAAGTAGGCGCCTCTTACGCGAAGCCGTGGCCGCGGCCGTGGCCTTGCGGGATCGTGTGGGTGCACTGGGACCCGCGCCAAGTGACGCTTGTGCGGCAAAGTCTGGACATTGCGACCGGGCTCTACACCGCCGAGATGCAGCACGACGATCTGCGCGGGAAGAAGCGCCCATTCCGGCTGTTCTGCCTGGTCAATTACGACGCCAACCACGTGTGCCTGTGGAGCGACTGGGTCCAGAGCGAAGGGCCGACGCCGATCCGCGCCGTGACCTATAACGATCACACCGAGCGCGAGTCGCGTCTGCCGGCTCCCGAGGGCGGGGACGAGGTAATGGGCGGCAGCGGCGAGATCACGTGCTTTCAGCGCTTCCCCGCGACCGCGCCCACCGAGGCCGTGCCCGATCCGCCGCCCAGCCCCGACGATTCCTCGTTCGCGCTCGACCTGGCGTATAGCCTGGGCGCATTCCGGATCGACCTCGCGCTGGCGACGCCGCGCGACCTGGCGCAGTCGGCGATCGCGTCTTCAATCAAAGACCCGCGCCAGTTCGCGAATGCCGTGCTGAAGCGCTTCCAGGCCAAGCCGGTGGAGGCCGTGGCGAGCGCGTCGGCGCGAGGTTGGGCCGGGTTCTGGTCGAAATCGGCGGTTGATTTCCAAGACCGCGAACTGGAGCGCATCTGGTATCACAACCAATACTTCCTGGCGTGCTGCCTGCGCGAGGGCAAAGTGGCGCCGGGGCTGTTCGGTAACTGGTCCAGCGGGCGCATCGGCACGGCGTGGCATGGCGACTACCACATGAACTACAACACCCAGCAGGTGTGGTGGGGCGTGTTCAGTTCGAACCACGCCGAGCAGCACCTGCCGTACGTCGATTTGTGCGAGAAGCTGACGGTGCTTGGAGAAGCCTACGCGAAGGAAAAATTCGGGCTGCCGGGCGCGTTCTTCTTCCATTCGGCCTACCCGGTGCCGAGCAAAGTGAATCCGTATCCGGTGCCGCCGTGGGGCTACGAGGTGTGCGAAACGCCGTGGACCGTGCAGAGCCTGTGGTGGCATTACCTGTACACGCAGGATCGCGAGTACCTCGAACGGGCCTACCCGATGCTGCGGGCGGCGTGCCGGTTTCTGGCGGCCTACGTGAAGCAGGGCGGCGACGGCCGCTACCACATCATTCCCACGGTGTCGCCGGAGAACTGGGGCTTCACCGTGGATATGCGGCTGAACAAAGACTGCATCATCGACCTGGCGCTGTCGCAGTTCGTGTTGAAGGCTACGGCGGAGGCGGCGCGGATACTGGGCGTGGATGCGGATGAGAGCGCGCGCTGGCACGAGATCGGCACGCACATGGCGGCTTATCCGACGGTGGACGGGCCGTACGGCGAAGTGTGGCTGGACGTGCCGGGCGCGCCGGCGGAGTGGATCTACAATGTGCCGGTGACGCTGGCCCCGGTGTTTCCCGGCGAGCAGGTGGGGCTGGAGTCCGACGCCGAACAACTTGCGCTTGCGCGGCGCAGCGCGCAGACCGTGCGGCTGGAGGGCGGCAACGATCTGGTTTACCAACCGCTGATCCGGGCGCGGCTGGGGATGCTCGATGCGGCCTGGTTCAAGCAGGAGGTGCGCTACTCGCGCCTGCCCAATGGGATCGCCAATGACCGCGTGCGGCAAAGCGGCGGGCGCTACGGCGAGATGACCGACTTCGATTACATGATGCGCATGGGCGTGTGGACCGAGAACCTGTCGCTGCCCGCGGTGCTGAACGAGTGTCTATTGCAGAGCTACAGCGGCGTGATGCGGCTGTTCCCCAATACGACCAACCTGGGCCCGGCCCGGTTCCGCGATCTGCGTGCGGCGGGCGCATTCCTGGTCAGCGCGGAGTGGGATGGGCAGGCGGTGGCGGGCGTGCGCATTCTCAGTGAGAAGGGCGCGACGCTGCGGCTGAGAAATCCGTGGGGCGAGGCGGCGGTGCGAGTGACGCCGGAGACCACGGTAGAGCGGCAAGCCGGCGTGTTGTCGATCCGCACCCGCGCCGGCGGTCGCTACGCGATAGAGAAGGCGGGCTGACGGGCGCGGCACGCGCGGCTTCCGCCACGGGCCGTTACGCTACGCTCTGCTGCTCGGTTTCCGACGGCGCCAGCAGGCGCTTGAGCGCGACGGCGATATCGCGCATGCGCGATGGCTTCTCGATGACCTCGATGTCGAGAGCGAGCTCCTTGAGCCGCGCCCGGACCCCGTCTGGATCGAGCCCGCTCCAGATGAGGACGCGGATGCCGGGGCGCATGGCGCGCATCTCCGTGCAGACGGCAAAGCCATCCATACCAGGCATATTGATGTCGAGCACGGCGGCGTGCACGATGCCGCCGAAGCGGCGCACCGATTCGATGCCTTCGCTTCCGCTGCGCGCCTCCAGGACGGTGTAGCCGGCTTTCTTGAGTAAGCGCTGAGCCGCCTCGCGCACGGCGTCGTCATCGTCGATCAGCAGGACATTGCCGGAGCCGTGCCAATCCACCTCGATCTCAGGCGGCTGGCCGGTGGCATGCTCGGCGCCGCGGTAGACCGGGAACAGGATGCGGAAGGTCGAGCCTTTTTCGGGCTCGCTTTCCACTTCGATCTTGCCCTGGTGGCTGCGCACGATGCCCTGGACGGCCGCCAGGCCCAGCCCACGGCCGGATTTCTTGGTAGTGAAAAACGGATCGAAGATGCGGGCCCGGATTTCCGCGCTCATGCCACTGCCGGTGTCCCTGACTTCCAGCGTCACGCCAGTTGACAGCCCATCTTCCTCGACCGTGCCGGTGCGGACAAGAATGGTTCCGCCGTCCTTACCCATCGCCTCGCCGGCATTGATCAGCAGGTTCATCACGACCTGCCGCAACTGGCTGGGGTCGCCGCAGATCAGGGGCAGGGGCCGGCTGAAGTAATAGCGGATGGCGCAACTCTTGGGGATTGTAATGCGCAGCAGTTCCGCCATTTCCTGAACCAGTTCATTCATATTGACGCCGCTCAATTCGGAGCCGTTCGAGGCCCGGCCGGCGTAGGTCAGCATCTGGCGCGCGAGTTCGGCGGCGCGGCGCGAAGTCTTGTCGATCTGATCCAGGCAGTAGCGCACGGGGGACTGCGGCGATACGTCCATCAAGGCCAGTTCGGTGTTGCCCAGGATGGCCGCGAGCAGATTGTTAAAGTCGTGCGCGAGGCTTCCCGCGAGCGTGGCCAGACTCTCGGTCTTGGAAGTGAGCGCGACCCGCTCCTGCAGCCGTTTCTGCTCACCGGCGGCGGAGTGCTTGAGGGCCAGGTGAGCGGCCACGGCCAGCCGTAGCGCGAGCACGTCGGGCGCGCAGGGGCAGACGATGTAATCGTCGGCGCCGCAGTCCAGAATGGGTGCGATCTCGGTGGCCAGTTGCCACACGCCGAGCGCGACCAGGGGCGTGGCGGCGCTGGCCCGCTTGCGGAATTCACGCAAAAGCACGACCGATTCATCGAGATCCGGAGGCAGTTGCAGCAGCACCAGGTCCTCGCCCTCCAAGGGGAGTTCCGGGGTCTCGGCGCAGCGCACCAAGTGGCCCTGCCGGGACAGCTCGGCGGCCAGAGCTTGTCTCGACCGCTCGTCGCCCGAATACCAGAAAATCCTCATGCCGAAAGGGCCGCCGCTATGTGAAGAACACTTAACATCAGCAAATTCAAGTGTACACCGCGGCCGGTCGCGGCATGGGGCGGCCTACACTGGACTGAATGGGAAATCGCGTTCTGGCCGCGATGTTGTTTCTCGGCGCGGGCCTGGGTCTGGCGCAGGAAGTAGCGCCGGAGGCTGAATCGATCGTGCGCCGCTCGCTCGAACGCGACAGCATGAACGCGACCCGGCTGAGGGATTACACCTACACGGAGAACCAGCGGACCGAGACCCTCGACAACTCCGGCGCGGTAGTCAAAACGGTGACCACGACCCTGGACGTGGTCAACCTCTACGGGCGTCAATACGGGCGGCGGATCGCGAAGGACGGCCGGACCCTGGCGGGCAAGGAGAAAGAAAAGGCCGACGAAGAATTCGAAAAAGAGGTCCGCAAACGGCAGATGGAAACTGCCGAAGAGCGGGCCAAACGGGAAGCGGAGCAAGAAAAGGAGCGGGCCGAGGCGCGCAAATTTCTGCAGGAGATTCCCAAGGCCTGCTACCTGAAACTGGCCGGGACGGAGACGATCGACGGGCGGCCGGTGTGGGTGATCGAGGCCACGCCGCGGCCGGATTTTCGCCCTACCGTCAAGCACGCTGACCTGCTGAAGAAAATGCGCGGAAAGATATGGATCGACCAGACGAGCTACCAATGGGTGCGCGCCGAGGCGGAGGTTCTGCAGCCGATCACTTTCGGCGGATTCCTGGTGAAGCTGGATCGCGGCGCGCGAATGACGTTTTTGCAGACCCGGGTCAACGACGAGGTCTGGCTGCCAGCGAAGATAACGGCGCGCCTAGACGGGCGGCTGTTGATAAAACATTTCAACGTGGCGGCGGAGGTCAGTTACTCGGGCTACCGCAAGTTCCAGGTCGACTCGCGGGTGATTTCGGGAGAGGAAGCGACGGCAGCGCCGCATTGAGGCGAGCGGGGAGTCCTGAAGAGTTGCGGCGCTGTATCGAGCGGCTAGTCCTTCGGCGCTTCGGACGATGCGGCGCGGCGCATGCGCCATAGGGCCTGGCGCAGGATGCCGGTCCAGAGATTCACGTCGCCCATGCGCAGAGCGAGACGGCGGACCAGGCGGCGCGTCTTCTCGACGGTCGCGGGGCCGGGGCCGAAATCGCTATAGCCGGAAGTTTCCATCATTGTGAGCAGCACGCCGGTGAAGCGCTCGACCTCTTCATCGGGAGCGAGTTCAGCGGCGCCGGGGAGGCGGCGCGCGGCGAGCGGGCTGCGCGCGAGTTCGTATAAACACACGGCCACAGCCTGGCCGAGATTCATCGATTCGTGGGCGGCGCGAGTGGGAATGTGGACCAGCCAGTGGCAGAAGCTCAGATCGTCGTTCGAGAGCCCGTGATTCTCCGAGCCGAACAGCAGAGCGGCCGGTGCGGCGGCCAGATGACGCCGCAGCAGGCGTCCGCCGCGCTCGAGGCGGTAGACGGGCTGCTGGAAGTGCCGGTGCGCGATGCCGGTCGCGCCGGCGACCAGGGAGACGCCATCGAGGGCCTCGGCCAGGTGCTCGTGGACGCGGGCATTTTCGAGAACGCGACCCGCGCCGACGCCCGAGACGGCCTCGCGAAAGGCGACGTCGTAGGGGCAGACGAGCCGCAGGTCAAAGAAGCCGAAGTTGCTCATGGCGCGCGCGGCGGCGCCGATGTTGAGGGGGTTGCGGGCGCCGATCAGGACGACGCGCAGGGGGAGTGCGGCAGGTTCGCTCATGCCGGCTCCGGCGCCGGCGGGCGAAGGCGGGAGGCGCGGCGCGGGCTAGCGCGTGTGGGCATCTTCGAGGTAGGTGTAGCCGTACAATCCATCCTCGTAGAATTTCAGCAGGCGGCCTGAATCCTCGTAGCCGATGTGGCCGTCGAGCACGGCCTGCTCGACGTCCTGGCGCAATTGTTCGAGCAGGGTCCGGGCGTTGAACTGGACGTAATCGAGGACCTCCTTGACCGTATTGCCGCGGATGACCGCCTCGAGCACCGCGGCGCCTTGTTCGTTCAGCCGCACGTGGACGGCGTGGGTGTCGCCGAGGAGGTTGTGCAAGTCGCCCAGGATCTCCTGGTAGGCGCCGACCAGGAATGTCGCCAGGTAGTAGGGATCGCCGTTGAAAGGATGCAGCGGCAGGGTACGGCGGACGTCGCGGCGGTCGATGAACTGGTCGACCTTGCCGTCGCTGTCGCAGGAGATATCGCCGAGCACGGCGCTGCGGGTGAGCGGCTCGTTGAGGCGATGGATGGGCATGATGGGGAACAACTGCTTCACGGCCCAGCTATCGGGCATGCTCTGGAAGAGCGAGAAGTTGCAGAAGTAAGTGTCCGACAGCATGCCGTCGAGGCCCTCGAGCTCCTCGGGGAAGACGTCGAGCTTCAGCGCCAGGGCGAGGACTTTGCGGCAGATGAGCCAGTAGAGATTCTCGGCCAGCGAGCGCTGCTTGAGCGGCAGGTAGCCCAAGGAAAACAGGTTCAAGGCCGAATCGAGCGCCTGCTGGGCGTCGTGGAAGCCTTCCAGCACGTTCTTGGTGCCGAGGTTCTTGTAGGTCTCGAGCAGGTCGGTGAGTGGTTGCTCCACATCGTCGGGCAGTGAGCTGGGCACTTCCTCGTCGCCATAGCCGGCGACGCCGAGGACGTTGAACACCAGCACGCTGTGGTAGGCGGCGATGGCGCGGCCGCACTCGGTGACGATGCAGGGGTGCGGGACTTCGCCCTCGTCGCAGACGTTCTGAATGTGGTAGACGACGTCGTTGGCGTACTCCTGGAGGGTGTAGTTGACGCTCGACTCGAAGTCGGTCTGCGAGCCGTCGTAGTCGATGCCGAGGCCGCCGCCGACGTCGAGAAACTCGAGGCCGCAGCCGCTCTTCTTGAGATCGACGTAGATCCGGGCGGCTTCGATGACGGCGGCCTTGATGTGGCGGATGTTGGTGATCTGGCTGCCGAGGTGGAAGTGGAGCAGCTTGAGGCAATCCTCCATACCGGCGGCCTTGAGAGTGTCGAGCGCGCGGATAGCCTCGGTGACGGTCAGGCCGAACTTGGAGCGGTAACCGCCGGAGGACTTCCAGCGGCCGGCGCCGCGGCTGGCGAGCTTGACGCGGATGCCGATCTCGGGACGCACACCGACCTTTTCGGCGTACTTCAGAATAAGGTCCAGCTCGGTGTACTTTTCGACCACGGGGACGATGTTGCGGCCGATCTTGCGGGCTAGCATCACCATCTCGATGTACTCGTCGTCCTTGAAGCCGTTGCAGATAATCGGCGTCTTGTTATCGGCGATGGCCACGACCGCCAGCAGCTCGGGCTTGGAACCGGCCTCCAGGCCAAAGCCGTATTCCCGGCCGTAGCGGTAGATCTCTTCGACGACGTGGCGCTGCTGGTTGACCTTGATGGGGTAGACGCAGCAGTAGCGGCCTTTGTAGTTGTGCTCGGCGATGGAGGCCTGGAAAGTGTTCTGGAGTTCCAGGAGCTGGTTGCCGAGGATTTCGCCGAAGCGAATGAGGATGGGCGGATCGATGCCGCGCAGAACCAGCGTATCGACCAACTGTTTCAGGTCGACGGCGCGGGCGGGGTCGCGTCCCGGATGCACGAGCACGTGTCCCTCTTCGCTGATCGAGAAATAGCCTTTACCCCAGCGGGCGATGTCGAAGGTCTCGCTGGCCTGGGCGATGCTCCAACGCTCCGCGGGCTCGAAGACGGCACTGGTGTCGGTGACTTTCAAGCTCAAAGTTTTCTGCGGCCCTCCCGAATTCCAAGTGTGAAGAAAAACCGGCGGCAGGGCAACAGGTTTCGCGTTCCCAGGCTGTAACATGCGCGGGCGATGTAGAATCCGTGTCATGCAGAGAGCGCTGGAGAATCAAATGGCGCTGGTGACGGGCGCCAGCAAGGGAGTGGGCAAAGGAATCGCGCTGGAACTGGCGCGGCAGGGCTGCGCCGTGGCGGTGAACTATCACAGCGACCGCGGCGGCGCGGAGAGAACCGCGAGCGAGATCGCCGAACTGGGCGGACGCGCGTTCATCGTACAGGCGAACGTGGGCGCGAGCGCGGAAGTGGATGAGATGTTCGCGCGGGTGGACGCCGAGTTTGGACGGCTGACGATCCTGGTGAACAACGCCGGCGTGCAGACGTGGAAGACGCTGCTCGAACTGAGCGAGGCGGAGTGGGACCGCGTGCTGGCGACGAACCTGAAGGGGACGTTCCTGTGCACGCAGCGCGCCGGACGGCGGATGAAGGAGAGCGGCGGCGGAAGCATCGTTAACATTGGGTCCGGATGCAACAAATGGCCGTTCCCACATCTGGTGGACTACACGGCGAGCAAGGGCGGCATCGAGCAGTTCACGAAAGTGGCGGCGTGGGAACTGGGCCGGTACGCGATCCGCGTGAATTGCGTGGCGCCAGGGGCGATCGAGATCGAGCGGACGAAGCTCGAATTGGGCGACTACGCGGGGTCGTGGGGGCGGCTGACGCCGCTGGGCCGGATCGGGTTGCCGAAGGACGTGGCCGCGGCGGTGGCGTTTCTGTGCACGCCGGCGGCGGAGTTCATCACGGCGCAGACGCTGTATGTGGACGGCGGATTGTTCACGCGTCCGGCGTGGCCGCAGGAGTGAAGGGCCGCGGCCGGAGTGGGGCAGGCCAGTCAAAACGATAAGGGGTTACATGCCTGTCCGGTTGGGGCTCGGACGCGCTGGTCGGCATGGGCAATTCCGGGTCCGGCCGCGGACAAGCCGCTACGGTGTAGCGGGGGTGCTCTAATTGGCTGTTTAT
>Ga0302319_10007683_pt1 | contig 21177 bp, 18 predicted proteins | sample Bog_T0_2_FD_203319 | JGI IMG/M metagenome (GOLD analysis project Ga0302319, IMG submission 203319) | Peat permafrost microbial communities from Stordalen Mire near Abisko, Sweden - Bog_T0_2 | ecosystem: Environmental > Terrestrial > Soil > Wetlands > Peat | place: Sweden: Abisko, Stordalen Mire... | reverse complement strand
CCGAACCTACCGGCAGTCTGCTGGCCACGGCTTGGCCTGCGCTTGAACAGGAGGTGCGCGCCAGCTTCGAAAAATGGAAAGCCGCTGCCACGCCCATCGAAGCAGAGATTGAATCCATCGCCGCCTCCGCCGAGAGCAACCTGCTTGTCATGCCTTCCGCGGTTAAACCAACACTGCTCCGCCGGCTGCCGATGGATTATCGGCCGGCGCGCGCCAATCTCATGCGTCCTAGCGCTTCAAAGCCGGGTGCCGCTGGTCTCGCATCTGAGACCTGGGAGGGCAATCTCTACGCCCGCCACCAAGGCGGTCTGCTTTCCCGCGCACTTGGCGCAGCCGTGCACACCTTTCTTGAAGAACTGGGCCGCCTGCGGACAACGCACGATTGGAATGCGGCCCGCGACACGCTGCAGCGTTGCGAACCCCGTATCGCCGCCCAGGTGCGAGCTTCAGGTGTGGACCAGGCCCAGGCCGCAATAGTCGCCACCGAGGCACTGCAGCTTGCCCTCAGCGCCTCGCATGACCCCAACGGACAATGGATTCTTTCGCCGCATACGGATGCGGACAGCGAGGTGCGCTGGACTGGCGTGGTTGCCGGCGGGCTCACTACCGTTCGCGTCGATCGCGTCTTTCGCGCAGGACCAGAGCCGCTGTCGGAAGGCCAGGATGCGTGGTGGATCGTTGACCACAAAACCGCGCACAGCGAAATGCCAGATCAGGACCCGGCGGCGGCTTTGACACAACTGCGAAAGCTTTTTGCTCCCCAGCTTCAAGCGTATGCGCAGATTCTGCGCAGCTTGCACGGCGCAAGTGCATCGGTTCGCGCCGGCCTCTATTATCCGCGCATGTTGCTGCTCGATTGGTGGGAGTTATAGGGTATAACTTCCGACGCCCAATCCAATCGACCGCATAAGTTCCAACGCGTTGCTGGTTCTTACGATTCCCGGCTTCAGTTTGTAGTCGAAGATTAACTGGCCGTCTTCAAACCGATCCTCGAAATGATAGTTTGCGGCACAGTCACCCATCGCCGCGGGAATCTGCGCCAGCGCAAGATCGTGCGTGCTGACTATACCGATGGCGCTCCGCTCCACCAGGCTTCGCACGACAGACTCGGTCCCTGCCAGCCGGTCATGGGAGTTAGTTCCGGATAATAACTCGTCAAGCAGGAAAAGGACCGGAACCGGCCCGCACGTTAAATCTGCAACAACTTTGATCCGGTGTATCTCCGCGTAGAATCTTGACACGCCTCCCGACAGCGAATCGAGTATGCAGATAGACGCCGCAACCGTGAGCGGAGACATCCGCAAACGCGCTGCCCGCACCGGCGCGCCGCACTGTGCCAAAACCGCATTCACGCCAACCGAGCGGATGAAAGTGCTCTTGCCCGCCATATTCGGGCCGCTCAAAATGATAAGCTGCAGGCCGTCGCCGAGTTTCAGGTCGTTGCGCACGGACTTACCCGCGGGCAGCAGCGGATGAGCCAATCCCTCCGCATCGAACAGCGGCGCCATGACACCTGACTCAGGCACGGCAAACTCCGGCAACACATCTTTCGGGCGCTCATAAGTATAGGCGGAGATCGCTGTAAGTGCTTCTAACTCTCCAACCGCCGAAAGCCAGCCGCGAATCTCAGGTCCGAACTCCCGCTGCCAGCTTTCCGCCGCAAATACCAGTTGCGCGCTCCAGAAGGTAAACAGGTCGAACGGCCGGAGAAACAAATTGCGCCGCTGGTGAAGATGTTCGACGATGCGAGCGAGCCTCCGGATTGCCATAGCAGGCGCAATTCCATGGAGCCCAAGATCGGCTTGCATTTCGACCAGCTTTGGAGAAGAAAATCGCTCGCGCTCGAGCAGCGAGAGAACTCCGGCGAGCACCGCCAGATCTTCCGTTGCATTCTCCACCGCGCCAACCGCATCCTCAAGGCGAGTATGCAACCGGTGAGCCCAGCCCAGATTCAGAATCGACATGGCCAAAGCTGCCGAGCCAAGACTCCAAACACCCCACCCAACCAAACTTAGAATCCACAGCGCCCCCAGCACCCCAGTTACCACGCGTGTGCTGAGCTCCGCGAAGTACGGCCCGCGTTCTCCCCAGGCGGCAAGCGCCTCCGGTCGCACTCCCAAGCGCACCGTCTCCGCAAGCGAAAACAGCTTCTCACGAAAGGTCACGCGGTCCTTGAGATCGGTGATGGCGCCCTGGCGCAGAAGTATCTCATCGACCGGCGCGGCAGCCAGCAGCCACGCGGCCAGCTTCTCCTCCCCGGCCCGTGTGCGAGCCGTGCATAGCAACTCAAACACCGAGGCTTTGCCGAACAAGTCCAGGTCGCGCGCATACGGGTGCAGAGGATCGAGGAATCGCTCTCCGGTTTCTCCCGTGCCCGCCCAGCGATCCTCAAGCCTGGCCACGCCGCGCTCATAGAATCGAATATTGCGCGCGCGAAGACGAAGCGACCGGATCAGCTTCTCGTGCATGACAGCCAGCACTACGAACAGGCCGACCGGCGCTGGCAACAACTCAATGGCCGCCGTGTGGCGCAGAAGGACGAACGTAGATATCATTGTGACTGCGGCAACCACGAGCTTGCTGTATCCGAGAAACCTCTCCCGGCGCTCTTCAGCTGCCTGCACCTGAAGCAGCTCCCGCAACCGATGGGAATATACCTCGGCTGGTCCGTTGCCGGGCTTTACGGGTTCTGCATCCATCACGCGCTCCGCTGACACAACTCAAGACTATCGTGCCGGAGGCAAGGATGGCTCCCGACCCTTCATTTAAGACTTAAAGCGGATGCGCAAAACATCAGGCAGCTGGACACAAGCTTGAAATATGAGAATCGATTGCAGATCAATTCAATCAGCTACCCAACAGCGTGTGGATCCCGTCCGCCGGTGACGCTCTTGTAGTGTCGAACATCCGCGCCCTGCAGCCAGAAGATCACGTCCTCGGCGATGTTGGTGGCGTGGTCGGCCACGCGTTCCAGGTTGCGGCAGATCATCAGCGCATTCAACGCCTGGGGAGCAATGTGGCTCTGCTCTTCCATCACCTTGGTCAGCGCCTTGTAGGCGGCGCGATTCATCGCGTCCACCGCATCGTCCATGCTGAGCACGCTCCGTGCCATTTCCGCGTCGGCCTCGATAAACGACTGCAGGCACTTGCGCACCATGGCCGCTGCCAGCGACGCCATGCGCGGAATATCCACGGGCAAATCGGCCACCGCCATCTGATCCATGCCGCGCACACGTTCGCTTATGCTCTTCGCCGCATCGCCTACACGTTCCAAATCGGCGTTGATCTTAATCACGCTCAGGATAAATCGCAGATCGATGGCCATGGGCTGTTCCATAGCCAGCAGATCCAGTGCCGTCTGGTCAATTTCCCGTTCGAGACGGTTGATGGCGATCTCGCTCCGGCTCACCAGGTCGCAGATAGAGAGATCGCGCACACGATACGCTTCGATAGCGCGCTGAATGGCTTGCTCCGCAAGCCCTGCCATCACCAGCAACTGCTCCTTCAAGTCGTCGAGGCTTTGTTGAAACCGTATGCGCGTCATCCGAACCTGCCTGTAATATAGTCTTCCGTGCGCTTGTCGCTGGGGTTGGTGAAAATCTTGTGTGTGGAATCGAACTCCACCATGCGGCCGTTCAGAAAGAAGCCCGTCTTCTCTGCCACTCGTGCCGCCTGCTGCATGTTGTGGGTCACAATCACGATAGTGTACTGAGTCTTCAACTGGAAAATCAGGTCTTCGATCTTGGACGTGGAAACCGGGTCGAGCGCGGATGCCGGCTCATCCATCAGCAGCACTTCCGGATCCACGGCAAGCGCGCGCGCAATGCACAGCCGCTGCTGCTGGCCGCCGGACAGGCTGGCGCCCGATTTCTTTTTCAGCTCGTCTTTCACCTCGTCCCACAGCGCCGAGTTTTTCAGCGACCGCTCCACAGTCTCGTCCAGCACGCGTCGATTGCTATAGCCGTTCAGCTTCAACCCGGCAGCCACATTGTCGTAGATCGACATAGTAGGGAAAGGATTTGGCCGCTGAAATACCATACCCACGCGCCGCCGGATTTCGACCGGCTTGGCATCTTGATAAATGTCAAGGTCGCCGATGCGAACAGTGCCCGTAACCCGCGCAATGGGGTTGGTCTCATGCATGCGGTTCAGGCAGCGCACAAAAGTGCTTTTGCCGCAGCCTGAGGGACCGATCAGCGCCGTGGCGTGGTTGGCGGGAATATTCAGATTGATGTCCTGAAGCGTGTGATTGGTGCCGTACCACGCGTTCAGGTTGGTAACCTCGATGCCGACTCCCACTTAGCTTGCTCCCTTCAAAACGCCGCGGCTGGCCACAAAGCGAACCAGAGACACAGCCACGACAATCAACACAATCAGCACCAGGGCCGCCGCCCACGCCAGGCGATGCTCGTCGTCATAGGGCGAAATCGAGTATCGATAAATCTCAAGCGGCAGAGCAGAGATCGGATCGTTGGGATTGACGCTCCAATTCGAGTTGCCGAATGCCGTGAAGATCAGCGGCGCAGTTTCTCCGGCAACGCGTGCAAACGCAAGCATGCAGCCGGTGATAATGCCAGGCGAAGCCGTCTTTACGGTGATGGAGAGTACCGAACGCCAATTGGGAACGCCCAGAGCTAGCGCAGCCTCGCGCACAGCGTGCGGAACCATCAGCAGCATCTCCTCGGTCGTGCGGCAAACGGTGGGGATCATCATGATGCCCAGTGCCACGCCACCGGCCAAAGCGGAGAAGTGTTTTTGCCGGTAGATAATGAGCGAGTAAACGGCCAATCCCATGACGATTGAGGGAACGCCATTGAGCACATCGGCGGTAAACCGCACCATGTTGGCAAGCCTGGTCCCACGCCCAAACTCTGCCAGAAAAATCCCACCGCCAATGCCAATGGGGATGCCAATTGCGCTCGAAATGGCCAGCAGGACTGCCGAGCCCACAATGGCGTTGGCCATGCCGCCACCAGGCTCGCCCTCTGGCTTCGGAAGCTTCGTAAAGAAGTCCAAGCTAAGCGAACTGGCACCCTTGTAAATGAGATAAACGAAGATGGCCACCAGTGGCGCCACAACAAGCACCGTCGACAGAACCGCTATTCCGGTGGCCCCGCCATCGGTAATCGTCCTGATCCTGGCTCGAAGATCGTTACTCTTTCTCAACTTCTGCTCTCCATATTCCCTAGTCCCTGTTTCACCCCACTCGCGCCGGAGCACCGCGCGTAACTGCCCACACCAGCACCCTGGCAAGTGCATTCACGATAATGGTCACAACAAACAGCGCCAGGCCGATCTCGGTTAGTGCGCTCAAATGCAGATCGCTTGAGGCTTCAGCATACTCATTGGCAATCACCGACGCCATCGAAGCTCCATTGGAAAGCAGCGAACGTTGTATCTGCGGCGTGTTGCCAATCACCATGGTTACCGCCATGGTCTCTCCAAGCGCGCGGCCCAGCCCCAGAATCACGCCGCCCACAATTCCAATGCGGGCATTGCGCAGAACGCCCATCCGGATCATCTCCCATCGCGTTGCTCCCAGCGCCAGCACCGCCTCGCGCTGCGAATGCGGCACCGCCGACATAACCTCGCGTGTCAAAGAGGAAATAATGGGCAGAATCATTATGGCCAGAATTACACCTGCCGCCAGAAAGCCCAGACCGGTCGGATTGTCGTCGTTGAAGAATCCCGTCCATCCCAGCAGTTGAATCAGCACCGGATTCACATGCTCGCGAAGCAGAGGAACCAGCACAAAAAAGCCCCAAAGCCCATAAATCACGCTGGGGATCGCCGCGAGCAACTCCGTGATAAATGCCAAGGGGCCACGCAGAATCTGGGGACACATTTCGGTAAGGAAAATTGCCAGGCCAATTGCTAGCGGCACCGCGATCAGCAAGGCCAGAAACGACGAGACCAGCGTGCCATATATGAATGGAAATGCGCTGAAATGCCCGTTTATCGGATCCCAGAACATGGTCAGCTTGGTGTCTGGATCGGTGAATGTCGAAAAGAAAAAGCCGAGACCGAAGGAACTCCAAGCCAAGTGCGAACGCTGAACAAGTTCGCTGGCAATCAGCACCACGATCCCAAAGATGCTCAGCGCGCAAAGCAGCATTAACCAGGAGAATCCGCGGTCGGCAATGGCCGAGTTGCCTCGCGACAGCAGGAACCTGCGAATCGCCGAAATCTCGGCTGGACCAGCCTGCGCTGGCCGCTGCGCGCCAGGATGACCCGGTTCAGAATTAGGTTGAACTTGGGAGTTCCGATTCTCGGCCACGTTGACGTTCACCTAGGGTAGGCTACCGGGCCAAGATGAACAGCAGGTTACAACGCAGCAAAATCAAGCGTATACAAGCGGAAAAATCGGCGGAGAGGTGCTTTTCTGGCTGTCCGTCAACGTGGGGGAACCGTGGCGGACTGAATTCCGTAAATGGTTTGCGTGCCATTCGGTGAATTCATAACTAGCGCCGGAACACCTCTGGGTGCCTGCGCGGGATCGCCCAATGGTTGAGAATAACCCGCATAGAGGATTGACATGCTCGTAAAGGACGCTCAAGAAGAGTCACGCACTGTGTTCGTCGGAGGCTTCATCGGGCAGCTTGTCTCGTCGGCTTTGTGGCTGGCGTCCGCTGCGCTCGGTACCTTGGCTTCTCCACGCGCGGCCATCGTCGAATTGGCGTTCGGCGGCTTCTTTATCTTTCCAATCACACAACTCCTGCTCCGGATCGCGAGGCGTCCGGCATCCCTGTCACGCGAGAACCCGCTCGGACACCTTGCCATGCAGATCGCATTTACCGTCCCCATCTCCATGCTCCTGCTGGTCCCGATTACCGAATTTGAATTGAACCTGTTTTATCCCGCGCTCCTGGTTATCGTGGGAGCACACTACCTCCCGTTCATCTTTCTCTATGGCATGCGCATGTTCGGTGCGCTCGCCGTAATTCTTGTTGGCGGAGGGGTGGTCGTTGCTATGTGCTTTCCCGGCCCATTCAGCTTGGGCGGTTGGGTTGGGGGTGTCACGCTCTTTGTTTTTGCCTGGATCGGGCGTGCCGTGGTCCAGCATGAACTTCGGGCGAGGCAATCTGACGGATAGCCCGCATCCTTTACCTGCCCTGCTATCATGCCCGGCCTTCTGCCCACCCAACTGTACTAAGCTGGTATGCATCCAACGGAAGGCTCGATTCCATGCGCCAATGGTTCGCACTTGCTGTCTTTGCCCTCACCACTTTCGCGCTCGAAGCTCAAACTGTCATTCAGCCTGACACACCCCACCGTGACTGGATGGCCTCGTGGACCGCGCACCCCACCGCCCCTTTGCGCGAGCCCACTGTCCTCCACTTCCGGCGCACACTTAACCTCGTCGCCGTCCCAGCAAGCTACGTCGTCCGCGTCAGCGCCGACAATCGATTCATCCTCTACGTAAATGGCCATTGGGTAGGCGACGGCCCGGCGCGCGGCGACCTGAACCATTGGCGCTATGAGCGCTTCGATCTGGCTCCTCTTCTCCAGGCGGGCCAGAACCTTATCACCGCAACGGTGTGGAACTTCGGCGTCTATGCTCCCCTTGCGCAGATTAGCGACCGCACCGCCTTCCTGCTGGAGAGCGAAGCCACCGGAGACACTTCCATCAGTACGCCCAACGGCTGGCTCGTGGAAGTGGAACAAGGCCAACGGCCCCTGGATCGCAAGTCGGTGAGTCTGCAAACCTATTTTGCATCCGGCCCCGGCGAAGAACTCGATGCCTCGCGCTACGACTGGGCATGGAATTCGCCCACAGCCACTGGTATGGCCTGGGTTCCGGCCGCATCGCCCCTGCCTGAGAGCATGTTCCCAGTCAACCGGGCACACTCGGCAGACACGACCGGCGACAATCCCTGGGGACTCGTCCCCGACGAATTGCCGCACATGGAGTACATTCCGACCGATGCAGGAATGACTGTGCGCGCCGAGATCGATCAGCCGACCCACGTTGCCGCAGAGCCCGGTTCCATTGCACTTGAAATTGTTTCGGACAAACTGGAAATCAATGATTTTCCTAGTCGGAGCGTCGCAATCCCTGCAAATACAAACGTGCACCTCCTTCTGGATCGCAAGACCCTAACCACCGCCTATCCACAGCTCACCGTCTCCGGTGGCAAGGGCTCCAAAATCACCCTCACATACTCCGAAGCCCTTTACGACAAAGACCAGCACAAGGGCGACCGCGCCGAAGTCTCAGGCCGCAAAGCCCTCGGACTAACCGACAGCTTTCTCCCCGATGGCGGCCCGAATCGCACGTTCGAGCCGCTCTGGTGGCGCACCTGGCGTTATCTCGACCTCGACATCACCACCGCCGCCGATCCCCTCACCCTCGAATCCCTCACCGCCCAGTTCACCGCGTATCCGTTCCAGGAACGCGCCAGCTTCCTCTCTCCCGACCCCGACCTCGCCAAGATCTGGGAGATCAGTTGGCGCACTGCCCGACTCGACGCCCACGAAACCTACATGGACACGCCTTATTTCGAGCAGCTCCAGTACATCGGCGACACGCGCATCCAGGCGCTGATCTCCTACACAGTTGCCGGAGATGACCGTCTCGCCCGCCAGGCCATCGAGGCGTTCGACCAGTCCCGCATTCCCTTGGGGCTAACCCGCAGCCGCTACCCCAGTTCGCTCCCGCAGAACATCCCCACCTTTTCCCTGCTTTTTGTCGGCATGGTTCACGACAACTGGATGTACCGGCCCGACACTGAGTTCGTCCGATCCAGGCTCCCCGCGACCCGCTCGGTGCTCGACTGGTTCGCAAAATACGAACAGCCCGACGGCCTTCTGCGCCAACTGCCCTGGTGGAGTTTCATCGATTGGGTCTCCTCAGGAGAAATCCCGACTTACAGCGCAAGCGGCGAGTCCTGCGTTACGACGCTCGAATACCTCGGAGCACTGGGCGACGCTGCTGACATCGAGAATTCCGTCGGCGACACACTGTTTGCCTCCCGCTACCAGGGCCGCGCTGCGCATGTCCGCGCCGGGCTTTTAGCCAACTGCTGGTCAGCTTCCCGCGGCCTGATTGCCGATAATCCTGACCAGAAGAACTTCAGCCAGCAAGCCAACATCCTGGCCGTACTATACGATGTCATCCCAGAAGACCGTCAGCGCGAAGTCCTTAGCCGGATGCTGGCCATCGACCCGGGCACCACCCCTGACGGCACACTCAGCGCCTCCTACTACTTCCGCTTCTACCTGGCCAGCGCCCTCGACCATGCCGGCCTCGCAGACGAATACCTTCATTCCATCGACCCCTGGCGAAAACTGCTTCCGCTCCACTTCAGCACCTGGCCTGAGATTCCCGGCAACACCCGCTCCGACTCGCACGCCTGGACAGCCCACCCGATCTACGACCTGCTCACGCTTGTAGCTGGGGTCGAGCCTTCCAGCCCCGGCTTCGCCACCGTCCGCATCGCTCCGCATCTCGGCAATCTACCGTCGCTCACAGCCACTTATCCCCATCCCCAGGGCGAAATCAAGGTCGAATACCGCTACTCCGGTTTACACGCTGGCACCGATGTTAAGGGAGGAGTCACACTGCACGCCGTGATCACACTTCCCGGGACCCTGATCGGAACCTTCGAGTTCAACGGCCGAACCTGGAATCTCAAACCCGGTCGCGACCAAATCGAGGTTCCCATGAAATGAGAGCGCCGCTGGCGCGGAGCCGAGCGCCTGTGCACTGTCCACTGTTCACTGTCCACTGCATTGCAAACGTGTTACAACTCCAACATGGCAAAGGGAAAGCTTTCTACGCCACCAGGGCACGTCAACCTAAGAATGCTTGCCGAGCATTTGAAGCTCTCGCAGACCACAGTTTCTCTGGTCCTGAATAACTCTCCAGCGGCCAGGTCCATCCCGCAGGAGACTCGAACTCGGGTCATGGAGGCGGCCGAACGTCTCAACTACCGCCCCAACTACTTTGCCCGCTCGCTGCGCCAACGCCGGTCCATGAGTGTGGGTGTGCTGGCGCCCGACCTGAGCGAGGGCTACTTTACACGCGTAATGAGCGGCGTGGTTCAGGAGCTGACCGCTGCGCACTACTTCTACTTCACTGCCTGCCACGATTGGAAGCGCGAACTCATCGACAAATACCCGCGCATGCTGGTGGAGAGATCCGTCGATGGTTTTCTGCTCCTCAACACGCCAGCCGACCACATTGAAGTTCCCATCCCGGTAGTCGCCATCTCAGGTCACAGCGTGGCAGAAAGCGTAACCAATATTGTCCTCGATCACCACCTTGCGGTGCATCAGGCCTTGACGCACCTCGATGAGCTCGGCCATCGACGCATTGCGTTCATGCGCGGTCCGCGCGCCATCCCCGACTCGGAGTTCCGCTGGGAGGCAATCCAGCAGGTGGCAAAAGAGATTGGCCTAAAACTCGACCCGGCACTGGTGATCCGCATTGACTCAGCCGGCTGGTCAATGAAGGATGGATACCACCCCATGGCGCCCGAAATCGGCTACAAACCGATGCGGGCATTGCTCGAGAAAACCCGCGACTTCACCGCCATCTTCTGCTTCAACGACATCGCCGCCATCGGCGCAATCCGCGCCCTCAAAGATGCGGGACTCACCGTGCCGGGCGACGTTTCTGTAGTTGGTTTTGACGACATCCAGTCCGCGGCCTATTCAACACCCTCGCTGACTACTGTCCACCAACCGCTGCTTGAGATGGGCAAACGCGGCGCGCAAGTGCTACTTGAGAGGATTGCCGATCGAGAGAAGGTGTTTCCCTCGGAGATCGTCATGGCGCCGGAATTGGTGGTGCGTGAGTCCACCGGGCCGGTGCCGGGCAAGGGCACGCATTGAAGGATCGATCGAGAACTCACCCGCAGAAGGATTCAAACCAGCGGCTGATGTAAACCTGCGCGTGGGCTTCGCCGCAATAGTGCCGCGCATGGGGAGCGCCGGCCGCTTCCGCCGTCCATTTGAAAACAGTCAACTGTTCGTTGCTGCAATGGATCACAATCCACCGCACCGGGTTCTCGCTCTCCGTCCCACATATCTCACACTTGTAATTCGTCCCAATCATCGCCCGACCTCCAGAGCAAGTCCAATCTTACCCACCACGCAGCTAACTCGCCGCGTTCTGTTCACTGTCCACTGTTCACTGCTCTCGCTATTCCAGCATCTGCAAGTCCAGCGGCTCAACAATCATGCAGTCCATGGTGCGGATGCTCTCCAAAGCTCTTTTCAACGCTGAGCTTTTGCATGGCTCCACAGTTACCACAAACGGCAGAGCGTCCGCAGGATACCCTGGCTTCTGCACAATGGCGCGAATGTTGATCCGTTCCCTGGCTAGCGCCCCGGTAATCTCGGCCACAATTCCCGGTCGATCCAGCACCAGAAAACGGATGTAATGCGGCACTTCGAACTCGGCGCTCAACCGCGCCGGAGCCGAGGGAATCTCGACCCGCCGCGAACCATGCGCCAGCGCCAGCAGATCGCTGACCACTGCCACTGCCGTTGGATGTCCGCCCGCCCCGTGGCCCGAAAACACCACATCACCGCCATAGTGACCGGTGAGAATCACCATATTTTCCGTACCACGCGACCACGCCAGCGGCGAGCGCACCGCCACCAGCATCGGTCCAACCGTGGCCGCCACCATGGCGGAAGCAGTCTCCCCGGCCCGCTCGGCTCGCGCAACCTGCCGGATGGTACAGCCAAGGTCCCGCGCATAGCTGAAGTCCACCGCGGTAATTGTGGTGATGGGCCGGGGCACAATCTCCTCCGGGTCGACGGCCACCCGCAGGGCCAGGCGCATCAGAATCGCCAGCTTGGCGCGCGCATCAAAGCCGCCAACATCCTCGGTCGGGTCGGCCTCGGCATACCCTTTTGCCTGCGCCTCGGCCAACACCGTCGAGTACTCCGCGCCATCCTCCATGCTGCTCAGGATGAAGTTGCAGGTGCCGTTCAGAATGCCTTCAATGCGTTCGATTCGATCCCCTGCCAACCCCTGTTCCAGCCCCGGAATCACCGGAATCCCGCCCGCTACAGCCGCCCCATACTTCAAATGGCCGCCCCTGGCCGCAGCCAGCCGTTCCAGTTCCACCCCATGCGTGGCAATCAATTTCTTATTGGCCGTCACCACGCTCTTGCCGGCTTCAAGCGCCTTCCGCACCCAGCCGCCAGCCGGTTCCAGGCCGCCGGCCAGCTCTACCACCACGTCCACATCGGAGGCCAGCACCCCCTCTGCGTCCTCGCTCCACTCCACGCTCGCGGGCGTCCAATCCACCCGTTTGCGCGCTACGCCGCGGTTGAAGACATGGGTTAGCTCAAGTCCCTCAGGCTTTTGCTCCACCAGAATCCGCGCCACCGAGCTACCCACCGTCCCAAAGCCAAAAAGAGCAATGTGCAGCGGGCGCTGCACACTGCAATCGTGCACGGCCTGCGTGGAAACCTCGAGCGGCGTTACGGCAACATTCCCTTCACACAAAGCGATTCCCTCAAATTCCGAGATAAACAACGCAATGCCCCGATGATACCTGACCGATGCCACCCTTTCTTCTTAGATTCCAGTACTCATGTAATATGAATTCCAGATGCGGCGCTTGCCCTCCATATTCCTGATTCTGTTCTTCTGGCTTGGGCCGCTTGCGGCAACCCTTCCAGCCAGCGACGACGACTCGCGCCTGCCGCCCTGCTGCCGCCGCCACGGAGCGCATCATTGCGCCATGTCTGCGCGAATGCGCGCCATGATGGCCGGTGCCGCATCCAACTCCAATCCGGCTTTTACCGCTCCTGTCACCTGCCCTTGTTTCCCCGGTTGCACAGCCGGACCTGCAACCGCAACTCACGCGCTGGCCGCCTCCGGGGTCAGTCTGCCGATTATGCTGGCGCAGGCGCACTCTCCCGCCGCTGCCCGCGCAGCTGCCCGCCTCAGCCAGATTCGCACCCGCGCCGGCCGCGGTCCTCCCAATTCGATCATCGCCTAAATCTTCCCCACAAAAGCCCTGCAGCCTGAATGCAAAGCAGGGCACACGCTTGTTTGTGCACGGAAAATCCCGGTCAGCCCTAAACCTGATCAATCGCGGAGGTTTTAGCTATGATGCGTCGCCTATTTTTCCAGTTAGCGGTTTTTCTGCTGGCTGCTTGCGCACCCGCATTCGCCACCGTATTCGCCGCAGTCCATGGCGTAGTCCACGATCCCCAGCATCGGCCCGTCGCCGGTGCGGAAGTCACGCTCAAGGCCGTCGATTCCGGCTTCATCCTGCGCGCCAAAACCAGCGCCGAAGGCGAATTCGATCTCCTTCAAGTCCCCATCGGCGTTTACAAACTCAACATCGCCGCTTCGGGTTTCTCGACAGTCGAGCAGCAAATCAATGTGGCCTCCGACACCAACCCCGTTCTGCACCTCCAGCTGTCCGTTGCGGCCGCCACCCAGACCGTTCTCGTCCAGGGCCTGGACCCCTCTTCCTCCGCTATCGATTCCGTTACTCCCACCGTGCTTATCACTCGCGCCGACATTGAGCAAACTCCCGGCGCTGACCGCACCATTGGCATGGAGATGATCACCGACTACGTCCCCGGCGCTTATATGACCCACGACATGCTGCACATGCGTGGCGGCCATCAGACCAGTTGGCTCATCGATGGAATTGCAATTCCCAACACCAAGATCGCCTCCAACGTCGGACCTCAAATCGACCCCAAGGATATCGATTCCCTCGAAACGCAGCGCGGCAGCTTCGACTCCGGAGTAGGCGACCGCACCTATGGCGTATTCAACGTCCTGCCCCGCAACGGATTCGAGCGCGACCGCCAGGGCGAGCTTCTGGTCACTGGCGGCAACCTCGGCACCGGCGAAGCCCAGCTCTCGCTCGGCGACCATTCCGCCGCCACCGCATGGTATACAAGCTTGACCGGTGGGCGCTCCAACTACGGCCTCGCAACACCCGTCGAGGGTATCTACCACGACGCCACCAACTCCGAGAGTGGCTTCGTTTCCCTCATTCGCAACCAGACCCCCAGGGATCAACTGCGCCTGAATGTTCAATATCGCGAGGACTATTTCCAGGTACCTTATGACCCCGACCCCAACGATTGGGAGCAGGCAAGCCAGTATTACGAGTCCTACGCCCTGCGCGACGGCCAAACCGAGCGCGACTCCTTCGTAATCGCCAACTGGGTCCACACCCTGTCGCCCAAGGCTCTGTTTTCGCTTGCGCCCTTCTACCACCTGAACCAGGGCGACTACGATTCGCCCCCAACCGACAACCCCGTCGCTACCACCTGGCACCAGGATTCAAACTACGTCGGCGGCCAAGTGGATGGTCACCTCGACAAAGGCCCCAATAGCTTCTCTGCCGGCGCTTACACCTTCTATCAGGCAGAGAACGATCTCTTCGGGGTCATTGACAACACCACCGCTCCCAGCACAGCCTACGGTCCCGACTCCAGCACCGCGGGCGCCTCGCTCTACGAGTTCTATGTCTCCGACCATCTTCGTCTGGGAGACTATGTTACGCTGCTCGGCGGCGAGCGCTTCAGCATCTACAACTCGGGGCTCAACGAGTCGGCGACCTATCCGCGCATCGGCGCCACGGTTGAGATTCCGCGGCTCAAGTGGGTGCTTCGCGGCTTCTACGGACACTTCTTCCAGCCCGCGCCGATCGAGACCGTTTCCAGCTCCGTGCTGAACTATGCCAGCAACCTGGGCGGCGGCGAGAACGCATTCACGCCGATTCCCAGCGAGCGCGACGAGGAACACCAGTTTGGCATTCAGATTCCATACAAAGGCTGGTTCCTCGATGTGGATACAGTCAAGAATCGCGTCAACAACTTCCTTGACCACTCCAACCTCGGCGAGTCCAACATGTACTTCCCCATCGCCGTCGACGGCGCGCTCGTCCGCGCCTGGGAGATGACTTTGCGCTCGCCGCAATTGGCGCGATTCGGCCTCTTCCACGTGACCTACTCAAACCAGATTGCACAGCAGCGCGGCAACATCATTGGCGGCTTTACTTGCAGCATTCCCACCGACCCGGCCTGCGACCTTGGCCCCAACTACGTCTCGCTTGACCACGACCAACGTGAAACACTCAACACCGGCTTCACCGCCAACCTGCCCCACCAGTTCTGGTTCTCCACCAATGTCTATTACGGCTCGGGCTTCTCGAACGGATTGGCTGGCGCCAACGAGGGTCCTTACAACGGCAACTATCTCCCTGTCCACACGACCTTCGACACCTCTGCCGGCCACGCTCTCGGCGAGCACTGGAAGCTGGCAGTCATCGTCGTGAACGTAACCAACCACCGTGTGCTGCTGGATAATTCGATCACCATCGGCGGCTTCCACTACAACGATCCGCGCCTGATCTCCGGTGAGTTGCGCTACCGGTTCCACTTCTAGCAGCCATCGACCGTCCACAAGAATCCTGGTGCCCCACCCTCGCGGCGTCTTTGTTCTTGCCGCCAGGGTGGGAGCCAGCGACTACTATACGGGAGTCGAATCGCCTCGGCACGGCCAGTCACATGATCCGCAAAGCAATTCCGATGCCGCTTGCGGATGAAATGCACGCGGCGGAGCACAATTGTTGCATGGGATGCCTCGGCCTAAAATGTCAGGGATCTGCCCGGTCCGTACCCCCACCCCCGTTACCCTCTAGAATGCCCCTGTCCTTCAACCAACATGAGCCTTCAAGTAGCAAAGAATGAGCAGTTTACAAAAACTTACTGTTAACTAACCAGTAATTGAGCACCCTGACTTTTGGGCACCTTTGAGGCATTTTAGGCTTGTTTTCGATGCTGTGAGGGTCAAAAACCGGCATCTTAACCGGGTACACCAATTCTGGAAGCACCTTGAATCGCCGTGAGAATCATTTGCAGACTATTTCCGCCTTTCGCATATTATGAAAATCCATGGCTACCATTTTCGACAAACTACAACTTAAGGACCAACAGGACATCCTGGTTCTCCACGCACCCCAGAGCTTTGAACCAGAGCTTGCCCGGTTGCCGGCAATCACGATCCATCGCCACATCGAGTCCGTCCCCCAGATTCGCTACGCTCTCGCGTTCGTCACAAAACAGAGCGAGGTGGACGCCCTGGCTCCGCATATCGCCGCTCGCGCCAAGGGCGACGCCATCGTGTGGTTCGCCTATCCCAAGGGCTCATCGAAGAAGTACAAGTGCGACTTCAACCGCGACACAGGCTGGGACGTTTTAAAGGCCGCCGGTTTTGACACCGTGCGCGCCGTCGCCATTGACGAAGACTGGACTGGACTCCGATTCCGGCGCGTCGAATTCATCAAGTCGCGCTGAACGGTTCTCGCAAAATATCGCGCAAAATCGATCGATCCGCAATCGGCGGAGCAACTCGGTGCGCGTCTGCTCTTCGAGCTCGTATCAAACCGCGCGACCCATGTCCTATGGGTTGCCCTAAATCGAAGCATGGAGGAAAGAATGCAGAACACACTTGCAACACTGCGCCCCGCACAGGCTGAGATCCATCGCACCGCGCACGATCAGGACCTGATAGAAGTTCCAAAGCGAGCAAAGCTCGACCGCGAAACCGAGGCCAAAAAGGAACGGCAGCAGACTACAGTCCGCACCGGCTCTTAGTCGTATTCGGCAGCATCCTCAAGCAGCCAACCGTCCCTCTCTGCCGCAATCCGGCCCCAAGCATGGACTGTGCCTTTCCTCCGCCTGTCAAGAACGCTAACCAATGAGTTAGACTTCCTCACAGGTTCGAATGCGGAGGCCCCATGTTTGCGGTCGGTCAAAAAGTCCTGGTCATCACAGAGAAAGGAATTACCTACGACGCCGTCATTCTCGCAACAGCCAAAGGCGACGACGGCCCGGGAGCCTACAAAGTCACCATGCCTGGTCTCGGCACCGAACAGCCCGGACAGTGGCACAAGGCAGGCGAAGTCTTCCTTCCCGACCAAACCTGGGAAGAGAAAAAGGAGACCTGGGAAAACTTCTTGAAGGAATAGCGGCTTGACCTTGCAGCAGGGCCCTTCGCCAGCACGTTCTATACTGAGCGCAAGCCTATGCGCACCCGCACACCGCTCGCCATCCTGCTCCTTGCCGTTCCAGTCTCACTTTGCGCCCAAACCAAGCCGGCCCCAAAAATGCTCTCACCCGACGCCGTTCATCGCTCCGCCATCGTGATTGACACTCACGCCGACACCCCGCAGCGCTTCGTCGATGAACACTTTGATCTCTCCGACCCTCTCGGCTCGGGCAACCTCAATCTCGATTCCGTCCACAAGGGCAACCTGGGCGCCGAGTTCTTCTCCATCTGGGTGCAACCCACCTTATATAAGGGCCAGTACGCCCACCGAACGCTGGAACTCATCGACTCCGTCAAGCAGCAGGTCGCCCACCACCCCGGCGAAATCGAGTTCGTCACCTCTCCTGAAGGCATCGAGCAGGCCCATCGCGATCATAAGTTTGCAGCGCTGATGGGCATCGAGGGCGGCCACTCCATCGAGAACTCGCTCCCGCTGCTCCGCCAGTACTACGCCCTTGGCGTCCGCTACATGACCCTTACCTGGTCCAACTCGACAGACTGGGCAGACTCGTCCGGTGACATCGACGACACCAAAATTCCCCATACCAAAGAAGGACTCACCGAGTTTGGCAAAGACGTGGTCTACGAGATGAACCGCCTGGGCATGATGATCGACATCTCCCACGTCGCCGACAAAACCTTCTTCAGGACTTTGGTCATTACACGCGCCCCCGTCATCGCATCACACTCCAGCGCCCGCGCCCTTTGCGACGCTCCGCGCAACATGACCGACGACATGCTCCGCGCCGTTGCAAACTCCGGCGGACCCGGCTCCAAAGGCGGCGTTGTCGACGTCAACTTCTATTCGGGATTCATCTCCCAGGCCTATCGCGACGCGCTGAAGGCGATCGAACCCGAAGCCAACAAGGCCGCCGCCGACCTGAAGGCCAAATACAAGGCGGAAGGCAAGGAGGCCCCTCAGGCCGAAATCGACAAGTTGCAGCGCTCTTACGCCGACCGCATCCCGCGTCCAACGCTTTCCATGGTCATCGATCATATCGACCACATCGCCAAGGTTGCCGGAATCGACCATGTGGGACTCGGCTCAGACTTCGACGGCGTCTCCGGCCAGTTGCCGGAGGGTCTCGACTCTCCGGCCGACCTGCCCAAGATCACCGCCGCGCTCATGGCCCGTGGTTACTCGGCTGAAGATTGCCGCAAGATACTAGGCGGCAACCTGCTCCGCGTCTTCCGCGAAGTGGAGGCTGTCTCGAAAGAACTTCAAGCCGAAGGCAGGCCGAGAATCACCAACAAGCAGCCGTTTGATAAGCCGCAGAAGTAGGGGCGATTGAAGCCAATAAATGCTGGAGATTCACAGTCGAGCCAGTGATGGCAAAAAGGAGCCAGCTTTTTCGACATGATGAAGAGAACTCGGGAGAAAGAATTTTGGGATTGGTTCATTCGGCATGATGCAGAATTGTTGAACTTCGAGGCCGATCCCGAGGCGATTTTCGACCAGCTTGCAGCCCGGATGCAAAAAGTTGACCCTAACCTCTGCTTCGAGTTTGGCCCGAAGGAGGCTCAACGCGAATTCGTCATCAGCGCAGGTGGCATAAGAAGCGCATTTGCTGCCGTGGTCTCGCTTGCGAAAGCTGCGCCAGCTCTCAGCGCATGGCGCGTGACCGCATTCCGACCGCGTCGCGCTTCCCTTAACGCTGTGGTGTTTCGAGAGAAACAAATTGACCCCGCCGATGTGCAGTTTTCGCTACTTGACAACGGGAAAATCGCGGGCATCATCTTGTATATCCCGGGCTATCGCGAGGAGGATACTGATTTCAAGCAAATTGGCTACTTGATGCTGGATGAGGCACTCGGAGAATTTGATATCGAAACCAAAGTCGGCCTTGTCAAGATGCTTTCGTCTGAATCCGAGGCGACCCAGAATCGATACCCGATTGCAGAGCTGCCTGATTATTTCGATCGATTGGCATGCCGACTCGATGGTCGATCTGGAAAGGCACAATAGCTAGCCTCGTTTTTCAGACCTTATACTGAATCTTCAGCCCAGTTCCACACTTGGAGATTCCCAAATGCGCCATCGCAAATTGCTGCTCGCGGCCCTCTTCGGAGCGACCTGTCTCACCCTCCCCGCCTTGGCCTTTGCAGAAGATGACAAACCCACCGACAAATCCCCTGAAAAGGCCCCACCCACCGATTCCACCACCCAGGGCTCCATCGACATAGCCGGCCAGCACATCGCCTACACCGCCATCGCCGGCACCCTCACCGTCGGCGCCAACGATGTTCAGGACGCGCAGCTAGGCCCCGACGGAAAGCCCCAGCCCGCCAGCCAGCTAGCCCTTGAACAGGCAAATGAATCGAAGAATGAGAACGCTTCAGCCCGAACCTCTTCCGACGAAAAAGAATCAAAGGCAGCAACCGCCGTTGCCCGTATGTTTTACGTAGCCTACTTCAAGCAGAATGCGAAGGCCGAAGACCGCCCCATCACCTTCTTCTTCAACGGCGGCCCGGGCAGTTCTACTGTATGGCTGCACATGGGTTCGCTCGGCCCCAAACATGTGGTAACTGACGGCGACCAGCATCTGCCCGCCGCGCCCTACAAGCTCCTAGATAATGCTTACACCTTGCTCGACGTTAGCGACGTCGTCTTCATCGATATGCCCGGCACCGGCTTTGGCCGCCTCATCGGCAAGGACGCAGGAAAGGCTTTCTGGGGCGTGGATGAAGACGCCAACGCGTTCGCCCGTTTCATTGCCCGTTTCATCACCAAATACAACCGCTGGAACTCACCCAAATTCATCTTCGGCGAAAGCTACGGCACCACCCGCTCCGCCGTGCTTGCCAACATCCTCGAAAACCAGAAGCTTATCGATGTGAACGGGATCATCCTGCTCTCGCAGATCTTCAACTTCACCACCGACATCGACGGCCCCACAGACAACCCCGGCGTCGATCTGCCCTATGTCCTCGCGCTGCCCACCTATGCCGCCACGGCCTGGTATCACAAGAAACTACCCCAGCAGCCGACGGCGCTCGAGCCCTTCCTCAAGGATGTCGAAGACTTTGCCATGGGTCCCTACAGCCACGCCCTGGCCCTCGGAACCGATCTCACGCCGCAAGAGAAACAGGACGTGGCCGACAAGGTTCACCAATACATCGGCCTGCCTGTTGCCTACCTGCTCAAGGCCAACCTGCGCGTAAGCGGAGGCGAGTTCGAAAAGACCCTGCAGGACGACCAGGACCTGACCACCGGCCGCCTCGACACCCGTTACTCGGGCCCCAACCTCGACCCCCTGAGCCAGAGCGCCCAATACGACCCCCAAAGCTCGGCCATCTCCTCGGCCTACGTTTCCCTCTTCAACGACTATGTCCGCCGCGACCTGAAGTATGGCGAGGGACAAACCTACATGCCCTGGGCGCTATTTGGCGACACGCATTGGGATTTTGTGCATCGCGGCAACGCCATCAGCCTCAACGTGGCCAACGATCTGGCCGATGCGCTCAAGACAAATCCCCGCCTCCGCATCATGGTCAATGGAGGGTATTACGACCTGGCCACGCCTTTCTTCGCCGCCCAATACGAAGAAAAGCACCTTCCCATTCCGCAGTCGCTTGCAAAGAACATTGAGTATGACTGGTATGAATCCGGCCACATGGTCTACGTCCGCGATGAGTCTCTGAAGCAACTCCACGACCGAGTAGCAGCGTTCATCAAGAGCGCCCTGGCCGACGCCAAATAGCCATCGCCGCGCGCAAATCACATGCTGTCAAGGTTCGCCATAATAAAGTGCGTTCGTGAAGGTTTTCACTCGAGGCTTGCTTACTTTCACTTGCAGCGAATGGTATTCGTCTGGTTTGGACGAAGGAATGGAATCGAATGAGAGAGCATAATACGCCTGCAAATCTGCAACGCACTTTGCAATCTCATCGGCAATCCTTTTGCTTTCCAATATACGGCCACCGCTTTGAGCCGCAATCGCCTGCAATGCCAAGTCACTTGCATTTGCGTGCGCTTCTGTTAAAGGGCCTTCAGCAAAGGACTTCACATTAACACTCTGGAGTTCGGGTTTACGAAACATATCAGGTGAATCTATCGCGTCTACGGTCACCTGACCTTCTCTCAAAGTCCTTGACAGTTGCACGATGTGATCGAAGAAATTCGCTTTGAC
>Ga0302319_10007682_pt1 | contig 21180 bp, 17 predicted proteins | sample Bog_T0_2_FD_203319 | JGI IMG/M metagenome (GOLD analysis project Ga0302319, IMG submission 203319) | Peat permafrost microbial communities from Stordalen Mire near Abisko, Sweden - Bog_T0_2 | ecosystem: Environmental > Terrestrial > Soil > Wetlands > Peat | place: Sweden: Abisko, Stordalen Mire... | reverse complement strand
CGGTCGGCCGCTCGTGATCGCAAACGCGACGTGCGCGTCGCGCAGCCGCAGGACGGCTCGCCGTGTCCGCTCGGTCAACACCTTGCCGGACGTGATGAGTGTCCCATCCACGTCGGCAACGAGAAGCCGCACGCCGCTCATTGCGCGCCCCCACCGGTCACGCGCGGGTTGTGCCAGCCGCCGGGGGGAGAGAGCCTCCGGTCGGCATCGCCCGGGCCCCAGCTGCCAGGCTCGTACGCCTCGACCGATGGCGGCGCCTTGAGCACGGCGTCGACGATCCGCCACGCCTCATCGACGTAGTCTTGGCGTGCGAACAGCGTCGGGTCCCCATCCATCGCGTCCCCGAGGATCCGTTCGTACGGAAGCGTCGGGTCCGAAGACGGGTCGTGGTTACAGAGAACCTCGGCCTGCTGGGCGCTGACATCACGGCCCGGGCCGAGCGTATTGGCGCGGATGGTGATGGTTTGCGCGGGATTCATCTGGAATTGAAACTCGTTCGCCTGGAGCGCAATGTGCTCGTAGAAGGTCGGCGGTTGGCGCATCCGAACTACAACCTCGGTGCTCGTCGTCGCCAGGCACTTTCCTGCCCGGATATAGAACGGCACGCCCTGCCAGCGCCATGAGTCAACCGCCAGTCGCATTGCCGCGAACGTCTCGACTTGGGAGTCGGGGGCGACGGCCTTCTCATCGCGGTAACTACGGTATTGCCCACGAACAAGAGACTCTGCGCCCAGGGACGGGACGGCCTGCAAGACCTTCACCTTCTCGTTGCGCATCGACTCGGAATCTGTCGCGACCGGCGGCTCCATTGCCAGATTGCTCAGTATCTGGAACAGATGGTTCTCCACGACGTCACGGATGGCTCCGGTCTGCTCGTAGAAGGCGCCACGGCTCCGGACCCCGAATGACTCCGCCATAGTGATCTGCACGCTCTCGACGTAGTTGCGGTTCCAGACGGGTTCGAGAATCGCATTTGCAAAGCGGAAGAAGAGAAGATTATTCACGGGGCGCTTGCCGAGGAAGTGGTCGATTCGAAAGATTGAGCTTTCGTCGAATATACGTCGCAGGACACGATTGAGCTTTCGGCTCGACTCGAGGTCCGTTCCGAACGGCTTCTCGACGATGACGCGCGCGCCCTTCATGCAGCCGGACTGGGAGAGCTGCTCCACGACCGCCTCGAAGAGCGTGGGAGGGATGGCGAGGTAGTACGCAGGCCGCCGAGCCGCGCCGAGCTCGTGGCGGATAGCCTGGAACGTCGTCGAGCTGTTGTAGTCGCCGCTGACATAACGGAGTAGGCCGCTCAGCTTCGCGAACGCCGCCGGGTCGAGCACTCCGTGCCCCTCTATGCTCTCCTTGGCCCGGGCCCTGAGCTGGTCGACGCCCCAGGGCCGGCCGGCTACGCCGATGATCGGGTAATCCAGATCGCCGTGCTTCGCCATCGCGTGAAGCGCCGGGAATATCTGCTCGTAGGCGAGATCGCCCGTCGCTCCAAAGAAGACGAGGGCGTCGGCGCGGTACGTCCGCGGCTGTCGCGTCCGATTCATCGATTGCTCGCTTTCTGAAGAGCCTGGCTCTTCGCGCTGATGATCGTCATCAAGTCGTCCCAGGACTTCACGAACGACTTCGTACCCTCTTCCTGCAACTGCGCGCCAAGAGCGTCGATGTCGATCCCGGCTTCGGCGATGCGGGCAAGAACATGCTCGCCGTCGCCCCCGTCCACGGGCAAGACCCCGAGCACGCTACCGTGATCGGCGAACGCCTCCAGCGTTGAGTCCGGCATCGTGTCGACCGTGAAGGGGGCGGCAAGCCCTTCGACGTAGAGCGTGTCGGACGCCTTGGGGTCCTTCGTCCCGGTGCTCGCCCATAGCAGCCGCTGCGGACGCGCGCCTTCGTTGTAGAGGCGCTGCCAGCGAGGTGACTCGAGGACGGCGCGGTACGCCTTGTACGTGCGCTTGCCCATCGCGATACCGAGCTGACCGCTGAGCTCACGCGGGAGCTTACCGCTTACCGCAACGTCCCAGCGACTGACGAACACCGAGGCGACTGACGCGACCGCGGCGGATAGGCCGGCAGCTACTCGACGCTCGATCCCCCGCGCAAAGGCGTCGGCGGCTGCCAAATATTGCCCGCGCGAGAACAGCAGGGTTACATTGATCGGAACGCCCGAGAAGATGGCCTCTTCGATCGCGGGCAGCCCCTGCTTCGTGCCCGGAATCTTGATGAGCAGGTTGGGACGTTCGGCGCGTCCGTGGAGCTTCTGTGCGGCGACGATCGTGCGGACGGTGTCATATGCAACGACGGGCGACACCTCCAGCGAAACCCAGCCATCGACCCCCCCGGTCCGATCCCACGCAGGCCGGAGCAAGTCCGCGGCACGCCTGAGATCCTCGAGCGCGATATCGAAGAACAGATCCTCGACGGACTTGCCCGCTCTACTGCCGCGGAGGATGCTGGCGTCGTAGGCCGCACTCTCACGGATCGCGTGATCGAAGATGGTAGGGTTTGAGGTGAGCCCCGTGATCGAGAGGTCGCGAATATACGTTTTTAGGGTACCCGCATCGAGCATTCCCCGGGTGATGTTGTCCAGCCAGAGGCTCTGGCCGACGTCGTGCAACTGCTTCGTCGCTCGGACCTGCCGTTCCGGATTCACGCTGCTCATCGCCCACCTCCAACGAGCGCCATGGCTCGCGCAACTACGTTGTCGACCGAGAGCCCGTAGGCCTTCATGACTTGCGCTCCAGGCGCCGACGCCCCGAAGCGGTCGACGCCGAGGATGTCACCCTCGAGGCCTACCCACTCGCGCCATCCCATCGAACAACCTGCCTCGACGGCCAAGCGTTTCTTAACTGCCGGGGGCAGCACGCTCTCTCGATAGTCGGCGCTCGAAGATGCAAATAGCTCCCAGGAAGGCATCGATACCAGGCGTACTTTCACCCCGCGCCCTCGCAGGACCGACTCGGCAGCGACGATCAGCGAGACCTCGGACCCCGTGGCGATCAAGATGAGCTCTGGATGAGCGGCACCCTCGCCCTGATTGAGCACGTACGCGCCGCGGCGCAGCCCTTCGGCTGGTGCAAGGACACCGCGGTCGAGCGTAGTGACGTGTTGTCGCGTGAGCACGAGTGCGATCGGTCCTCGTCGATTCTCGATCGCGACCTGCCATGCGCAGCGAGCTTCGTTGGCATCACAGGGTCGCAGTACCGTGATTCCAGGGATCGCGCGCAGACTGGCAAGCTGCTCGACGGGCTCGTGAGTCGGCCCGTCCTCGCCGATGGCGATGCTGTCGTGTGTGAACACCCAGATCGATCGAAGCTGGGCGATCGCGGACAGTCGGATCGACGGGCGCATGTAGTCGGAGAACACCAGAAAGGTCGAGCCGAATGGGATGAAGCCGCCGTGGTAGGCGAGCCCGTTGATTGCTGTACCAATGGCATGCTCGCGGATGCCGAAGTGCACGTTGCGGCCGCCGTACCCCCACTCCCCTCCGACCGTACCCTGCACACCCTCGTGTGACCGGAGGGGCGACTCGAAGTCCCCCTGTCCCTTCAGCCATGTGAAGGTCGACGGATCGAGGTCGCCCGAGCCGCCGAACAGCTCGGGCAGCGCATGCGCGAGATCCTGAAGCACCGCCTCCGACGCCTTGCGCGTAGCCATGCCGCCTGGGTCGGGGGAGAACATCGGCAGGGCTTCATCCCAGCCTGGCGGCAGCTCTCCGGTGAACCGTCGCCGGATCTCCCGCGCCAGGGTTGGGAAGCTGGTGGCATACGCGTCGAAGCGCTGCCTCCACGCCTCCTGCGCGGTCGACCCGCGTGCCAGCGCCGAGCGGAAGTGTTTCAGCGCGGGATCAGGGACCTCGAACGGCGGTGCCTCCGGCCAGTCGAGATCCTTCTTGGTCTTCTTAACCTCGTCGGGACCAAGGGGGCTACCGTGCGCCGAGAATGAGCCGGCCTTGTCCGGCGCGCCGTAGCCGATGACCGTCTGCACGACGATGAGCGACGGCCTGTCCTTGGCCTCACGTGCGGCCCGAATGGCCCGTGAAATCGCCGCGACGTCGTTACCGTCCTCGACGCGCTGAACTTGCCAGCCATAGCCGCGGTACCGAGTTGCCACGTCCTCGGTGAAGGTCAGCGACGTGCTTCCCGACAACGTGACCCGGTTCGAGTCGTATAGGACGATGAGCTTGCCGAGCCGTAGATGACCGGCCAGGGACGCCGCCTCCGACTGCACGCCCTCCATCATGTCGCCGTCGCTGGCTATCACGTAGGTGAAGTGATCGAAGATCTCGTGATCCGGTCGGTTGTACCGTGCGGCCAGGTGCGCTTCCGCGATTGCCATTCCGACCGCGTTGCCCACGCCTTGCCCGAGCGGCCCCGTAGACGCCTCGACGCCTCGGGTGAGGTGGCTCTCCGGATGCCCCGGCGTGAGGCTACCGAGCTGACGGAAGCGCCGGAGCTGGTCCAGCGTCATGTGCTCGTATCCTGTCAGGTGGAGGAGCGAGTAGAGCAGTGCGGAGGCGTGCCCCGACGACAGAACGAAGCGATCTCGGTCGATCCAGCTGGGATCCGCCGGATTGTGCTTCAGGTACCGCGTCCAGAGCACGTAAGCCATCGGCGCCGCGTCGAGAGGCATGCCGGGGTGACCCGAGTGTGCATTCTCGACTGCATCGACGGACAGGAACCTGAGCGTGTTTATGGACAACCGGTCGAGCTCGTGTTCCCTCACGGCTTCCTCCACAGTTGGCTCGGACGGCCCCTGGGCGAGCACACCGAATGCGTGCGCGCGGCGCTCATGTGCGCTTCTCCACGTGGCCGCCGAACTCGTGGCGCATCGCGGACAATATCTTGTCGGCGAAGTCGGCGTTGCCTCGTGACGCGAAGCGCTCGCTGAGGGCTGCCGCGAGAATCGGGGTGGGGACACCCTCGTCGATGCCGGCCTTGAGAGTCCAACGACCTTCGCCCGAATCGGAGACCTTACCGGCAAAGTCCGTCAGTTGCGGACTGCGCTGCAGCGCCTCCGCCGTCAGATCCAACAACCATGAGGCGATGACGCTGCCGCGCCGCCAGACTTCGGCGATGTCACTCAAGTTCAGCTCGTACTGGTAGAGCTCGGGATCACTCAGGGGCGTGGTCTCTGCATCGACGGTCGAGCTTCTCTTACCGACGTCGGCATTCTTGAGAATGTTCATTCCTTCGGCGTACGCCGCCATGATCCCGTACTCGATCCCGTTGTGAACCATCTTCACGAAGTGGCCCGCTCCGTGCGGTCCGCACAGCAAATAGCCATGCTCGGCCTGCGTCGGCGTGCCGGTGCGGCCGGGCGTGCGACTCGTCGAATCGACCGCGGGTGCGAGCGTTGCGAAGATAGGCTCGAGTCGTGCCACGACGTCGGCATCACCTCCGATCATCTGGCAGTAGCCCCGCTCCTTTCCCCAGACGCCGCCGGACGTCCCGACGTCCACGTGGCGGATACCGTCGGCCGCCAGCGCGTTGGCTCGGCGTAGGTCATCGCGGTAGTGCGAGTTACCTCCATCGATTAGGACGTCGCCGCGCACGAGCAGGGGCCGTAACGCCCCCACGGTCTCGTCGACCTTTGCCGCGGGGACCATCATCCACACAGGGCGGGGCGGCGCGAGCTTGCTCACCAAGTCCTTCAACGATTCCGCGCCGACGCCCCCCTCCCTGACCAGCTCTGCGATCTTGTCGGGATGGTGGTCGAACGACACCACGCGGTGCCCCGCCTGGATGAGGCGGAGCGCCATGTTCGCGCCCATGCGACCGAGCCCGATCATTCCGATGTCCATTCCGGTCTCCTCTCCATTTGGCGTTTGCCGTTCGCGAACTAGTGCAGGCGTGCCGCCGCTGCTGCATCCACTCTCCAGTGAGGCGGGCGATGCCTCGGCCTTATGGCCAGCGCCGGAAGAGCGGCGCGGTCCCCTCCACTCAGGACTTCCCGCAGGCGGTCGGCCTTCTTCGTCCCGACCACCAAGAAGGTCACGTCGTCGGCTGCGTTTAGAACCACGGGCGTGAGCGTGATACGCCACATGCTGCTCGGACTCTCGACGTTGTACGGCATTGCCCATCGCCGGTCTTCCGTCACGGGTGGCGCACCGGGAAAGAGCGACGCGGTATGGCCGTCGGTGCCCATTCCCAGAAGAGCGAGATCGAAGCTTCGTCCCGGAGGCCCTTCGGCCGATCCGAAGAAAGACCGGAGGGTCTGCTCGTATAAATCCGCAGCGCGGTGCGGCTCGACCTCGCCGAGGATTCTATGAATGTTGGCGGGTGGAATGGGCACTCGGTCGAGGAGCGCCTCCCGTGCCATGCGGTAATTCGACTGGGGATGATCGGGCGGTACGCAGCGCTCGTCACCCCAGAAGACGTGCACGCGCGACCAGTCGATGCGCCGCGCCCACGGTTCCCTTGCCAGTAGCTCGTACAGGCGTCGTGGCGTGGAGCCGCCCGAGAGCGCCAGAAGAAAGCGCCCGCGCGCCGCAGTTGCCTCGGCGGCAATGGTGGCGACGTCGTTTGCCTCGGAGCGCATGAGAGCCTCCTCGTCCGGAAAGACGGCGATGTCTCCTCCCTTCGAATAGCGCCGTGCCTCCTGCCACGTGTCCACCCAGTGGCGGTACGACCGGGCCATCTCGGCTACAGCCTCTCGGTCGTGGATCTTTCCATCTCGGAGTCTCTTCAGCGGACTCCAGAAGGTGCTTCGGCCCACGGCGAAACCGATGAAGCCGGGCACGCTGGCGGCGACGTGCAGCCAGTGCATGACCGGGCCCTCGTCTCCGTGGCGGCCCAGCACGATGCAGCTCGCGTGGTCCCGCCCGCCGCGTCGAGCGGTCTCGACGACGTCGACGCAGTCCTGGCGCCTATCGAGGCCCTCGACCTTCCAGATGTCCGGTTCGATGTCCGCTTCCTGAATTTCGCGGATCGCGCGGACGACCAGGGGGGGCCGGAGCGCGAGGTCGTAGATGCGCGCGTCTCCCCCGACCCGCGCAAGCTGCTTCGGCTCGGGCGGAACGAGGAGCTCGAATAGAAATTGGCGACCTGCCCGGCGCAGGACATGGGACAGCCGACGGAGACGCGCGGCCTGGCGCGCGTTCAGTGCCGGATCGCCCTCGGGATTGTATCGGACGAGCGCTTTACAGTACGTGGGGTTCATCGCCTCGATGTGGCGCGCGAAATCTTCCCCGTACTGGAAGTCGAACTCGGCTCGACCGCTCTCCTCGACGGGGCAGGCGGTCGCGAGGCCTCGTCTGCGTGCGTCGGCGAGGATCGAGGCCCCAAACTGCTCGTCGACCAGGACTGCGGCGCACTCCCACGGCACGCCTGTCGCGATCGCCTCGAGCGCCGCGGCGTAGATCAGTCGCTTCGAAGCGGCGATCTGCGCCGTCTGCTCGTCGGAAAGCGCGCCCGACCACCCGAACAAGCCCGTCTCGAACGACGCGCGGTGGTCGAACGGCAACATATACAATGACTTGGCAGTCGCAGGCATGTGCGCCTCCGCGACGGAAGGGAGCATTCTGCGTGCCGCGTGACGAGATTGCGCAGCTTGCCACTCATCTCGTTTTTCCACTCATCACTCGGCGCCACCGTACTCGTCAGACCGCTGTCATCCCGCCGTTTTCATCACGTCACGACGACTCACGTCACGACTCACGCGACGACGCGCCCCTCCGACGCGAGCTCGTCACGCCTCGGTCCCACGCGAGCGGCGCCGCGGCTCTCGGCCAGGTGGTTGCGTAGGAGCCGTGCGCTGCGGCGGTGCCGGGATGGGGCGTTTCGTCGGGTCCGGTCCGCTCACCGTGAGCGGGTCCCCGTAGTGCGTGATGTGCAGCTCGCCGGTGCAGCCTACCAGCCGGTACGCGGCCTCGCGCACGGTCACGTCGACGCGGAGGCAGAGCCGCCGACGAGTAATCGAGAACGCGAGTGACGTGAGGCCCTCGGGCAGTCGTGGGGCGAAGCCCAGGACGGCGGCATGGTCGCGCATGCCGCCGAAGCCATTCACGAGCGCGATCCACGTCCCCGCGAGCGACGCGATATGTAGACCGTCACGAGAGTTGTGTTCGAGATCTTGGAGGTCGATGAGCGCAGCTTCGGCGACGTAGTCGAGCGCGAGATTCAGGTATCCGACGTCGGCTGCGAGCACTGCCTGGGTGCAGGCCGAGAGCGACGAGTCACGCACGGTAATCCGCTCGTAGTAATCGAAATTGCGCGCCTTCTGCTCGTCCGTGAACGCGTCGCTGCAGAGCTGCATCGCCAAGACGAGGTCGGGTTGTTTCACTACCTGCTTCCGGTAGAGATCGAAGTAGGGGAAGTGTAGCATCAAGGGGTAATCGCTCGGCTTCATGGCGCCGAAGTTCCACATCTCGTGCTCGGTGAAGCCCTGCGCCTGCGCGTGGACTCCCAGTCGCGCATCGTACGGAACGAACATGCGATCGGCTGCAGCGCGCCAATCGGCCATTTCCTCGGGTTCGACTCCAAGCTCCCGGGCGCGGTCCTGGTGTCGCTCGCAGACACTGGCGGCCCCCGCCAGGTTTCGGGCCGCCATGAGGTTGGTGAAGACGTTGTCGTTGGCGACGGCGCTGTACTCGTCGGGTCCGGTCACGCCATCGATGCGAAAGCGCCCTTGCAGGTCGTGATGACCCAGCGAGCGCCAGAGTCGAGCCGTCTGTACGAGTATGTCGACCCCGACGTCACGCTCGAATGTCTCGTCGCCCGTGGCACCGACGTAGCGAATCGCCGCATCGGCGATGTCGGCGTTGACGTGGAAGGCGGCGGTCCCGGCGGGCCAGTACGCGGAGCACTCTTCTCCGTGGATGGTGCGCCATGGAAAGGCGGCGCCCGCCTGACCGAGCTGTCGCGCGCGCCGTTGCGCGGCGGGTAGCGTCGCATGGCGCCAGCTCAAAGCGTCGGCGGCTGCGGTCGGCACGGTGTAAGTGAGGACGGGCAGGACGAATGTCTCGGTGTCCCAGAACGAGTGACCGTCGTAGCCGGTGCCGGTCAGTCCCTTGGCTGGCACGGCGCGTCCCTCGCCGCGGGCGGCGGCCTCGAGAACGTGGAACAGGCCAAAGCGCACGGCCTGCTGCAGCTCGGGGTCGCCCCCGATCTCGACGTCTGCGCGTGCCCAGAAGTCGTCGAGGTACCGCCGCTGAGCGACGAGCAGGCCGTCCCATTCCGCCTGGCCCGCCGCCGCCAGAGCAGCCGCGACCTGGTCGCGCATCGCCGGTAGGCTGCGCTCGGCGGACCATCCGTACGCCACCAGTTTGACGAGCCGCAGTTGTTGTCCAGGCTCGAGGACGTCGGTCACGACGAGGCGAGCCGAATCAGGTGAGGTCTCGGTCTCTACCCGCACGCGCGACGTTCCGTTGATGCGATGGTCCATCGCCGCGGCCACGCGTAGGCGGCTGCGTCGGGTCCGGTGGATGAGCACGGCTCCAGTCGCCCGTGCGAGGTGCTCCTCGGAACGAAGTGGCGACTCGAGCGCGCTCGCGGCCCGTGGGTCTCCAGCGACCGAAGGTATCTGTTCGTTGGCAACGAGCTCGGACTGGATGACGACGTTGGCGGGGCCATCGAGGGGCTCGAGCTCGTAGCTGATTCCGACGATCGCACGGTGGACGAACGATACGAACCGGACGGACTTGATGCGCACGGTGCGTCCGGCCGGGGAGGTCCACTCTGCTGTGCGGGTCAGCGTTCCGGCGCGAAAGTCGAGCACGCGATCGTGGACGCGAAGAACGCCATAGCGCACGTCGAAGGGCTCGTCATCGACGAGCACGCGTATCAATTTTCCATTCGTAACGTTGACGAGCGTCTGGCTGGACTCTGGGCCTCCGTACTGGGACTCGGCCTCCACAAGCGGACGCAGCTCGTAGAAGCCGTTCAGGTACGTCCCCGGGAGCCCGTGGGGCTCACCCTCGTCGAGGTTGGCGCGAACACCGATATGGCCATTGGATAGCGCGAATAATGACTCGCTCTGCGCGAGCAAGGCGAGATCCAGCTCGGTCTCCTGGAGTGCCCACGGCAGGACACGAAACGCAGGATGCTTGATCACCTCGCCTCCATGAGGGTTGCCAGGTCGGTGACGACCACGTCGGCGCCGTGGCGGCGGAGGGCGTCGGTCTGGCCCACCCGGTCGACGCCGACGACGAAGCCAAACTTTCCTGCGCGTCCCGCCTCGACGCCTGCGAGCGCGTCCTCGAATACGGCTGCCTCTCGTGGAGTGGCGGTAGCGAGGGCGCGCGCTGCGGCCAGGTACGTGTCCGGAGCCGGCTTGCCTCGGAGCTGCTGCTCGTCGGCGGTGATACCGTCGACACGGGCATCGAACAGATCGGCGATGCCGGCTGCGAGCAGCACGTCCCGACAGTTCTTGCTGGACGACACCACGGCCGTGCGGAGGCCAGCCCGCCTCACGGCCTGGACGTAGCGCACCGAGCCCGGGTACGGCTGGACCCCGTCTTTTCGCAGGAGCTCGAGGAAGATGGCGTTCTTGCGCTCGCCCAGCGCATGGACGGTCGCGGCTGTCGGCGGGTCGTCGGCCGATCCTTCGGGAAGGTTAATGCCGCGCGAGCCGAGCATCGCCCGGGTGCCATCGTCCCGCGGCTTGCCGTCGACGTACAGGTCATAGTCACGCACGACGTCGAATGGAACGAACGGCTTGCCGCTTGCCCGGGCGCGCTCGCTCAGAAACGCGTCGAACACCCGCTGCCAAGCTTTGGCGTGAACCGCTGCAGTCTCGGTGAGCACGCCATCGAGGTCGAAAAGGCACGCGCGGACGCGTCCGGGGATGCCCAGCTTGGGCTCGGCTATCGCGGCCTGCCCAGACCCAGGGGTGTTGCCATGAGTCGTTCTCATCCGACCGACCTCCGCCGTTGCGCTGCTGCGCGCTTTGGGGGGGTGAGCAAGCGCCGTGCGCACGATCACGAACGAGCGCGGCCGGGGGCCCGTGTGTCGCCTCGTCTACGTCATCTACGTCATCCCGAGTACGTCATCCTAAGCGCCCGAGGCGACGAGCTCGAGCTCGCAGTGATCTCACGTACCGCAAAACGTCTGGAGCACGCGCTCCTCCTGGCGCGGTGGATCGGCGAGCTGCATCAGCTCCGGCTGGTCCTGGTACGGGCGCCCGAGCACCCGAACGAGCGTCTCGAACGGCGCGAAGTCGTCTTGCCGGACAGCCGCGTCGATTGCCTGAGCGACGCGATGGTTTCGTGGGATGAACCTGGGGTTGGCGAGTCGCATGGCAGCGGCGCGCGCGTCGGTCGGGACGTCCTCTCTCGCCAGGCGGCTACGCCACCGCTGTGACCAGTCGTGGAACGCCTGGGGCTGGGCAAACAGTGCTGCGACCCGCTCGTCCGTGAAACGGTCCTCGGTCGCCGCGCAAAGCGCACGGAAGAGGAGCGTGTAGTCCACACCGCTGGACGCCATATTGATGAGAAGATCGGTCGCGAGAGCGGAGTCGTCGGCCTCTTCGCGTGCGAGCCCGAGCTTCGCTCGCATGACGCGGCCATGCGCGGCGGCAAATATCGTGGAGAAGCGCTCGAGGCGCTCGGTCGCCAGGCGGACGGCCTGGTCGTCATCGTCGGCCAGTAACGGCAAGAGCGCCTCTGCGAGCCGCGTGAGGTTCCACTGGGCAATCCGCGGCTGGTTTGCGAACGCGTAACGCCCACCGCGATCAATCGAGCTAAAAGTCTTGTTTGGGTCGTATTCGTCCAGGAAGGCGCACGGGCCGTAGTCTATGGTCTCGCCGGAGATCGCAGTGTTGTCGGTGTTCATCACTCCGTGTACGAAGCCGACCCCGAGCCACATTGCGACGAGATTCGCCTGCGCGTGCACGACGCGCTCGAGGAGGGCGAGGGCGTCGTTGCCGGTACCAGTAGCGTCTGGGTAGTGCCTCCGCAGTGAGTACGATGCCAGCGTGGTCAACGCCTCGCGATCGTCGCGTGCGGCGAAGAACTCGAAGGTGCCCACCCGGATGTGGCTGGCGGCTACACGCGTGAGCACCGCTCCAGGGAGCATTTCTTCGCGGCGGACTGGCTCGCCGGTGATCACTGCGGCGAGAGCGCGCGTCGTCGGAACACCGAGCGCCGCCATCGCCTCGCTCACGATGTACTCGCGCAGGACCGGCCCTAGCGCCGCACGCCCATCGCCCCGCCTCGAGAAGGGGGTAGGGCCGGAGCCTTTCAGCTGAATGTCGACGCGCCGTCCGTTCTTGCCCACCACTTCGCCCAGCAGCATCGCCCGTCCGTCGCCGAGCTGCGGCACGAAGACCCCGAACTGATGCCCGGCGTATGCGAGCGCGATCGGGTCCGCACCGGCAGGAGCCGCGTTGCCACCGAGCACCTGGGCGCCCTCCGGCGACCCGAGCTCGTCCGCGTCCAGCCCAAGCTCCGCGGCGAGCGGTCGGTTTATCTTCACCACGCGCGGCGCGCGTACCCTCGTAGGCGAAACGGGTGCAAAGAACCGAGCGGGGAGCCGTGCGTAGGTGTTGTCGAACGAGAATGTCATCGGTTGGTCTCGCGCAACGCTGTCGCCCTTCTGGCGAACACGCAAGCGCCACGAGTGTGCAGGAGCCGAGGATGGTGTCTTCGGCCCCTGTCGTCGAGCGTCAGGAGGCGGGTTGTCTCGATCGTCCGTGCCCATTCGTTCGCAGCCACGTCGGCTTTCGCCAAATGTTCATGGCACACTTGTCGTTACATTTCGTCATTCGGCGGCCCTACGGTCGAGCCAGGAAGCGAAGAGCCAGACCGGCGCTGGCTGGAACGGGTCGTCAAGACAAGGACCGTCTGGTAGCGTTGCCCCCCGTGAAAGAGGCACTCTTCGCGGTCGCCATCGTCGCAGGCATGGGGCTACTCGTGGGCTGCTCGCACCAGTGCAAGAGCAACTCCGATTGCCCGACAGGCGATACATGTCGAGCAGAGAACAACAACATCTCGCCGACCATGGCGTGCGGCCCGTGTGTCGTAGTAGGCCTGGAATGCACGAGCAACTCGGACTGCTGCTCAGGAAACTGCCCCAGCGCCGGCAACGATGAGCAAGTCTGCAAGCCGTCTGCGGACGCGGGGCCGTCGGATGGGGGGGGCGCAGCCCACGACTGAGCGAGGCGGTGCGCTGTACCGCTCACCGGCGCGGAGCCTCCCAGCTCGAGCAGGCCGGACGGCTACTTGGCCGAGCCGTCCCCGGTGCGGCCCGACGCATCGCTCTTTGGTAGCGCGCCAGCGTCGCGCCCTGCAGGCATGGGCATAGGGTCTACCACTGCATAACCCATCGGAGGAGGCGGTGGCGCCGTCGCATCCGCCGGTGCGGGAGGCGGCGGGGGCCCGCTTGCATCGGCGGGTGCAGGCATTGGATCCACGACCCCATACCCAGGGTCGCTCCGGCACGCTAGCGCCCCCGTGATCGCTGCAGCCGCGAGGAGTCGCTGCATGTGATCTCGCGTGCGCGCCCGCGGCCCCGCGTCATTGCGGTTCCTGTTCGGGGCGGGTAGCACCTCTGGGAGGAGCTTCAGCTTGCGTCTCTCTTCCATGGTTACATTCCTCCCGCGGCGAGGGGGGGCGTCTGGAGCGGCGTGGCGACGCGGTCACCCACGTCGGTGAGGGGTTTGCCTCTCTGCAGGACGCCCTGGATGCGGCGCGCCAGGTCACGAGCCCGCTGGCCCACGTGTCCCTCGGTCGCGCGGAGCTTTGCAGCGACGCGCGCGACGACGTCGGCGTCATCGCTGCGGCCGGCCTCCACGTGATCGACGAGAGCGTCGAGGCCGTCGGCGGAGTCCGCGGCGAGAATTCTGCTGAGCTCCTTGCCCTCCGCGAGCCACTCCGGTCGAAATCGGTCGGGGTGAAAGTGGCGGCACACTTCGATGTCGAAGCGGGTGCCCATGATTCGGTTAGCTAGCGCGTCCTCCCCGAAATTGCGTTCGAAAAAAGCCCGCATCGACAGGTCGAAGATGCGTTCGACAGCGACGTCTCCCAGAGAGTAGTCCCACTGCAGGTAGTCTCCCGTTACCCGGCCTTCCGCCTGCATGCGCGCCAGGAGCGGAGTCCCGGCGTAAAGCTCGACGCGACCGAAGTTCGACGGGAACTCGGCCGCATACCGGATGAACGCGATGTTCGTGCGCAGACTCTCGACGGTAGTGTCGGGGTCGAAGATGAGCATGTTGAAGCACGTATACAGATCGAGGCCGCGCACGAGCTCGATCGCGTCATGATTCTGGCTGGACTTCGCCCACCGACGGAGTGTTCGCAGGCCCTGGTCAGCGTCGGTCTCCACACCGATGTACACACGGATGCACTGGAGGCGTTCGGTGAGCACGCGGAACACCTCCGGGTCGGCATCGGTCGGCCTTGCCTTGACCACGGTGGCGTACGGGCCGATGCCTCGCGCCTCGAGGGCGTCCGCCAGAGCGCTGAAACGTTCGACGTTGCGCTTGTGGCCGGGCACGAAGAAGTTGTCGTCGTGGAAGACGAAGATGTCGACTCCGCGCGTTCGCTGCATGGCGACCATCTCGTCGGCGACGGCGCCGACCTCGCGAAGGCGGTAGCGCACGCCTGGGAGGCTCTGCTCATGCCACGATGCGATGCAGCAGAACGTGCAGTTTGCATAGCAGCCTCGGCTCGATACGAGCGGTGAGATTGCATGTCCGAAGCAAGCCGCGGGTTCGCCGCGGCGGTCGGGCCATGGGAGGGTCGCCAGATCGGGCAACGCCGGGTGACCTGTGAGGATGACCTCTTCTCCGGAGCGGAGCGCCAGCCCGGCAATGCCTACGAGCGCCTCTCGCGACTCGACGGCTCGAACGAGGCGCACCATGGTGTCTTCGGCTTCCTGGAGGCACACCGAATCGAGCTCCAGAAAGTCCGCCAGGAGGTCCTTGGCGGCAAACGTCGCGAAGTGCCCGCCTACGGTGACGTGCCCGGTGAAGCCGGCCTCCCGCAGAGCCATCGCAAGCGCGAGGAAGTCCTTCGCTCGCCACTGGAAAGCGAGCGAGATCCCTACGACGAGCGGAGGGTCAGGGAGCGACAGGATGCGAGACAATGCGTAAGCCAGGTCGCTCGGCTGGTTGAAGGCTACGATCTCCGTCTCGTAACCCCCCACCCGGAGCGCTGACGCGATGTACCGGAGACTCAGGTTCTCCTCGATCTCCGGCCCCACGAGAGCGACGCTGATCATTGGATGAGGTTACTCGAGACCGCGGAGATTTCCAGACGGGAAACGGGCGCTGTCCGGGCCGTTACATGCCGTGCTTCTGGAAGAAGGACCACATAGCGTCGGTTGCGGAGATGTCCGTCGACGTCACCCCCAACAACGGAAATGGAGTCCCGCCTGGCCACGTGTGGCCGCCGCCAGCGATCGTGCAAAGCGTGACCTCCACTCCAGCCGAGCACTCGCCGTACGTCACGCACGTAGCGTCGCCCTTCGCGTAGGTAGTCACGCCTTGACCCTGGCATCCGTCACGCTGGACCCAGCCGCTGATCGTGTCCGCCACCGACGTGTAACCGATCGCCGGTTCGCCATCGTAAGGAACTAGCGGGTCAGACGTGCCGTGAAATTCGATCACGGGGACAGGACGTGACGGATTGCAAGTCGGGATGCCCATGACGCCAGCGACTGGTGCGATGGCGGCGATGCGCGAGGCAAGCTCGCAGCCGAGCCGGTGGGAGAAGAATCCGCCGTTCGACATGCCGGTCGCGAACACGCGCCTGCTGTCCACGCAGAGGTCACCTTCCAGGGTGTCGAGGAGCGTGCCGACGAAGGCGACGTCGTCGACGCCTTCTTCGGCCGCTTGGCCGCAGCAAGCGCCGGCGTTCCAGCTCAAGAGCTCCCCCGTGCCTTGCGGGTAGACGACGACGTATCCGGCCGCGTCGGCCGCCGCATCCATCAGAGTGAGGCCCTCTTCCTGTTGCGGATCGCCGGCGTATCCGTGGAAATTGAGGACGACGGGGGCCCCAGTGGCCGGATCGTATCCCGGCGGGATGTGCACGAGGGCACTTCGGGCTCCCGCAGGGGTCGAGATCGCCCAGGTCGTGTCACCCACTGGTTGGGCGGCCTTTCCGCTGCAAGCCGCCGCGGCGGGCGCCGGGGGCACATCCGCCGCCGCGTCTCCCGGGCTCGCATCCGGGGCAACTGGCGAGGCCGCAGGGAAGGACGATGAGGATGGCGACGAGTCCTCGCCCGCGTCCGCCGCTTCGCTGCTGCTCGCGTTGCACGCCATCGCCGAGAAAGCTGTCATCAAGACGGCCAAGGCCCAGATCGCCCGGGTCACGATGCGCCGCCCTTCTTGGACTTTCCGGGTGCGAACGCCGGCAGGCTCATGTCCAGCATCGACTCGAGCATGGCTGCGAGCGTTCGGCCCCGCGGGTTGGTCGCGTACGACACGGCGGCTCCCAGGAACGAATTCATGAACACGAGCGCGAGAGCCTCGGGATCGGTGCCCCTGGCGAGGTCACGCGACCGAACGGCCGCACGCGCGTCCTCGATCATCAGGTCGAGGGCTCCGTGGTAGCGAAGATCGATCTCCGCCCCCACATCCGCGTTGTCGAGACCTGCGATCAGCACGGCCCGGGCGAGGTTGAGGTTGGAGAGTTTGCCGAGGGCCATGACCGTGGCGCGCAGCCGGGCGAGCGGTGGCGCGCCTTCTGCCGCCAGACGGTCGTGCTCGCGGCGGACGTGGTCCATCTGGATCTGGACCATGGCAGTGACGACCGCTCCCTTCGTCGGGAAATGAAGGAAGAAGGTGCCCTTGGCGACGCCCGCCTGTCGGGCGATCTGCTCCACGCTGGTCAGGTGGTAGCCTTGCTTGACGAAGAGCGAGGCCGCCGCGGACAGGAGGTCGCGCCTAGTATCGTCAGCTTTCGCCTGGCGGCTCGTGACCCGAACGGGGGTGACGCGGGTGCTTTCCATACCCGAACCATGGGTCACTGACCGCAAGTCAGTCAAACGATCCCACGCGATTTCGATGACGATTCCGGCGCCGTCGGACGGTCACGCCGACAACGGAATCGACTCCATGTCGGAGACGACAGAGCGGGGTCGTGCACGAAGACCGATAGAGCCGACAGGAAGGCGAAACGGCGGCTAATGTGGTCGCTGCCTCAATGCGCGCGTGCGCTCGTCGTCTTGGCGACGGCGGTGTGCTCCATCACGTCCTTGAGGTTACCGAGCATCGTATCGAGGTCGCGCTCGGCGCTCCGGGGGACGATGTTCGACACCGACACGATGTTCGGCCAGATGCTCAGCAGAGTCGTGGGTTGGTTGAGGTAGTCGTAGACCTGCTGTACGGGCGCCTTGATCTCGATGGTCCGTTGGATCTTTTGCATGGCCCACTCCGTTCGCGCGGCGCGATCGCGCCGTTGAGGAGGTGTGCATGGCCCGGGCCACGGTTCCGGCCGCGCGAGCGGATGGTATCGACCCGCTCGCGGCGGCCACCGTGTACTCTCCAGAAGGCTCGCGATCGCGTTAGTCCGCGAGCATGCGATCGACGGTCTTGCTCAGCTGTCCGAAGATGAAGTCGGGGGCGACCCGGTTCATGAAACGCAGCTGGTTGGCCTGGCCCGGCCGGATCTCGAGTCGATCGCGCGCAAGCCCCTCGAGGCTGGCCTTGACGAGGTCGTCGACCGACATCACGGACACGCCCTTGAGGTCAGGAGAGCTTGGGTCTCCCAGGAGCTCCGTCGCCGTGGCCGGCGGGGCGATCTCGAAGACCTTGACGCGCGTCTTCTTGAGCTGCGCGCGGAGAGACAGCGTGAACGAATGCAGCCCCGCCTTGGTCGCGCAGTACACGGGGTTTATCGGGAGCGGCACGAAGGCGAGCCCGCTCGAGACGTTGACGATCGCCGCGCTGTCCTGCTTCGCGAGCTGGGGCAGGAATCTCCGAACCATGCGGATCGGGCCGGAGAGGTTGATGTCGATCTCGCTGGTGAGGTCCTCGAGCGAGCCGTCGTGCTTGTTCAGGTTGATGGTGCGCATCACGCCGGCGTTGTTGATGAGCACGTTGAGCTTGGGAAACTCCTCGGTCACCTTCGCAAAGAGCGCGTCGATGTCTGCGACCCGTGCGACGTCACTCTGGATCACGTGGAGCTCGGGGACCGCCTGCTTGGCTTTGTCGAGCTTTGCCTGATCTCGGCCGGTGATGATGACGGTGTTGCCGCGCTTCTGGAGCGCCGTCGCGAGAGCCAGGCCGATGCCGCTGGCGCCGCCGGTGAGGAGGATGGTGTTTCCGTCGAGCTTCATGGTGCGACTCCGGGTTCGAGGGGCGTGGCCGTACTGCGTGATGCGAGCGAGGTGCTCCGACGCGGGCAGTACCACGGCGCCCCCTCACGCGGAAATAGGCACACCTGGAAGCTGGGTTCCCGGGCCACGGAGCACAGCCGAGCTACTTCGATTCCAGGAGGAGAGCCGCGCGGTCGACCCAGTCCCGGAGCTCGGTCGCTCGCGGAGGAACGTCCGTGAAGAGACTGTGGGCGGCGTCCAGCCCGGCGTCGTCCACGATGCGCTTCTCGTTCAGCACCCACCGCCGCTGCCCGGCTAGACGCGCGTGGGCTTCTTCGACCGTTGCCTTGGCGACCTGACCGATGGCGCCAACGAGATCGGCGCGCTTTGCGCGGCTCCGCGCTTGCTCGATGGTGAAGCGCCGGTGAAAGCGCCATCGCTCGAGAGCAACCTCCGCGAGCCGCTTGGGGAACTCACCGGCGTCCGGGAGAGCGCCTCGCAGGATGCGGGCCACGCTCCGCTCGGCGAGGAGGCTGTAGGTCGGCACGCCCGCGAGGTAGCCGAGCAACAGGTCGATCTCGAAGTGCCCGCGCCTCGCGGAGTCGGACCAGCGATCGACGACGTCGACGTCTCGGAGCAGGACGTCGACCTTGAGCCGATCGATGAGGAGCCACGCTCCTCCGTTCATGATCCGGCCCCAGGCTCCCGGGGGATGAAACTCCCCCCAGCGCCCGAGGGCTCGAAGATCGATCGGCCCTTGGTAGTAGACGCCGATGTCCCAGTCGCTCCCTCCGTCCTCCCTACCGAGTGCTCGCGACCCGCCGAGCACCACGGCGCGCACGCCCGGGATTGCTTCCAGGTCGTCGAGGAGCGGGGCGAGGCAGGCGGGGACTTCGGGATGCGCCGTCATGCAACGGGACTGGTCAGAACGAGGCTCGTGACGCGATAGTGGTCGGGGCCCATTGGTCGCAGGTTACCAGGATCGGAGTGCTGCAGAGCCGAGCGGCGAGGGTCGCCACGATCAGGGGCAGGTCGCGACACAGGCAAGGCGGGCGCTCGGATCGTCGGGAGCGCCCACGCCGTACGGACCCTCGCACGAGCACGATAGCTGGCAGCAGGTCGGGCCGTAGCAGGCCACCGAACATTGGGAGATGCCGTCGCACGGCTCATCGGGCACGCACGGACCCGCGCTCTCGGTCTCCGCGGTCCCCGCGTCCACCGTGGAGACCTCGGGCGGGACGCTGGCCTCGATCCCTGCCTCGGCCGCTTGATCAACGGCGGCGTCGAGTCCCGCCTCGGCCGGAGCGAAGACGTCGGCTGCATCGGAGCCGAACGTTGGATACGACGGGAGCCCACCCAGCGGCGGACCGGCATCGTCGCAGGCCCACTTCGAGCAGGTGGGCGCATCGGTCCCACTGGACGTGCAGCGCTCCTGGTAGGAGACGCCGACCGGACAGTAAGACGTTCCATTGCAGTCCTGGGCGCACGACCAGGCGCCCCCCGCGTAGTCGCAACAGGACTCCTGGAACACCAAAGGTGGCGGGGATGCGCCCGAGCAGCCAAGAGAGGCGAGCGGGGTAGCTCCGACGAGCGCCATCATTATTGCCCACATCCGCATCGGTTTCATTGCGACCTCACGTGTGGAGAGAGCAATGCCGGTGCCACATCGACATCCTCGCCCAGCGCAGGACCTTTCGCGGGCGAATGGGACGAACGGGCACCTCGCAGTCCCTCCGCGGGAGCCTCTCAGGGGCGATGGTTCCCGGTCGACGCCGGCCTGCCTGCGCTCACGACGCCGGACCGTCACGTGGCTTAAGATTCGCGCTTGTCGTCCCGTTGGCAGAGGAGGGACAGACGCGCGATGTCGAATGCGAACCCGTCGGGCAAGCACGCATGGTCGCTGGCCCGCCTTCTTGCGGTCTTTGCCATCGCTATCGGCGCCGGCGCCTGCGCGGGGAGCGGCGGCGGCGCGCACGACGTCTGCTCGCCGGTGCTAGGGCGCGCCGACATCCACTCCGTCCCCGAGTTCCTCGCGGCTCTCCCCGAGAGCTTGCGGTCCCGCTACGTCCTCATGTTCCGGACCCGCAGCCCGGACATCGCCTCGTACGAGGCGCCCCGCGTCATCTTCTACAGCGAGGACGCGAAGGAGGTCGTCGCCTTTGCCGCCGGGACCGACCGGGTCGACCTCATGAGGTTCGACGACCGCACGAGCTCGTTCGTGCTGCGCGAGGTGACCTTTCCCGAGCTCGGAGGGCAACGGTCGATGACCGTCTCGGAGCCGAATCCAGAGCGGTGCCGTGCATGCCACGGGTCACCGCCGCGCCCCGTCTGGGACACCTACCCGCTCTGGCCGGGAGCCTACGGCGAGACGCCGTCACGGGCTGCCCCCGCGCGAGAGCGCAGCGGGTGGGCCAGCTTCTCGCGGCTCCGATCCCACGACGCACGCTACCGGTATCTCGTCGACCCGAAGGAGACCGCGCTCGACGAGGCTGCGCGCCGCTACACCGGCGCTGCGACCGTGCTCCGCAACGCCGAGCTCAGTGAGCTGTTCGGCGCCCTCAATGCGAAGGCCGTCGCCAGTGAGCTCCGTGCCTCGCCACGCTTCAACGGCGCGCGCGACGCGCTGCTGATCGCGCTGGCGACCCCGTGCGGCGACATCGAGGAGGCGCTGCCGGAGGATGCCCGTGCATCCTTTCGACGCGACTACGACGGCTTCGCGCGCGGCGCCGCGGAGGCCAACGCCGTGCAGGACGCATACAAGGCGCAAAGGGCCGAGCCGCCGCTGCCGACGCCTCTGCGGTCGCTCGCCCTTGCCCCGGCGATGATCCGGCTCCGGTACGTCGCCGAGCACGAGCTCGGCGTGCCTTCGGCGGGCTGGACGCTCGCGCTCGAGAAGGGATCCTACGACTTCGCCTCCGCTGCGCGCCCCGCAGAGAGCTTCGAGCGGAAGCTCTTTGCCGAGCTGGCGGGGTCGGACGAGAGGCTA
>Ga0302319_10007681_pt1 | contig 21181 bp, 17 predicted proteins | sample Bog_T0_2_FD_203319 | JGI IMG/M metagenome (GOLD analysis project Ga0302319, IMG submission 203319) | Peat permafrost microbial communities from Stordalen Mire near Abisko, Sweden - Bog_T0_2 | ecosystem: Environmental > Terrestrial > Soil > Wetlands > Peat | place: Sweden: Abisko, Stordalen Mire... | reverse complement strand
TTAGTCCGCAATCGATCAAGTCCGGCGTGACGGGTAGCCGCCCTTCGCGCGCCAGCTCGAAAGCTTCTTCCATGTGATGAGCGAACCGCGCTAGGTGGGCGAATCCGGCGGTGCCGCCCGATCCCTTGATCGTGTGGATGGCGCGGAACACGCGGTCCACGACTGTGGAATCGCCTGGCTCCGTCTCCAGCGCCAGGAGGGCGGAGTCGAGTTCAATCAGCAGATCCAGAGCCTCGGCGCTGAACGCGGCGCGCATCTGCTCCATGATGTTCACCGGCATCAGCGCATCACCTTCCTGACCACGGCCATCAGCTGGTCTGGATCGAACGGCTTCACGATCCACGCCGTCGCGCCGGCGGACTTGCCTTGCGCTTTCTTTTCCGCATGCGATTCCGTGGTCAACAGCACGATCGGCACGAACTTGTACTGCGGCATCGCGCGCAGCCGGCGCGTGAACTCGAGGCCGTCCATATTGGGCATGTTGATGTCCGTCAGGAAAAGGTGCAGGTCCTGGCCTTGCAACTTGGATAAAGCGTCCACTCCGTCCACCGCCTCGATCACCTCGTAGCCGCCGCCACGCAGCACGATGCTAATCATCTGCCGCAGGCTGGCTGAGTCGTCTACGGTCATGATGGTTTTCACAGATCCTCCCGGGCGTTGAGCAACTCGCGCCGGAGGCCGCAACGGTCCACCGCGGCCAGAAAAACCTCCGACGGTCGATCGAAGGAAAGCGCTGGAACCGTCTTACGCAGAGCGCACAGCAGTTGCAGTATGCAGGTGTCGACATCTTCTAATCGCGCGGTATCGACGGCGACGGGTCTTCCTTCCTCGAGTTTGTCCCGCAGTTCGACGGCGAGGCTTAGGGCGTGCTGGACATTCACCGCACCTTCGAGCCTTAGATCCTGTATGCCTTGCTCGATCGAGATAGAAAACGGCACCGGTTACCTCATCTCCCATAAGCTCTGGCAGGCCGTGGCATGGTGGTCTTGCGCCATGCTCTTAGTTGGCGAACAGGATCATGCGAATGTTCTCCAGCATCATGTCCGGAGAACAAGGCTTGCAGATATAAAGATTCGCGCCCGCTTCAAAACCCTTGGTCCTGTCCTTGGCTTCGCTTTGAGTGGATACGATGACTATGGGTACCGAGTTGTACCTCTCATTCGCGCGCACACGGCGAATGAACTCATAGCCGTCCATGTTGCTCATATTGATGTCGGTGAGAATCAAACTGGTAGGGTTGGCGTACAGCTTCTCCAATCCTTCACTGCCGTCGATGGCGGTGGTCACATCGAAATCGGCTTGTTCCAGGATGTAGGAGTGATAGCTTCTGACAAATTCCGAGTCATCCACGATCAAAATGTTTTTCTTGTTGCTCATTTCCTTATTCCTTCCCGATGCTCATTTCGTTATTCCTTCACATAGACCAAGTGATTTTCGAACTGCTTCAGCTTGAACGACGTGGTTACCCGCCCCACGGACTCCGAGTGGCCCAGGAAAATGTAACCGCCGGGATTGAGGGCCGTGTAAAAGTGATCGACTACCGCCTTGCGCGAAGCATCGTCGAAGTAGATTAAGACATTGCGGCAGAATACGAAATCGAATCCGCGCATGACGCGTAGAGACAAGCGGTCGTTCAAATTGAGATGCATGGCCTGGACCAGCCCGGCGGTTTTTCGCCGGACCACCCATTCCAAGCCATCCGCGGCCAGATACTTCTCCCGGTAGGCCTCCGGAACATCCTTGATGGATCGCTTTCCATAGCGAGCGGCCTGCACCTTCTCCAGCATGAACTCGTCTATGTCGGTAGCTAGAATTTTGCAGTCCCATGTCGCGGACTGAGGAAATACTTCCTGAACAAGCATTGCCAAGGTGTAAGCTTCCTCGCCCGAGGAGCAGCCCGCGCACCAGATGCGGAGGGTTTGGTCCCCGCGCGCCAGCTTATTCGACAGAACTTCCGGGAGACAATGGTTAGCGAACGCCTGCAACTGTTCGTATTCGCGAAACATGTACGTTTCGTTGGTAGTAATCAGGTTCGCCAGTTCCTGCATCTCCAGGCCCTGCGGGTCGCCATAACTAATCATGAAGACGTAGTCTTTCGCGCTGTCTATCTGTAAGGCCGTCATGCGCTTGGCAACGCGGGTTTTTAAGAAGTATGCTTTCTTGTCGTCGAAGTGCAGCCCCAGCTTTAAATAGATTTGCTGGGTTAGCTTCTTGAGTAGCTCAACAGAAATTTCTGACATAGTGTTCCGGCTAACTGGAGAGGGCCTGAAGAACCTCTTCATCGGTCTCCTCCAGCGCGCGGGCAGCCAACAGACTCTTCAAGTCCGCCCGATCCGCTGTTCGGAGCGCCTTGACCGCACCCAGGCGAACCATACGTTCGGGGTTGGAAAGGCAATCGATCAGAAACGCATGGACATCGTCGCGAGCCGACCAGGATCCCAGCACTCTTACCGCCTGGTAGCGGCCTATCGGCGGATCACTGCTCGTCCGCGCCACATCTCTCAGAACCGCGCGCAAATCCTCGCCCGCATCCTCCGTCTGGCGGTTGGGACAGATCGCGAGCAGGGCGCTCAGTATGGCCGGCCGAAGGCGCGCCCGAGCCGGCAGCAGGTTGGCAACTTCATCGAACTCTTTCTCCGATCCAAGCGCGGCGATGGCCCTCAGGCAGGACCCCAGCAGGAAGTCCGGGAGCGCCGAAAACGCCGGAAAAACGCGCCGGACGGCGGCCAGCGAGGAGGCGTTACCGATCCCGATGAGAGCTTCGATACAAGCGGCAATCAGCATCGGATGCGCGTCCGCCTGGAGCAGATCCTCGATCCTGCCGCGGAACTCCTCCGCTCTGATACGGCCCAGATTGTCGACTGCGCTGATCACCACGTTCGGGTCGTGATCGTAAAGCGCGGCCGCATAAACCTGCTGTGCGTCGGTGGCTTGCATTCCCGTTAAGACATCAAGCACCAGTTTCCTGATATCCTTGTCGCCGTCCTGCATAACCTTATTGAGAAAGGGCACCGACCGCGATCCCTTATGCCGCAATATCTCCACGGCCTGATTGCGGATTTGGACGTCATCGCTGCGCAGCAGTTGAACCGCGCCCTCGATCGCGGCGTCGGCGTCGATCCGGATCAAGGCCTGGAAGATGGCGTCGCGCACCGTCCGCGAATCCTCCTTCCCTAGCCGCTCCAGCAAAGCCAGCACGCCGTCCGGGCCATTCAGGTACCCGATATCTTCCGCCGCGTAGATCCGCTCGGCTTCATCGCCGCTGTCCAGTTTCTGCGCGTATTCCAGGAGACTGCTCATTCAATTCGCCCTCCGTACGGCTCTCAGGATCTCTCCGGCTACTTGATGACTTGGCGCTACTACGCACGCACCGCCTCTTTCGATCGCTTCGCGCGGCATACCGAACACCACGGCTGTTTGCTCGCTTTCGGCGATCGTGTGCCCGCCGGCTTGCTTGATCGCCACCATCTGGTCCGCGCCGTCGTCGCCGATGCCGGTCATCAAAACGCCCACCGTATCCGCTCCATATACTTTCAAAACCGACTCCATCATGACGCTCACCGAAGGCATGAACAGAGTCACAGGCGTGGTAGGCGTACGAATCACAACTTCTCCCGTCAGCCTGCGGTGCAGGCAGAGGTGCATCCCGCCGGCCCCCACATAGCAGACACCCGGCTCCACCACCATGCCCGAGGACGCTTCTACTACTTTGAGCGGGCAGTTGTCGTCCAGCCGCTTGGCAAATGAGGCAATGAAGGCGGGCGGCATATGCTGCACCAGGAACACGCTGGCGGGTACGTCCCCCGGAATGTGCGGTAGAACGTCCTGCAACGTGGCCGGACCCCCCGTCGAAATCCCGATAGCGATCGCCATCGTCCGATTACTATTCGGAAACGTGGCGGGTAAGCTCGGCTTGTACGGCGCCCGCACCTCCCGGCTGCGCCTGTCTTTGCTAATCACCCCTCGCACCGCCGCGGCTTTCAGTTTCGACATCAATTCGTCCGCCACAGCGCCCATGTTGCTGGAAACTGTTCCATCCGGCTTCGCGACAAAATCGAACGCACCCAACTCCAAACATTCGAACGTAGTTGTAGTCCCTTTCTGGGTGAGTGACGAAACCATAACAACGGGACAGATTTTCTCCTCCAAGATCAACTGCAGGGCGGTGACGCCATCCAGCTTGGGCATGTTGATGTCCATCGAGACGACATCGGGCCGCAGTTCGCGAGCCTTCGCCACCGCGTCCTCACCGTCGCGCGCCAGCCCCACCAAATCGAAATCATCCGAGGTTGTGATAATGCGCTTCAGGGTCTGGCGCATAAGGGCGGAATCGTCGGCTACCAATACACGTATTTTTTTCATCGATTTGGATGATAAAGGGGAGCCGGACGATCCGGCCCCCTTCGATCTACGCTCCCAGCACGGGCTAGGCGGTAACCTCGGAAAGGTGCGCGTGCTCTCGCCGGGATATAATCTTCTCCACGTCCAGCAGCACGATCATGCGTTTACCCGCGTCCACCTTGCCGATTCCGGAAATGAACTGCTGGTTGATCCCGGTCCCAATCATCTCCGGCGGAGGAGCGATGTCCTTCCGCGCGAGATTCAACACCTCCCGCACGGAGTCCACCACCAGGCCCGTCTTGACGCCACCCAGATCCACGATGATTATGCGGGTGCGGTCATCGGCTGGTTTGACCTCCAGATCGAAGCGCTTGCGAGTGTCCAGCACGGGTATCACCTCCCCCCGCAGGTTCGTGACGCCCTCGATGAAATCGGCGGCCTTCGGCACTTTAGTGATCTTGCCGAGACGATCAATCTCCTGAATTTGCGAAATGGGTATCCCGTATTCCTCCGCCCCCAGCAAGAACGTCACCAACTGCACTTCGCTCAACTCGGCGGCGCTGCCCGCTTTGTGTCCAGTCTTTTCGTCCGCCACGGCCTGCGGCGAGGTGCTTTGAACGTCGCGCAGTTTTTGATCCTGCATCAGGTTGGCGACGTCCAACAGCATAATCAGGCGCGAGCCGTCATCCAGTTTCGCGACCCCCGACAACTCCATCCCGCCACTCGAAGTGATCCGCGGCGGGGGTTCCACCAGATTCCTGGGCACGTTCAACACCTCGTGAACGTGATCCACCACTAAGCCCAACACAAAACCCTCGGCATCGACGACAATGATGCGCTGATCCTCCTGGATATTCTGCGCGATCTGCTGCTCGAACCGGCGCAGGGCGGCCACCGTTTCCCTTGCGCCCGACAGGACCTCCGCGGCACTTGCGCGCGCGGCCTCGCGATCGCCACGTTCGTCGTTCTTCACCCGGGCGTGCAGTTGTTTGACGACCCTTTCGTTCAGCCCTCGCGCCTTCGCCAGCGCCTCCATCAATATTTGGCTCGAACTGTTGGTTTCGGCGAGCCATTTGCGCAGCTGTTCCGTAACCGAGCTGTCCAGCTTCGATTGTGAACCGCCGGCGAACATTTTTTCGGTCTGCTCGATCCAGCGCTCGTACTCCTCCCGCCGCACCCGGCAGCTGTCGCCTAACTCCTCGGCCAGCGAACGCTGCTGCAGCAGCGCCCGTAAGTCGATCACCGGGAGCACCTGCCCCCTCACCGTCAGCACCCCCAACACGTAGTCGGGAACGTCCGGAACCTGTTTAGGAGTCTGCACCCGCAGAATCTCCCGGACATGCTCCATGTGAAAGGCAAATTCCTCGTTCGCGATGCGGAACGTCACCATCTTTTGGACTTCGGCGTCGGCGCTCCCGGTTGTTTTCTCCTCGCTGGCCCGCACCAGGGATTCGCCGCTTCCGCAAGCGCCCGCGTCACTGCTGGAATCCCTCTTTTGAGGAACCCCGATTTCGCAGACCTGAGCCGCATTCAGAGCCATCACGATGCGCTGCCCATGGTCCAGCTTTACGATCCCTTCCACATAATCCGCGGTGGTCCCGCGGATCGCGGCTGGGGGCAGCTCGATTTGACTGCGTAAGACGCGCGTTACTTCCTTTACGCGATCCACTCGTAACCCGGTCTTGACGCCGTCGATGTCGACCACCAATACACGAGTGCGATCCGTTTCGTCGGCGCGGTCCATGCCGAAACGCGTGCGCATGTCCACCACGGGCAGCACTACGCCCCGCAAATTAGCGATACCGTCCACGTAAGCCGGCGTGCGCGGGACTTTCGCCATCTTGGGAAGGCGAATGATTTCCTGGACCGACATGATGTCGAACCCAAACTCTTCGTCCTTTAAAAGGAACGTGACCAGTTGGCTCTCGTCCTTCAGGCCGTTGGATAGCTGTTGAGTGTCGTTTTGCATAGCGAGTCTCCTTTGGCGAATGCTTTAGCGGTTACCCGTTCTGCAGTTCATCGGCCTGCGACGCGATATCTTCGATGGCTTGGGCGATCTCCTGTGCAGCCTTCAACGCCTGCTCGGAGGCGCCTGCCGCTTCGGTGGAAGCGCGCGCGGTTTCCTCGGCGGCGGCCGCAATCTGCTGGCTGGCTTTGCCCGCCTCTTCAAGTCCGGCCGCAAACAGATTCGACGATTTCGCGATTTCCCGGATGGCCGTCACCACCAAATCGGAGTCTCTCGCGATCCGGTCCAGATTGGCCGTCGAGATTTTGGCTCGTTCTACTTCGGCCCGGCCTTTTCGGCCAGCCATCTCGATATCCCCGGCCACCTTGGTGATCTGAGTTTGTACGTTCTTCACCAAGTCTTTGATTTTGTCGGCATTTTCGCTACTTTCGTTGGCCAGGGACCGGATGTCTCCCGCAACGACCGAAAAGCCCCGGCCGTATTCTCCGGCGCGCGCTGCTTCCACGTTGCCATTGACAGCCAGCATCTTGGTCTGCACCGTCACCATCACGATGGCATCCACGATCTTGTCAATGCGGCGCGTGCGTTCCTCCAGTTCCAGAATGTTCCGGGCAGATTCGGCGGAGGATTCCGCGCTCTTCACCACGTTGACAATCAGCGCGTTGACGTTGGCATTGTTGGTGGACAGGAATTCTTGCGTGGCCAGAGCTTTCTCCACACTTAAATTGGCGCGATCCCCCATGCCTTTGGCGGCATTCCGCATTTTTGCGCCGAGCGCGTCGGAGGCCTCCGCCGCTTTGGCTTGGGAGCCGGAAGCTTTGTTGATCTGCTCAATGGCAGTCGAGATTTGCTGCGACGAAGCCTTCAGTTCTTCGGCGTTAGTTGACAATTGCTCGGCGGTGGCCGCCAATCCTTCGGCGGACTTCTGCGCATTGGTTGAAGTCTTTAAGGCCTCCGCCATTTCGGCCAGCGAACGGGCTGCGTCACTCATCTCCGAGTAGGCTTTGGACTGCTCTTGAGTGGATTTCTGCGCCTGCTGGCAGGCGGAGGATGTCTCTTCAGCGGCCGCGGCTATCTCTTCGGCGCCCTTCAGGTACGTTTGGGCGTCCGATAGCGCTTCCGAAGCGTTCTTCTGGATCTCCACGCAATTAACCTGGATCTCTTCGAAAGCGATCCCGATCTTGATCAGATCCTGGGTGATGGCCTTGGATTTTTCCACTTCCTCGCGGCCCTTCTTGCCGGCCGCTTCGGTGTCCGCCGCCACCACCTTTACCTGATTCTGAATCTCGTTCACCACCTCCTGGATGCCCCTCGCGCTCTTCTCGCTGATCTCCGCGAGATTGCGCACCTCATCTGCTACTACCGCGAAACCCTTGCCATGCTCACCGGCGCGGGCCGCTTCGATGGCGGCGTTCAGCGCCAGCAGGTTGGTCTGGTCGGCGATCCGCGTCACGGCATGCACGATTTTGCCGATCTCCTCGGACTGGCGCTCCAGTTCGCCGATCATCTTCGAGGATTCGAGGTTCGCGCTGGCGGTATCTCCCACGCCCTTGATCAGCGTCTCGATGTCCAACGTGGTTGACTTGGCCAGCGCCTGCGACTCGGTCACTTTCTGGCGCGCAGCTTCCGCACTCGTGTTGGCAACGCTCGAGGCCTTTTCGATCTGGTTAATCGCCGCGCGAGACTCCTCAGCGGCCGCGGACGACTGTTCCGCGCCAGCGGCGATGGTGTGCATCGTCTTTTCCATCTCTTCCACTGCGCCGGTAGCCTCGGCAATGGCGCTCGACACCTGCTCTGTCGCGGCGGACAGTTTTTCGGCCACAGCTTGCGCGCGGGCCACAGTCCGGGCGCGCGCTTTATCTTCCGTCAGTTTCTTGGCGGTGAGGCGGCTCTGGCTGGCAACGTCAGCTTGCCCGCTCGCCGGTGCGGTGTACCTCGCAGGCGGCGCCGTACCCTTTTGGGGGCCGAGCCGGTTTAGCGCGAGGCGGTTCGGCACGCTGGGCGCGCCGTTGGTAGGTGTTTCTAAAGTCGGTCTAGTCATTGCTCTCCAGTGCTCGGCAACGCGAGCAGGTAAATTGGCCGTGCTATGGTATCGGCATCCTGAGGACTTTCGACATATCTCCTGCGGGAGTACTCCATCCGTTTACCGGCGGTGCAGACGGCTCCCAGTACGGTGTTATCTTTGGCCCGAATGACATATGTTATGGAAACACCCTATGGTGGCAACGCGGCCAACTACAAAGGATGCGGGGTTGTCTTAACTACAGACTTAACGGCGGCTCACGGGCTAGGTCCAGTAATTGCGATCCAAGCTGCGATACTGGACCGCCTCCGCCAAGTGCTTCGCGCTTACGCATTCCGACCGGTCCAGGTCGGCAATGGTCCGTGCGACCTTCAGAATGCGGTCATGGGCGCGCGCGCTGAGTCCCATTTTGCGAACCGCCATTTCCAGCGTTCGCTCGCCCGCCTCATCCAGCGCGCAGAATTTCCGCAGCAGCCGCGACGGGATGTGCGCATTGTAGAACCCGCGCTCATGCTGAATGGCTCGAGCGCTTTCGACGCGCGCACGCATTTCAGCCGACCCAGTCCCGCCATCTTTCGCGCGCAGTTCCTTATAAGGCACGGCGGGCACCTCAACGTGCAAGTCGATGCGATCCAGCAGCGGGCCGCTCACTTTGCTTAAATAGCGCTGGATGATCGCTCCCGTGCAACGGCATTCGCGCGTAGGGTCGGAAAAGAAGCCACACGGACAAGGATTCATCGCGGAGATCAGAATGAAATCGGACGGGAAGGACAGGGTCATGGTGCTGCGGGCCAGCGTGACCGATCGCTCCTCCAGCGGCTGCCGCAGATTCTCCAGCACATTGCGCGGAAACTCCGGCAGTTCATCCAGGAACAGGACGCCGTGATGGGCCAGGCTCACCTCGCCCGGCCGCGGCGTTCCCGAACCGCCGCCGATTAGTCCCGCATCGGAGACGGTGTGGTGAGGCGACCGAAAAGGGCGCTGCGACAGCAATCCCGCTCCGCGCGCCAGAATGCCCGCGACGCTGTGGATTTGGGTGGTCTGCAACGCTTCCTGAAAGGTCAACGGCGGAAGAATGCCGGGAAACCGCTTGGCGAGCATGGTCTTACCCGAACCCGGAGGACCGATCATCAAGACGTTATGGGCTCCCGCGGCGGCGACTTCTAGCGCCCGTTTAGCCGCAGCCTGCCCGCGCACGTCCCGGAAATCGGCTATGCCCGGATCCGCTGCCGACGTCGACATGGCCGGAGCCACCGCCGGCTGAAACCGGTCCGGCTGGTTCAAGAACGAAACCACTTCCGACAGATGCCGCAGACCGAAAACGCGCACTCCCTCCGCCACCGCGGCCTCGGCGGCATTATCCGCCGGGACCAACAGGTTCGGAATGCCTTTCTCCCGCGCGCAGACAGCCATCGAGAGTACGCCGCGCACCGGCCGCAGCGTCCCGTCGAGCGACAACTCGCCTACCAGCAAGTGTTCGTCGGAGCGCTGTACGGTACCCATGGCGCCGAGAATTCCCAGCGCCATCGGCAGGTCGAATCCGGCTCCTTCCTTGCGCACGTTGGCGGGAGCCAGGTTGATGGTGACGCTCTTATTGGGATAGCCGTAACCGGAATTGATGAGCGCGGATTTGATGCGCTCGCGGCTTTCGCGAACAGCTAAGTCCGGCATGCCCACGGTGACGAAGTCGCGAGCGTTGCCGCCCGCGTACATGTCGACCTCCACGTCGATTAAGTGCGCCTCGATCCCAAAGACTGCGGCACTTCGTGTCCGGAATAAGGCCATGACAAACGTAGTGGCGGCGCGAGAGGCAAATTCTCAACATCCCGACGGCTTTGCGCGATCGATACGAATCAATCGCCCGCGGTTGGTACCGGCGAGCGGGGCGCCTGCGTGGCCGACGCTATCTCCTTTCCGATCCGCATACGGTAGAACGACCGCCATACGAACACCATGGAGATCACCAGGAACACCACGCCCAACACGCTGGTCAACATCGGACCCTGATCCTTGGTCAGCGACACGGCTAACTCCACCGCCAGAAGCCCAAACAGAGTCGTGAATTTAATGATCGGATTCAAGGCCACCGACGAAGTATCCTTAAACGGATCGCCCACCGTGTCGCCGACTACGCACGCGTCGTGCAGCGGGGTTCCCTTAGCCTTCATTTCCGTCTCGACAATCTTCTTGGCGTTATCCCAAGCGCCGCCCGCATTGGCCATAAAGATCGCCTGATACAAACCAAATAACGCGATCGAGATCAGGTAGCCGATGAAGTAATACGGCTCAAAGAACGCAAACGCCAAGGTCGCGAAAAAGACGGTGACGAAGATATTGAACATCCCCTTTTGCGCATACTGCGTACAGATGGCAACCACTTTCTTGCTATCGGACACGGACGCCTTCGTCGTCGACTCCAGATGAATATTGGCCTTGATGAACTCAACCGCGCGATAAGCGCCGGTAGTGACGGCCTGCATGGACGCGCCGGTGAACCAATAGATGATCGCGCCGCCGGTGATGAGTCCCAACAGGAAGGGCGGATGCAGAATCGACAGATTAGACAACAGATTGGGCTGCAAGCCATCCGTTAGCGCGACGATAATCGAGAAGATCATCGTTGTCGCGCCGACCACGGCGGTTCCGATCAGCACCGGCTTGGCGGTCGCTTTGAACGTATTGCCCGCGCCGTCGTTCTCTTCCAGATTCTCTTTGCCCAGTTCGAAATCCACGTTGAAACCGAAGTTCTTCTTGATGTCCGCTTCGATGCCGGGGATCTGCTCGATGGTCGACAACTCGAATACCGACTGCGCATTATCGGTGACCGGACCGTAGGAATCCACCGCGATCGTCACCGGCCCCATGCCGAGGAACCCGAACGCCACCAGCCCAAACGCGAAAACAGCCGGAGCCAGCATGATGCTGCCGAGCCCCAACGTACTGACACCGTAAGCCACCGCCATCAAGCCCATGATCGCCAAACCGATCCAGAACGCGCTGAAGTTGCCGGCTACCAGGCCGGAAAGAATATTCAGCGAAGCGCCGCCTTCCTGCGAGGAGATGACTACTTCGCGAACGTGGGACGAACTCACCGACGTGAACACTTTCACCAGTTCGGGTATGATCGCGCCCGCCAGAGTGCCGCAGGTAATCACCGTGGAGAGCTTCCACCACAGCGATGGGTCGCCGCCCAGATCGGGAATAATCAGCGCCGACACCACATAGGTGAGGCCGACTGAGACAACCGACGTCAGCCACACCAGCGACGTGAGCGGAGCTTCGAAGTTCATCTTCTTAACATCGCCGTAGCGAGCTTTGGCGATCGCTTCATTGATGAAGTACGACAGCGCGGACGAGATCACCATCATAATGCGCATGCAGAAAATCCACACCAGCAGCTGAACTTTCAGCACCGGACTGTTGACAGCCAGCAGGATGAAAGTGATCAATGCGACACCGGTGACGCCGTAGGTTTCAAAACCATCGGCGCTGGGCCCCACCGAATCGCCGGCATTGTCGCCGGTGCAATCGGCGATCACGCCGGGGTTGCGGGCGTCGTCTTCCTTAATCTTGAAGACGATCTTCATCAGGTCGGCGCCGATGTCGGCGATTTTGGTAAAGATGCCGCCCGCCACGCGCAACGCCGCCGCGCCCAGCGATTCACCGATGGCGAATCCGATGAAGCAGGGACCGGCGTAATCGCCCGGAACGAACAGCAAGATGAACAGCATGATCACCAGTTCGACGCTGATCAGCAACATGCCGATGCTCATGCCCGCCTTCAGGGGAATGGCGTAACAAGGATATGCCTTGCCGGTCAGGCTGGCGAACGCGGTGCGGGAGTTGGCGAATGTGTTGACTCGGATGCCGAACCACGCCACGCCATAGCTTCCGGCAATCCCAATAATGCTAAACAGCAGGATGATCAGCACCTTCAAGGCGTCCATATGCCGCAGCAGGCCAAAATACAACAGGATCACGGCGCCGATGAAAATTTCGAGGATCATTAGAAACTTGCCTTGCGTCAGCAGGTAGGTTTTGCAAGTTTCGTAGATCAGTTCGGAAATCTCGAGCATCGATTTGTGAACGGGTGAGTTCTTGAGCTGGGTGTAGATAGTGAGTCCAAACAACAGGCCCAAGGCGCACACGCCGAGGCCGATCATCAGCAGGGAGCGTCCATTGATGCCACCAAGGAAGGTGGCTTGTCCCAGGTCGGGGAGAATGAGTTCAGCCTCGCCTCCGCCGGCGGAGGCTGGCTGGGCGAAGGCATGTCCAGGCGCCATCAGACAGATCAGGAGCGCAAAGGCGAGGGGCGCTAGCACGGCTCGGGCGTGGTTCGCCAGACGCGTGGGGGCGGAGCAATTTCTTACCATATCGGGTACCAATCTATTCCTTCCAACGAGGTTGAACCTGGCCGTGGGTTCAGGCCAGCAACACGTACGATATCGCACGTGGGGGTGATGTGCAACGTTTTTGGCCTTTTAGTGAGACCGAAATCGCCGCAAGATTGATTCTATCCTGTCGGAGAGCGGAATTGCACCCGCCCCCTGGCGGCAGTTTGACGGAATGACCAACGACCGACACGTGGCGCGAACACTAGACATCGCTCCACGGTGTATGGGATTGACAGGTACGCCATTTCCGGGGCCATTTCGTGGCATGCTCCATGCTTGTTACCGAGATGGCAACCTATGCAAACACTGATCGAGGTTTTGAAACTGGAGCAGGCTAACGGAGTGGCGCTGGGTCACTTTAACGTAGCCGATCTGGTCCTACTGAAAGCGGTTTTTGAAGCGGCTCGCGATTTGAAGGTTCCCGTGCTGGTGGGCGCTTCCGAGGGCGAACGGGAATTTGCCGGCACGCGCCAACTCGCCGCCCTCGTCAAGACCTTGCGCGAAGAATTCGATTATCCGATCTTTCTCAACGCCGATCATACCCATTCGCTGGCAAAAGCGGTGGAGGCAGTAAAGGCGGGATTCGATTCGGTTGTCTTCGATCTTTCGTCCTTGCCGGTGGACGAGAACATCCGGCAAACGAAAGAAGCGGTAGTGGCCCTGAAGTCGATCAATCCTTCGGTGTTGGTGGAGGGGGAAATCGGCGATATCGGCACTGGGTCGGAAATTCATAAAGACGCACCACGCATAGCGCGCCCGCTGACGACGCCTGCGGAGGCACAGCAGTTCGTCGCGGCCACCCGGATCGATGTGCTGGCTCCAGCGGTCGGAAATTCACACGGCATGCGTATGAGCATGGTCACGGGGAACGAGAAAAAGCATCTGGCCATCGACCGGATTCGGGAGATTAAGGCGGCGGCGGGCGTCCCCTTGACCCTGCATGGCGGCTCGGGAACGTCGGACGAAGACCTCAAGGCTGCTATCCTCGCTGGAATTAACATCGTGCATATCAACACGGAACTGCGCCTGGCGTGGCGGCGCGGCTTGGAGCAGGGGCTCGCCGCGCGGATGGACGAAGTAGTGCCTTACAAGATTCTGCCGTTTGCCGTGAGCTCCGTCCAACAGGTGGTCAGTTCACGATTGCAGCTCTTCACGCACCCGGCGGCATAGCTCGCGAATTGTTCCGTCCTTCGCCTCCGTAATCTAAAATGAAACGTTTGAGTGTGAATGGTCCTCCAAACACAGATGGGTCCCGTTCTCGCAAAGTCAAAGGAGCAACTTATGCAACTTGGAATGATCGGTCTTGGAAGGATGGGAGCCAATATGGTGCGGCGGCTCCTGAAAGGAGGGCACCAGAGCGTCGTTTTCGATAGATCGGCAAAATCGGTGGACGAGTTGGCGCGGGAAAAAGCAACCGGCAGTTCGTCGCTGCCGGATCTGCTGGCGAAGTTAGACAAGCCGCGGGCAATCTGGTTGATGGTTCCAGCCGCCGCCGTGGACGGCACCATCGAAGAACTGCTGCCGCACTTGGAACCGGACGACATCGTTATCGACGGAGGCAATTCCTATTACATCGACGATATCCGGCGGGCGGAGGAATTAGCCGCGAAAAAGATCCACTACGTCGACGTAGGCACCAGCGGCGGCGTCTGGGGACTGGAGCGAGGTTACTGCATGATGATCGGCGGCGAAACGCCGATCGTCCAGCATCTCGACCCGATCTTCTCCACGCTTGCTCCAGGAATCGGCGACATACCACGAACGCCGGGAGTGGAAAATATCGACAGCACCGCGGAACACGGTTATCTGCACTGCGGCCCCAGCGGCGCCGGGCATTTCGTAAAAATGGTCCACAACGGCATAGAGTACGGCATCATGGCCGCCTATGCCGAGGGTTTGAGTATTCTGCGCGCAGCCAACGTGGGAAAGCACGAAGATACAATCGACTCGGAGACGACGCCGCTTCGAGATCCTAAGCACTATCAATACGATCTCGATCTGCGCAACGTCACCGAAGTGTGGCGGCGCGGCAGCGTGATCGCGTCCTGGTTGCTGGATCTCACCGCATCCAGCTTAATGAAGGACCCGTCACTCTCTCAATACGCCGGGCGCGTGTCGGATTCCGGAGAAGGACGCTGGACCATCAAGGCGGCCATCGATGAAGCGATTCCGACACCGGTTCTTTCCGCCGCGCTATACTCGCGTTTCTCCTCGCGCGGCGAGGCAGATTACCAGAACCGGCTTTTATCCGCGATGCGCTTTGGGTTCGGTGGCCACTTGGAAAAGACCGCGGGCAAGTAAGGATACGAACGATGAGCGATTCCCATTCGGACGCCCTGGTCTTCTTCGGCGCAACGGGCGACCTGGCGTACAAAAAGATTTTTCCCACTCTGCAAGCCATGGTCAAACGCGGGCATCTCAACGTACCCGTGATTGGCGTAGCCAAGGGCGGTTGGAACCTGGAACGGCTACGGGCGCGAGCGAAGGAAAGCGTCGAGAAGAACGGCGGGTTGGATCCCGCCGCCTTTGAGAAATTGAGCGGGCTGCTGCATTACGTGGACGGCGAGTACACCGAGGCGTCAACCTTTCAGACGCTCAAGAAGGAACTGAACGGCGCGGAAAGGCCGGCGTTTTACCTGGCGATCCCACCGTTGTTGTTCGAAACGGTGGTGGAGCAGTTGGCGAGTTCGGGCTGCGCAAAAGGTGGCCGGATGATCGTTGAGAAGCCTTTCGGGCACGACTTAGCTTCGGCGCGGGAACTGAACCGCGTCCTGCATACCAGCTTCCCCGAATCGGCGATTTTTCGGATCGATCATTATCTGGGCAAGCGCCCGGTGAACAATGTCGTAGTGTTTCGATTCGCGAACGCGTTCATGGAGCCATTCTGGAATCGAAACTACATCGAGAGTGTCCAAATCACCATGGCGGAGGATTTCGGCGTCGAAGGGCGCGGCGCCTTCTACGATCAAACCGGAGCCATCCGCGATGTAGTCCAGAATCACCTTTTTCAGATTTTGTGCAACCTCGCGATGGAGCCCCCGGTTCGCACCGACAGCGAGACCATCCGCGACGAGAAGGTGAAAGTGCTGAAAGCGATCCCGCCGATCGAACCGAAGAACTTGGTTCGCGGGCAGTTTCAAGGGTACCGGCAGGAGAGCGGAGTAGCGGCCGACTCCCAAGTTGAGACGTTCGCGGCCATGGAACTCGAGGTCGATTCCTGGCGTTGGAAGGGTGTCCCGTTTTACATTCGCGCAGGCAAAAACCTCCCGGTTACCTGCACGGAGGTCCTGGCCCGGTTTCGAATCCCTCCGTCCGTCGTACCGAGTCCCAACGGTTACCGGAACCACTTGCGGTTCCGCATCAGTCCGGAAATGACTGTCGCCCTCGGAGCGAAGGTGATGGGTCCTGGTGAGAAGATCCAAGGCGAGGCCGTCGAGATTGTTGCCAGTCATCATCCTTGTCCGGACGAAATAGACGCCTACGAGCGAGTCCTGGGCGATGCCATGGCGGGCGACCCCACTTTATTCGCCCGCCAGGATTACGTCGAAGAGGCATGGCGAATCGTGGATCCCATGCTGAAGGCCGCAACTCCCATCCATCAATATCAAAAAGGCGAATGGGGTCCGGCCGAAGCAGCCCAGAAGCTCTCGCCTCCCGAGGGCTGGCACAACCCCACGTCCGCGGATGCTGAAGACTTTCGTGTTGCGGTGGAAGCCGCTCCATAGATGGAGACCGTGCATGACGCTTGAAGTCTTCGCCGATGGCGATTCCGTCGCGCAGCAGGCTGCATCGTTGATCGCCGCGGACGCTCGCGTGGCGATCGGTGCCCGCGGCCTGTTCACCTTGGCCGTAAGCGGCGGCCACACTCCGTGGATCATGTTGCGGTTGTTGGCAAACGAAAATCTCCCTTGGGAAGGCCTGCATTTGTATCAGGTGGACGAGCGCGTCGCGCCTCCAGGAGATCCCGATCGCAACCTCACTCATTTGCGCGAAAGCCTGTTGCAGTTCGCGCCGATCCCGCCGGAGAACGTTCACGCCATGCCGGTGGAATCCTCCGATTTGGAGCGCGCGGCGGCCCAGTATGATCTCACGCTCCAGGAAATCGCTGGATTGCCGCCCGTACTGGATCTGGTCCACCTGGGCTTGGGACCGGACGGGCACACTGCCTCGCTGGTGCCCGGAGACCCGGTGCTCGTTATCACGAACGCGGATGTAGCGTTGACCGGCGTCTACCAGGGCCGCCGCCGGATGACCTTGACCTATCCGGTGCTCAATCGCGCCCGCCGCGTGCTTTGGGTTGTCACCGGACGGGAGAAAGCGCAAATGCTCCAACGTCTGCTGGACGGCGATCAATCCATTCCCGCCGGAAGGGTCGGCCAAGAACAGGCACTTGTGTTCGCCGACCGTGCGGCGGCCCAGGGGTTATGAAGGCTTTGCGTTTTTCCCAATTCGGACCGCCCTCGGTTCTACGGATTGAGGACATCCCCGCGCCGGAGCCGCAAGAAGGCGATTCGCTAGTTCAGGTGAAGGCTGCAGGCCTGAATCCAAGTGATTATAAGAACGTCGCAGGGAACTTTAAGCACACCACCCTCCCGCGGACTCCAGGCCGCGACTTTGCGGGCGTCGTTGTGAAAGGGAAACACGAAGGCGCCGAGGCGTGGGGCAGTTCGTCGACACTAGGCATCGTGCGCGACGGATCCCACGCGGAGTTTGTCGCGGTTCCAGAGGACACGGTGTGGCTTAAACCGAAGTCGTTAAGTATGGCGCAGGCGGCGGCCATCGGGGTTCCATACATTACCGCCTGGGCTTGTCTAATGAATGCGGCGCAAATTCAACCCGGCGAAACCATCCTAATTGTCGGCGCTGCCGGCGCGGTTGGACAGGCGGGAACACAGATTGCAAATTGGAAACAGGCGCGCGTTATCGGCGCGGCCATGTCCTCCGATCCGATTCCAGGTACCGTGGTGGTGATCAACACCAAGATAGAAAATCTGCCTGAAAGGGCCTTGGCGCTGACAGGCGGTAAAGGCGTAGATGTGGTCCTTGACGCTGTGGGTGGCGCTATGTTCGAACCGGCGTTGCGATCCTTACGGCGCGGTGGACGGCAGGTGGCGATTACCAGCACGGGAGATCCCCGGGTTAGTTTCAACCTGGTCGACTTCTACCACAATCGTTCCCGCTTGATCGGCGTAGACAGTGCTGCGATTTCACCGCAAGAGATGGCCGAGATAGCCAGCCAGCTGACTCCAGGTTTCGAAACAGGGGCTTTGGAACCGCCTCCCATCGAGATCGTTCCGTTTGAGAACGCCGTTGATGCTTATGTCCGCGTCGCTACCGGAAAGGCAAACCTGAAGCAGGTCCTTAGCTTCCTCGCGGATCGTATAGCCTAATAAAGCATAAACGACCAAATCTTATCGCCCGTAGCCGCGATCACGTACTGATGACCGTCCAACATGTAAGTCTGCGGCGCATTGGTGACGTCGCCGATGCGCGTGTTCCACAAAGGCTTGCCCGTAGCCGCGTCATGCGCCACCAGACTTCCCGCCCCGTCGCCGCCAAACACTAACCCGCCTGCCGTCGCTAGCAGGCCGCCGCCACCGCCGCCGTCGCTGTAGTACTTATGCCGCCACGCAGCCTTCCCCGTTCGATAGTCGATCGCCGTCAAGTAACTTCCGTCGGACCCCACTTCGGCTTCTTCCTTCCCACCCAGGCCCATCGATCCCCGCGGATCCACGTCCAGCAAATAGAAAATTGAAAAGCTGTTGTGTTCGGCAACATACAGCAAGCCGGTGTCGGGAGAGTAAGCGGGCGGCTCCCAATTCACCGTACCGTCCGAGTCCGGCGACACCAACGAGCCAGGCACAGTCGCGTCTTTCTCGGGATTGTACTTTGGCCCCCCAAACTTATTCAACCCCTCCGCCCAATTCGTCAATTGCCCATATTTGCTGGTCACCAGATGTTCGCCCGTCACTCGATCCAGCGTGAAGTAATATCCGTTCCGCGTGGCTGTCAGGGCCAGCTTTCGCATTTTCCCATCGAACATCGCATCCACCAGCACCGGCGTTTGAGCGGAATCGTAGTCGTGCATGTCGTGCGGCGATGTCTGGAAATACCAGGCCATCTTGCCGGTGTCCACGTTCACCGCGATCAGCGTGCATGTAAACAGGTTGTCGCCCGGACCACGCGTGCCGGTCGTAAACGCAGGCGTCGGATTCCCGGTTCCAAAGATGTACAGCTTGGTTTCCGGATCGTACGCCCCCGGTATCCAGGTTTGCGCGCCGCCATGGCGAGCGGCATCCAGACTGGCCCAGGTGTCTAAGCCGGCGTCGCCTTTTGCCATCGGGACGGTAAAGTGCTTCCATTGCAGATCACCTGTCTCGGGATCGAACGATTGCAAAAAGCCCGGGGAATCGATATCGTTGCCCGTACCCACCAAAACATGATTCCCTACGACGATCGGCGCCGGCGTTGAGAAATATCCCTGGTCCAGATCGGCGATCACCTTGTGCCAGCGTTCCTGGCCGGTTCTCGCATCCAGCGAGACCAGGTAATCGTCGGGAGTCTCCATGAAAAGGTAGTGGTTCCACATGCCGAATCCGCGATTGCCGATGTGCGTGCCACCCTTGGTCTTCCAAAAGTAGTGCCACAATTCGCGGCCGTCGCGGGCGTCTATGGCCCAGGCATTGTCCGGCATGGTGACGTAAAGGGTGCCATCCACTTCCAGGACCGACGCCTTAATCGTGCCCCCGCGAATCGCCAGATCGCCGGTTCCCTCGCCTCCCACGATCAGCTTGGCGGGCTGCTGGCGCCGCCGCCGGCCACCCTGAGCAGGCTCCTCAGTTCCGGCGTAGACCTGGCTCATCCAGGCCAGCGTCAAGTGCTGGACCGTGCTCTTGTTCACCTCTGTCAGTGCGCTATAGCGCTTCCCCGAGTAATCGCCGTTGTAGGTCGGCCATGATTCCCGCAGCGGCTTCAATAGCTCATCGGGATTCACCCCGCTGCCTTGCGCCAGCAGCATAGCGGGGAACCAGAACGGCACGCTTAGTATCAGTCGATTCAGCTTCATTTCAAGGTCACCAAATAGGCCGTCACGTCGTGAATATCTTTGTCGGTGTACTGCGGCAAGAGATCGCGATGCGGCTGCATCGGATCGTGGACGGCCACTTCCGGCACGTCGCCGTTTCGCGCGAAAGTGCGCGACGTTCCATCAGCCAGTTGCAGTGTGACCAGGAAGTCGTCGATCCGCAGCAGTTGCCCCTCGACTTTCTCGCCGGTAGGCAGCGTCACCACAGCTGTGGGGGTATGCCCGTTGGTGGTGGCAGCCCCGCGCCGTTCCCGCCCGCCCGCCACCCATGTCGACTGCAGAATGCGCGCATCTGAGATCCGCGTCGCGATCCCTTTCAGATCCCCGGTCGCCGAGTGGCAGCTACTGCACTTCACTGCGAAGTATGCTTTGCCTTCCTCCGCATTTCCGACCAATACGCTCGGAGCCTCACGTCCTAACGACGGCGGCGTGCCTTGCACTCCAATCATCCCCACCACGCTGCGAACATAAGCCGCCACAGCCTTGTCGTCCTCGGGACTGAGCGGAATCGCGGGCATGCCTTCGTTTTGCCGGCTGCCGTGCAGGATCGGAATAATCAGTTCGCCATCTCGATCGCTCAACGCCAACTGTGACCGCAACAAGTTCGGTCCACCCAGATCGCCGCCGCGCAGATCCGCTCCATGGCAGCCCCGGCAATTGACGCCATAGACAGTTTTGCCGCGCGCAACCTGCACGGGATCGCCTGGCGGCCGCTTTTGGCCAGGGACAAACCCGCCTACGCGATGCGGCATTTCCTGCGCGAGGACGCAAGTTGCCGCGGCCGCCGCCACTCCCACTCCAATCACCAAGAACCTCAGCATTTAGCAATATACTCGCATACTCATCCGAGACGCACTCGAATCCGGGCGTTTCAGCCCATCGTGCGAACCTGCAAGCCCTTCCTCGCCACCTCGACCGGGAGCACGGTAGCGCCCGTCTGCTCGATCGCGCGAACTACTTTCTCCCGCGCACCACGGTCAACCAGGAAGAACACGCAGCCGCCGCCACCCGCTCCGCAGACCTTGGCGCCCAGCGCGCCCGCCCTTCGTGTTACACGCACTAGTTCGTCAATCAGCGGCGTAGTGATCCCCGGCGCATTCTTACGCCGGTTCGTCCATTCTTCGCGCAGCAAGCGGCCAACTTCGGCCCAGTCTTGCTTTTCCACCGCCGCGCGCATCCCGATCGCGATCGCACAGATGCGGTCGAAATTGCGATGCACCTGGCGGTCGCCGTCGATGTACGCCTTGGTCACTTCCCAATTGTTGATGCCGGAATTACGAGGCTCGCCCGTATAAGCGAGTACGATCCGCGCGTCAAAATCGTCAACATCCACGGGAATCGCCGAGCGCCGGATGCCGGCCGGTCCCAGTTCG
>Ga0302319_10007680_pt1 | contig 21181 bp, 18 predicted proteins | sample Bog_T0_2_FD_203319 | JGI IMG/M metagenome (GOLD analysis project Ga0302319, IMG submission 203319) | Peat permafrost microbial communities from Stordalen Mire near Abisko, Sweden - Bog_T0_2 | ecosystem: Environmental > Terrestrial > Soil > Wetlands > Peat | place: Sweden: Abisko, Stordalen Mire... | reverse complement strand
TGGGATGCAATCGCAGAGGTGCTTAAGAAAGTACCCGATTCACGCCTATTGATCCACCAGAATTTCAAGGATTTGGACGATCGCGGGTCCGAGACTGCCTGCCGCTACCTCGCCGAAATGAGGCATCGAGGTGTGGATACAAAGCGGTTGATTTTCGTCGGACGCCGTCCGGCGCGCCAGCACTACCAGATAGTTGCCAGGGCTGACATCGCGCTCGACAGTTTTCCGTATAACGGGACCACTACCACAGGAGACTGCCTCTGGATGGGTGTGCCAGTCGTCACCTTTGCTGGGGAAACTCATGCTGGGCGTGTCGGCTTGAGCATGCTTGCGCGCGTGGGCTTGGAGGAGTTCGCGGCCTGTTCGATCCCGGAGTATATCCACAAAGCGGTGGCATTGGCCAACAACCGCGCGCGCCTGCTCGAACTTCGATCGGAACTCCGGCCGCGCATGGAGGCGTCCGTTCTTACGGATGGGCGAACGGTCATGGCAGGCATTGAACGAGCCTACCGTGAGTTGTGGATTCGTTACTGCAATGAAAAAGCTATCCAGAAGATTGAGGGCACAAATCATGAATCATGAAGAAGCACTTCCGTCAGAGCCCATGGGCGATTTTCCACCCTATGGTTTCCTCAATGCCGTGGAACGTATTCCTCCGGACGAGCCCTTAGCTCCGCCGGATTTCGACGGTGATGTGCACGTCTGGAACATGTGGTTCGACGGCACACTGAAACTTATCAACGATCTGCTGTGGCCCAACTTCGACCAACGCTCTCTCAAGTGGGTCGGACGAAGTGTTGCAAGCATGCGCTTGTTGACCGAGACCGATCTAGCTCTACTCGTGGAGATTCGAGCCCACCAGAAGCAGATCTTCGACCAGCCGATCACGACTCCAGTGGGCGCATTGGGGCGGTCGACTCACAGAACTCTCTATCACCTCGAAGATGGCTTTATACAAGTATGGGGGACTTATTACGCGGACTACGACGCCACTCTCCCACCTAATGTTAGCCGTAATTTCGTTGCCATGATCCGAGCTGGAGTGGACGGCAAAGTCGCCGACACCGATATGCGCTTTAAAGTCCGCCTGCAGAGGCCCAGGCCTTACCAAATGGCATTCATATTAAAAAAAGACGCTTTTGACTATGAAGAAGGCCAGACTGCCAACACTCCATCGATGTGCTGTGGGCATTGCATGGAGGGGCTTCTCGGCATCGGGGGCATCATGGAGCAGATCATCCAAAGCGGGGTAAATCTGTCTTATGGATCATGGGAAGCGCTGGAACAATACGCCGTAGACATCGGCGACCGCCGCGTCATGGCGGGAGTACACTACCCCTCCGACGCGCTTTGTTCATGGCTGATCTCTTTGCGCTTGACTAAACATGTATTTAAGGTGCCTAGAAAAGTAAAGCCGCACCTATGGACCGCCATTCGGTACCGCAGTTTTGTCTACCGGCTAATCGCCCAAGCCATAAAGGACGGGAAGGGCGATTGTTATCGGGCTGCAATGGACGCCCTGCAGGAAGAAGCAAATCGCGAAGATTGAAGTTCCCGGCCGACGGCGCTTTTACTCCGCCGTCGGCAGCGGCTTTTTCTCGTCCTTCTTCTCTTCCTTCTTAGGCTCCGGCTTAGGCAGCGGCTTCCTCGGCAGCATTTCCGCCCGCATGGCCGTGTTATACACAAAGCTCGCCATCACCGCCGACGCCTCCATCAGATCCCCAGCCTGAATATGATCGTAGACATCCATATTCGAGTGATGTGTACGAGTGCTGTATTCCATTGGGTCCTGAATGAATTGGAAGCCCGGCAATCCCACCGCGTCGAAAGATTGATGATCGGTACCGCCCGTATTGCGGATGGTAATCGTAGTCGCCCCCAGATCCGCGAACGGCTTTAACCAAGCCTCGAAGATCGGCCGCACCATATCGTTCCCTTGCAAGTAAATCCCCCGAACCTTCCCGGTCCCGTTGTCGAGATTGAAGTAGCCCGCGAACTTCGCATGCTCAGTCGTGGTCTTCATCGTTTCGCGATCGGCGAAGTGCTCCTTCACATAAGCCTTCGAACCCAGCAAACCTTCCTCTTCGCCACCCCACAACGCCACCCGAACTGTGCGGTCCATCTTCACATCCAATGCCTTCAGAATGCGAGCGGTCTCGATGACCACCGCACTTCCGGCAGCATTGTCCGTCGCTCCCGTACCGCCGTGCCACGAATCCAGGTGCGCGCCCAGCATCACCACCTGATCGGCCTTGCCGCTCCCCGGAATCTCGCCCACGACATTGAACGAATCCGGCGTATCGTTGTAGAATTCGTTGCGAATATTGAACTCGAGTTTCACCGGGATCTTGTGCTCCACTAATCGCACCATGCGGTTGTAGTGCTCCGGGGTCAGCGCAACCGACGCGATCGCGATGGGCTTCTTGGGGTCCTGCGCATTGCGGCCCGACGAAGCGAATACCGTTCCGCCGTCGCCGTTGTATCCATAACTCAGAATCACCAGCGCGCCTTCATCCTTATAGAACGCGGCGACCTTGTCCTGGAACTTGCCGCGTTCCTCCATCATCTTGCGGCGTTCTTCGGGATCGGTCGGGATCGGCGTGTTTCCAGCTTGCGGAGCGCGCGGGCCAAATCCACGCTGACCCGGATCCGGAGCCAGCGATTCGGTGGCCAGGTCGGCATCCGTATAACGGCGTCCCGGCGCGGTGGTCTGGAAGGCCACTTCCTTCAAGGGCTGCGACAGGACGATTTTCCCCTTCAACTTGTCTTTGTACTTCTCGAAGTCTTTTTCGGCCTGGATGTTCACCAACACAGGTTCGCCGGTTACCGTTCCTTCGGTTCCCGCAGTCCACGCCAGCGGGAATCCGATCAGCGGAGAATACTGCGGCTCAATCATATGAGCCTCAAAGTGTTTGCACGCCCATCCGCGTCCGAACGGACCCCACTTCTCTTCCTTCACGTTCACCAGGCCGTACTCCTTAAGACGGCTGACCGCCCAGTCGCCCGCTTCCTTATAAGCAGGCGATCCAGCCAGCCTGGGCCCATGCACGTCGGTCAGGTAGAACATGTCGTCCATCACCTTCGAGTTCTCGAAGGCTTCGGACCTGATCCGGTTGACAATCGAAAGGTCGACGTTTTCTTCCGCCAGCAGAAGCAGCGGAATCAGGATAGCGCCGGCGGCCGCGAGGAGGGATCTACGGGTGTGTAACATAGCGTGTTTCACGCAGGATAACACGCTCAAATCCGCCCCACGCGCTACAATTCAGTTTGAAGATAACCATCTCGAAAGAGAACTATCTTAAGACCATCGCTGAAGCGGAAAGCGAAGGCGAGATAGTCATAGCGGCTACGCTGGCGCGTTGGCTCAACGTCTCGCCGCCGGCGGTGACCATGGCGATCAAACGCTTGAAGCGCGACAGTCTGATCGATGTCGGCCTGGAAGGACAATTGTCTTTGACCACCGCCGGTCGCGAAATCGCCAATCGTTTGCTGCACCGGCATCACTTAATCGAGCGCATGTTGACGGAAGTGTTCGGGATGGAATGGTACAAGGTCCATGAAGAAGCCGAGCAACTGGAGCACGCCGTCTCAGCCGACTTCGAGCGGCGCTTGATCGAGAAGCTGGGAACCGGCGGCATTTGCCCGCATGGGAATCGAGTGGAACGGGACGCTCCGCAGGACAGGCGTTTGCGAGGGTGGAAGCCGCTATCGGAGGCCGATCCGGGTGTGCCGTTGCAGGTGGCCAGCGTGTTTGAGCGCGACCGCCACCTACTCGAGTTTTTGAATAATATAGGCATCCATCCCGGAGCGGTGTTGCAGGTGACGGCGCGAAATTACGATGAAACCTTGACCCTGCGCATCGACGATCAGCCAGCGGTCCAACTGGGCCGCGCCGTGGCGGGTAAAGTATGGGTCGAATCCCCCAAACTTGTTGATAACGCCTGCTATACTACGAACTGATGCCCCAGCATACGAAGAGCGGTAATGGCATTCAGCGCAAGAAAATCATCCTCCTCCGTCCGCGTGGTTTTTGCGCGGGAGTGGTGCGGGCCATCGATGTCGTGAAGATCGTCCTGAACCTATACGGCGCTCCCGTATACGTGCGCAAGGAGATCGTTCACAATCGCCATGTGGTCGACGAACTCCGTCAAGCAGGAGCGATTTTCGTCGAAGAACTGAGCGAGGTTCCCGAGGGAGCCCGCGTGGTATTCAGCGCGCACGGCGTTTCCCCGGCGGTGCGATCCGAAGCCAAGGCGCGCAACTTACAGGTGATCGATGCCACTTGTCCGCTGGTCACGAAAGTACACCTGGAAGCGGTCAAGTTCGCGCGGGAAGGCTTCACCATTATTCTGATCGGACATGCCGGGCACGACGAAGTGATCGGGACCCTTGGCGAGGTGCCCGAATCCACGTTTCTGGTTTCCTCGGTGGCCGATGTCGACAAGCTGGTCATCAAAAATCCCGAGCGCATGGCCTACCTCACCCAGACCACCTTGAGCCTGGACGAAACGCGCGACATTGTCGAACGGCTGGAAGAGCGTTTTCCGCTGATCAAAGGGCCCAAAACGCAGGACATTTGTTATGCTACCGAAAACCGCCAACTGGGCGTCAAAGCTGTAGCTCCTTTGTGCGACGTATTGCTGGTGGTCGGTTCTCAGAACAGCTCGAACTCGCGGCGGTTAGTTGAGGTGTGCGCGAACGAAGGCGTCCCCGCTTATCTTCTCGACGACGCAAGTGAGGTGAATCCTTCCTGGCTGGCAAACATCCATACAGTCGCGGTTACAGCGGGCGCATCGGCTCCCGAGAATTTGGTGCAGGAGTTGCTTCAGACGTTGAAGGCTCTCTTCGGGTTCGAATTGATGGAAGAGATGGAATTAAAGGAAGAAGACGTTCGATTTCAATTGCCGGCCGACCTGGAGCGTTCCGTGTTCCGCCTGGCCCCCGTTGCTCGCGTATGATTCCCGGCTTGGAAACCGCTGACGCTCTCCAGACCTACGCTTCACAGTCAGCGAATCGGGCGGCTGATTTTCTGCTCAGCCTACAGAACGGCCAAGGGTACTGGTGGGCGGAGCTCACGGCCGATTCCACCTTGGAAGCCGATTACGTCCTGCTTCAACTTTGGCTCCATCCCCCACAAAAAGATGGTGCGTGGAATCCTCCCACACGGCCGTCCATCGATAAAGGCGTGCAGTCCATTCTGTCCCGTCAACTGGACGACGGTGGATTCAACATCTATCCGCATGGGCCGGCGGACGTCAGCGCCACGGTGAAAGCCTATTTCGCTCTGAAGCTGGCGGGTCTCGATTATCACGACACCAGGCTGGCGCGGGCTCGCGACTGCATATTGTCGATGGGCGGTATTCAAGCCGCTAACAGCTACGTCAAGATCAACCTTAGCTTCTTCGACCTTTTCCCTCGTGAGTTTGCTCCTTCAGTACCACCAGAACTGATGCTGTTGCCGGGGAACTTCATCTACCAGATGTCGTCCTGGACGCGAGCTATCGTAATCCCGCTGTCGGTGGTCCATGCCTTCAATCCCCGCCGTCCTGTACCGGCAGGATTCGATCTAAAGGAACTTTTCCTTCCCAGCACCGCCCTGGAGTTCATTAGCGATCGCAACAGCTTCACCTGGAAAAATCTGTTCTATCAAGTGGACCGCGGGCTCAAGCTTTGGGAAAAGCACGGACCCAAGAGCTTGCGCCAAAAAGCCATCCGGCGCGCCGAGCGTTGGATCATCGAGCGTTCGCGCTATACCGACGGCGTGGCTGCCATCTATCCGCCGATGATGTACGTCATCATGGCGCTCGACCTACTTGGCTATCCGCCGGAGCATCCCGACCGCGTCGAAGCTCAGAAGCAATTCGACAATCTGATGGTCGATGACGGGGAACGCTTCTTCTTTCAACCTTGTTTTTCGGTCGTGTGGGACACCGCGATCGCGGCCTTTGCCCTGGGCGATTCCGGTTCACCTGTGCAGCCCGCGCTACGCAAGAGTGCCGATTGGCTTTTAACGAAGGAAGTGCGCCGCAAGGGCGATTGGTCGATTAAACGTCCTAATACGGAACCCTCCGGCTGGTACTTCGAATTCGCCAACGAGTTCTATCCCGATATCGACGATTCGGCGATGGTGCTGCTCGCCTTAAGCAAATCCCGCGCTTCGAACAAAAGCGCCCAAGCCGCTTGCGAACAAAGAGCGTTGAAGTGGCTGCTCGACATGCAAGGCAGCGACGGCGGTTGGGCCGCTTTCGATGTCGACAATAATTGGGTGCCGTTGAGCTACGTTCCCTTTGCCGATCACAACGCGATGCTCGATCCCGCCTGTCCGGACATTACCGGACGCGTGCTGGAAGCGCTCTGCGCTTACGGCTACGATAGCTCGCACCAGGCGATTCGCAAGGGCATTCACTACTTGCTCCAGACGCAGGAGCAGGACGGCAGCTGGTACGGCCGCTGGGGAGTTGACTACATTTACGGCACTTTCCTGGCGCTGCGGGGACTGCAGGCGGCCGGAGTCGGCGATCGCGAAGCGCCGGTGCAGCGTGCGCTCGAATGGGTGCGGTCGATTCAGAATTTCGACGGCGGCTGGGGTGAAAGTTGCGCCAGCTACGACGCAAACCAATACGTTGCCGGTCCCAGCACACCCTCCCAGACGGGCTGGGCGATCCTTGCGCTCCTCGCGGGAGGCGATACCACCAGCACCACGCTACTGGACGGGATCGATTACCTGGTCAAGACGCAAAAGCGCGACGGAAGCTGGGACGAACATTTTGCCACCGGAACGGGGTTTCCCAAGGTGTTCTACCTGTCCTACCATCTGTACCGCAATTCCTTCCCGCTGCTGGCCTTGAATACTTTCCTCAAGAGCCGGCCGAACACGCGCAGCGCCACGTGAAACCCGTTTTGGTGACAGGAGCATCCGGCTTCATCGGCTGGCATGTTGCTCGCAAACTGTGCGAACGAGGCTTTACCGTGCGCGCTCTGGTTCGCCCCACCAGCAAGTTACAAGAACTCGACGTGGAGCCATTCTGCGGCGATCTGCGAGATCCGTCCTCCATCGAGCGAGCCGTATCGGGTTGCGGCGTGGTGTTTCACATTGCGGCCGACTACCGGTTGTGGGCGAAGGACCCATCCGAACTTTATCGCTCGAACGTCGACGGCACTCGCAACGTTCTCGAAGCCGCTCGCAAGGCTGGTGTAGAGCGCGTGGTGTACACCAGCACCGTCGGTTGCATCGGCATTCCGCCGGATCATCCCGGCGATGAAACCGTTAGCGTCACGATCGATGAAATGAAAGGCGCTTACAAGCGCTCTAAGTTTCAGGCTGAACAGGTGGCGCTTGAATATGCCAAATCCGGATTTCCAGTGGTGATCGTGAACCCGACGGCGCCGGTGGGCGATCACGATTTTAAGCCCACGCCGACCGGTAAAATCATCGTCGATTTCGTGCGCGGGGCCATGCCGGCGTTCCTCGACACGGGTCTGAATCTGGTAGATGTCAGGGATACGGCGGACGGGCATGTCCTGGCTTGTGAACGCGGTAGCAGCGGTCAGAAGTATATCCTGGGTTGTGAGAATCTGACGCTGCAGCAGATTTTTTCGCATCTACAAAAAATCAGTGGCCGCGAGGCGCCTCGCTGGCGTATTCCTTATGCAGTGGCCTATACCGCGGGAGTGGCGAGTACCGCTTGGGCGAATCTTTCGGGCCAGGAACCGCGGGCGCCACTCGACGCGGTCAGGATGGCCCGAAAAAAGATGTTCGTGACCGCCGACAAGGCCAAGCGCGAGCTCGGATTCCAACCGGGCTCCGTTGATGGAGCACTGAAACGGGCGGTGGACTGGTTTCAGGCGAACGGATACATGTGATCCTTTTCGTGGCTGCCGAAGGCCGCGAGTTCAGCGGCCTGATGCGGCATTTGCGCCACCGGCGCCGCTTGGATTGGCCGCTTCAGTTCGCGTGTATCGGGGAATTGAATGGCCGGACGGCCGTGATGGTGGCGGATGGGCCGGGCCCACGCCTGGCCGCCCGCGCCGTTGAAGTAGCTGCTCGACAAGGGCCGGCCGATTCGGTAGTGAGTACGGGGTTTTGTGGGGGATTAAACCTGCGGTTAAAGCGGGACATGATTTTGATCGCCACCGCGATCGTTGATTCCTACGGAAGTGTGACGGCGGAAACTACGATACCGTCGTATCGATCGCCGCAGTGGCAGCCGGCGCTGGAAAAATTGTTGTCTATGAACAGAGTAGCGGTGAACGCGGAGGAAAAGCGCAGCTTGGCGGCATTTGGGGCAGGCGCTGTGGAGATGGAAGCCGCCGGCGTCTTCCAGCGCTCCCACGAGTGGGGTACGCCCTTCTATGCAATTCGTGTAATAACCGATACGGCAAGTGACGAATTCAGTATTGATTTCAACCGGATGCGCGATTCGGAGGGGCGCTTCAGCCGTTCGAGGATAATAAGAGAAGCTTGTTCCGATCCGTTCAGGCTGTTTCCCGAGTTAATGCAGTTCGACCGGCGGTGCCGCCGCGCCGCCATGCTTTTGGGGGATTTCCTTGCCGATTGCCAATTCTGAGCGAACCATTACGCTGACCGCCCCTCCTGCCACCATGCAAGCCGCCGTCTATACCGGCGCAAGCACGGTCGCCGTGCAATCCGTGGCCACCCCGGAAATCGGTCCCGGCGAGATTCTGATTCGAGTGGAGTCCTGCGGAATCTGCCACACGGATCTAAAGAAAATCGAATACAATCTGCTTGCGCCGCCGCGCATTTATGGCCATGAAACAGCGGGGGTTGTGGCCGCAGTGGGTCGCGAGGTTCACAAGTTTAAACTCGGCGACCGGGTGATTGTGTTCCACCATATACCCTGCATGGAATGTTTCTACTGCCGGCATAAACTTTACGCCCAGTGCGCCATCTACAAGAGAGTGGGAGTGACGGCTGGATATGAGCCTGCGGGCGGGGGTTTTTCCCAGTATGTGCGGGTGATGGATTGGATCGTCCAAAGGGGCGTCGAGAAGATCCCGGACGGCGTGCCGTTTGAACGGGCTAGCTTTGTGGAACCGCTGAATACATGCCTGAAAGGCGTGGTGCAGGTGGATCCGCGCCCCGACGACGTAGTGGCTATTCTTGGTCAAGGACCGATCGGTCTATTGTTTACGATGCTGGTGAAGCGCACCGGCGCCACCATTGTCGCCACCGACTCCATGCCTTTCCGCCGTGAGCTTTCCAACCGATTTGGCGCGGTCGTTGCCGCAGATCCGCGCGATTTGAACTTGCGGGAGCGCATCCTCGACATGACGGGCGGACGGGGCGCGGACGTCGTGATCGTGGCTGCTTCCGCTCCCGCCATCGTGGAACAGGCGGTCGGGTACACGCGCCCAGGAGCCAGAATCCTGTTGTTCGCCCAGACCTCCCACCAGGAGCGGATCGAGCTTTCGGGCGCCGACATTTGTGTCGGCGAGCGAATTCTGTGTGGATCGTACAGTGCGTCCGTGGACTTGCAGAAAGAGTCCGCCGACTTGATTTTTGGGGGCGAACTGCCGATTGACGATTTGATCTCCCATCGGATCGCCCTGAACGAAATCCTGACCGGTATTGACCTTGCGTTGCATCCTGGACCTAAATCGTTGAAAATTATAGTTCAGCCCCAGAGGTGGTCATAGTGACACATCAGATGACGGCCGCCGTGCTCTACGGAAAAGAGCATTTGCGCATAGAGGCCGTAAAAGTGCCGGAAATCGGTCGCGGCGACGTGCTGGTTCGCGTCAAAGCGGCGCTTACTTGCGGCACCGATGTCAAAGTTTTCCGCCGAGGTTATCACGCGCGCATGATCGTCCCGCCCGCGCTGTTCGGGCATGAATTGGCCGGCGACATTGTTGGTTTAGGTGAGGATGTAAAAGGATTTAAGATCGGCCAGCGGGTGGTGGCCGCCAACTCCGCTCCTTGCGGCGTTTGTTATTTCTGCCGGCGCGAACTCCAGAACCTGTGCGACGATCTGCTGTTCAACAACGGCGCATATGCGGAATACATTCGCATCCCGGCCCGCATCGTCCAGAAGAATCTCTACGAGATGCCCGCCCACGTCAGCTATCAGGATGCGGCATTAATCGAACCTTTGGCATGCGTTCTGCGCGGCCTGGAGGAAACCTCCATCCGGCCGGGCGATAACGTTACCATCATCGGACTGGGTCCCATCGGCTTGATGTTCGTTCGCTTGGCCACGGTCTACGGAGCGCGGGTGATCGCCATTGGCAGGCGGCCGACTCAACTGGAGCGGGCGGCGGCCATGGGCGCCCGGGAACTGGTGCTTTCCACCGAAACCGAGGCGTTGGTCAAGCGCGTCCGGGATCTCACTGGAGGCCGGGGCGCGGACGTCGCCATTGAAGCGGTGGGTCACCCGGATGCCTGGGAAGCGGCAGTTCGGATGCTGCGCCGAGGCGGAACCGTCAACTTCTTCGGAGGTTGCCCGAACGACAGCCGAATCAGCCTTGATACGCAGTTGCTGCATTACTCCGAACTGACCTGCAAAGCCAGCTTCCACCACACTCCGGCGCATATCAAAAAAGCCTTGGAAATCGTCAGCCGGGGCGAAGTGACCGCCCGCGATTTCGTGAATCGGGTGGAGCCGCTGACAAACCTGCTGGAAGTGATGCAGCATCTGATGAGCCACAACGGTCACATGAAGACCGCCATCATTCCCTAGATGACGGTTTCGGCGCTCGCACCAAAAGACTTCGTCCAGTCCACCGTAGCGCTCGACCGGCGATACACAAAAGCGGAAGCCGAACAATACACCCGCTGGCTCGCCACCAGCCACTACGAGAACTTTCACGTCGTTTCGTTCTTACTACCCAAGCATCTCCACCAGGATTTCTATAATGTTTACGCCTTCTGCCGCTGGGCCGACGACTTGGGCGATGAAATCGGCGACACCCACGAAAGCCTGCGGCTGCTGGGCTGGTGGCGCACCGAACTGGAAGCGATGTACCAGGGCCAGGTGCATCATCCTGTGTTCGTCGCTCTTCAAGGCACGGCCGCGCAACACGGCCTGCCCAAACAGCTATTCTCCGATCTCATCACCGCCTTCGAGCAGGATCAGACCGTCACCCGCTACCCGACGTGGGAGGATCTGTTCGGATACTGCCGCAACTCCGCGAATCCTGTAGGGAAGTTGGTCTTGCGCCTTTGTGGTTATGCCGACCCCGAACGCGATCGCCTTTCGGACGCCACCTGCACTGCACTGCAGCTCGCGAACTTCTGGCAGGACGTCACCATCGATCTGAAGAAAGATCGCGTCTACCTCCCGCTTAGTCTCCTGGCGAAACACGGATACTCGCTCGAACAGCTCCTGCGCCTGGAGTTTAATCCGCAATTTCGCTCTGTTATGACCGAAGCCGTCGACGCCGCGCGACAACTGTTCCTCACCGGCTTGGCGCTCCCCAAGACCGTAAACCGGCGGCTGGCGATCGATCTGGAACTATTCAGCCGCGGCGGCCTGGGGGTGCTCGAAAAAATCGAACAGATGGATTACAACGTCCTCTCCCGGAGGCCTGCAGTTTCAAAATTCGAACGCGTACAATTGCTGGTAAGAAGTCTGTGGAGCTTACGCTAACATTGCCGCCCGTTTCGCTGGTAGAATCCTACGCATTCTGCCGCGACATCGCTAAGAGCCGCGCGCGGAATTTCTACTATTCCTTCGTCTTGCTCTCTCACGAACAGAAAAACGCCATGTGCGCGATGTACGCCTTCATGCGGTTTTGCGACGACCTCAGCGACGAAGAAGGCGCCAACCTGCGCGAAATCCAGCGCTGGCAGACGGAACTGGACGATGCGCTAGCCGGCCACTTCAGCGGTCATCCGGTGTGGCCCGCCTTCTACGACGCCGTGCGAAGATACCAGATCCCGCATCGGTATTTCCACGAGATGATCGCCGGCGTCAGTTCCGATCTGCAGCCGAGGAAAATCGAGACTTTCGACCAACTCTCCCGTTATTGTTACCAGGTGGCCGGAGTCGTCGGCCTTACCACTATCCATATTTTCGGTTTCGATTCTCCCGACGCGCTCCCGCTGGCGGAGAAGTGCGGGCTGGCCTTTCAATTGACCAACATTCTGCGCGACGTGCGCGAAGACGCCGACCACGGCCGCGTCTATATTCCAGCCGAAGATCTAGGACGCTTCGGCGCAGATCTGCAACGGCATAATGCGAACTTCGTCCGCCTCATGCGATTTGAAGCACAGCGCGCCCACGATTACTATCAGCAGTCGCAGCCGCTGATCGATCTGATCCACAAGCGCAGCCGGCCTTCGCTTTGGGCACTGATCCAGATCTACCGCCGCTTGCTAGACCGCATCGAACACTCTAATTTCGATGTCCTCGAACGCCGCATCAGCCTGCCCGCGTGGGAAAAGTTGAGCATTGTCGCGCGGGCTGCTGTAATGTAGCCAGATGACCGCGTTCCGTCGATTGCTCACGCTTCTTACCTTCGTTACTTCCGTCAGTGCCGCAGACCTGGAGATCTCCCGTCCCGTAAGGACTTGGGAGTTCCTGGATGCCCTTGGCCCGAAGGCCGGTATCCTGGGCCACGAAGACGGAATCCTCGAAGCCTACGTATATCCGCTGAAAATCTTCAAAGATCTCCACTTGGTGTTTCGCGTCGGCGGCCGCACCATACCCGCGGAATCGATCGCTCGCCGAATTATTTCACGGCCCGGTTCCTACACCATCGTCTACTCGGGCGACGAATACGAGGTCCGCGAAACTCTGGCCGGCTCCGCCGATCAACCCGGCGCAGTCATCCACCTCCAGATTTCTTCTTACGCACCAGTGCGGGTCGACGTTGAGTTCACACGCGACTTTCAGCTGATGTGGCCGGCCTCCATCGGCACGGCTTATGGCGAATGGAACGACAAGGAAAAGGTCTGGCAATTCGGAGCCGATGGCCAGCCGTTCGCCGCCGTCCTCGGCTCGCCCGACGGCGCTCTGATCGAGCATGAATACCTGACCAACTATTCCACCGGCTCGGTGGACCGCTTCACGCTCGGAACCGTCACCGGCGAAGCGGACCGCTATATCGCTCTATCCGCTTCCGTGAAATCGCGAGACGAAGCCTTGGCGGCTTATCGTGCCCTGGTTGCCAACCCTGCCCAGCAAATCGCCGCAGCCGAGAAGCGCTCCCAGGACTATCTGGACCGAACCGTCCAAGTGCAATTGCCGGACCAGCAGTTGCAGAAAGCTTACGACTGGGCCAAACTCAGTGAGGCTGAAGGCATAGTCGAGAATCCGCTGCTCGGGACTGGGCTGGTCGCGGGCTACGGTCCTTCGAAAGGAGTCTACCGGCCCGGCTTCGCCTGGTTTTTTGGACGCGATACCTTCTGGACCACCTTCGCACTAACATCAGCCGGCGACCTTGCAGCGGCGAAAACAGGCATTGACTTCATTGCCAAGTACCAGCGGGACGACGGCAAAATCCCCCACGAAATCTCGCAAAGCGCCAGCCTGGTTCCGTGGTTCCAAAACTTCCCCTACGGCTACGCCTCCGGTGACGCGACGCCACTCTATGTAATCGCTGTCCGCAATTTCGTCGAAGCCAGCGGCGACGTCGAATTTGCCCGCACCCACTGGCCCCGCCTCCAAAAGGCCTTCGACTACATGCGCGCCAATTTCGAGGGCAACGGCTTTCCCAAGAACTTCGGCAACGGACACGGCTGGGTGGAAGGCGGTCCGCTGCTTCCCGTGCTAGTCGAGTTCTATCAGGCCGGCTGCTATGTGGAAGCGCTTCGATCGATGGCCACCATCGCCAGCCTGATCGGCCAGAGCGGCGCCGCCACGCAGATGACTCAGGAATTCCAGGCCAAGCAGCACCTGCTCAACGACAAGTTCTGGCTAGCCCAGGAGCGCGTCTACGCCTTCGCAATTAATAATGCGAATCAGCCCGTGAATCAACCGAGCGTGCTGGCCACCGTGCCGATGTGGTTCGGCCTCACCGACCCCGATCACTCGCTCGACATGATCCGCCGCTTGTCGGAGGAAGAACACGCCGCCGATTGGGGCATGCGCATTCTATCGACGCGCAGCCCTACCTATAGCCCGGAAGGCTATCATTACGGCTCGGTGTGGCCGCTCTTCACCGGATGGGCCTCCGTTGGCGAGTATCGCTATCATGCCGCCACCCCGGCTTACGCCAACTTGCGCGCCAACGCCTGGTTGACGCTCGATGGCGCGGGCGGCAATCCCACCGAGGTTCTCTCGGGTATGTCCTACTCGCCCCTATCCACCGCGTCGCCACATCAGATATGGTCTGCCGCCATGGTGGTGTCGCCGCTGCTCCGCGGACTGTTAGGCCTGGAGGTCGACATGACCAAGCCGCAAGTCACCTTCGCCCCACACTTGCCCTACGACTGGCCAAGCGCCGCCGTTACTGGAGTTCCCTTCGGCAGCGGCAAAGTGAACCTGTCGATGAAGCGCGATGAACAGACCACTGAATTTAAGATTCTAGTTTCAAACCAGCAGTCTGTACACGTCGAATTTGCCCCGGCGTATCCGCCGTCTGCGCACATCGTCAGCGCCGACCTGGATGGCGCACCGGTCCATTGGACCGAGGAACATACGCAACTCGACTGGCATCCGCATTTTCAAATCGACGCTTCGCCGGGTACCCATACACTGCGCATCACTCAATTGGGGATGTTCGGCTTTTCCGTGCCCTATGAACCGCCGCAGTTGGGCGGACTGAGTTCCAACTTGAAGGTAGTCTCCGAAGCTTGGTCGCAGGACAACACCACCGTCAATCTCGTCCTCGCCGGCCGCGGTTCGCGTACGTATAAGCTGCCCCTCTTCGGCTTAAGCCAGGTTGCTTCCGTGGACGGAGCCACTGTCGATGCCGGATCTTTGGTAGTCCCCATGCCCACCGGCGACGATTATGTCCGTGTCGCGGTGGTGATTCACCTACGAGGCACCGCGTTACGCTTGGATCAGTAGCCGAGTACTCGCATGTGGCGCCGCCTTCCAGTCGATTTGAAGAATGAATGACGAGGTGCGGGAGAGAGAGAGAGTTTTTTTCCTCGTTCCCGCCGTCACGCTGCTGCGACGGATAAAGGTTCTATATCTTACTTCCCATCGGAAGCGCGTCCAGTTCCGTCCTTTTGATGCCAGGCTAATGGAACTTCGACGACAAGGAGATCATGGGAAAAGAGTTTTTTTCGTATCCGACAACGGTATGACGACCTGCCCACGTGGCATCCTGGAGAGGCGAATGGCGGGAGGCATGGAAGGATTTGGAGGGTAGGTGCTGCCGTCGAAGCGAAGTTCCGCGTCGTAAACTGGCAGTACGCCGCCTCCTCTGACCCAGAGGGAAAGATCGTGCCAAAGGTGCGAATTACTCGTCAGTACGCGGAGCGGCGGGCGGCTGATTGCGATATTTGTGATGAGGTTGAAAGAAGAGCCATTCTTAGCGAGTATGAGCGTGTTGCATCCTCCGCTACCCCACCAACCCCCACCAGGGAGATAAACGATTGCTTCGGGTACGCCGTCGGCGTTCAGGTCGATGAAGGCGTCGATATACCGGGTCGTTCTGTCTTCGCTTCGATCTCTCCTTTTCACGTAGCTCTGGAGGTACTCCTTTAGTGAAGCTTCCATGCTCGGAGGTGGAGCGGATATCTGAGCTCGAGAGGGTAGGTCTTCCCATTTTCGGACTGCGCACTGATCTTCGCCGCCAGGAATCGCCCGTCGTCGTCGTCAAGATGCACGAGACTATTCCTTACTTTGCCCGTCCAAGCCAGCGAATCCTGAGCGAGCCTCCTAGTGAACGAAAGGGCTTCCCATATCTCGCGGTCATGTATCGGAATCGACTTCTCTGGGTCCAGAACAATGAGAGGTCGCACCCGAAAACGGACGACGAATGGATCACCTTCCGGCATGAAGATTGGCTCATCATCGATGTACGGCCCGTTGATCACTTCCAGGATGCCAAACCACCTCGACAGCCTCGCCATATAGCAAACGAACACATCGCCTGCGTTGATGCGCGCGGCGATGGTTTTCTGGCGCAAGCGAAATCCCGAGACCTCCCGGGACGAGTGCCTGAATGCTTCGTATGTTTCCGGCGAGAACAGATCAACAAAATAAGCCACGTTTCTTATCTCCAAGCGGGCTAACCCGATTATTTAGTTCGACAACGCCGTCTTCGGGTTCGCCGCGGGCTGGCACCTAAACCATCTTATTGCGAGTGCAATCATTGTAGGGATTATGCGGCCCCATTGTAACCGAGCTCTTCGATATCACTTAATAGAGAATAGGAGATTCAGAATGAAAGGCGAGGGCTCACGATGAAACCCCTTATTCTGCTGCTGGTGATTCCCATGCTGGCGCCGCTCCAGCGAGCCGGCGACCAGCCCATATTGAAGCCGCTAGGGACCGGTTGGGAGTCGGCTGGAGTGTTCAATCCGGCGGTGGTGAAGCACAAGGGCAAGTTCGTGATGCTCTATCGCGCGCAGGATGCGGCGGGCACGTCGCGCATCGGTTATGCCAGCAGCACCGACGGCATCCATTTCACGCGGCGGCCGGAGCCGGTGCTGTCACCGGAAGCTCCTTATGAAAAGGACGGCGGCGTGGAGGATCCGCGGCTGGTGAAGATCGGAGGGCTGTATTATTTGACGTACACCGGCTACAACAAAAAAGACGCCCAGTTATGTTTGGCCACGTCTACGGATCTGCTGCATTGGGATCGTAAGGGCGTGATCCTGCCCGCCTACAAAGGCCAGTGGAACGTCGGCTGGACCAAGAGCGGAGCCATTCTCGACCAAAAGATCAACGGCAAGTATTGGATGTACTTCCTGGCGGACACCAGGACGCTGGGCAGCCAGATGGGGGTCGCCTATTCGGACGATCTGCTGCACTGGACGGAGGCGCTGGATCATCCGGTGATGGCGTCGATTCCGGGCAGCGTGGATGCGAAGGTAGTGGAGCCGGGACCGCCTCCGCTGCTGACGAAAGACGGCATCCTGCTGATCTATAACGGAGCGGACGACAAATTGGTTTATCGAACGGGTTGGGTGCTGTTCGATGCCAAAGATCCGACGAAAGTGCTATACCGTTCGGGACGTCCCGTCTTTGGTCCGGCGCTGGCTTGGGAGAAAGTTGGGCAGGTTCCGAATGTCGTTTTCGTGGAAGGCCTGGTGCGGGAACCGGGGCGCTGGTTGCTTTATTATGGCGGCGCGGATAAATACATCGGGCTCGCGTATGGTGCGCCATTCGGCGAGCCCGCCGCACCCCATCCCGTAAGATCAAACAAGTGATCGAGACCATTCGACCGCAAGCCACGGCCCGTTGCGCGCGCGTGGCATTGTTCGATTTTGACGGCACATTGTCGCTGATACGGTCCGGCTGGATGGAGGTCATGACTCCTATGATGGTGGAGATCCTCGCCGATTTGAAGAGCGGCGAGACAGAGCAACAACTGCGCGCGGTGGTGGAAGAATTCGTCTGGAAGCTGACGGGGAAGGAAACGATCTACCAGATGATTGCGCTGGCCGATGAGATCCGGGAGCGGGGCGGCGCGCCGAAGGACCCGCTGGAATACAAGAAGATGTATCTGGATCGTCTCTGGCTGCGCATCGAAGGGCGGGTGGAGGATTTAAAGCAACGCCGCGTATCGCCTGACGATTACCTGGTGCCGGGATCGCGCCAGTTGCTGGAGGCGCTGAGAGAGCGCGGTCTTAAAATGTACCTGGCTAGTGGAACCGACGACGTGTACCTCCAGCAAGAAGCTCGATTGCTGGATATCGGGCGCTACTTCGACGGCGGAGTGTACGGCGCGCTGGACGATTACAAGAGCTTCTCCAAGGGCATCCTGATCCAGCGCATTCTTGCCACCGCCGAGTATAGTGGTTCGGAGTTTCTCGGCTTTGGCGATGGATATGTAGAGATTGAAGAAGTAAGGAAGGTGGGAGGCATAACAGTGGGCGTGGCCAGCCAGGAACCCGAATGTGAGACGGTGGATGCTTGGAAGCGGGAGCGGTTGATCGGTGCCGGAGCCGATCACGTCGTGCCGAATTTCCTGGACCTGGATCGCTTGCTAGCGGTGCTGTTTGGCGAAACATGAAGTCTAAGTTTGAAATCTTCGACCGGTCTCGGCTGCGGATCAAGCCGCTGGCGGAGCGGCAGCACGATCTTGAAGCCGGATGGTGGCTGAATCTTGACGATCCAACGCCGCCGTTCGAACATGCGGATCTGGACGCCGTGGCTCGGCGATTGCGGGACGCGAAGGAGAACGGAGCGTGCCGGATCCTGATGGCGGGCGGGCATGTGCTGCGCGCGGGAATCAGCAGGCACTGGACCGATCTGATGCGGCGCGGCTGGATCGATCACATCGCAGTGAATGGCGCGGTGGCGATTCACGATTACGAACTGGCGAGGATAGGCGCAACTACGGAGAGCGTAGCGCGATACATTCGCACGGGTGAGTTCGGACTATGGCGCGAGACGGGCGAGTTGAACGAGTGGGTCATAGAGGCGGCAGGGAACCAGGCGGGATGCGGTGAGACGATCGGGCGGCGCATCTCAGAAAGCGGGTATCCCTATCGCGACCTGAGCGTTCTGGCGGCCGCATACGAGCTTTCGATTCCCGCGACAGTGCATGTCGGAATCGGATACGATATCGTTGACGAGCATCCCAACTGCGACGGCGCGGCGTGGGGGCAAGCCAGCTATCGCGATTTTCTGATTTTCACGCACACGATGGAGCGGCTGGAAGGCGGCGTGATGCTCAGCTTTGGATCGGCGGTTATGGGGCCGGAGGTTTACCTGAAGGCCTTGGCGATGGTCCGCAACGTGGCCGGACAGGAGAACCGGACTATTACCAATTTTGCGACCGCCGTGTTCGATCTCTGTCCGATTCGCGGCGATTTTCGCCGGGAACTCGATAAATCGGACGCCGGCTACTATTTTCGGCCGCACAAGACGATTTTAGTGAGAACAGTAGCGGAGGGCGGCAACAGTTATTACTTCCAGGGCGAGCACCGGGCTACCCTGCCGGCACTCCGGCGTGCCGTGTTGGCTTTATGAAGGTTGTTGACGTTCTCGAACAATTTCCGAAGAAGACTGCGCTGGTGGTGGGCGATATTTGTCTGGATCGCTGGTGTACGTACGACCCAGCCCATGCCGAGCCGTCGCGCGAAACCGGTATTCCGCGGCTCGCAGTGGTTCGAACAGAAATCACGCCAGGAGCGGGCGGCACCGTGGCCAATAATCTGGCCGCGTTGAAGACGGGCCGGGTGTCCGTGCTGGGCGCGATTGGAGAGGATGGCAACGGCCTGGAACTGGTCAGTTTGCTGAACGCCAGCGCTATCTCGCCCGAGTTGCTGGTGCGGTCGCCGCTGCTTTCTACGTTCACCTACACCAAGCTGATCAATGCCGAAACCGGTATAGAAGACCAGCCGCGAGTGGACATCATTAACACCCGGCAGCTACCGGATCAGGTGGAGCGTCAAATTATGCACCACCTGCAAACGTTCTGGCGAGCTTTCGACGTGATTTTTGTATCCGACCAGGCGGAAACGCGGCGCGGCGGCGTGGTGACACCGGAGATCCGCAGCCTGATAGCCGAGCTGGCCGTGGACGATCCCGAGAAGATCATCTGGGTGGATTCCCGAATCCGGTCCGAATTTTTCCGTCATGTGATTCTGAAGCCGAATCTACTGGAAGCCGAAACGACCTGTGTAAGCCTGTTTGGGCAGGTGGATTATGTTCGCCTGAGAACGGAAGTGAAGGCACGCAGTCTCTTCGTAACGCAGGGGGCGAAGGGAGTGCTGGTGGTGAACGACGAAGGCGAGACCCTGGTTCCCACGCGACAGGTGGAAACTCCGGTAGATATCTGCGGCGCGGGGGATAGTTTTTCGGCGGGCGCCGGGGTAGCGTTGGCGATTACCCGTTCCGAAATGGACGCGGCGCGTATGGGCAACCTGGTTTCATCCATCACAATTACGAAAAAAGGCACGGGAACTGCGAGCGTGGCGGAAGTGCTGGCCGCCGCGGAGGAGATGGGCTGGTAGCGGCATGTCGACGCTGGCGATCGATGTCGGAGGCACAAAATTTCAGATGGCCGTGTTCGACGGTGCCGACCGCATGGTGGAGAAGGAAACGCGGAGTACGGATCGCGAGGGCGGACGAAAATGGATGCTGGCGCAGATTACCGTTGTGGCTAAGGAGTGGATGCAGCGATATACGTTCGAGCGTTGCGGCATCGGCTTTGGCGGTCCGGTGCATTTCGACGAGCAGCGCATTGCGATGTCGACGCACGTGGGAGGCTGGAGCGATTTCAAGTTGAGCGATGCTCTGGAGCCGGTGTTGGGACTGCGGCCAGTGATGGACAACGACGCCAATGTGGGGGCGTTGGGAGAAGGCCACTTCGGCGCGGGGCGCGGGTACCGGCCGCTGTTCTACATGACGCTGTCGACGGGCATTGGGGGCGGGATTTTGACGGCCGATTCGACGATTTATCGCGGGGCCGATTCGTATGCCGGGGAGCTGGGCCACATGACGATATACCCGGAGGGCAAGGAGTGTCTGTGCGGGTCGCGCGGGTGCTTTGAGCGGATGTGTTCGGGGTTGTGGCTGGAGCGCGATTATGGGCGCAGCGCTAAGGAATTGATGATGGACCCGGAGTTTGTCAGGCGATATGTGGTGGATCTGGCGCGGGGTTTGAAGGCGGCGATTATGATTTTAAATCCGGCGCGGATTGTGATTGGGGGCGGGATCGCGAAGTCGGGGCAGGCGCTGTTTGGTCCGCTAAGGGACGAGTTACGGGAGCAGGTGCCGGCGGGCTGGTCGCATGCGAGGATCGATGTGGTGAGGGCGGAGTTGGGGGACGATAGCGTGCTGTGGGGGGCTTTGGTGCTGGCTCGTGCCAGTAAAGACGCGCCTCAGCGCGATTTTACTTAGAGTGAAATTAGGGGCACAAAGCCGCCGACTGGAGTTTGATTTGCCGCAACTTGGCATCAAGCAGTACGAAGCGAGACCTTACATCAAATTTGGAACGCTGGCGCGGAACGTGGCGTAGACGCAATGTCGATACCTGCCGCCTTGGTGGCAGTCCGACTTTAGCCGATATCGCTTTTTGAAAGGAGAGCATCGTGGCCTTTGTTTTTAGCGCGAGTAACGTGCTGGTGGGCCGGTCTGATGAACAGTCCGGC
>Ga0302319_10007677_pt1 | contig 21192 bp, 20 predicted proteins | sample Bog_T0_2_FD_203319 | JGI IMG/M metagenome (GOLD analysis project Ga0302319, IMG submission 203319) | Peat permafrost microbial communities from Stordalen Mire near Abisko, Sweden - Bog_T0_2 | ecosystem: Environmental > Terrestrial > Soil > Wetlands > Peat | place: Sweden: Abisko, Stordalen Mire... | reverse complement strand
GCTGTGATGGAACAGGACGAGAATAAAGAATGGTGGATGTATGGCGTGTATCCCGGTGCAATCGCAGCGGGAGGCGAAACCCCCAACGAAGCATTCCTGAACTTCAGGAATCGCTATAAAGACGTGCTCTTCGATCTTGCGGAGGAGAGTGGTGCTTTTCTCGGGTTCAAAAACGCTACCGAGAAATTCTTCAACGCAGTCGATCAGCAGGAATTAACACGCTGGAATGGAGCCCTGGCAAAAGTCCGCGAGCTCTGCTGCGATCCCCCGGAACCGTTCGGCGAGATGCCGCGCAAAAAGGCAGAAGACGCGTCCCTCGAAATTCTCATCGAACGCCTAGAGAACAGGAAACCTCAGCAGTTCAAGCCGACCAATAATATTCAAGACTCGGTGGCGCAAGCCGCCTGATGTCCGCATCGGCAGCGTACTCGCAAATCGAGAAAATGCTTCAGGACTGCGCACCCGGCTCGTCGGTTCGTCTCGCGAACCACAGCCGGGTGGTTTCTTACGGACAACTCACTTACCGTTCGCTGCCAAAGTTCGACAGCATCGAATACGGTCACATTCGAAAAATGGTGAGATTTCTGTACATTAGCGAGGACTGCGCTCACAAGCATTTGCCGCACGTTTTCAAGAAGTCTGCCTCCTAAGAAGGCAAACCGGTTGCCAAATCCAGCCACTTTGATCCTATGAAGCGCCAAACTGACCCACTACCAGCTCATCGCCCCATTACCGAAGTGCATCCTCCTGACGTGCAACCACTTCCACGCCAGAAAAGTTGGCCGATTTTCGCCGCCAACCTGATATTCTGGTAGTAGAAGGTTGAAACAACATCAGGTCGCCGATGGCGGCCTTTTCTATTGCGTCCAAAATCATGCCAGACACGATTCCCATCGCATTCCACCAACCCCTCAGGCCACTCGGCGCGGGACGCAACTCCGTTATCGGGGCACTCCGCGAATGCGAGGTCAATGGTTGTCAATCTCGACAACAGCAAACCGCCTCGCATTTTCAATCGTTTGCCACAGCCCCCCTGTGAGGGGGGTGGGGGGGCGGAGCGGGGCTTCATCCCCGGCGCTTGAAACAGGGAGTTAACGAATTCAGCAATAGGAAGGGGGTTCGGCAGAATCCGAGTCCTTGGAATCAGCAACTTCCAGGGGGGTCAACCCCCTGAATTGTTGAAACCCCAGCCCCCGGCTCAAGCCAGCGTAAAGACGGTGATCTCCGGGGGGCAGCGGAAGCGGAAGGGCACGCCGATCGCTCCGATGCCGCGGTTGACGTACAACTGCGTCGGGCCGTAGCGGAACCAGCCCTCGATATACCGCTTCCCGAATTCCGGCTGGGCGAAGAGCGGGACGAAGGGGATCCGGACCTGGCCTCCATGCGTATGGCCGGAGAGCATGAGATCGACGTTGTAGCGGGCGACGTGGGGAAGGATGTCCGGCTCGTGCGCCAACAGGATCACCGTCTCGCTCGCGGCCGCGGGCTGAATGGCGCGCGCAGGATAGGCGCATCCCTCGCAGGCGCTGCCTACTCCGGCCAGCCAGATGCGCTGGCCGTCCCGCTCGAGCGGCACGGCGGAGTTGATCAGCACCGGAATGCCGTGCTCCTGCAGTGGACCGGTGACATAGCTCTCGCCCACCAGGTAATCGTGGTTGCCGAGGCTCGCATAGCGCAGCGGGCATTCAATTCTGTTGAGGATGGCGGCGCACTCGGGCGCATGGCGGCGGCCGGCGGTTTCGGACAGCGGTCCGAAGGTCACGAAGTCGCCTGTCATCACGACCAGATCGGGCCGCAGAGCGTTGACCCGGTCCACCATCGCGCGAAGAAAGAAGGCCTCGGTGAACTGCGCGTAGTGGAAGTCGGAAATCTGTACGATGCGCATGCCGCGAAAGGCATCGGGAAGGCGCGCCAGGTGGATCGTATGCTGCTCGACGATGAGCTCGTGGCGGGAGATCTCGCCGGCATACAACGCCAACCCGCCAGCCGTAGCGGCGGAAAGCGCCAGGAAAGAACGCCGCGTCAACCGCCGATGTGGGGCGGGGGCGTCCAGCTCGTCCTCAGTCGCGGAGGAGGGTTCGACTGAAATGGTGGGGGTCACTCTTCTATTGGACGCTGAATCGGGCTCAGGGGACGAGAAAAACGCCCAACCGCTCCCGAATTGGCACCCTTTTCATCAAGGCGAAACAGCACGGGCCGCCCTGATGGACGGCCCGCTCTGCCGTTGAGGCTGGTGACAGCCAGTGATCGGTTGTGCTTACCAGCCGTATACGCGATAGGGATACGGGTAGCCGTACGGGTAAGGAGGGGCCATGTAGACAGGACGCCGCTGCAACTGCGGAACGCTCTGCGCCAGGCGCTGTGCTTCCTGCCAGGAAACGGGCTGCACGGTGACTGCGTTCGTCAGGTGGAAGTTCAGCAGGCTCTCGACAGGCAGATACAGGCGGGGTCCGTTGGTGTTGGCCGATGCGGCCAGGCCCGCTCCGCCTCCGACGGCGGCGCCGACGGCGGCGCCCGTTCCGCGGCCAATCAGGCCGCCGATGATCGCTCCGATGGCCGCTCCGCCAACGGTGTTGCTTGCCGTGTAGCCAGCTTTATTCGGGCCTTTGTTGGACCAGATGTCCGAAGCCACCGGATAGACGTTGCCACTGAGGCTGACGGAAGTGACCTGCAGCTGCAACTCGCCGCTGCCGCCGAGAGCGCCCGGTTTCTTCACGTTGACCACGGTGCCCTGGAGAACCGCGCCAGGCGGAATGGCCAGCACGTTGCCTTCAAACACATCGCTGGCGGCTGTCGCCTGAAACACCGCGCCATCCTGGAGCTTTGCGATGTCGAGCGGCTCGCTGAGGCGAATCTGGAGGAGCGTTCCGGCCGGAATTGTCACCGGGCCGCTGGTCTGCTGGGGTGGGGGATAGTTCTGATAACCGCGAGCGGGTTGCTGCGGGTAGCCCGGCTGTCCGTAGCCCGGCTGCCCGTAGCCCGGCTGCCCGTAGCCCTGGTTGTATCCGCCCTGCGGCGGGTAGGGGGCGCGGGCCGCTGGCTGCGTCGCCTGATCCGGGGGAGGAGGGGGAGGAACCTGGGAGTCGGGGCTTGCCGCCGGCTGCTGAGTGTCCGCCGGAGGAGGCGGAGGCGCCTGCTGAGTGTCGGCCGGCGCCTGATTCTGGTCTGGGTTCTGGTTCGTGTTCTGGGCGGTCTGGCCGTTCACGGTGATGTTGTTCTGGATACCGCTCACGCCGCGCACATTGGCGGCGACCGTCTCGGCTTCCTGGCGCTGCTGGTCGGTATCGACGGTCCCGGTCAGCGTCACGACTCCGGCCGCGGTGGATGCCGACACAGGCTGGTTCTTGAGCAGCGCATCGTGCGCGATCGCGCTCGCCACCGCGGCCTGGAGGTCATTGTCGCCGGCGTTCTGGGCCAGGGCCGCGGGTCCTGCGAGAGCGCTAAGGCAGGCCCCAAGCATTACCGTGGCAGCTGTTATGCCGAGTTTCCGAAAGCTGTTTCGCATGGTCTAACTCCCTTGCTTCGAGCTGATCTGCCTGCGTTGTGGGTGTCAGACGCAGCGCCGCGCGAAGCGTCACTGTTCTGTCTGTTCCAACCCTCGGTTAGATGAAAAGTTTTGCCGAAAGCCGCAGTTTCGGACCGGTTATCGGCGCATCTTCCGGTACTTCTCCATCAGCGCCATGGTTGAGCTGTCGTGGCTTCCGGCGGCCGGGCCCGCACCTTCGAGCTCGCCGATGATCTTCTTGGCCAGAACCTTGCCCAACTCCACGCCCCACTGGTCGAACGAGTCGATCTGCCAGATGACCCCCTGGGTGAAGACGCTGTGCTCGTAGAGCGCCACGAGCTTACCCAGGGCCTCGGGAGTCAGCTCTTCCAGCAGAAAGGTGCTCGATGGGCGATCGCCCTCGAAGACACGGTGCGGGACCAGCCATTCGGGGGTTCCCTCGGCTCTGACCTCTTCGGCGGTCTTGCCGAAGGCGAGGGCTTCGCCCTGAGCAAAGACGTTCGCCATGAGCAGATTGTGATGGTCGCCCAAAGGATTCAGTGTCTTACCGAAGCCGATGAAATCACAGGGGATCAGCCGCGTGCCTTGATGGATCAACTGATAGAAGGAATGCTGCCCATTGGTCCCTGGCTCGCCCCAGAAAATTGGGCCGGTGGCGTAGTTGACTCGCTCGCCGGAGAGCGTGACGTGCTTCCCATTGCTCTCCATGGTGAGCTGTTGCAGGTAGGCCGGAAAGCGCTTGAGGTACTGCTCATAGGGCAGGACCGCGACCGTTTCGGCGCCGAAGAAGTCGGCATACCAAACGGACAGCAGGCCCATCAGCACGGGCAGGTTCTTCTCAAACGGGGTGGTGCGGAAGTGCTCGTCCATCGAGTAAAAGCCGCCGAGCATGGCGTGGAAGTTCTCCGGGCCGATGGCCAGCATGGTGGAGAGACCGATGGCCGAATCCATGGAGTAGCGGCCGCCGACCCAATCCCAGAAACCGAACATGTTCGCGGTGTCGATGCCGAACTTCGATACTTCCTTCGCGTTGGTGGAAACGGCGACAAAGTGAGAGGCGACGGCTTTATCGTCCTTCAGGGTTTTGAGCGACCAATCGCGCGCTGTCTGTGCGTTGGTCATCGTCTCCAGCGTGGTAAAGGTCTTCGAAGAGATGATGAACAGCGTCTCGCGCGGATCGAGGTCGTGGGTCGCCTCGGCAAAGTCGGTTCCGTCGACATTGGAAACGAAGCGGAAGGTCATGTCGCGCTGACTGTAGTGGCGGAGCGCCTCGTAGGCCATCACCGGTCCGAGATCCGACCCCCCGATGCCGATATTGATGACGTTGCGGATGCGCTGCCCGGTAAATCCCTGCCAGGCCCCGCTGCGCACGCGATTCGAGAAGTCGGCCATCCGATCCAGCACCTGATGTACCGCCGGGACTACGTTCTCGCCGTCGACCTTGATGACCGCGCCTTTGGGGGCACGCAAGGCGGTATGCAGGACTGCACGGTTTTCCGTGATGTTGATCTTTTCGCCGGAGAACATGGCGTCGATCCGCTCGCGCAGGTTGCTCTGTTCGGCGAGCCCGAGCAGCAGGCGCAATGTCTCATCTGTAATGCGGTGCTTCGAGTAGTCGAAGTAGATGCCGTCGGCTTCGGCGGTGAGCCGCGTGCCACGCCCAGGATCGCTGCGGAACAGCTCGCGCAGATGGCGGGTGCGGATCGCCTCGTAGTGCGACTGAAGGGCCTTCCAGGCGGGAAGGGAAGTCAGCGGGATTTGCACGGCGGTCGCGGGTGCGCTCATGGTTGTCTCCTTGTCATCGACACGATTCAGGCCCGATGCCGCAGGTCGCAAGGACCCTGGCGGGATTAATTGCCGGTGGGAATGATGCCAAGATTCTCCACCATGAGAATGACCGTTCGCTGCGGGGCCCGCGTCCGGTGCATGACACCCTTTGGCACAACAAAGCCCTGACGCGGACTAAGCTCAACGGTACGCCCCTCAAGATCGATGATCAGCTGACCTTCGAGGACGTAAAAGAACTCGTCATCGTCCGTGTGCTGATGCCAATGATATTCGCCTTCGATCACGGCCATCCGCACGACGCTGTCGTTGACCCGGCACAGCGTCTGATTGAACCATTTGTAGGTGCAGGCGTCGGCGGCGGCTTTTTCGTCGATCACTTCGAGCGGCCCATGCAGAAGATTGAGGCGCGTTTCGTAGGGGTAATCGGTGACAGAACCAGCCATGGGGACCTCCGTGTGGGATCGCGATAATGGTACGCCGGGAAGATTAAAGGAAAAACCGGAATGCGCGGGAATCAGAGTAGTAGTACATCCGGGCCGCCGCGAGTTTTGAGCGCGCGGTCGAAGGTCACGAGCTGAAGGCCTGCGGCTGCGGCAAAACCCAACAGATAAGCGTCGGCCCAGACCTTCGGCGATCGAGTAATCGCGCTGGAAAAGGTGCGGAAGAAGTGTTCCAGGCGCTCCGGCTCCGGCAGGCAACCGATCCTGTCATCGGCCCGCACGCGGTCCCATAACTCCCACGCGCCTGCTAAGGTCTGCGCATCGCGGCCGAGTACTGATTCAGTTGTGAGAAGCCGCAGGACCGAAATTTGTGTGAAGCGGCAGAACCAAAACTGCTCTTCTCTCGCCGCTTCAAACCAGTTGTAAGCTTCCGCCGCATGGGGATGTCTTTCCCATATCAGAGCGAGCCATACGTTCACATCAGGGAAATTCAATGTGCTCATAAATCTGCTCGTTGGTCAGATCCACTTTCGGTCCATCCGAGCGTATTAGAGGAAATTGAACACGCCGGCTGTTGGGACGCTCGTCTTTGAGCAGGACGGTTCTGGCACCCGCCAGCAGGAGCTCCCGAACCGAGCAACCGCGTGTGGCAGCCTGCTGCTTGAGCTGCCGGTGGAGGTCGGCGGGGATGTCAACGGTAGTGCGGACGGCGGGCTGTTTCACAGGGTAAGTATGACATGGGTGCCAATAAATATGGATGCGCTGCATGGCAAATACAAAATGCCGCGTCATCTATGGCATAATGTCCTCATGGAACAAGCGGCCTCGGAAAGAACCCTCCCTTTGATGAGCTCGCTGCGTCTCGATCTGCAGAGCGTCGAATCCGGCGTGCCGGTCGCGACCATGGCTGATTTTGTCGCTGCCTCCGGGTTGCAGCTACGCGACATCTACGACGTCGTGATCCCGGCGCGCACCCTGAAACACCGCAAAGCGCGCAAGCAGCCGCTAACCCCGGACGAATCCGATAAGCTGGCGCGGCTCATTCGCCTGTATGACCATGCTGTCCGCGTGCTGGGGGATCGAGAGAAAGCGCTGCATTGGCTGAACAAGCCGCTGCGGCGATTTGAAGGCCGCTCACCGATCCAGATGATGCGCACCGAATTTGGCGCGCGCATGATCGACGAGATGCTGGGCCAGATAGATCACGGCATGTTTGCCTAGGCCCTATGCCATCGTTGTGGAGGATCAGTAATTACCGCTCGCTCTCTGGTGAAGGCGGATTGCATTTCTCTGCGCGCTGGCACACGGCTGGCAGACCCATCGTCTATTTCGCGGAGTCGCCGGCCGGCGCGCTGGTCGAGGCGCTGGTGCACCTTGAACTCGACGAATCCGATTGGCCCCGCTCCTACCAACTGATGCAGGTGGAGTATCCCGAGAAACTCCAAATGGAGAATTTGGATCCCGCAGCAGCCCGCAATTGGCGCACCACCGTCGCTGTGACGCGGAGGCTCGGCGATGCCTGGCTGCGCGCCGGGCATTCTGCACTGGCACGGGTTCCATCTGCCATCCTGCCGGAGACGTGGAATGTTCTTCTGAATCCTTTACATGAACAAGCAGTACAGGTTCGCGTGGTCAAGGTGACGCGCGCGGAGTACGATCCGCGACTTCTCGGCGTGCCGCGCCGGCCGAGGCATTCCTGACAATCCCAATCAGCTGGCTAGTGTGGTGTCCCGAAAGTTTTTGGCCTAAAGCGCACGAAGCAACCGCAGATTCTTCGCCTGAGTTTGGCCGAATTCTCGGCCAAACTCGCTCAGGATGACAAATTACTGATATGCGGGGAACTTCAGGGTCAGGACAGCTAGCCCCCGCTGCTCATCGCGAATGCCCGCGCGGCTTCCAGGAGTTTCTTCACCGAATCTTTCGAGCAGGACTCGGAATAAATCCGCAGCAGCGGCTCCGTCCCGGAAGCGCGCAGTAGCAGCCATGTCTTCGCCGCATTCGGCTTGGTCTTCGCTTCCGGATTGTCGAGCCAGAACTTGATGCCGTCCAGCGTCTCCACCTTCTCGACCTTCATGCCGGCAAATTCCTGAACGCCGGCCTTCGCGCGCGCGATGGTCGCGTTCTTCAGTGCGTCGGGAATATGCAGATCGATGCGTCCGTACTGGTGCTCGCCGTACTCCTGCTGCAGCCGCTCGACGAGCTGCCCCAGCGTCTTTTTCTCTTCGGCCATCACGTTGGCGATGAGCAGGGAATTGAGCAGGCCATCGCGTTCGGGCAGATGCCGCCGGATGCCGATGCCGCCGGATTCCTCGCCGCCGATCAGGATGTCTTCGGTCAGCATCAGATCGCAGACAAATTTGAAGCCGATGCCATGCTCGTACAGCCTGCGTCCATAACGGGCAGCGATGCGGTCGAGCATCGACGTCGTATTGAACGCGCGGGTCACCCCACCCGGCCACCCCTTGCGCTCCAGAATCCACTGGAGGATCACCGAGTAGATTTTGTGCGGATCGACAAAGTTGCCGTTCTCATCCGCGGCGCCGATCCGGTCCGCATCGCCGTCGGTGATCAGCCCGGCGTCACATTTCTGCGCGACGACCACCTCCTGGCAGGCGCGAACGTGCGGCTCGATGGGCTCGGGATTGATGCCTGGAAACAGCGGATCGTGATTCGCGCGAATTTCAACGTAATCGACGCCGATCCTGGAGAAGATGCCTGCAATGATCCCCGCGCCCGCTCCATACATGCAGTCGATGGCGAATTTGAATCCCGACTTTGCGATGAGGTCCAGATCGACGAAACGCTGGATGGCGTCGAGGTAGGGCGGGACGAAATCGATCTTCTCGATTTTCGCGGGGGTGCTTGCAGGGAGCGGCTTCTTGCCGAGCAGGCTTTCGATCTCCGCCATGATGGACGGGCTGCCCGACCCGCCGTAGCTGGCCTTGTACTTTACGCCGTTCCACTGCGCCGGATTGTGGCTCGAGGTGATCATCACGCCGCCGGCAGCGCCGGTCTTGAGGACGGCGAATGACAGCGCGGGTGTGGGGGTGATGCGGTCGGCGAGTTTCACGGGAATGCCTGCGGCGGCCATCACCTCGGCGACGGCGGCCGCAAAAGCGGGAGAGCCGAAACGCGTGTCGTAGGCAATGCAGACGCCCTTCGCAGGGTCCTCTTTCGTCAGGACGTAATTGGCGATTGCGGATGCTGCGGCGCGCACGTTTTCAAAGGTGAAGTCGTCGGCGATGACGCCTCGCCATCCATCGGTACCAAATTTGACTGGAGATTTTTGGGTCATTGATTTTAAAGTGGTCCAATCAGCCGACGCAGAGCGGCCTCAGATAAGTTTGTCGTGTCCGCGAGCGGCCAGCTCTTTGACAACCTTGCCGACGTCCTGGGAATGGTGGCGAGTGGTGATCAGCAGTGCGTCATCGGTTTCGACCACGACCAGATCCTGAACCCCGACGAGCGCCACCAGTTTGCCGGGAGAGAAAACGTAGTTGCCGCTTGCATTCAGAACCACGCTGCCGGCCGCGTCCATCACATTACTGTGCTCGTCGGCAATATTGCGTTCTACCTGATACTCGTGCAGGGCCGTCCATGATCCCAGGTCGCTCCAGCCGAAGCGCGCCGGAATGCAGTAGAGGTTGGAATAATGCTCGCCCCTCGCCGACCGTGGCTCGAGGATCGCGTAGTCGACGCTGATGTTTTCGCACTTCGAATACAGCTCGGCGAATATCCGCTCGAACTCGGGTGTGTCCCAGGCCGCGGCGATCTGCTCGAGCAGCGGCGCTGTTTCCGGAAGATACTCGCGCACCGCATTGGCCAGGGTGTGCGCGCTCCACACGAACATGCCGCTGTTCCAGAAATAATTGCCGGCTGTTACAAATTCTTCCGCCTTCTCCCGGTTCGGTTTCTCGGTGAAGCGCCGCACACGCAGCACGCCATCGCCGCTCGGTTCCCCGGTTTCTATATAGCCATAGCCGGTTTCCGGGCGCGTCGGCTCTATCCCGAGCACCACCATGTTGTTGCCCGCGGCCGCCAGATGCATCGCGCGCTGGATCGTTTCGACAAAAGCTTCTTCGTCGGCGATTACGTGGTCGGCGGGAAAGATTCCGATCACCGCTTCGGGGTAGAGGCGCTCGATCAGAAATGCCGCGAGACCGCAGGCGGGAGCGGTGTTGCGCGCGGCCGGCTCGCACACGACCTGATGCTCGGGCACGCAGTCCAGCTGGACGCAGATCGCACCGGAAAGGTGGGCGTTGGTGATGACCCAGACGTCATGCGCCTGCGCCAGAGGCTGGAGCGGCTGCCCGGCGGTCAGACGAACGGGCGCCGTCAGCCGGTCGAGGGTCCGCTGAATCATGGTGCGCTCGCCATCGAGGGCGAGAATCTGCTTGGCGCGCGCCTTGCGGCTGCGCGGCCAGAAGCGCGTCCCACTTCCACCGGCAAGAATGACGGGCCGGAAATCGATCGCTGTGCTCAACGGCTCTCCATGCGAAGCTAAATCCTAAATGAATTCGGGACCGCCGGGATTTTATGCGGCTGGATTTGCGGAGGGCAGAATGCGGATCATCACGCCGGGCTCCTCCGCGCCGAGGGTCCAGGGCGGCGCCGAGGCCGGAACCACCGCCAGCTGATTGCGTTCGACCGTGAATGGATCGAAGCCCTCGCCGGAAATGCGCATCTGTCCTTCGACGACGAACAGCATCTGCAGACCAGGAGCTGTCAGGGCGGGCGCGATCCCACTGCTCGCTCCCAGCGGCCAGCGTTCAATGCGGAAATACTTCTCGTCGATCAGCACGCTGTGTCCGTTTACCGTGCGCGGCGGCACCTTGCCCGCTCGCGTCTTCAGGTGCATCGCCGCGAATGCCTTTTCCAGATGCAGATCACGCGCGCTGCCGTAGTCGTACATGCGATAGGTCAGGTCGCTGGTTTGCTGCGTCTCGAGGATGACCACGCCGGGCCCCATCGCGTGTACTGTTCCCGCGTCGACAAAAATCATGTCGCATTTTTCAACCGGCACCATCTCCAGCAGGGATTCGAGTGACGCGTCGTGGACCGCCGCTTCCACCTGAGCCACGCTCACGCCGGGCCGGATGCCGAGGGCCACCTGCGCCCCGGGGCGCGCGTCAAGCGCATACCAGCACTCCGTCTTGCCGCGCGGCTCGCCATAGTGCTGCGCAAGGGTGTCGTCGGGATGTACCTGCACGCTTAACTTGTCTTGGGGAAACAAAAGCTTGATCAGCAGCGGAAAATCCCTGGCTGCGGTCTGTGGCCCAAGCATCGCGGTCTCGTGGCGTTTGGTGATCTCCGCGAGGGTTAGACCCTTCAGCGGCCCGCTGTCGGCCTCGCACATTTCGCCAGTGAGCCAGACCTCGCCGATCGGCTCGCCCTCGGTTTTGTAGTTGTACCAGGGGGCGAGATTCTGAAATCCCCAGGGACGGGTTCGGAAATAAGGCGCAAGCCGGAAGGGGGGAAGCGTTTCCATGCCTTCACAGTATGCCTGACGCGCGGCTTGTCGCTCCGCTGCGGTGAAGCTTCCTGGTACCATGAAAGCAATGCCTTCTTACCTTGTTACGGGTTGCGCCGGCTTCATCGGTTCCTGGATCACACAAACCCTTGTCGAACGGGGAGGAGCCAGCGTCCGCGGACTCGATAATTTCGAAACCGGGCGACGGGAAAACCTTGCCGAGATAAGCCCCCGCTTCCCAGGCACAAACCCAGGCACAAACCCACGCGCAAACCGATCTGCGGGCGGACCGCGGAATGCAAGCGGGTTTGAATTTGTGGAGTGCGACCTGCGCGATGCCGAGGCCACGGCGCGCGCCTGCGAAGGCATCGACTTCATCCTGCATCAGGCGGCCCGCCCGTCGGTGCCGCGTTCGGTGAAGGATCCGCGCACCAGTCACACCGCGAACCTCGATGGCACGTTCAATTTACTGGAAGGGGCGCGGGCCGCGGGCGTCAAGCGCATCATCTATGCGGCGTCGTCCTCCGCTTACGGCAACCAGCCGGGGTTTCCCCGTCGCGAAACGATGGTGCCCATGCCCATTGCGCCCTACCCGGTCCAGAAACTCGCCGGTGAGTTCTACATGAAGAGTTACTGGCAGGTGTATGGAATCGAAACCGTGTGCCTGCGCTACTTCAATATCTTCGGACCGCGCCAGGTTCCGGACTCGCCCTACAGCGGGGTGATGGCGAAGTTCACGCTGCAGATGATGCGCGGCGAGCGCCCCACGATCTTCGGGGATGGCGAGCAGGGCCGGGACTTTACCTACGTCGAGAATGCCGTCTCGGCGAACCTGCTGGCGCTTGAAGCCCCGGCTGAAAAAGTAGCGGGTCGCGTCTTCAACATTGCCTGCGGTGAGCGTCACACGCTCAACAAGACCTTTCGCGTTCTCGCGGAATTACTTGATTTCAAAGAGACGCCGATCTACGGATCGCCGCGCACCGGCGACATCCAGGATTCGCTCGCCGATATCTCCGCGGCCCGCGAGGCGTTCGGTTACGAGCCGAAGGTGGGCTTCGAGGAAGGGCTGCAGCGCACCGTCGCCTGGTACCGCGAACAGTACGCCTCGGCAACCGTATGAGGGCGCAAACGCGGAACATCGACCCAGGAATCTGCGTAAACTAAACCCAGAGCCATCGATTTGGGCAGTCATCGAGCCAGGGGTTTTTCGCGCCAGGACCCTGCGCGCATAGGGAACGACACAGAATGGGATTTGCCGAAGCAATCCGAGTCGCCCTCCAGTCGCTGTGGGCGAACAAACTCCGCACCATCCTGACCACGATCGGGGTGGTGATCAGTGTCTCTTCGCTCATTGCGGTCATTACTCTCGGCAACGGCGCCAAGATGTATGTGGTGAAGAAGATCGCGAATCAGGGGTCGGATTCGATGACCCTGACGCGCATCAATCCAGTCATCTTCACCGGCGAAGAATATCTGAAAGAGAACAAGCGGAAGAACATCGACTACGATGATTACCTTTATATGAAGGACGCCTGTACCCGGTGCATCCTGATCGGCGCTGAGCTTTCTTCCTCGGGCAAGGTGGTCAACGGGAAGCAGTCGACCACCAACACCAGCATCAGCGGCCAGACCTCGAATATGCCGGAGATCAACAATCTCAATGTGGTCGAAGGCAGGGCTCTGACCCCGATCGACGATCAGATGGGCACCCATGATGTTGTGGTCGGATACGACATTGTCGACAACCTGCTGCCGAACGTCGATCCCATCGGGCAGGAAATCCGCGTAGATGGCGAGGTTTACACCATCGTCGGCATTGGGGAGCGCAAGGGAGAAGTCTTCGGCCAGAGCGAAGACAACTACGTCGATATGCCGTTAAGCACGTATCTGCACACGCACGGCGAGCATCAGAGCCTGGATATCGCCGCAAAGGCCGGCTTGGCCCCCGGCGCTCTCGACAACCTGATGGACGAGATGCGCGCGCTGATGCGGGCCCGCCGCCACGATGTGCCGGGCGCGGAGGACTCCTTCGCCATCCTGACCAACGAAACCTTTATCGGGCTCTTTAACCAGATCACGGGAATGTTCGGCGCTGTCATTCTCGGCATCGCGTCCATCTCGCTGGTCGTGGGTGGCGTGGTCATCATGAACATCATGCTGGTGTCGGTGACCGAGCGCACCCGCGAGATCGGGATTCGCAAGGCGCTCGGCGCCAAGCGCCAGGATGTTATGGTTCAGTTCCTCATCGAATCGGCGGCCATGGCCCTGCTCGGCGGCATCTTCGGCATTATCCTCGGCGTTGGCCTCGCCAAGACCGTCACCATCATCGTCAGCTTCCCCTCGGCGGTCCCCTTGTGGGCCGTACTGCTGGGATTATTCGTCGCCCTCAGCGTCGGCATCTTCTTCGGCGTGTACCCGGCGCGCAAGGCGGCTCAACTGGATCCCATCGTGGCCCTGCGGGCGGAGTGATCAACTATGGCTCTTAGCGACTCTCGCGAATCGGTGCGCATGGCGCTGGATACCCTGCGCGCCAACAAGCTTCGCTCGGGACTCACGGTCCTCGGCATCGTCATCGGCGTGGCCACGGTCATCGCCATTTCCTCGGTCATCAACGGCGTCAACAACCGGGTGCAGGACATCGCCAGCCAGTTCGGCACCAACGTTCTGTGGGTCTTCCGCTGGAACTTCATTGGCATCCGTCCCACGGCGGAAATGCTGGCCCGGAAGCAGTTTACCCTGGACGATGCGCACGCCGTGGAGGCGCTGCCGCACGTGCTTTTTGTCAACGCCGGACGCCAATTCGCCAACTGGGAGCTGGGCGTGGGGACCGTCGCGGTCAAATATAAGGACAAGAAAGTGCAGAACACACTTCTGGAGGGCGATCTGCCGGTTTTTGCCGAGGTTAATGACGTGCCCCTGCAGGAGGGACGGCCGTTCACCCGCGAAGAGGAATTCCGCCGCGCCGACGTCACCATCCTCGGTCACGATGCCGCCGACAAACTCTTCGGCACCGAAGACCCCATCGGCAAAGAAGTCGTGATTAACGGGGATGTCTTCACCGTGATCGGGGTGCTCGATAAGTACAAACAGCTGTTTGGCGGGGGCAGTAATCCCAACGACAACAAAGCGGTTTTCCCCATGAGCACGTTCCACAAGATTCACCCGGAAGTCGAAGACACGATCATCTCGATCAAATACGACGACGCGAAAAACAAGTCGTTCGTGACGGAGGAGGTGCGGACCCTGATGCGCGAGCGCCGCCGCGTCCGCGTCGAGAAGGACGACGACTTCGCGATCTTCGGCCCCGACAACATCCTGACTCTCTGGGGACAGATCACCGCCAGCCTCGTCATCTTCATGTTCGCTGTATCCAGTGTCGGTCTCCTGGTCGGGGGAGTGGGCGTGATGAACATTATGCTGGTCTCGGTGACCGAACGTACCCGGGAAATCGGCGTGAGGAAAGCCATCGGCGCTACGAAACGCAACGTCCTCGTTCAGTTCACGTTTGAAGCCACCACACTCTGCGCCATCGGCGGCGTCATCGGGGTTTTGCTCGGCATCATCATCACCCTCGCCGTCCGCTATGGGCTCACGTTCCCAGCCAGCGTATCGACCTTCTGGACCATCACCGGCTTTGTTGTGTCCTGCCTCATCGGTCTGGTCTTCGGGATTTATCCGGCGTGGAAGGCGGCCACGCTGGACCCGATTGAGGCGCTTAGGTACGAGTGAGAGCCGGGAGCGGGGAACGGGGAGCTATTCGCCGCGATGTAGTTTTGCTAACAGGCCATGAATCATGCGCGAGATCTGGGCCGACTCCTCAACAATTGCCGCGGCCTCCCGCTTGTTCGCAAGTCCAAGCTCGCCCGCCAGCTCCACCTGCGTCTCGAGCTCGTAAAGCGACCCTCGTGCCTGCATCAGAAAAAGAGCGAAGCTTTTCTCGGTCGACCGTCCCCGGCCTTACTTCGGGGAAAGCTCTCGGTCAGAGCGTATATGTTGCGCGCCAGCGCCATGGACCGTTGCCAGACCTGCAGGTCCCGAAAATGCCGGTTCTCCATTGCAAGTTTTATGGGATAACGAGGAACGCGCAATAACAAGAGCACAAGAGCGGCGAACTTCGTCACTTGCACTACACCTCTGCGCTCCTTGCTCCACGCTCCCAGCTCCAAGTTCCCTGTCCCCGCCAGTGCGTTATGATAGAAACACCCGGCGGCTTGTTCCGTCTTAACCCTATGTCCAAAAGCTTTGATCGCACGATTCTGGGTATCTCTGTCGCGCTCATTCTTGTTGCGCTTTTCGGCGGCTTCGGTCCCGCGGGCGTCAGCGCCAGCCAGAGCGACGGCGCGTATCGCCAAATGGGCGTGTACGAGGAAGTGCTGCACAAGATTCAGACCGACTACGTTACCGACCCCAACATTCAGAATGTGACGACCGGCGCGCTGCATGGCCTCCTCGAATCGCTCGACCCCGACTCCAGCTACCTCACTCAGACGGAATACGCCAGCTACCTCGAACATGCGCATGAGGGCGTGGCTCAGGTGGGCATGGATGTATCCAAGCGGTACGGTTACGGGAGCGTGATCTCGGTGATCCCGGGCAGTCCGGCGGAAAAGGCGCACGTCGAGGATGGGGATCTGATCGAGTCGATTGGCGGCCACTCCACGCGGGAAATGTCCGTCGCGATGATTCGGCTTCTGCTCGAAGGCAAACCCGGCACTACGGTCAACTTCGAACTGGTGCGGCCGCGCAAGTCGGAGCCGGATCAACTGACCCTGACCCGTGCCTCTGTGACTCCTCCGACGCTTTTTCAGCAGCAGTACGAAAACTCCAGCATCCTCTATCTGAAGCCGATGGTGCTGACCAGGGACCGCGTGGACGAAATGCTGGCGCGGCTGCGTGACATGCCGAAGAACGGCAATCGCAAAGTGCTGCTCGATCTCCGCGATGTGGCCGAGGGCGACCCGCAGCAGGGAGTTCGCCTCGCCAACGCGTTCCTGCAGTCGGGAACCATTGCCTCTCTGCAGGGGCAGACGGTTCCCACCCAGACCTTCACCGCAGACAGCTCGAAATTTGTGACCTCGGCGCCGCTGGTGGTCCTTGTGAACCATGGGACAGCGGGTGCGGCGGAGTTGGTGGCCGCCGCTGTGCTCGAGGACAAGCGCGGCGACCTGGTCGGCGATCGGACCTTTGGCGAGGGCGGAGAGCAAAAGACCTTTACGCTGCCGGATGGCTCCGCGCTGATGCTGACGATTGCTAAGTATCAATCGCCTCTCGGCAAGAAAATCGAGGACGAGGCGGTCACGCCCAATATCGCGGTGAGCCAGAATCCGGGGATCGCTGCCGAAGGAGAGAACACGCCGCAGGAACCGCGTCCCGACGATCAGCTCAATAAGGCGCTGGAAATTCTGAAACAGAAGAGCGCGTAGATGCGGCTGTGGCAGGAACGATTTCTCAGGAAAGGGAAGCTCTGAGCCTGCCCTGAGCGAAGCCGAAGGGTTGAACCTGATCACTCCATCGGACTGGGGCAACGACCCCGACCCGCCGCGGGGCTGGTCGCGCGGGAGCCGATCCGATTTCCAACCTCCGCGGGGCCAACGTAAGATTGCCGGCAGTGTCGCGCTGGCCTTCCTGGTACTGGTGGCAGCAGCTGCCGGCAGCCTCACGGGACTGACGCTGGTCTATTCCGTCGACCTGCCCCAGATCGATGAGCTCGAGCATTACCGCCCGTCCACGACCACCGAACTCTACGACGCGCATGGGCGCAGCTTCGGCTCGTTCGCCCTTGAACGCCGCGTGGTTGTGAACTATGAGGACTTTGCTCCGGTCCTGCGGCAAGCGGTGATCTCCACCGAAGACCGAGACTTTGAGAGCCACGGAGGGGTCAACCTTCTTCGCTTCGCCAGCGCCGCCTGGCACGATCTGGTTTCGAAAGGCCGAGCCCAGGGCGCTTCCACGCTGACCATGCAGCTGGCCCGGAATCTATTTCTCTCCAACGAGCGAACGGCCTCGCGCAAGATTCAGGAAATATTCCTCTCCCTGCAAATCGAGCACGCCTTTACCAAGGAACAGATCTTCACCCTGTACGGCAACCAGATTTACCTGGGCAGCGGCGTCTACGGCTTTGAGGCCGGCGCGGAATACTACTTCTCGAAACACGCCAGCGACCTCACGCTTCCGGAAGCCGCGCTGCTTGCGGGGCTGCCCAAAGGCCCGTTTGAGTTCTCGCCGATCCTGAACCCGGACCGCGCCTTTCGCAGGCGGAACATCGTCATCGATTCCATGCTCGAAGACGGCAAGATCACAGCGGCCCAGGCTGAGTCCGCCCGCTCCTCGCCGCTGGGGCTGCATCTCGAAGCTCCTCCCAACTCGGTAGCGCCGTGGTTCGTCGAAGAGGTGCGCCGCGAGCTGGAACGCCGCTTCGGCACGGAAGAAGTCCATGCCGCAGGCCTCAAGGTCTACACCACGCTCGATCTCGATTTGCAGAACGCGGCCAATCAGGCGGTTCTCGATGGCCTGGCCGCGTACGAGCGCCATCGCGGCTGGCAAGGGCATTTGCTTAATGTCCTCGCCGGCGGCCTCAATGTAGACACCTTCAAGCATCCCGACTGGACGGTCCCGGCCACCCCGGGGAGCTACGCGCACGCGCTCGTCACTGGCATTCTGCCCTATCAGGTCACGGGCCGGATCGGTGAACATCAGTTCATGCTCACCGCGGACGACTGGGCCTGGACCGGCATCCACACGGCCGACCAGTTTCTTAATCCTGGCGACATCATCTATATGAAGATCACGGGCGAAGAAGGTGGCATGCTGCACGCGACGCTGGAGCAGGACAGCGGTGTCCAGGGCTCCCTTTTCGCCATGGACAACGCAACTGGCGACGTGCTGGCTCTGGTGGGTGGCCGGGACTTCAACCTCTCCCAGTTCGACCGCGCCCTCCAGGCCGAGCGGCAGACGGGTTCTTCGTTCAAGCCCTACGTCTACACGGCTGCTGTCGAAGAGGGCGCGACGCCTGAGGAGATCATCGTCGACCAGCCGGTTTCATTCGGTAACTATGTGCCGCACAATTACGACGGCAAGTTCAAGGGGCGCATCTCGCTGCTGGAAGCCTTCGCCGACTCACGCAACATCCCGGCGCTCGAACTGGCCAGCCGGGTTGGGATTCGCAAGGTCATTGCCACGGCGCATCGCTTTGGTATCACAACCAGCATCCCCGCCTATCTGCCCGTCGCACTCGGCTCTGCGGAGATCACCCTCGAACAGCAGGTGGATGCCTATTCGGTGTTCCCCAACGACGGCGTCCGGGTCGGACCGCGACTGGTCAAGCGCGTGGTCAGCGCCGACGGCGTCCCGCTCAACGAAGACGCCCCGGACGTTAACGAGGTCATCAGCCTGCGGACCGCGCGCACGATGATGGTCTTCTTCCGCGGCGTGACCAGCGAAGGCACCGCCGCTAAACTCACGGCGCTCCACCATCCGCTGGGCGGCAAGACGGGGACGACCAACGATTTTACCGACGCCTGGTTCATCGGCTTTTCGCCATCGATCTCGTGCGGCGTGTGGGTCGGCTACGACGACCGGCAGTCGCTGGGCGACAAGCAAACCGGCGCAGCAGTCGCGCTGCCTCTGTGGACCGCGTTTATGCAGACCGCGATCGCCGCGAATCCCAACGAAGCGTTCCCGGGCGACACACCCTCACCCGGTCCTCGGCCGTTGCAACAAACAGCTGCGCTGACTCACCGGTAGCGGCCTGTCGCACGGGATTTTTGCCAACCCACGTCTCAGGATCGAAACGTGGGGCAGCCATTTTTGTAATGGTTCCGACGAAATCCTTGTCAGGAGCCGCCGTTCAGGGTTTTGCGGTCACCTCGGTGGTGATGGGCGAGATCGCGGCGGCGGGTGAGTCGAGCGAGAGAGCCACGATCGTATCCACCGCGTCGGGATTGCCGGTCAGCACAACGTCGACGCCCGCCACTGTCTGGGTGCAGGCCGCTGTGCCACCCGTCATGGCCGTACAACCCAGGACCTTCGCCGGCAACGGTGGCAGTTCCACTTTTGTGGCCTTCAGATCCAGCATGTGGAGGTAAATCGTCTTGTCGCGATACGTCGAAACGCCAAAATCGCCGGGCAGGTATGGGCCGCCACGGGTGGAGTAGATGCTTTCGCCATATTGCTTCAGCCAATCGCCGACTTCGTGCAGCCGCTGCGCCTGGGCTGGCTCAATTTGCCCATCGGGCCGCGGCCCGACGTTGAGGAGAAAATTACCGTCGCGCCCCACCGCGCCCACCAGCATCCGCAGCACATGATCGAGAGGCTTGATCTTCGCGTCGGGCTCGTAGCCCCACGCCCCTGCGGTGAGCGTCGTGCACAGCTCCCATGGATGCTGATTGTCGAAGTTGCCCATGGCGCCGTCGCCTTCCCGTGAGCGAAAGTCCGCGTCCGCATCCGTGCGGTCGTTGATGATGATCGACGGCTGCTTCTTCCTTAAGTTGTCGACCGCCTCGGAGTCCTGCCAGGAAAACTGTCCGGTGTAGCGCTGCTCGCGCGGGCGCGCCTGCCAGTGACCTTTGAAGTTGACGCCGCCGAAGCCGAGCCAGTCGCCGCCGCCGCCATCGAACCACAGAATGTCGAGCTTGCCGTAGTTCGACGCCAGTTCATTGAGCTGCCGATGATACTGCGTACGCAGCTCGATCGCGTTCGGCTCGTAAAGCTGCGGAAAGAAGAAGCCGGGGAAGCGCCAGTCGAGCGGCGAATAATAAAGCCCGACGCGCAGGCCGGCCTTGCGAACGGCTTTCACGTAGGCTGCGACGAAATCCTCGTGTGCGGCGGTCCGCATCGAGGTGAAGTTGCTACCCGAATCGTCGAACATCGCGAAGCCGTCGTGGTGGCGCGATACCAGGACGGTGTACTTCATCCCCGCCGATTTGGCGATGTCGGCCCACGCGTCGGGGTCGAACTTTTCGGGATGAAACTGGTCCGCCAGCTTCGCGTACTGGTCCACGGGGATCTGCTCTTCCCACTGCACCCACTCGCCGCGTCCGGGGATGGAATAGAGACCCCAGTGCATGAAGAGGCCGAATTTGGCGTCGCGCCACCAGGCGATGCGCGCCGCAGCGTCGGGATCGGTGACCATCGACGCCCATTGCGCTCGCGCGGGAAGGGTCGCGAGCAGCAGCAGGAACAGAGTGACAAACGTGAACCGGGCGAAACTGAATCGGGCGAAAGATTTAGACATGGATATTCCTCTGTTGGGCAGGTCAGCCTAACAGAATACGCGGCTTGCGCCCCTGGGTGGGAATCCAAGCCCGGTTCGATCAGGTGGTCAGGGGAACGAGCTGCCTGGCTTCGATGCGGGCGGAGCTCGGAAACCCGGCGGAGAAGCCGCAGGAGCAACCGCAGATCCCTCCTCGCTTTGCTCCTCGGGATGACAGGCGGGGATGTACAAGCCGGTGTTTTCAGCCGGTGAGGTGGACGAGCTGCTCGGCTTCGATGCGGGGGCCGAGGATGGAGACGCGCGGCACGGGTCCGCGGGCCATGGCGATCTCGTCGCATTTGTAGAGGCGCGGGCAGTTCTGGCAGTCCTTGAAAATTTTGTCGGGGAGCGCGGTGCGGTCCTCGACCTCGCGGAATCCGTAACGGAAGAAGAAATCCGGAATGCGCGTGAAGAGGCAGACGCAGCCGACGCCGTTGTCTTCGGCCTCGCCGAGGAGGCTGTGCAGTAACTCGCCACCGACACCCTGACTTTTTGCTTCGGGCTTGACGACGATGGAGCGGACTTCGGCGAGATGCGGGCCATAGAGATGCAGCGCGCCGCAGCCGAGAAAGATACCGCCTTCGGATTCTGCGACGGTGAAGTCGCGGACATTCTCGCAAATCTCGGCGAAGGGGCGGCGGAGCAGGGTGCCGTCGGTGGAGAGGCTGTTGACGAGTTCGTAGATGTCGGTGGCGTCCTGGAGACGCGCTTTACGCACGCGCATGGCTGGCCTCCGTTT
>Ga0302319_10007673_pt1 | contig 21197 bp, 18 predicted proteins | sample Bog_T0_2_FD_203319 | JGI IMG/M metagenome (GOLD analysis project Ga0302319, IMG submission 203319) | Peat permafrost microbial communities from Stordalen Mire near Abisko, Sweden - Bog_T0_2 | ecosystem: Environmental > Terrestrial > Soil > Wetlands > Peat | place: Sweden: Abisko, Stordalen Mire... | reverse complement strand
AGGCCGCTGTCGAAATAGGCCTGATCGTAGCCAATGGTCACCACCTGCCACGGTTCACCACCGGGATCGGGCGGCAGCGGCCCCAGCAATGAAAAGGCGCGCGAAGATTCCAGCCCGACGGCCAGCAGGAGGATCCAAAAATAACGCTTGATCTGTTCTAGCATACAAATGTTCATTAACGCTCGAGCACAATGCGATAATAATAAGCCGTGCCGCCGCCGACATTAATCGAATCGGTCAGGCCAGCGGCGAACCGCGGCGAACCCAAATTGCTCCACGTGGTCAAATTGGCTGCGGCTTGCACTTGATAAGTAGCTCCCGGTTGCGTATTCCACGTGAGGAACATGCCCTGCGGCGTCTTGAGAAGCTGCTGATGAAGCCACGTACTGGAATCCAGAGGATTGCCGCCGCTTAGGAAGAGCTGATAAAGAGACGGTCCGCCCTGAACGAGGGGTGCATTCACGTTGGACGGCCAATTGGCGAAACTAAGCCCATAGTACTGCTCCATCCACTCAAAGGGTATGCCGTAATAATTTGCCCCGCCCCAAGTTGTGCCGGTAGTGGCAGTTGATAGCGGCGAAATCCGGCCGTCAGTGGTAACATAAAGTACAGCAAAGGAGTGAGTGCTGCTGGTCGTCAGGCCGTTCGCTGCGGTCATGATCCACGTATTGTTCGTGACAATGCCGACCGGGGAGCCAGCGCCATCCACATAGACTTGATAGTTCGTTACCGATAAACCCAACAGCGGGGGCCACGAAACCACCAATTCCGGCTGATAGACGTTGTTGCTGATGACAAATGGCGCCCACACGAAAGGTGCCGACATGGGCTCCAAAATCGAGGCCACATTCAGGTATCGTTGCGCAAACAAATCGAAACCGTATGGCGACCCGGTAAAGCCGGTCCAAACTGCCAAAAACTGGCCGACGCCATCAGCCGCCAGAGTTGGTTGCATCTGCTGCCCGACAGTGGTCGTGTTTACCAGGAATTCACTACCTACCAACGTTCCGTCGTTATGAACAAATTGGGCAAAAACACCCTCGCGGGAACCGTCCTGACCCAAGCTCGTCCAAGCGACCAGATAATCCAACCCGATGCAACTGATGCGCGGAATGTATTGATCACCATATGTGTAGGAATTAACCACAATTGCCGTTCCACCAACCCCCGAACTGGTAAACGGACGGGCATGGATATCCCAGCCATTGGTCTGGTTCGCCAGATCCTTTTCGCACCAGGCCACCATGAAGCTGCCATCGGATGCCACCGCCGCCGCCGGACTGGCGCAGGGATTGACCCCGGTATTCACCAAAAACTCATTGGTGGTGGGCGCCCCATTGGCGTTGTACAATCGCGCATAAATGTCTACGCTGGGAAGCAGCAGGGACGATGACGATGAATATATGGTGTTAGATCCCAAGTTCGGGGCCGAGGAACGCTGTTGCTCGGAGACCCAACTGACCACAAACCCGCCATTCTTAAGGGCCGCGACCGTTGGCGTCCGCTGGTTGTAAGCGGTAAACTGATTGACCAAAAAGTTCGTGCCGATCTTTGCGCCGTTGGTGGATAAAATCTGGCCGTAAACATCCTGCATGGAGTTTGAACTGACCTGATTTACGCTGCCCCATACGATGACCACGTTGCCATTGGTCAGGACAGCCAGGGCCGGATTAAGCTGGAAATAATTGGTATAGGCATTCACCAAAACATCGTTGGTGGTAAAGAACGTGTTGCTGGGGGTGAGGAACCGCGTATAAATGTGCTGGAAGCTGGACGGACCTCCCTGCCAGACAAACGCCGCGCCGCCATTTTTCAGCAGGGCCACGCGGGCGTTTTCCTGGTCCCCCGCACCGGTTACGTTCACCCGGAAAGTGCCCAGTGTTCCCGAAAGGGTCGAATCCAGCCGGCGGGCGCTAATTCCCCAGCCATCGCCATCAGTAGCATTGTCCTGCCAGACAACAATGCCATTGGTGTGAGATATCGCTACGTCGGGGAATACCTGGTCACCCAGCAACGAGCCCACGATGGAATATTCGGTTCCGTTTGGGGAATAATAATTTGTCTGTGCGGAAGCTGAAGACATAACCCCTCCCACCAGCGCCCAAGCTAGGCAGACGGCAACACTTCTGGCGCGCACTGACAACAACTTCATGATGTGCTGAAAAGATAAACCATCCGGACAGATTTGTCGAAAAAAACGTTCAAAAAAATCTGTCTCCGCCGCTGCGGGATTTCCGGCACCGGCCACGTTGTTAAAACAGCTTTGCAAATTCATTTTTAAATCAACTCCGCCTGCTGTCCGGACGACGCCCGGTCCAGGCTTTCAATCATGCCTTTGAATCCCCAGCGCCCGAACAATTCACGCAATTGCTCCCGGTTCGCCGGCCTGATCACCAGTTGTTCAGGCACAAAATCACAGGGCACTTCATGCAACTGCACCAATCTCAAATTCCGCTTCACCGCGTCGGCCGCCCCCTGCAACGCGGCCCGGAGCTTTTCCGACTTCACTTCGGCCAGCCGGGCGAACAGTCCGGCCACCGAGCCAAATTCCTTCAACAATTCCGCCGCCGTTTTCGGCCCCACGCCCGGCACGCCACGGATGTTATCCACCGCGTCGCCCATCAGCGCCAGCCAGTCGGCCACCTGCTCCGGTTCCACGCCGGCCTTCGCCACGACTTGTTCCCGTGCCCACACGACGCCGTTTTTGTCGCCCGGGTTCCATAACCCAATTTGCGCCGAAACCAACTGCATAAAGTCCTTGTCGGAACTGGCGATCACTACATTCCAACCCGCGGCCACCGCACCCCGCGCCAGGCAGGCGATGTAATCATCAGCCTCGATTCCATCACCGCAATAGCTCGCGATGCCCGCAGCGGCCAGAAATTCCCCAATCCCATCCAGTTGCGGCGCCAAATCCGCCGGCATTTCCGGGCGTTGCGTCTTGTATTCCGGATGCGCAACCATTCGCTCGGCACTCAAGCCGCCATCCCAAACAACGATCAAATGCGCCGGCTCCAATGCCGCACGCATTTTCTCCAACATCTTCACAAACCCGTAAATCGCATTCGTCGGCCGGCCCTCCGGCCCCCGTAGGTTACGGATGGCGTAAAAGGCACGGTATGCGTACGCATGGCCGTCAACAATCAGCAACCGGTTCACTGGACTGGCTGGACCGATTGAATCTGCCCGGGCACTGCAAAGGATTTCACAGAGCTGGTCGGCTGCACGTTGTCAATCGGCTGCGTGGGAACCGTTGTTTGCGCGAAAGGCAGCTCGTCATCCGAATGCACACGGCTGCCCGCCGGGTCCACAATCGTGGCGGTCACAAAAATCATCAGGTTGTTCTTAATAGTGGACTTGCTCTGGCTTTGAAACAGGCGGCCCAACAAGGGAATGTCGCCGGCAATCGGCACCTTATCCTTGGTGCTGTTCACTGACGAGGTAATCAGACCGCCTAAAACCACGGTCTGATTATCCCAGACATTCACAGTGGTGACCAGTTGCCGGACGGTGAATGAAGGCAACACCGTAGGCAGTTCGACAACATTTAAATTTCCAACCGCTCCACCTGACAACTGCGGCAACGCGGGATTTTCATATCCGGCGAATTCCGTATCCGATGGAATGAGCGCGAGATTGATGGTATATCCATCAGCCAGCACATAAGGCACCACGTCGAGCACCGGGCCTAATTCGACCGATTGGGTAATAGGAGTAATCGCGGAAGTGCCTGGCTGAACAATCTGATTGCCCACCTGCGCGTCGGCGCTCGCGGCAGAAAACAAGCCGGCTGAAACCACCGCTGGCAAAGCCAGGGCGGCTGGCAGTTTTTTAAAAGTCTTTTTCATATTTTACGTCATTAACTCAGGATCATGGCGTGGCGCCAGTGCCCCCGCTGAGGGCCGACGCTCCTTGTTGGAAACTCACACCGACAACGATGCTCATCACCGTCGTCGCCCGCATCTGGGTCTGGCGGCCGCTTAAGGTGGTGATTTCGGGTTCGCCCAGCGTCTCCACACCCGTGCGTTGAGACAACGCATGCAACGCCACTCGGAAATTGGGGTCCGTCAAAATACCGGTAAAGGTGGCCAAGGTCGGCGCGGTATCCCGCAAACCACCCGTCAAAAGCTGGTCGGTGGCTGATGGACCCACCAAGCTTGAAGCCGTGCTCCCCGGAAACGCTCCGAGCGGGTTGGCCGTGGAAACGGGCACGGTCAAGGACGGTGACGTGCCGCCGGTTCCAACCACCTGTTTCCCCAATTGGAACTGCCCCAAGTACCAGTCAAATCCCAGTTCGTTGTCATCGGATTGATTCACTTCGATGAATCGGGCTTTAATATGCACCTGCGGGGGCACTTGGTTGAGCACCTGGAGAGCGCGTTCGATCGTGTCCAAGTCGGACTCAGTCGCCTTTACAAAGAGATAGCCCAGACGGTCGTTGAAAAATACCGACTTACCTGGTGGCGCCAGAAGATTCACTCCCAGAGTGGTAAAGAAAAGCCTGGCCAGTGCGCTTGGGGTTGTGGCACTGGTCTGCGTCGTGACATAATTCAGTCCGCCAGCGTTTTGGCCGGTAGCACCGCCGCCACCACCACCCACGCCACCCACACCGCCAGCACCGCCAGCGCTTTGCAACAAACTGCCCGAGCCACTCTGCGAACCGCCACCACCGCCACCGCCACCGCCACCGCCGCTGGTTCCGCTTTGGCGGTTGCCGCCCGCACCCGAGAACGCATTAACTACACCAACTGGGGTGCTAAACTGGGAACTACCGCCGCCGCCACCGCCGCCACCGCCACCGCCGCCACCACCGCCGCTGCTGCTGCCAGAACTGAAGCCAAGGGGGTAGGAGCCGACGCTTTCCAGGCCGGAGTAGAAAGTATTCGGATCCACCCGGAACGTGCGCATAAATAGCTGGGGCGTTTCCGGGCCCTTGGCCGAGAAAACCACGGCAAAATCTTGAATGGTATATTTGATTGGATGATCGCACACGAGTTGAATGGCATCCAGCACGTCCGCGAGGCGGACATCGGTCAAACTGGGAATTTTCACGATGAATGAGCCGACATCCTGCTGCTCACCGGCTCCCGCACCAGTATCCGCCGCCGGAGCCACTGGCAGTCCTGTGTTGGGATCAAGATTGGGGGCGCCGCCGCGGCCAGCGCCAATACCGGGAATACCCACCGCCGTTTGCGCAGCCACTTCTTCACCCGAGAGGTCGGGATTATTGTTGATCAGAAAGTTGATTCCCTTGCGGTCCGGATCGCGCAGACGGCACTGTTCACCCAACTGCTTGAGCACTTCATTTAAGGGCAGACCGTCATAGGAGACATTATCCAGATGAATTTTATCCAGCTTGGCCACAATCGCCTGCCGGCCGACTCCCGTAAAAACAAGTTCATTGGTGGCATAGGCGTTGGGAAAGGGAAGGGCTGCGGTATCTGATCCAAGATGGGCTCGGTTGGCGGCGTTTTGGGGCAGAATCCAATCTTTTTCCACATGCTCCATGCGGCTCTGCGTGTCTGTATTGTGCCAGATGGTATCCCGGTGAATCTTTTCCTGCTTGATCAGGTTTAAATAATAGGACGCGGTCGTGTTGTCGGGGTCCAGATCAATCGCCTGGGCGAGCTTGATTTGCGCCTGGTCAAACTGGCCGGCTTCGTAGTAAACCTTCCCATCTTGGACCAGGGTGCTGGCGGCAATCCTCTGGGAATTCATCAAAGGAATCTTTTCGGCTGTTTCCGCATCCGGCGTCCGGCCCTTGTAGAGTTCAATCAGTTCGTCGTTGTGTTTTTTGAATGCGATCACCTCTTCGCCGTTGGGGCTTGTTCTCAGCCGCCCTTCCCAATTTAAGACCTGTGTTATCTGCGTGTTTGCTTCGTTGTAATCTCCCCGGCTTTGAGCGTCGCGGGCCAGCGCGAGGCGCGTGGCGGTCAAGCCGGCGACTGCCTGCAAAGACTCTTCATCAATTCCGGACCCTATCGTCGCGGCCAAATCACAGGAGTCCTGATAAAGCTTGGCGGCCCCGGCAATGTCGCCGCGTTGGGCGACGGCTTTGGCCTCCGTCAGCTTCTGGCGGAGCACGATGGTGTTCGCCTGCCGCATCACCGCTTCGGTGTCGGCGGCATTTATGGCGGAATTGTCCTGCGCGGGAGCGGTGCCTGAAAAAAACACCAAGGCGGCAAGTCCAAGAAAAATAGGAGCGGCTTTAATCATGGCAAAATTAATTTCTTCTCAAGTGGGGCGTTGCAATAGATCAAAAATATCAGTCAGGGCGCAAATGGCAAAGAGGTTTTTTTCTGATTGGATTGGTCCATCAAAATTAGCTCGTTCTGGTTGATTTCAACCACGGTGTAATCCGCCCCGCCAAACGAGACTTTATCATTAACACGCCGGCCCCGAAAGACTTTTCTCTCAGGATCATAGCGAAAGTCGGCCGAATAACCATCCACCCGGCGATAGGGGGTGTCCCGGTTAATTGTTGCCTCGTCCTGGGTATCCACCAGCTTCAGCACCAATGCCGTCGGATTATCGGCGGGGCCTCTCACGGTTTCCAAGGCGAAGGCGTCATTGGGTTTTTTATCATCGCTGGATACATAATGCCGCGTCGGCGCCCGCTTGGCCGGAGTGGGTGCCGCTTGCCGCTCCACTTTAATGACATAATTCGTGGCGGCTTCGTTCGTGATGACGGATTCGAGCGAGACCACCAGATATAACGGCGTTATGTTGGTCACCACCGCCACATGCACACCGGTTTTCGTGTCGCGAATCAGCGACCCGTCCAACGACCTTTGCCATTCCATCGGGTTGAGCAGTTTGTTGGTCGTATCAAAATCCAGGTCATACGATGATTTCAACCGCAAAATCGTGCTGTCTTCCACCGTGGTGTCGAGGTCCGGGAGTTGTTTTACGCGGGGATTGGTATAGGCCGTCCGCTTCTGATCCATGTCGTTCTTGTCGGAAATGATGTAAAAGATCATGAACACCAGCACGCCGATGAGGCCGAACAGCATCACGCCGAGCAAAACTTTCTCGTAATGTTTCTTTATGAAATCCATGTTAACTCTTGGGCAGCAGTTTCACGATTTCGACCTCCATGATGATGCGGAGTTTTTGCTCCTTCAAAACCGTCTGCAAGCCGCCCTTGCCGGTGGGCGTGGGCGCGCCAGGCATGTTTGGCGGCGGCTCAACCGGCGGCATCATCGGCATCCGCTGCATGTGGGGATAGCGGGGATCATAACCAGGCATTGGATTACTGGGTGACGGATAAAACGGGCCATTCATGGTTCCGTTCATTTCACCCGACTCAGTTGCATTTGCCGGCTGAACCGAAACCGACTTGACGATAAAAGAATTCGTGGAGGTCGCAAATCCAGTGATAACCCGGGCCAGTTCCGGGGTAAAAGTTTGGAACGTGAGCATGTACGGAGTTATAACAGCCAGATCATTGGTAACGGGACGCTCGTCAATATAATCGGACTGGGAGCCCGCTGCCGCGTCATCATCTGAGACGCGAACCCGCTGAATGCTGATCAGATCGTTGACCCGCGCTCCGAACAATATTTCCGAAATGGCCTTAACCTGGCCCAATTGTTCGGCCAGCGGGCCAAGTCCCGAAGAGATGGTCAGCTTGGTGCTCTGCGCTTGAAACGAGAAATAGTATTGGGGCGGCAGGTTGACGCTGTTCTGCTTGGCCTCTTGTTGCAATTGATAAATCGTGGAACCCAGTGCCGTGGCGTAGGTTTTGCTTGTCACCACACCCTCCGGAATCGGCGCGATCGGCTGGAAATAGCCCACCGCCTGTTTTATCCAGTCGTGCATCTGCTGTTCCTGTCCTTTGGCAATCTCCGTATTGTTAATCTTGTCGTTTCCCGGCTGCTGCGGCGCCTGGGCCAGTTCCTGCAACTTGGAGTAGAGTTCGTTCAACGATGATGACGCGTCAGAATTGCTGGACCAGCCCTTGTATATGTAAAAGCCAGCCAAACCCAGCAATCCCACGGTGAGGATGCCGCCAACCACAAAGAATAAATTGCGTTTGATCCAGCCCATATCAAAATTTCAACGGGTTTAACGGCTCCACGCTCACGGTAAAGGTGAAGGTGCCATTGGCATCATCCTGCGAAATGTCTCCGACCAGTTGCGTCAGCTTCGGGTCCGGGTTTACCATCGGTGAATTGGCAATCTGATCCCGCACGGAATAGGCAATGTCCTTGTTGTTCGCAGATTGATCCACCGTCTGCTTTAAGCTCACCGCACGGCAAATTAATGTGATGGCGTTGGTGTCCGCCATGCCCTGCCCCGCCTGCGCGTTCGGATCAGGCACCGGCGGCTGGGGCATTCCCCGGCCGGGCATCGGGGGCGGATAATTTGGCATGGTGGCGACCGCCGGAGCGTTAACCGGGCCAACGATTTGCTCCACCCACACGCCCACTTCCACGCCGGGTTTTTGCGCGGACAGTTTTTTGCGCAGATCATCCTCGGAACGAATCAGCGCCAACCGCAGGTTGGACAGAAAATCGCCCCAATAATAACGTTCCTGCATCCAATTGGCGATTTGATACGCGCTATTGGTGGTCGCGTCCCGTTTTGCCAGAGTCTGTTTAAACCGCTCCATGGCGGTGTTCAGTTTATCCACCTGCGGCGTCAAGCGGTCTATTTCCGCCTTTTTGTTGTCGGCCAGCTTCTGGAATAGCAGCCCGGTGGCAAAAGTGACCAAGACCATGCTCACCACAGTGGCAATCAAATACGGCTTCTTCTGGTTGAACGACTGCCAGCGCAGCGTGCTCTCCGGCATCAGGTTCATTTCCACCGGGCACGTGGCCAGATTGCGCAAGCCCAAGCCAACGACTTCGCCCAAGGAATGCGCCACCCGGGACAATTCCTCCAGATTCACTTCCGGGGCAAACTGCACATTGCGAAACGGATTAAAATATTCCACCGGCACATTCAGTTTTTCAGCAAAAAACTGGGCCGTGTAGGGCATGATGGAAGCGCCGCCGGACAGGAACAACCGTTGCGGGGCCGCCCCGCCCTGCTGCCCGCGATAAAACTGCAGCGTTTGGTTAACTTGGATATGCAGTTTGGTCATGAATTGGCGCGCGATTTTCGAAATCGCCGCCTGATAAGGATTATCCGGCTCTTCGTAGGCGCCGCCCAAACTGACAAACCCCTCCGCAATCTTTATCTTTTCCGCGTCGTCAAACTTGAGCTTGGACTCGTTGGCAAAATCCTGGGTGATCGCATTTGCGCCCAGGTTGATGCTGCGTGAGAAAACCTTGCCCTTCTCAAAAAACAGCAGGTTGCTCGTCTTGGCCCCAATGTCCAGCAGCATGGTGCAATCGTCCAAATCACCATAATTATAGCGGAACGCGTTGCACAACGCGGCCGGCGAGGCGTCGCAAAGCTGAAGATTCAACTTGGCCTCGGCCGCCACACGAAACAACCCCTCCACGATGTCAGACTTGATGGCCACCAGCAGCACTTCCAGCTCCCCGCTCGGCGCTGAGCCCAGAATTTGATAGTCCCACACGACTTCGGCCAGCGGAAACGGCACGTTTTGCTGCGCTTCGTACTGGATGATCTGGTCCACCTTGCTGGCGTCCACCGGCGGCAGCTTTACAAATTTGGAGAAAACGTGGAAACCGGGCGCGCAGACATTCACGGTTTTGGCCTTGAAACCCTTTTCGGCAATGGCCGCCTGCAACGTGGAAAGGATCAGTTTTTCCCGCGTGGCCTCCTGGGCGCCCTCCAAACCCAGTGGTTTGATGACAAAATTGTCCAACCGCAAACCACCGGATTCATTAATTTCGAACTCCGCCAATTTGAGGCTTCCCGCCCCGAAATCAACGGTCAAAAATGACTTGGTGTTAAGCATGCTCTATACTTCCGCCCGCAAAATACAAATTTAAGATGGGCAGGCAGTTGATTAGGGCAAATTCTCGCACGGGTCAAACTAAAATCAAAAAAATTTCATCATTTTTCGGAAAAAAGTTGCATCCCGCCCGTCCCTTTGGCTTCATCCAACCCGTGTCGCACGAAACCACCAGCGCTTTACGCCGGCGTATGACGGTGCTTTACTCCGGTCGGGTCCAGGGAGTCGGCTTCCGTTACACCGCCAAGACGGTTGCCACGGGCTTTGAGGTTTCCGGCACCATCCGCAATCTTCCGGATGGCCGGGTGGAACTCGTCGCCGAAGGCGCCCGGCAGGAACTGGACGCTTTTCGGACCGCCTTGCAAGATGCAGGTCTTGCTGGATTTATCCGGGACGAGAAGGTAGATTGGGCGGATGCAAAGAATGAGTTTCGGGGATTTGAAATCGTGCGCTAGCCAATGAAATACGCCATCATCGCAGATATTCACGGCAACTTGGATGCCTTTCAAGTGGTCTTGGAGGACATTCGCGCCCAAAAGGCCACCCACATCGTCTGCCTGGGCGACGTTGTCGGATACAACGCCCAGCCCAAGGAGTGCCTCGACATCGTCCGGCAAATGAACATTCCCTGCGTCAAGGGCAATCACGATGAATATTGTTCCACCGAAAATCATCTCGACGGCTTCAACCCCCATGCCGCCGAAGCCGTCCACTGGACCCGCGAACAGCTTCCCGAGGACGATAAAAAATGGTTGCGGGAACTAAAATATTCGCGCATGGCCGCCAACTTCACCATGGTTCACGCCACGCTCGACGCCCCGGAACGCTGGGGCTACGTGTTTGACAAGCTCGCCGCCGCCGCCAGTTTTCCCTACCAGAACACCCAGATGTGTTTCTTTGGCCACACCCACGTTCCCGTCGCCTTCATGCGCGACACGGTCGTGCGCGGCGGCACCTATTCGAAATTCAAGGTGGACCCATCCAAAAAATATTTCATCAACGTCGGCGCCGTCGGCCAGCCCCGTGACAACAATCCCAAGTCCGCTTATGTCATCTATGACATGGATGCGCAAACCATCGAACTGCGCCGCCTCGAGTACGACATTGCCTCCGCCCAGAAAAAAATCCTCGAGGCCGGGCTGCCTGAACGCCTGGCCGAACGCCTGGCCTTTGGCCGGTGACACGGGTCCGGCGGCCCATGAAATGAATGTCCCCGGGCGGGTGTCTTTCGCGGCCTGACTCACTCGTCACGCGGCATCCATTTGAAAATTCTCATTCTCAAACCCAGTTCGCTCGGCGACGTGATTCAAGCGCTCCCGGTGCTGCGTTTGTTGAAACTCCATTGGCCCGGTGCCGAAATTTTCTGGTGGCTGGATTCCGGCCTGGCGCCGCTCCTCGAAGGGGATCCCGACCTCGCCGGCGTCGTCCGCTTCGAGCGCAAACGCTGGAGTCACCCAAGGTATTGGCCAGAAATGCTCCGCAGCGTCCAGGGTCTCCGTGAAAAAAAATTCGACCTCGTCATTGACCTCCAATGCCTCGCCCGTAGCGCCCTATTCGCGTGGCTCACCGCCGGGAAAAAACTGGTCGGCCTCGATGAGGTCCGTGAAGGCGCGCGCGCCTTTTACGATCTGGCCATGCCGCGAAAATCGTTTCACACCCACGCCGTGGACTGGTACCTGTCCGTGTTGCCCGTTCTCGGCGTGCCCGTTCATAAAAGTTTCACCTGGCTGCCACCCCGGCCCGCCGTCGCCGCCGATGTGCAGCGCAAATGGCCCGCCAAAGGCCGCTGGATTGCCCTTCAACCCGGCGCCCGCTGGCTCAACAAACGCTGGCCTGTGGAATACTTTGCCGAACTCGTCCGTGCGCTCGCGCCCGGCCATCCCGAAACGTTTTTTGCCATCCTCGGTGACAAAAGCGACCAGTTGCTCGGCGAAATCATTTCCGCCGCCGCGCCGGCACAATGCGTGAACCTGTGCGGCCGGACTACTTTGCCGGAAATGGTCGAATGGATCCGGCGTTGTGAATTGATGATCACCAATGACACCGGCCCCATGCACGCCGCCGCCGCGCTTGGCAAGCCCCTCATCGCGCTCTTTGGCCCCACCGAACCACGCCGCACCGGCCCATACGGCCAGCTCCAAAATGTGTTGCGCCTGGACCTGCCCTGCTCTCCCTGCCAGAAACCCCGCTGCCATTTTGAAAGACCTGAAGATTGCCTACGCGCCCTGCGCCCCACGCAAGTGCTCGACCGCGTGCGAAGCGCCTTGGCCCTCCAAAGTCCTTAAGGCAGGCTTTATTGTAATATTCCGCTTCCAAAGCTCTACCACCATGGTTTTCGAGCAAATCGTCAGGCCAGCAGTTCCTGGATCTCCTCCCAGTTCAACGACTCGGCAAACGCCTCTTCACCGCCAATCGTCGCTTGGATGATCTCGCGCTTGCGGTTTTGCAGAATCAGGATTTTTTCCTCCACCGTGTCACGCGTAATGAGTTTGTAAGCCGTCACGACCCTGGTCTGTCCAATCCGGTGCGCACGATCAGTCGCCTGATCCTCCACCGCCGGATTCCACCACGGGTCAAAATGGATCACGGTGTCGGCACCGGTCAGGTTTAGCCCCACGCCGCCGGCTTTCAGGCTGATGAGAAAAACGGGAATTGTCGCGTCGCTTTGAAAGCGTCCCACGACAGCCGCGCGGTCGCTGGTGGAACCGTCCAGGTAACAAAAATTAATTTTTTCCGCCGCCAGCTTCTCCTTCAAGAGCTTCAGCATTCCGACGAACTGGCTGAAAACCAGCAGTCGGTGGCCGCCATCAATCACCTCCTCCAGCAGTTCGCCAAACAAATCCAGTTTGCCCGAGGCATTCGCCGGATTCACGTTGTCCAACTTCAGCAACCGCAAATCGCAACAGACCTGCCGCAAACGCAACAGCGCCGTAAGCACCACCATGCGGCTTTTGGCCAGGCCTTGTGCGCCCACGGCCTCCAGCACTTCCTTGCGGCTGGCTTCGATCACCTGCTGATAGACCTCCCGCTGATCCGGTGTCAATTCACAGTAGGAAACTTGCTCGATTTTCGCGGGCAAGTCGGCCGCCACCTCCCGTTTCAACCGGCGCAAAATAAAGGGTCGCAGCCGCCGCGCCAGCCGCGTTTGCGCCCCGGCATTCTTCTCCTTGGCGATGGGCAGTTCATAACGCTCGCGAAAATCTTTCGCCGTACCGAGATAACCCGGCATGAGAAAGTCGAAGATGGACCATAAATCCAAAACGGAATTCTCCATGGGCGTGCCCGTCAGCACAATGCGGTGTTTGGATTTCACCGCCTTCACAGCCTGTGCGTTTTGTGTCTGTCGGTTCTTGATGTGCTGCGCCTCATCCAGCACCACAGTGTCGAATTCCAGCCTGCGATATTTCTCCGCGTCGCGCCGGATCAACGCGTAACTGGTCACCACAATGTCGCTCGCGGCAATCTCGCCGAAGTGGGCATGCCGGTCAGGTCCGTGCAACGCAAGCATCTTTAGCGAAGGTGTAAATTTTCCCACTTCGGCCACCCAGTTGAAAACCAGGCTCGTCGGGCAAACGATCAACATCGGCGCCGCCTCCGGGTGCGCCTCCCGGATGTAGCGCCGGCACGCCAGCGTTTGCAACGTTTTGCCCAGCCCCATCTCGTCGGCCAAAATCCCGCCAAAACCGTTTGCGCGTAAAAAACGAAGCCAGGCCACACCGTGTTTCTGGTACGGCCGCAATACCGTTTCCAAATCACCGAGCGGCGGACACTCCAGCGTGGCCTCGCCGCTTTGCTTCGCTGCCCGGTCACGCCAGGCCGTCGGGGCCTGGACTTTCCAATCCTGGTGCTGCCGCAAGGTGGCTTCGAGAAAACCGGCTTGCTTGTTGTCTATGCGGTAACCGGCCGCGTTTTGCTGGGGAGCACAATCGAGCAGCACCTCCTGCAATTCCTCCACCGCACTGGTATCTATCACCGCCATTTTGCCGTTCTTCAACCGCGTATGCCCCTGGCCCGAAAGCACCAGCCGCTGAATGTCTGCCGGCGAGAAGGTTTCCCCGCCGCTCGCCGCAAACACGATGCCAAGATCGAACCATTGCATCCCTGACGACGTGATTTGAAACTGCGGTTCAACGCGTTCAATATTCTTCAGCGTGCGATTTTCCAACTGTTCGTCCAGGGCCACGTCCCACTCACGCTGGAGTTTCGGAAATTCCCGCGCGAGAAAGTTCAGCACCGCATTTTGTCCAAGCAGTTGGAGCTTTCCTGTGGAGTCCGGTCCGGAAAATCCGCTGCGCTGCAGACGGCCCAGCGCCGCGCGCTCGGCGTTGAAATCGCGGGTGGAATAACGCGTCGGCACGTCCGGATCAGGCAGCCAAATATTTTCATCCGCTGCCGTCACTCCGACCGTCATAATGCGCGATCCGTAGGCGCATTGGAGAAGCGCACCAAGTTGCGACAGGCCGCCTTTGAGCGCCAGCAGGAATCGCGGTGCCTGCGGTTGAAGGGAAAAATCGTCCGGCGTGAAATTCGCCTCCAAGCCGCCGGCCGCCACCAGTTGCGGCCAGCTCTGACTCAGAAACTGCGGCACTTGGAAACGCGACACCCGCACAGGCGCCTGAAAAATATCTTTCAACTCCGCCGGGAGTACGAGCGGCTGCAGGATATGCCCTTGCAAAACCCAGCCGCCAGCCCTCACGAGTGATGATGACTTCTCGATCAACGACAAAACAATTTCCCCGCTCGCTTCCAGCGTGGCGCGCAATGGCAGTTTAAATGGACTTTTGGTGACTTTAACCGCAGCAGATTTTCCTAGTGTCACGTGCTCATGTTCTGCCAGCAAGGGAATGAGATTGGCAAAATCCTTCACGTCCATCCGTAGCAGCGCAGGCGTCTCGCCTTGCGTCAGCGTCTCAAGGTGGTCAATGATCGCATTGTCCTGGGATGAAAACGCAAAGGGCCGCCCCTTCGGCAAAGCGTTCAGCGGGCAGCGGCCCCCACCCCATTTCGCTTCCAACACCACCATTAATCTTCCGCGTCCAAGCGCCTGATCAAGAGCGGGTGGCAGGATGACGAAAAGTTCCGCCGCTTCGCCGGATGCAGTGCGCAAAAGCGATGAAGTCTTTTTGGCCGGCAGAACCGGAGTCAGCCGCGCCGGAGCACTGGCTGGATGCGGTTTTTGCGTATTCAACCAATGCAATCCCACCGCCACCCCATGAGCGCAGATTTTCCCCCATTCGCGCGCTTCGCGGCAGTTGCAGAGGTTGTCAATATCAATGGAATTCTTGATGACCAGCGAGCCGCGAAAAGTCATCCCCTCGGTCTGCACCACACCTCGCAACAGCGGAGGCGCCCAGTACGAACTGACCACCTGGCCCTGGGTCAGATAGGCACGGGCGCGTTTCATCACCTCCCAACCGGCGGCTTGGGCCAGCAACGACTCAGTAAGTTCAACGGACATCCATACCAGTATGCCCGGCGGACGCGCCGATGAGAATTAAGAACCGCCGATGGTTGCGGACGGACATGAAAGTCGAAGAAGTCTCGGATTTTTTATACCAGCCCACGCCCCGGCTTCGTGCAATGCACGGCAACACTCCCTTTTAAAAAACTCCCGCGTCGTCCTGTTACAACAAAAATGGTGCGCGCTGCAGGTTTCGAACCTGCAAAAAAGTGACAATTCATTGGGAAATGCGGGGGTGCCATCACAAAGAGCCTCACAAAATCAGGTCGGGCCGTTATCCGGTTTGGATTCTGTCGTTGAAAACTGGCTAACGCTGCCCGAACCGCTCAAGGCGGCAATTCTGGCAATCATCAAAACCGTGGAGGGTTTACACTAAGCGCCTCTACGTCTTCAAAGGAGGGGCTGCGCTGCGAGGTAGAAGCAGCAAAAACGATGCAGCGAGCCTATAGCTCGTCGGTTTTGCGGTCGGAGGTTCGCGGGACAGCCATACCTGCGCCAGCCCTTGAATCCAATCCTTCTACCAGTCCAGGTGATTCCATTCCAGTCACAGAATGGGTGGCGGAGGGGTTGCCCGGCGGAGCCGGGCAGCCCCCCGCCACCCTTCTTTATCAGAAGAGTAATAATTGCATTGAACGAAAGAATGAATCTTCAGCACACCACCTTTCCCCGTATCAAAAGAAATCACGTCACCGGCTGATTCAGGTCATTGAATGGATGGTCCGGAAATACGGTATCAACCACGTCGGGTTGCTGACGCTGACGTTTGGTGTCCCTGGGAGCGGTCGGGGTTCAAAGGAAACCAGGGAATTGAGGGAACAAGCGAAGGATTTGGAGTTTGTCCAGAAACGCTGGCATTCGTTCAATACGAACATCATTGCCAAGCGTTACCCTGACTGGGCCTGCGTGCTGGAAACACACAAGGACGGCGTCTGGCACCTGCATGTGGTTGTGGTGACAAAACTTGATAACCGTACGGGCACGGATGTTGAAACACTCACCAACTACGAGCTGCCAGCGTGGAAGCGGAAAGGGAAGCATCTGCGGAATGAAGCACTGGCAGCGGAATGGCGGACCTTGCGCGAAACTGCGTGCAAGTACCGTTTTGGCCGGGTTGAATTGATGCCGATCAGAAAGACCGGCGAGGCATTGGCGCGTTATCTGGGCGGTTATTTGACTAAATCGTTCAAATTGCTGACGGGCGGGCGCAAAAGCCGTTTGGTGCGGTTTTCACGGGGCATCAGCAAACAGTTCACAATGGTCTATTCCATTTGGGATTTGTCGAATTTAATTTACCGGACACGGCTGAAAATAGCGGCGTACATGCTGAATTTCCGCGAAATTGACGATTTTGCCGATTATTTCGGACCACGTTGGCACTACTACCTGGGCGACATTATCGCGGGCATTCCGATACCGTTTAAATTTGAAAAGGGCGATTTTGAGCGTGGGCTGGCGGTAAAAATTCTGAATGGCTACGCGGAAAATCCATATCCTCATTTGGACGAAAAAGGGAAGAAGCAAATGGTGGCAGTGGATGCTGCTTTGCTGCAAAAATTCACCGAATTGGCATTCGATGAGGCGGCGGAAATGCGCTGGCGCGAGTCGAGGCCGGTAGAAGCGGACAACATTGACGTGGGGCCGTTGACTTCGGAAGATTTTCAGGACGATTGGCTCAAACTCTCTGAATACCCGTTCTGAACGGACACACTAACAGGAAAAACTTATCATGGTGGAGGCAGAATCTGTGACGGCATTTCCTATATTGATTTAGACGGCAGAGTGGCGGATATTCGAAATTATGGATCAAAAATATGTTGTGCTGGACACGCATGATGAGCCTTGTGGGTCAGTTGACATGGCCATTTGCGCCGACTACACCGCTCTGGACAAGGTGATGCGGTTCAGCAGTCTGGAAAACGATGCCAGATACCATCAATTTTCAGACCCAGTTTCCTTCGGTTTCAAGTATTTTGAGAAGCAGTTGCCGAGGCGTGACATTTACCCGGTGGCCGTACTTCTCGAAATGGAGATCGACTACGAGAAGCGCAGGCGTGGACACGGCGCAATGGCACTTCGCGGTTTTAGGGCGGTAGCCGCCGATCACAATGCGCGCCTGGGGCTACTCCGTATTGGCACTTTCGGGGGCGAGGAATATGAGACGGGCATGTGTTGGCGCAAGGATTTTTACTCTAAATATGGTTGGGTGGCCTTCAATACTCCTCCCGTGCCTGGATTAATCCTTGTATGGATGTACCACCCTTTTCCGTCCCTGTCAGATGAGGAACGGTTAATGCGTGGCCGATTGAGCAAGGCAACGCCGGACAAGAACGAGTTAGCGCTTGTGGAAGGGCAAGGGTGATGGATCGCGACGATGGGCTGACCTTTGATTCTATGGGTGCCTCGACGGCGTCAAAAAATCCAGTCCGGTAGCATGGTTAAAAGCAAAACGCCCTGTTTGTCACAGGTCGTCGTCTTGGCGGGTGGCTATTTCAGGCGGCAGCTTTCGCTTTACCGTGCGACATGCGCAGTGTCAGTTCCGCCTCGAACCCATGCCCGCTCAGAAAAATCTTTAGATTTTTGTTGCGCTGGAAATCATTAGGCACATCATCAATGTGATTTTTTATGAGCGCGGTCAAAATCACGATTCCTGACAGAGACAAATATATCGGCGTTATGATTAGGGCATTGGCATTCGAGGTGGCCGGCCCTGAAGCTGTCAAAGGAGCTACAAAAGACTGCCTCGAATGCTGCGGTTATCTTCAGTTCAATTTTTTTAATGACGACAAGGCGGATGAATTTCGCGGTACCGTTCGCACTTATGTTCCGGGTAAACTCGCACAAATCGATACGTAGTAGGACTGAATCGAGTCTAGTTTCGCGTGGGAGCCATAGGCGAAGTGCCGGTCTAAAGTGTCTCCATTCCAAATGAGCGCCAGATGCAAAAATTAAACTCAGATTTGATAATGTCTTTATCTGGAAAATCGGATAAGGAGCTGGTTGGCATTTTGCAGAGCCCTAACTATTGGCAACCAGCGGTCGTTGAGTTTGCTCGCTCGGAATTGGCACGACGTTCGGTTCCCGTAGAGCAGATTGAGAGCAAGATTACAGAAAAAGTGCAAATAGCTGCCGAGGAACTTCAAAAAAAGGCGCAAGTTCCTCTGGCATCCGGTGATGTAGTTTGGACAGTCTTAAATGGGATTATTGGCCCACCGGGTCTATTGTTACAGTACTGGCTGGCTTCGCGTTTTAAGAATGAAGGTTATGTTTTGAAGTCAAAAAAGAGCTGGCGACTGTTTTGGTTGGTTTTTGCTATCGATTTCCTGCTGGCGGTTGTTTTTATCACCATCTTAAAGGAATTAAGTTTTAGGGGGACGACTGGAATACAATGATTTTTAGCAGTATGGGACGATGAAAGCAATACTACCACCGCACGCCCGGGTCTCAAAGGCAGTTTGATGGCTGCAAGGGCGCGGAATGTGCGCCAGCCTTTCAAGACGGAAGCGGCGTTGGGTTCGCAGCCGTTAAGCGGAGAATCCAATGCCGCTTCCGTCGCGTCCATATTCGGGTCGGGGCCAAGTCTTCTGGACTGATGGAACTTGTGGAATCTGGCCGGAAGTCTTGGCCCCAGGGGGAAAGAACCACACGGATGGGCGAAATCTCTCTGTTGACATAGTTGTAAATTTTGTTAATATAATTACAACATGAACGACATAAAAAAGTCGGCGAGTGTGGCGGCCATCGGGCAAGACCTGATGGCGCACGCCAAATCTTTCGCGGTGGACGGCAACAAGCGCGGCCTGGTCGTCGAGCTGTTCCCGTCCATTGTTGCGGCCAGTGATCGCATGTCGGCGCGAGCCATCAGCCGGTTTTTGGAGGAAAAGCACGGCATAAAAATCAGCGTGGTGACCATCAGCAAGGCGTTGAAAGAGCCTCAAAGGTACTGGAACCAGTTCTTTGACCTTTTGGAACCTTCGGTCGTGGCGTATGAAAAATGGGAGCACGCTAAACGGGAAGAATTTTTATTTGACGATGAACGGTTCAAGCCGGTCAATTTTCCGGGGCGCGAAGTCTTGCGAAAACATCTTTCGAAATTTGAGTTCGCGCAGGCGATTAACGTGCTGCGGGACAAGTGGTTCACGATTGACCGCGAAACGCGGATGAAAGCCCGGCCGTATTTGGCGGAACGGCTGCTAGGAAAGGCCAAGTAAATGATGAACGAAAATGACAATTCAAACGGCGCAGTCTGCGTCAAAAAAGCCGCAACCATCCTGGGCGTGAGCACGCGCACGATCTGGCGGATGATTGCAGCGGGTGAACTGAGCGCAATTCGCATTCGCGGTTGCACGCGGCTTTTGCTGGCGCAAGTTTTGGGCTATTTACAAGGCAAGGGAAACGCAAGCGGTCTATGATAAACACGATATACAAACCCAAAGGTTCGCGCATCTGGCGCTGGAAGTTTCGACTGCGCCCTGACGATGTGAGGGTTTCGGACGTGTCCCTGGGTACGTCGGATAAGCAGGTGGCGGAAAAGAAACGCGGGGAGTTCCTCCGGGAAAAGGAGCATGAGCGGGCGGGCCTGATACCGGCAAAGAGCCTCCGTGATTCGGCGCGGCGGGAATTGACCGCACACATTCAGGACTTTATCGGCGATCTCCGCGCACAACGCCGGAACCATCGGTATATTGATTCGGTGGAATTTCATCTGACTGAACTGGCGGACAAGTGCAACTGGACTTTCCTGCAAAACATCAACGCGGATTCGTTCACCGTCTGGCGCAATGCACAAACCAAAGCGGCCAAAACGGTGAACGAATATTTGACCAGTGCAAAAGGGTTCTGTTCCTGGCTGGTGGTTCAAGGCCGTATTCCGGTGAATCCCCTGGCGTCGGTGAAAAAGGTCGAAGCGCGTGGCCAGGAAGTGCGCGTGCGGCGGGCCTTCGCTGAAACGGAACTGGCAAGCCTGCTATCCGTGGCGGGCCGTCACCGGGTCGTTTATTTGACCGCTGCGCTGACTGGCATTCGCCACGGCGAGCTAAAGGAACTACGTTGGAGTGATTTCAACCTGGACAGCATCAAGCCGTCTGTGACCGTTCGGGCATCGGTAAGCAAGAATCACAAGCAAGCGTGCCTTCCATTGCATCCGGCGCTGGCAATGGCGTTGCGGGAATTTCGCCCGGCCAATGCTGATGCTGGCCAATTGGTATTCAATGGCCTGGTGCCCCGGTCGAAAGTGTTCATCGGCCACTTGAAAGCGGCGGAAATCAGCAAGGTGGACAGCCAGGGCCGGGTCGTAGATTTCCATTCCTTGCGGCACACCTTCTGCACGAACCTGCACCGGGCCGGCGTACCACAACGAGAGGCAATGGAGCTTATGCGCCACAGTGACCCCCGGCTGACGGCAAGCACGTACACGGATGCTTCCCTGCTTTCTCTCAAGACGGCGGTGGAAAAGCTGGCGGTGTTACCATCACAAGGAGCATTACAAAATTTAGGCGCAGAGGGTCATTCCGTGGCACAAGTTGGCACGGGTGGGCCACAGATTAACACCGATAAAACCATTGCAAATAAAGGGGAAAACACGCTTCCTGAGGTGGCGTTGAGGGTTCTTGCGAAAATCGAGGAATGGTGCGCGCTGCAGGTTTCGAACCTGCGACCCCTACCGTGTGAAGGTAATGCTCTACCACTGAGCTAAGCGCGCAAAACATCAATAATTGCAGGGCAATTATATGTTTTATCCAAATGATGGAAGCCGACTTGTAACCCAAACTTGCAACCCGATTGAAACTGTGCTAGATTTTGCCATGAAAATGAACGTGCAAAGCCCATCACAGCCGGTTGGACAACCGGTGTTTCACAAAGTTGCAG
>Ga0302319_10007671_pt1 | contig 21198 bp, 21 predicted proteins | sample Bog_T0_2_FD_203319 | JGI IMG/M metagenome (GOLD analysis project Ga0302319, IMG submission 203319) | Peat permafrost microbial communities from Stordalen Mire near Abisko, Sweden - Bog_T0_2 | ecosystem: Environmental > Terrestrial > Soil > Wetlands > Peat | place: Sweden: Abisko, Stordalen Mire... | reverse complement strand
ATCTACCTTGCCTTCTTTCAATTCGTCCACAATGCTCGCAAAAGAGGAAAGGCACTGCTCGGCGCCCTCGTGGCAACCTTGGTCGGCTGACCATCAAACCAGCACCCCGGAACACAGGAAGAGCCTTGCCCGATATGCGCCAGGTTACGATGAATCCTTGAAATGGAAGGGTTTTGTGGGCTCCGCCCACACCCGCAAAGGGCCGGCCGGCCCTTTGAACCCATGAGTTTGGAGGTCAAGGAGGCGAGCCTCCTTCGTGGGTGCAGGGCAAGAGCCCTGCAAAATCAAGACAAGTGCACTATCCCAGCGCCCCCATGGGTCATTCACAAGGCCCGCCGGGAGGATTCGTCCCGGCGGCGATCAGAGCAGCCCGGGTTTGTTTGGACAGGTTCCGGCCCGGATCAGTGGAGTTTCCGCCGATTGCCGTGGTCGGCCGTTGCCGGGCCACGAAGGGGGTCAGGGGGCGACGTGCCAGCGGCCCTTTCCGGCGAGCTTGGCGGCATACATGGCGGCGTCGGCCTTGCGGACCAGGCCGTCGTCGGTGGTGGCGGCTTCCGGGTGGCAGGCGATGCCGATGCTGGCGGAAATGCGCGCCTCGCCGCCGGCCAGCCGGTAGGGCCGGGAGAGCGCCTCGATCAGGTGGCCGGCGATGGGGCCGGCCCGGTCGGGACTGCTCACATCGACCAGGATGACGGTGAACTCGTCGCCACCCAGCCGCGCCACCACGTCGGCGCACCGCACCCCGGCCACCAGCCGCGCCGCGACCTCCTTCAGAAGCTGGTCGCCGGCCTCGTGACCGAGGGTGTCGTTGACCGCCTTGAAGCCGTCAAGGTCGATGAACAGCACCGCGAAGCATTCGCCGGTGCGGGCGCTGTGGCTGATCTGGCGGGCCAGCAGGTCGTGGAACAGCGAGCGGTTGGCCACCCCGGTCAGCCCGTCGTAATGGGCCTGATGCCAGATTTTCCGTTCGGCGAGGCGGCGCTCGGTCACGTCGGTATAGGTGATGACCAGTCCGCCGCCGGGCATGGGCCGCCCCCGGGACTCGATCACCCGGCCGTCGCCGAAGTCGCGTTCCTCCTCGAACGGCTCGCCGGCCCGGGCCCGGGCCAGACGGCGGTCCAGCTCGGCGTCGGCCGCCTCGGAACCGTACACGCCCCGGGCCAGATTGTGCCGGAGCAGGGTTTCGATGGCGGTGCCGCGGCGGCCGAACGCCTCGGGATAGCCGCCCAGTTCCAGGAACTGCCGGTTGCACAATTGCAGGTCCAGCGCGGCATCAAACACCGCCAGACCCTGGCCGATGCTGTCGATGGCGACCCGCGACAATGCCCGTTCCGCCGCCAGTTCGGTCTCGATCCGCCGGACCTCCGCCTTCAGGCGCCGCTGTTCCAGAATGCGGGCCAGCACCGTGGGCAGCAGATCAAGATAGGCGCCTTCGACATCCTTGATCATGTAGTCGTCGGCACCGAGCTTCATCGCCTCGACCGCCACCGCGATGTCGCCCGAGCCCGAGACCATGACCAGTGGGACCCCGGCGTCGCAATGGCGGGCGGTGCGGATGATGTCCAGGCCATCGCCATCGGCCAGCCGGTAATCGGTCAGCACCACGTCGAAGCAGTTTTCCGCGAGCGCCGCCACCGCGTCCTCGACGCTGGCCACCAGCGACACGGTATAGCCGGACCGGCCGAGCCGGCGCTGGACCAGCCGGGCAAGACCGGGCTCGTCCTCAGCATAAAGAACGTGGGGGGCATGAAGAATATGAGGCTCAGCAGTCATCGGGCACCGTCACGATGGTCAGGAACAGGCCCAGCTCCCGGATCGCCTCGGCGAATTTTTCGTACTGCACCGGCTTGGTGATGTAGAGATTGCACCCCAGCTCGTAGCATCTGGTCACCTCGCGCCGGTCGTCGGTGGTGGTCAGGATGATGATCGGGATGCGCTGGGTCCGTGGCTCGGCCTTGAGGCGTTCCAGCACCTGAAGGCCGCTGAGCCCGGGCATGTTGAGATCCAGCAGGATCAGCAGCGGCGACGCCATCCCGGCGCCCTGGCGGGTGCCGGTGCCGAACACGTAATCCAAGGCCGACTGGCCGTCGCTTTTCTTGACGATCTCGTTGCTCAGGCCCGAGCGCCGGAGATTCTTCTCGATCAGCCGGGCATGGCCCTCGTCGTCTTCCACCAGCAGAATCGTGATCGGCGTGGTCATGGCGGCGCTCCCTTATTCTTGCGCTGTCGGCCGGGAGTCCTGGGACCCCGGCAGGAAAGCAGGGTCCGGCAGGAACACATGAAAGGTCGTGCCCTCGCCGGGCACGGACTCGCACCACAGGCGCCCCTGGTGTCGCCGCACCAGAGTCTGGACATAGGGCAGACCCATGCCCTCGCCAACGGTGTCCTGGACTCCCACCCGCCGGAACAACTCAAAGGCGCGCTGGATGTCCCCGGGTGCGATGCCGCGACCATTGTCGCGGACATGGAGGGTGACGCCGTCCACGCTCCGATCGGCCGACAGCGACAGTACCGGCGGTCGTCCCGCCACCCGGTACTTGATGGCGTTGGACACCAGATTGCCGACGATTTGCTCCAGCGACAGCCGGTCGGCGACCACCGTCGGCAGCGGGTCGATCGTCACCGTGCCGCCGGCGGTCTCGATTTCGTGGAGGTGGAGCGCCACCACCGAACCCGCCACCTCCCCGAGGTCGACGGTTTCCGGGCGCAGGGTCTGGCGCCCGAGCCGCGACAGGGTCAGGATGGCGTTGATCTGCCGGTCCATCCTGATGGTGGCGCGGTGAATGAAGGCCATGGCTTCGTCGATATCGTCGGCCAGGATCGCCTGAATCCGCCGGCGGGTCGCCGCGGGCACGGCTTCGCCAGGCTCGTCCAGGATCTTGCGCAACTCCCGGACGCCGAGCCCCAGTTCGCCGCAAAAGCCCTGGATGTTGACCAGCGGCGCGCGCAGGTCATGGGAAACGATATAGGCGAAGTTACGCACCTCCTCGTTGGCGGCGGCCAGATCGGCGGTGCGCTCCCCGACCCGGCGTTCGAGGGTTTCGTTGAGATGGATCAGGGTGCGGCTGGTCTGGCGCAGTTCCCGCTCGCTTTCGCTCAGGGTGTCGAGCATACCGTTGAACGAGGCCGCAACCCGCCCCACCTCGCCCGGTTCGACCTCCGCCCGCATGTCGCGGCGACCGCTGCGCACCGCCTCGGCGACCTCCAGCAGGCGGTACAGACCCCCGGTCAGGCTGCGGGCCAGCAGAACCGCAAACAGGACGCCGATCAGGATGGCGCCCAATATATAGAAGCCGCCGTTCAGGGTGACCGCCTGCAAGGCCCGGTGGCTGCGCTCCTGGCCAATCCCCAGTCGCGCCCAGCCGATCAGGCGCCCCTGTTCCAGCACCGGTGCCGCCACGTCGATCACCCGGGCGCTGTCCACCAGGACCCGAGGCTCGGGCGGGGCGGTGTTCAGGGACAGGCTGACCGCATCCGCGACGGTGCGGCCGACCAGCCGGTGATCGGTGTGGGCCAGGACCTTGCCGTCCTGGTCAACCACCATGGCGTAACGGAGGTCGGGATAGTCCGAGACCCCGCGCAGCTGCTCCTGAAGGCCGGAGACATCGCTGGCCAGCACCCATGAGGTACTGGTCCGCGCCAGCCCCTGAATCAGGCTGAGGGTCCGTTCGATCTGTTCCCGATGCAGGAAAGCGCGCTGGCGCGAGACCAGATCGAACACGAACAGCGACATCAGCACCGCGTGGACCAGGGTGATGGCGATGATTATCCGGCCGCGCAGGGATGTCAGCAGGCCGGTCACAGCCGCACCCGGAAAGAAATGACACAAGGGGGGCTTTGCCCCTCTTGTCCCCCCACCAGGGGCGTGACGCCCCTGGTGTCTGAGGCTTGATGCATAATGGCGCTACCGAGTGGGTAGCGACCGGAAGCCCGTTCGCCCTGAGGTCCGTAAACCGTGGTCCACCGAACAGTTACTCGGGGCTGCACCCCCGAACGAGCAAGGAAGGGATATGAAGATGGCACAAAACGCGGCGCATGTCGACATTGATGATATACCCCGCTCACCTGAGAATCCGAAAATCCTTAGGCGAAATAACTCGGAAGTTATCAGAGACGCAATCACCCCAGTCTCGCCAGTTCTTCTGGACTTTTTCTCTCAAGAATCCCAGCATTTCCTCGCAAAAGGCGTTATACGTCGCATAACATTTGTTGTGAGTTACGTTTTTGTGCATAAGCCCCCAAAGGCGCTCAATCGGATTCAAATGTGGGCAATAGGCCGGAAGGAAATGAAGCTTGATTCTCCGTCCCGGCTGCGCCAGCCACTCCTGAACAATCTTGGCATGGTGGTATCGGACATTATCCAAAAACACATGGATTAGCCGCATGGCTGGATACATCAGTTCAATCGCCAGCAGAAGCGTAATTGCGCTCTGTGCATCCACCGTCACGACATCTATCATTTTAGTCTTGCCAGTTTCAAGGTCAATCGCACCATGAACATTCAGACGCTGGCGGCCACTCGTTTGATCAACGGCGACCTTTGTGTCTTTGGGCGCCCAGCAGCCGACCGGTCGTGCTTCATGGGTGGGGTGAACCGCGTCGGCAAACAATATTGCTTCATCGTCTGGAAGCGTCTTTCGCAGATCCTGGTAGGTCTCGATAAAGCCTCGCTGGCTCGCTTCGTCGAGTTTGCCTGAAACCCCTTTTGGCTTCCGGTGCTCCATGCCCAAGCGGTGCAGTAAACCGACAAGCCCGGAGCGCCCCTGATAGGAAACGCCGAATTCCCTCTCAATCCAGGCACCTACCTCCCGGGTCGTGCGCGGCAGGGTCGTGGCCACCCAGGCTTTCAGCGAGTCCTGCTGCGCCGCCGTCAAGCGACAGGCGCTGCCTTCATAGCCAAACCCAGCCAGAGCTTCGACCCCTTCCTCCCTGAACAGACGATACCAAGTCCTGATCGTATCATCGTCAAGCAGCAGCGCCCTTCCGACCGACTCGCAGCTCCAACCCTCATCCAGCAGCACCAGCGCATTCGCACGGCGCCCAAGCCGATGCTCCGCTGACCCGTCACGGGCCAACTCAACAAGGTCTTTCCGATCCTCTGGTGTCAAAAAGCCGCCGCGAATCATGGTGGGAACGGAAGCCATTTCGGCCACAAACGCAAGCTTTTTCGCCTACCCACCGAATCGGGGTATATTGTCCTGGCTTTGCAGGGCTCTGCCCTGCACCCGCAAGGAGGCTCGCCTCCTTGACCTCATTCACGTCAAGGAGGCTCACCTCCTTGACCTCATTCACGTCATGGGTTCAAAGGGCCGACTGGCCCTTTGCGGGTGTGGGCAGAGCCCACAAAAACCTTCCATTTCAACGATTCATCGTAACCTGGCGCACATGGGGCTCCGCCCACACCCGCCAAAGGCCGGGGGCCTTTGGAAACCATGACGTCCTGATCCCATAACGTCCTGATCCCATAACGTCATGGGGTCCGGGGCATGAAGGCTCCGGCGGGTGCGGCGCAGAGCCCATAAAACCTTTTTTATTTCAACGACCTCACGTATCCTGGAGGCCGATGGGGCGTTGCCCGCGGACCGCCACCAAAGCAACGGTTTTCGGAAAAAGGCGGCAAACCGGCACGGCAACGCGGTGGAGACTCCATGGAAGACGACTACCGCCAACCCAGTCCCTACACCATCGGGGCCGCGCTGGGGACCTTCTCCAGCAGCACCGAGGAACACACCAATGAATGCATCGCCCGGATCGAGACGCTGAAGCTCAAGGTGCTGGGCAACCCCCATATGGGCGGTTACGAGCGTTCCGAATTCCTGGCCGAACTCAACACCCTGCGTGCCGCCTACCTGCACCTGTGCACGCTTTCCGACCGCTCCGGGCATGCCGATGCCGATGCCGATGGCCCGCCGCCGCGCGAGGCCAACCGCGCCGGTCTGACCTTCGAGGGCGTGCTGGGCAACAATCCTCAGATTACCGGGACCCTCGACCGCATCGCCCGGATCGCGCCGACCCAGTTGACGGTTCTGCTGGAGGGTGAAACCGGCTCGGGCAAGGAGTTGTTTGCCCGGATTATCCATCTCAACAGCAAGCGAAGCAATTTCGTGCCGGTCAATTGCGGCGCCCTGCCTTCGGGGGTGATCGAATCCGAACTGTTCGGCCACGTCAAAGGGGCCTTCACCGGCGCCACCGCCGACCGCAAGGGCCGTTTCGAGGAGGCCCATGGCGGCACCATCTTCCTTGACGAGATCGGTGAACTGGAACCCACCGCCCAGGTCAAGCTGCTGCGGACCCTTGATGTCGGGGAAATTCAGCGGGTCGGTTCGGACAAAGTCCAGAAGGTCGATGTGCGGGTGATCGCCGCGACCAACCGCAATCTCGAGGTCATGGTTGCCGAGCGGACCTTCCGGGAAGACCTTTATTTCCGTCTGAACATCTGCCATTTCCCGATTCCGCCGTTGCGCGAGCGGCGCGACGAGATCGCCCTGCTGTTCGATTTCTTCATGCGCAAGATCAGCGCCGACGCCAATCAGCCGGCGCCGGTGCTGGACCCCGATGTTCACCGGTTTTTCGTCGAGTTCTATCCGTTTCCCGGAAATATCCGGGAACTCAAGAACCTGGCCCAGTACATCGTCGCCATCTATACCGGTGAACCGGTGCGGATCGGCGATCTGTCCCAACGTTACGCCGAGGCCTGGCGCAAGCACCATGCCGGTCTGGTTGTGCCGATGGCCGGAAGCCCGGAGGCCGGCGTCGGCATTCTTGGCGACGCCCGACGGCTGGCCGAACGCCAGCAACTGGTCGATACCCTGACCCGGCACAAGGGCGACATCCGCGCGGTGTGCGGCGAGTTCAACCTCTCCCGCGCGCGGGTCTATCAATTGATCAGAAAGTACGATCTTCAGCCCAGCCGGTTCCGGGGGGAGTAATGCCGGCGAGCCTTGTGAATGACCCATGGGGACTTTGCCGCCACCCCCCAACCAGGGCTCTGCACTGCACCCGCGAAGGAGGCTCGCCTCCCTGACCTCGTGACGACATGGGTTCAAAGGGCCGACCGGCCTTTTCCGGATGTGGGCAGAGCCCACAAAATTATTTTTTCAATGACCTGTCTGCTGCGGTTACACTTCGGCCGGAGCGTCCCGTCAATAGCGGGTGCCGCAAGCCGGGCGGATGCCCCGGCGGTCATTGGGGTCCGGGTAAAACAGTGGGGAATTGCAGTCGAATGATCTGCCGGTTGAGGCCGAGGTCTCCAGCCCCATCGTCACCGGAAAGAAATACGCCGCAAGCGCCAATATCATGAAGCCCAGGACGAGTACGGTGACGATGATAGTGGCGCGATTTGAAGTTATTTTATCTTTCATTTGCGAAAACCCCAGCCCTGGTGCGGTGTTGAGAGCATCAGAGATGCTACAGCGCCATCGAACAACTTGGAAGCCCCGCCGCAATCGACGTTTGGCGGGGCTGCCGACGCGCCTTTTCATGCCCGGAAAGAGGGCGACAGCGCAAACAGGCATCAACGGACACCGTCGTCTCACGAGAAAGTCGCCCTGTGAACGGTCCTTGCGCCAAGCCTGCCGGTTTTACCCGGCGTAACGCGGCCGTGCCAGGACGTCCCGGTAGATTTCGGCAACCCGGCTGGCGGTGCTCTGCCAGGAAAACCGCGCGGCCTGGCGCCCCGCCCGCTCCACCAACTGGTCGCGCAGGCCGGGGGTGACGGCGAGCGCCTGCATGGCCGTGACCAGGGTGGAAAGGTCGTGGGGATCGATCAGCAGCCCGGCGTCGCCCAAAACCTCGGGAATCGAGCTGACATTCGAGGAGATCACCGGAACCCCGTGCTGCAACGCCTCGATCACCGGCAGGCCGAAGCCTTCCCAGAAGGTCGGATAGACCACGGCAAAGCAGTGGCGATAGAGCCAGTGCAGTTCGTCGTCGCCGACATAGCCGAGCAGGATCACATGGGGTTCCAGTCCCAGTTCGGCCAGCAGGTCGGGGAAATGCTGCATCAGCCAGCCGGTCTTGCCGGCGATCACCAGAGGCGGCGTTCCGGGCAGCTCGGCCCGCAGCCGGGCATAGGCGCGGGCGAGGCCGTCATAATTCTTGCGCGGCTCGATGGTGCCGACCGCCAGCCAAAAGCCGCCGGCGGTCAGCCGGGCCAGCCGTTGCGGCGGCACCGCGGTTCCGGTCCCGTCCGAGACATCGGTGCCGGTAAAGCGGGAAGCCAGATGGGCGACCGCGGTGCGGTCGGCGGGATAGTGGGGAAAGGTCGAAAGGAAATGGCGCCGGCTGAACTCGGACACCGCGACCACGAAGTCGGCCTGGAGCGCGGCGTTGAACACGCCGCTGAAGCAGCCGATCCGGTTGGTTTCGTCGGACCAGCCGGGATGTTCGAGGAAATTGAGGTCGTGCAGGGTATAGATCAACCGGGCCTGCCGGAGTCCGGTGGGACAGAAGAAATTGTTGGAATGAATCAGGTCGGGCTGGCCCAGCACCGCGTCGAGATCGGCAGGCGGCTGGCGCCAGAAGTCGCGGGCCGCCGCCTGGCTGGTGTGGTGAAAGCCATGCCGGGCATTGGCATGGACCGGACGGACGACACCCTGGGTCCAGCGGTCGTCCCAATAAAGATCGCCGAAGGTCGGATAGAGGAGGAACTCGTCCTCTGGCAGCAGCGCCGGCAACCGGCGGGCCAGATTGTCGGCAACGACGCCGCATCCGGCCTTGTCCGCCCCGGTCTGACTGATATCGAAGCCGATTCTCATGCCGCGGGTCTCCGGCGGGCGGCCAGACTGGCGGCCACCGCGCTCCGCCACCAGCCATAGGTCAGGGCCAGCAGCGGCCGGCCCGGCCAGTGATTCCAGCGCAGCGCCGCCACCAGCGTTTCCCACGCCACCGCGTAGGTAAAGCGCGGCTGGTCGTCCCGGGCGATGCCGCGGCCGTCCACCAGCGCGTGAGCGTAGTTGGCCAGCCAGCGATCGGGGACCCGGCCGAGCCGGCGCCGGAGCATGGTGTTGATCTCGGCATGGACCTTGACCCGGGCACCCAGCGTCTTGGTCTCGGCGTAGAGCCGCGAGCCGGCCAGCACCCGGGGCAGCAGCGCGAACACCGCGCCGCCCTGGGCCAGGCGAATCCAGTATTCGTAATCCATGCAGTAGCGCAGGCCGGCGTCCAGCGGACCGAGCCGTTCGACCACCCGCCGCCGGAAGAACACCGCGGGCTGGCACAGGAAGCAGACGTCCTGCAGCCGCTCGAAGTTCCAGGGCTCGGTGTAATAATCCTCGATCACCCCGTCCCGTTCGTCGATGTGATGGGCAAGGCCATAGACGACATCGACTTCGGGATGCTGCTCAAAGAATTCGAGCACCGCGACCAGTGCACCCGGGTAATAAATATCGTCGGAATTGAGCCAGCCGATCACCGGCGCGGTGGTCATGGCCAGCCCCTTGTTGACCGCGTGGGCCTGGCCGTGGTCGGGCTCCGAGACGAAGCGCAGCCGGTCCTGGTAGCGGCGGAGAATCTCCACGGTTTCATCGGTGCTGCCGCCATCGGCCACGACATAGTCAAGGCCGGCGATACCCTGGTCGAGCACACTCCGAATCGTGCGCTCGATGAACCGTCCCTGGGCGAAGGACGGGGTGACGACACAGAACGGGGCGGTCATGGGCGGTTTCCCGAGAGGAGGCGACGCAACCGGCCCGTCATCCGGCGCAGGATCGGCAGCCGCCGGCTCACTGCGGCCCGGGCACGCTGGACCTGACCGAACAGCCGGTCGGGGGCTTCCCGCAGCCGGTAAAGGGCGTGGTGCCAGGCGTGATGCAGCAGGCCGGAGACACGGTGCATGGACTGGTGCGCGCGGTACCGGGAGTCGTGCAGGAGCGACCCCAGCCGGCGCCGGATACGACCGGGCAGTCGCACCGTGGCCGCCATCATCGGGTGATCGGCCAGCCAGTAGCGCAGGATCAGCACCTGCCAGCGCAGCAGGCCGGGCAGCCGGCGTCGTTCGGCCAGGGTTTCGGCGAAAATCTCGAGATAACCGGCGGCCATGCCGGCGGCGGTGCCCAGGCTGGCGGCGCGGCTGCGGCCGGCTGCGGCCAGCCGTCCGGCGAGTGTCGGATCGCTTTCGATGGTTTCGATGGCGCTTACGATCTGACGCGGCCGGCGCGGGTCGAACATCAGGGCGGCGTCGCCCGCCACCTCGGGCAGGCTGGTGGTATTGGCGCTCAGCACCGGCACGCCGCTGGCCATGGCCTCCAGCACCGGAATGCCGAAGCCCTCGAACAGCGACGGGAAGATCAGCGCCCGGGCGTGGGTGATCAGCGCCGCAAAACACGCCTCGTCCTGAAAACCGGGGAACAGCACCCGGTCGGCCAGTCCCATCCGAACCACCGCGCTGCGCAGCGTCCGGCCCCGGGGGTCGTCGCTGACCCCGGTACAGACGATCCTGAGGTCGCTTTCGGGGTGGGCCGCAAAGTACATGCCCGCCGCGGTGATCAGCATGGCGTGGTTCTTGTGCGGCCAGGTGTTGGCCGGATAGATCAGGTAGCGGCCGGCGCCCAGGCCAAGGCGGGCCAGCGCCGCCGCCGCTGCGTCGGGGGCCACCGCCGGCAGGCGGTCGACCATCGAGTTGTGGACGAAGCGGACCCGGTGCCGGTCAAGGCCGGTGACGCGCTGCACCTCCCGGGCGACGTAGTCGGAAACGCAGACCAGCCGGTCGCACAGGGTGGCGGCCTGGGAGAAATGGCGGGACCGCTCCTCGACCTCGGCCTGACTGAAAAACTGGGGATAGGCGGCGAACTGAAGGTCGTGGACGATGGAAACCGTCGGCACGATCGGGATGGCATGGAACGGCGCGGTGAACGGGCAGAACAGCAGGTCGGCCCGTCCGCAGCCGGGCAGTGCCAGCAGCCTGGGCGGCGCCGCCAGCCGGCCCTGTTCGTCGAGCACCTGGAGCCGGTGCGCCGCCGGAAACATTTCGCCAAGGAAACCGTCATTGGCGGCGGTGGTCAGCAGCCACCAGTGCCATCCCGGCCGCTGGCGCAGGAACTGTTCGATCAGGCTGAGCGCCACCCATTTGGCGCCGCCGTTGCCGCCGCCCGGCAGCATCGGCGTCACGTCGATCACCACGACCCGCGACTTCGGCACCGGCGCGGCCGGTCGGGAGGACGGCAAAGGGGGCGTGAAGGCGGCGGCGAACATGAGGCGGATTGAAGAGTCAGGGGAATCCGGCATCCTGGCGACGGCGGACGCGGCGCACGGCCGGGTGTGCCGCGTCCGGCCTTCTTAAAGACCGGGCTGCGGAATGTCCAGAGCCACCAGAGCCAGTAAGGCCGCTTACCGTAACGGCGCCTGGCTGCCGGCTGCCGTGAGACCCGGCGGGTCCCCCGGAGACAATGCGCCTGGCCGCGGAAGACCGGACTCCCGCCGGCCACACCAGCCGGTCAGCCCGGCGATGGTCACCAGCACCAGCAGATAGACCGTCCCCTGGGCCAGGGTGGGGTGGTCGCTGTAGCCGATCAGGACATGGAGCACCCGTCCGGGCAGACTGTCGTCGCGCAGAAGATCCGAGCTGTCCCAAAGCGTGGCGCTACCCACGGTGATCAACCCGGCCTGGTGCAGGAACAGCATCGCCTGAGCGCCCATGCCGGCGGCCAGCAGCGTGATCAGTCCGGTGGTGACGGTGAACAGGTGGCGTGCCGGGATCCACAGCAGCCCGCGATAGATCAGCAGCGCGGTAAGGCCGCCCAGCGCGACGCCGATCAGACCGCCCAGCACCATGGGACCGGCCCCGGCATCGCCGCCGGCGGCGATGCCGGTGAGGAACAGCACCACCTCGGCGCCCTCCCGCAGCACCGCCACCCCGACCACCACCGAGAGTGCGGTGAGCGGGCGGGTGCCCTGCCGTACCGACTGCCCCACCGCCTTCATCTCCTCGGCCAGTGCGCGGCCGTGGCTGGCCATCCAGATATTATGCCAGGCCAGCATGAACACCGCCAGCAGCAGCACCGAAGCGTTGAACAGCTCCTGACCGTTGCCGGAAAACCAGGAGGCCAGGCCATCGGCGAACAGCGCCACCAGGCCGGCTCCGGCCAGACCGCCGGCCACTCCGGCCCCGATCCAGCGCCCCCGCCCCGGGATGCCCCAGGTCGCGGCCAGCACGATGCCGATGATCAGTCCGGCTTCCAGCACTTCACGATAGACGATAATCAGACAGGGAATCATGGCACCTGACCGGGTAAGGGCGCACGCCGTCGCGGCTGCGACTCTTTAAAACGCCGTCGCTGCGGCGGGTCTTTGAAACGCCGTCGCGGCTGCGACTCTTTAAAACGCCGTCGCTGCGGCGGGTCTTTGAAACGCCGTCGCGGCTGCGACTCTTTAAACGCCGTCGCGTTGCGAGTCATTCGCATTATCAGGCGAAAAAGTCAAAGGGCTTTTGCCGGTGCCGGTCCGGGCTCTTAAGGAACGGGCGTGCCCGTCCGCTGGAGCGCCCGCTCGGTCTCGCAGGTTTCCTCGATGATCAGGGCGTAAAGGGCGAACATGAAGGTGCGATCGATCCCTTGCCGGCCGGCGCGGTCGGCGCACCGGGTCTTGACCTGTTCGATGCGCTCGGGCAGGACGATCGGGATGCCATGGCGCAGCTTGTGGTCGGCAACTTCCCGGCTGATGGCGAAGCGCCGGGCCAGCAGATCGACGATCCGATCGTCGATGTCGTCAATATCGGCCCGGAACCGGGCAAGATCGCTCATCGCTTGTTTCCTTCGCGTTGTCCATGCCCGGTCCTGCGGCCGGATGCGAGCCGTCGTGGGGGTTCCTCAACCGACCGGTTTTAGCCGGCAGGCGCCGGCGAAGCCATAGCAGATTACGGTATTGTCGCGTCAGCACCGGGGCGCCCCGGGGATGTCGCTCCGGGATTGACGGCACCGGGAGAGACCGATAGGTTTCGCCATCCTTGCCGTGTCCCCGTCCTTTCGGTATCCGAGGTCTCCCGTGAGCCATTCGCAGCAGTTCTTCCAGGAAGCCGCCGGCATTGCCCGGCAACTCGACTATGCCGTGGTCGACCGGATCGCCGCGGAACTGGCGGCGCTGCGCGAGCGGGGCGGCCGGTTGTTTCTGCTCGGGGTTGGCGGCAGCGCCGGCAACTGTAGCCATGCGGTCAACGACTTCCGCAAACTGTGCGGCATCGAGACCTATTCGCCCATCGATAATGTCTCGGAGCTGACCGCCCGGACCAATGACGAAGGCTGGGAAACCGTGTTCGCCGCCTGGCTGCGGGGCAGCCGGATCAACGACAGGGATGCCCTGTTCATCCTGTCGGTGGGCGGCGGCGATGCCGAACGCAACGTCAGCGCCAATCTGGTGCTGGCCATCAAGGAAGCCAAATCGGTGGGGGCCAAAGTGTTCGGCGTGGTCGGCCGCGCCAACGGCTACACCGCCCAGGTGGGCGATGCCGTGGTGGTGGTGCCGGTGGCCGATCCGGCCCGGGTCACCCCGCATTCCGAGGCGTTCCAGGCGGTGGTCTGGCATTGCCTGGTCTCGAACCCGATCCTCCAGATCAAGGGCACCAAGTGGGAAAGCGTGCTGAGCGTCCCCGCGACCGCCTAGCGCCGCCTGGCCGGGAGCAAGGGGAGTCGCCATGAGACCGGCGGTATTCCTCGACCGTGACGGGGTGATCAACCGTGCGGTGGTCCGCAACGGCAAGCCCTATCCGCCGGCTTCCCTGGAGGCTTTCGAGCTGCTGCCCGGCGTCGTCGAGGCGGTGGCGGCCTTGCGCGCCGCCGGGTATGTGATCGTCATCGCCACCAACCAGCCCGACGTGGCCACCGGCAAACAAAGCCGGGAGGTGGTGGACGCCATGCACGACCGGCTGCGCCGGGAACTGGCGGTGGACGATATCCGGGTCTGCTTCCATGTGGATGCCGACGGCTGCGCCTGCCGCAAGCCGCGACCGGGCATGCTGGTGGAGGCCGCCCGGCAGTGGAATCTCGATCTCGCCGCCAGCGTCATGGTCGGCGACCGCTGGCGCGACATCGCCGCCGGCCGCGCCGCCGGCTGCCGCACCGCCTTCATCGACTACGGCTATGCCGAGCCGCGGCCGGAAGCCCCCGACATCATCGTGGACTCCCTGTCCGCCGCCAGCCGCTGGATCCTGGCCGGAGCCCGGTCGCCGGTTCAAGGGTAAAGCCCCATAGGCGCCAGGATTTTGCAGGGCTCTGCCCTGCACCCGCAAGGAGGCTCGCCTCCTTGACCTCATGACGTCATGGGTTCAAAGGGCCGCCGGCCCTTTGCGGGTGTGGGCAGAGCGCCCACGCTGGTCTCACAAGCCCGCTTCACGGGGCCTTTGCGCCGCAGGGTGCGCCGAGCCGGGCCAGGACGTCCTGCCTGGACAACAGACCGGCGTCACGCAGTTTTTCCAGGTCGGGCAGCTCCTGAAGGCTGTCAAGGCCCCACCGGGCCAGAAAGTCGACGGTGGTGATGAAGGTATAGGGTGCGCCGGGCGCCGGGCTCCGCGGCCCCGGCATCACCAGCCCCTCGGCACGCAGGCGCCCGATGGTTTCCCGGGAAATCGCAGTGCCCAACACCGAGCCCAGTTCGGCCCGGGTGATCGGCTGAAGATAAGCGATGGTCAGCAACACCGCGAGGTCGTCCCGACCCAGCCCGCCTTGCGGCGCCGCGGCGACCCCGGCGTGGTGGATCGCCGGCGCCATCCGGGGACGGGTGCGGAACTGCCAGCCGCCGGCCACCGCCACGATCTGATAGGGGCGGTCGCGGAGAGCCTCGGCCAGGTCCTCCAGCAGCAGATCCAGGTTGGCCCCCGGTCCCACCACCGAGGCCAGCACCGCCCGCGACACCGGGGTACGGGCGGCGAACAGCACCGCCTCGATCCGTTGCCGCCATTCCTGCCAGCGCGCTTCGGGGGAAAGCCCGGCCAGTTCGGTATCGAGCGCCGGGGCGCGGGCGGTCTTGCGAACCATGGCCGGCCTACAATCCGTAGAGGCGGAACGCCGGCCGACCGGTCAGCTCCTGCACCGCACCGAAGGCGACCAGCCGGTCGAACAACCGCCGGCCGGCCCGGTCGGACATGCCCCCGGGCAGGCGGGCCGGGGAGAGGGCATCGCTTGCGAGCAGGGCATCGACCACGATCCCGGAGGCCTTCGCCCGCAACCGGCCCCGAACCGCCTGCAACAGTCCGGCCCGGCGGCCGATTCCGGTATGAAGGTCCCAGGCGACGGCACAGCCCCGGCCCAGCGCCGCGAGACAGGCCGCGGGCCAGTCCGGCGCCTCTGGCCGGAGCGGCCGGCGGTCCAGGCCAACCGCCAGCAGCGGCACCGTCACCGGCCAGCCCAGCCGGCAGGCCAGCACCGCATCGGCCAGGAGCAGCGACAGCACCGGGAGTTCCGGGCACAGCCTCAGACCACCCGTGACCGTTCCGGTCGCCGCCGCCAGCGGCGGCAGAGGCCCCCCGGCCAGCGTCCGGGCCAGCGCCACCGTTTCGGTCAGGGCTTCGCCGCTACGCCTGCCAAAGCCGCGAATGACGGCGGCGGGCAGTTCCGGATCGGCAAGAGGCGCCGAACGGCCGGCGATGCCGCGCCACAGTGCGAAGATCCGGCCGGCCGGACCCGCGTCCTGGTCCGGTCTTGCCAGATGCCAGGCGTCCCGGATTTCCGCCTCGCCCTCGGCACGCCCGCCCAACGCCACGGTGGCCGCCGCCGCCCAAAGCGCAAGGCGATCGAGCCAGCAACCGGAATGGGCCGACCGGGCCTCCAGGGCAAGGCCGACAAAGGCCAGGGCGCCTCCGGTCCGATGGGCCAGCTCCAACAGCTCATCGCCCTGCTTTCCTGCTTCGGAAGGGCTTTCGGCAGGTCTGGCCCAGCCCGGAAAGATCGGCGTCATCTCAAGACCGGCGGGTCCTGTCGCCGACGCCCGGGCACAACGGCGCGGGCGGTCCCGGAAGTCGGGCGCGAAAACAACCGGTTCGCTGTAGCGCCACTGGCGGCGCCGACCCCGGGTATCCTGACAACATATTGTTAAGCAACAATTATTCTCTACCCCAGAGTCACCGCCCCCGAATCTACGAAAAGCCGCGGCGGTTTCCATCTCCATATCATGGCAAACCGCCGCGGTCCAGGGCGGCCACCCACGTCCGATAAGTTTACATTATCGGACCGGACGCGGGTTTGGCCGAGGCGCCCGATCGTGTCCCGGGAGCCGGTTCCGGAAATCGGACCCGCCACCGCACCAGGACGGCCGCAAAAGCGGGTGAAACTGCCCAACGGTACCGAAACGCCCGCGCGCCGGCAGGCCCAGGCGGCCCGGAAACGCAGCCAATCGACGGCTTGGCCTGGACTCTTTCTCGGGCATTCCAAAAACGGTCCATCTCTGCTATTTTCTTACGATTCCTTGATCGATTGGAGAATGGTAATGTCCGCAAAGGACACGGCGACGCTTTCGGCTAAGTTCCAAATATCCATTCCGAAGGCGGTGCGGACGGCCAAGCACTGGCAAGCAGGCCAGGAGTTCGCCTTCATTCCAAAGGGCGAGGGGGTGCTGCTCGTGCCCGTGCCGAAGAAAGAAGACCTTGCCGGTCTGGCACGCGGCGCCAAACCCGAAGGCTATCGGGACCGGGCGGATCGGGTGTGATGCTGTTGGTCGACACCTCGGCCTGGATCGAATGGCTGATCGATTCGCCCGTCGGCGCCATGCTGGCCACTGAGTTGCCGGATCGCCGGCAGTGGCTCGTGCCGACTATCGTGCAACTCGAACTGGCGAAATGGTTGACCCGAGAGGTCAGCGAGGCCAAGGCCGATCAGGTGATCGCCTTTACCGAAACTTGCGTCGTTGTTCACCTCGACACCGCGATCGCCTTGTCGGCCGCCGATCTCTGCGCCCGACACAAGTTGGCAACGGCGGATGCGATCGTCTATGCCACGGGGCTCGCCCATGGCGTCGATCTTTTGACCTGCGACCGGCATTTTGAAGGATTGCCCGGCGTCCGCTTCATGCCAAAGGGTTGCGCATAAGGCCCCACTTGGCCAGAGACGCTGTCTCAAAACCCTTCGGTTTTGCGACAGTTACTCCGCCTGCTTTTTTATAAGCCCCAGTTCGTAATGTCGAACGTCCTCGGTAATGCCATGACGTTCGGCCAATGGGCGTGTAACCACCTCCAACTTTTTGTCAGTCTCTGAAAATAATTCACGCGCTTGTTCTAGCCGCTGCACCATGGCCTCGCGGCCTGTTCTGGTAAACCAGCGCATCGCATTCTCCCTCCAAAAATGATGCGCCAGAAAATTCCGCTCACCGACACACTTTTCTATATCTGACATTACGTCTTTTAGTTCCTGAAAACGATCATTGTGCCGCGAAAGACGGTTTTTTAATTTGCCGAATGTCTGTGAAAATGATTCTTCAAAATGTTTGTCAACTAACATCTCCCATTCTCGTCGCGTCTTTGCGCCACCTCGCCCATCTAACAATTCTAATATTAGAATTGCATTAGCTATTCCATGCTCCAAAACACTAGAACAATAGAATGCTAGTCCGAAATAAGCGTATAATTCCTTTGCTTCGTCTGATGTTGGATCGTCAACCATGATATCAGTCTCAACATCGCCGCTACTGAACGTCGTCAACCGCGCTCAAAATACTTTTGAATAATCAAATGGGATATTCGCCGCACGAAGCTCTCTGGCCAACTCCGTTCGCCACGAAGTGTTCGAACCAAACTGGATGTAGACAACGGCATCGAAGTCAGACGGCTTGTCTAGCTCTCCCGCTACCAAGGCACAAACCCGATCTGGCCCAAGCTTTCCGATGAAAAACCCAAGCTCAAAGACGACATTCTGTCGCGCTCTGGGAGCCAAGGCTGTTGTCCCCTTGAGTTGACCTTCGTCGTCGGGCGTCATAAGAACAACGGCGAATCTGATATCGGCAGACTCTTCCCGAAATTTGCTGATAAGGGTCCGACCGCCATTTGGTCGCTCATGAAGAATAACAACATCAAGATTAAGGCGTTCCAAATAACGAGCAACTTCATGCATCCCGCTATGATCGCGGCCATGAACCAAAAAGACCTTATTTGTGATGGGCGATGGGGCCACCATGACGGGAGTGCTCCTTTGTGGTGTCGGAGGAAGAAATGGTGTTGATGGGAACTGCTCCGAAGGGGAGGCCGTACCAACAGAAATAATGTTACCATCTATGTACTGATAGCCGTCTCCAGAGAGTCCAGACCAGAAGGCTCGGCGGTTTTCGTCGTTGACGTTATAGAGACCACCATCTGGATAGCTACGGTCTGACATAGCTGCTTTTATAACGACGGCCAAACCAAGAGGCGTCCTTTCAGCAGTATCAAGGTACTGGTGGGCAATCACAAATTCAGACAATGCATTTGCCCGATCCAAAAGACCGCCGCGGTCACGGCCGGCACTCATCCCATCAATGCCAAGCTCAAGGAGAAAGCGATCAAAACCGGGATGGCCAAGCGTTTTTAAAATATCGCATGCATTAATTATCGTTGCCCGGGAGAACCGTTCTGATAGTACAACTGTGCCAGGTTGACGTATGAGGCCACTCTTTTGAATGATCTGCATCAGGTCTGCGCTCTTCACAGCCCAATGTGTCCTGCTCATCTCGGAACCTCCAACTTCGAGATCCCAGAGCAGTTCGGCTAGTGACTTCTCGTCGATTGGCGGAATCGTCTGATCGAACTCGTATGTTATGCGAACCTCAGACCCGCGCTTCTTGATTGTCTTTATCCTGCCAATGCGGGCGGCTTGATCTACCCCATGTTCATAGGCGAATAGGGATGGCAACTTGGTTAGAGTGGCTACTGTCGTCTGGTCGAGACTCGCGAAGCGAGCTTTCAGATCATCCTCGGTGTGTTCGAGAAAGCACCCCAAACCGAAGATGTAAGACGGCTCATCCCAAGAATTAGCTCCAGATGTGACTAATAAATTATACATCATCGCTTCCACAATAATAGGTTGATGCTCCGCTCACTACGCCAACCTTGAAATCGTCGCTCCGCTCACATTATAGCTGCGCCCGATCGCCGCAAGCGTTTCCTCGCTCGCGTCCCGCCGTCGGATCGCCTCCGCCTTCTGGTGCGCCGTGAGCTTGAACGGGCGACCAAGGCTCTTGCCCTGCGCCTTGGCGCGGCGGCGGCCTTCGCCGGTGCGGGCCTTGATAAGCTCCCGCTCGAACTCGGCCAGCCCGCCAAGGATGGTCAACATCAAGCGCCCGTGTGCCGTGGTCGTGTCGGCCCATACGTCGGCAAGTGAGCGAAAGCCCGCCCCCTTGTCGGTAACGGCTTTCAGGGTGTGCAACAGGTCGAGCGTCGATCGGGCCAAGCGGTCGAGTCGCGTCACCGTCACCACGTCGCCCGTGGCGAGCGTGTCGAGCAACCGGCGAAGCTGGGCGCGGTCGGTCTTCGCGCCGCTCGCCACCTCGCGGAACACCTTCTCGGCTCCGGCGGCCGTCAACGCGCTGATCTGCGCTTCGACGCTCTGGCCGTCCGTGGATACCCGTGCATAGCCATAAATCATGCCCGCATTATGACTGTAACTTATGCAAAGGAAAGCCCCTTTCGGATCAACGACCTAGGTTTTTTGCATAAGTCTTGAGTTTCGCAACAGACGGGGGTGTTGATCTGCGACAGGTTTTACGATATGAAAACCATTGAGGTTGCTAAACGAAAGAAATGTGTCAAAAGTGGTCAGTTTTGGGGCATACCGTATGAATCATGTAATTTGCGATTAAGTCAGAATATATTAGATCGTTTAGGAGATATTGTGGTGTCTGATTCGCGATTAAATAAAGAAACTAAAGTAGAAAACGTGAAATCGTATATGATCGTTGGCGTGATATTTATCATAAGTGCTGTATATGCCTGGACTATGACTGTTGGATATGTATCTGCAAATATAATAAGCTATTTTGAAATAATCAATTGGCACTATAAATACACTGTCTATATAGTAATTGGCGCATTTATTCTTGCGACGTTGATTCCTATGAAATTTTTAGACAGCGATTGTAAACCAAAATGGCTTATTACATTAATTGTGTTGTCATTTATTGAATTAATTTCGTCTGTGTTGTTTACAGGTTACGAACTTATTGTTTTATTTGGAGATATATTTTTTAGTAAAGCTTTAGTGCCGTTAACGTCATTTATAGACCGCAATGGTATTGTGCATTTAGCTAACGCAATAGCTGGAATTGCATTGATATCAATCTCGATTTGTGCTTACTATATAAGATGTAGATGGAGATTTAGTTACGGAGCAATAGAAATTATATTAGGATTTTTTGGTTTTATATGGGGAGTTCATTCAATTGATATCTTTAGCCATGATATTATTGATAAATCAGATCACCTGTCTCTATTGATCACACAGATGATTGGTGGTTTGTTTTTTATGGTGCGCGGTCTAAATAATATTCACGAGTACTTATTGAAGTCAGATGAACGATATGATAACATCACTGTCAAGTTCGTTAGAAACTTAATGTATATTTTCGAATTATAATAATTTATTAATCAGGATTTTCTAAATAGTTTCTTGTATTCTTGCCATGCACTTTGATGCACATAGTTAATGTATCGCCAAACTCTCAAAACCGAACCATTCTGCCACAATGTCAGATGTTAGGGCTCCGAGTAGCAGGCGAACAAAAACTCCGATTCAAGTTCAGAGGCACGTTAACTATCGGAAAACACCTGTTTTCCGATAGAGATTCGAACTCCTGTAACCGCTCGTCCAAGGGCCCAGAATTGTAACCGGGGGCCCCTGTCGGAATGGTTTGGTGTACGGAAACCGTGCTGGTGAGGTTGTCCGTACAGACCGTTCGGCTCAATCGGAGTTCCTGTTCCGATGATTCCCAGACCCCTGTTACTCATCGTGTGTCCGATAACCGACCAGTATCTGACATCCGGAGGCTGGGGGGCCACCACCAACCTCTTGTGTTAGGCGGCAAGACCCGCCCGTCCCACAAGTCCCCACCCGGGAAAGCCGCGCGGGTGGTCATTCCGTCGGTCGTGCGATGGCGGCGATACCGCCGCCAAGGCGCGAAAGTACGCAAAGTTGTGTGCCGGTCAAGGTCAACAATCAAAACGTCTCCGCCTGGCCAGGATGGCACGGGCCTTTGCGGCATCGCCTCCGGCCTCGACCATCGCCATGGCCTGGTCAAAGCAATGGCGATGGATCG
>Ga0302319_10007670_pt1 | contig 21201 bp, 18 predicted proteins | sample Bog_T0_2_FD_203319 | JGI IMG/M metagenome (GOLD analysis project Ga0302319, IMG submission 203319) | Peat permafrost microbial communities from Stordalen Mire near Abisko, Sweden - Bog_T0_2 | ecosystem: Environmental > Terrestrial > Soil > Wetlands > Peat | place: Sweden: Abisko, Stordalen Mire... | reverse complement strand
TCTCCTGCACGTACCGCACGTCGGCCCCGCCTTCGAGCATCAGCGTGGCCATCGAATGGCGGAACAGGTGGCACGAGCCCTTCTTGCCGATGCCGCTCTCGTTGACGTACCCACGCTGCCCCTCACCAGCGCACCCCGCGCCTTCTCTCTGCTCCACCGGGTGCCTCCCCCTTGCGCGCGCAGCCCGTGCCCGCACCTGCCCCCGCTCGCTCCACGAGTCGGGCACGGGCGAGCACGCATTTGGGGGAGGCCGCGGGGGCGGAGGCGGCGTCACATGGGCCAACTCGTTGCCCTGCGTAGCCGCCGAGCACCCGCGGGTGGGGGGATCATCAACCGTGACCGCGGGCGTGATCATCGAGGACGGACGCGTCCTCATCACGCAGCGCAAGGCCGGGGGGCACCTCGCGGGGATGTGGGAGTTTCCGGGCGGGAAGGTCGAGGCCGGCGAGGACCCGCGCGAGGCCCTCCGGCGCGAGCTGCGCGAGGAGCTCGGGATCGAGACGGAGGTGGGGGAGATCCTGGACGTTACGTTCCACCGGTACGCGGACGCGGACAAGCCGGTGCTGCTTCTCTTCTTCGAGGCCCGACGCACGGCCGCATCGAGCGCCCCTCGCGCGCTGGACGTCGCGGCCTTCGAGTGGGCCGACGCCGGCGCCCTCGCGCCTCAACGCTTCCCGCCGGCCGACGTGCCCGTGCTCCGCAAGGTGCGGGCTCGCTGCGTGTAGACCGGGGACCGCGATTCTCATCCCTGACAGACGTCGCCTCGCGTGCACGCGCTACCGCCCGCCGCCCAGCGACGCGATGGTCTCCTGGATGAGCGCGATGGCCGCCGCCTCGTCACCCACGACCAGGCTCGGCGCCTTGCCAAGGAGACCGCAGCCCCGGAAAAGCTTGCGCTGCTCCAGCGACTTCAGCCCCGGGCCCCTTTGCCCTTCCGAGCGCCGACGTTTCGGCGCTCTGGAGACCGGTGATGGCCGCCGTGATGGTCCGAAGCGGAGGGACTGGCGCGGGAAAGGAAGAGTTGCCCGTCATGGCCTTCACGATGCCCTCGGCATACGTGATGAGGGCCGCGACGCGTGTGGGAAGCTTGAGCACGACGATGGAGCGGTCGGTCTTGCGCCTCGATCGGGCGGCGATGTTCCTCGAACGGGCGGCGATCTTCCGCGAACGGCCCGCGATGTTCCTCGAGCGGGCGGTCTTGCGCCTCGAACGGGCCGCTTCGTTCGGTCAACGGTCGTGACGTCCAGGAAAGCGGGCGTCCAGGTCGACAGAGGGCCCCGTTCATCGAGCCCGACCGCCCTCTCGTCGAAGCCGACCGCCCGCTCGTCGAAGCCGACCGCCCGCCCGTCGAAGCCGACCGCCCGCTCGTCGAAGCCGACCGCCCGCTCGTCGAAGCCAACCGCCCGCTCGTCGAAGCCGACCGCCCGCCCGTCGAAGCCAACCGCCCGCTCGTCGAGACCGACCGCTCGTCGAGACCGACCGCCCGGCGCGTAGGAAGTCCTTGTGATCCTGCGGGGTCAAAGGTCCCTGGCGAGTCAACGGTTCGCTGCTTATGCGGGATTTTTGGGACCTTTCGTCCCATTGGTTCGAAATTGCGAACCGACTTGGTCGGCTGTCGCGCAGCGACCCATCCTTCGGTCGTCACGTCCGTGCGTGCGCGCCATGCCGGCATCGCGTTGTCCTCAACGACAAGACAGGAGCGCTCCTCCGCGCGTTGACCAACGAGTCCGTGATGCCGGAAAAGATGCATTTTCGTCGCCTGCGCGCGCGCCTACTTCGAGATGCCTCGACGTCCGGAAGACTCTGCGGCTCGCGCCGTCTGCCGTATGTCGGCGCGGCAGCGACTGCATTCGCTCTCGCCGCCATACTGCTCGTGGCCAAGCTCCGGCCGCGACCCGCGCCGGACCGCATCAGCCAGGTGGCTCGGCAGTCGAGCGATGTTGCAAGCGCGGCCCCGAGCGCACCTGCGCTCGCAAGTGCCACCGCGGCTGTCCGGTTCGCGGGATCGGTGACCCCTGGACCTGAAGCGCGTTGGTTGCAAGTCCGTGAGGATCAAGTGGAGCGGGTGTCGTTGCTGGGCGGCGAGATTCGCGTCCGTGTGCGCAAGCAGGCGCCGAACGAGCGATTCATCGTCGAGGTTCCCGATGGGACGGTCGAAGTCCGAGGAACGACGTTCGACGTCCGCGTGCTCGACGGGAAGACCCGGAAGGTCCACGTTGTCGAGGGTGTCGTGCAGGTGCGCGTGCGTGCTCAATCCGACGCCACGCTGACGGCGGGACAAGACTGGGAGCCGAGCGCCACGGCGTCGGTGTCATCGTCTGCGCGTGCGGGCTCGTCGAGACGATCTTCCCTGCCGGACGATGGGACGGCTGACTACGCGGCTGCCGCGGGCTTGTACCGCGATGGTCAATTCGAGGATGCGGCAGAGGCGTTTCATCACTTTGCCCTTGCCCATCCGAGCTCCAGCACCGCGGACGACGCGGACTTCCTCGAGGCTGCCGCTCTTGCGCGAATGGGCCGCGCGGACGCCGCTGCGGTCGTCGCGGCAAGGCACATCGAGAGATTTCCGAGGTCGTTCCACCGAAGGGACTCTGCCATCTTGGTGGCCAGAGCGGCCCGAGCCCACGATGACTGTCAGACCGCGCGCACCGCCCTCGCGCCCTGGCTAGGCGACCCGGAAGGTGGGTTAGCCCGGGAGCTTGGAAGCTGCGCAATCCCGTAACAGTCGAGAGAACGACGGCCCCGCAAGGAAGAACTTACCGTCGATCCCGGTCTGCACCGGCGGGACGAACCTTTACTCGCGATCCCGCAGCCAGAGCACCGTAGTCTGCTCCCGAACAAGCCGCGTCAGACGGGAGGGGCCCTTTGCGCCGAGATTCGGGAGCAGACGGCGGGGCACTGTGACGACCTCGCAAGCTGTATTGCCCGCCCGGCGTGAGTTCGTTCGCATTTATTGACGCTCGAGCTGGCTGGAGGGAAGCCTGCCCAGAAGAGGGCGGGCAGCTCCCATTTCTTATCTTGGCATGGGAGGCGCTGCGCGACCCCGCGCTCGGGCCAGCCGTGCCGCGTAAGAAATTGTAAGCGGCATGAACAACACGCCCGGTGACTTGCAATAACGATCGGCCCAGGGCATGCGCGCCATGCTGGCGTCGCATGGCGGTTTGGATCCGCAGGTGCGCGAGGAACGTATGAGCCGCGGGACGACCCTTCAGCAAGCCTTGTCCTTTGCCGCCCTCGGCGCGCTGGGCGCGTGGACCCTCGGTGTGATGCTCCCCGGTCACGACGATGAGCTGACTGTGCCCGTTCTCGTGGCCACGCCCGTGTTTGCCGGCCTGCTCGGCGGGCTCCTGATCTGGCGGGCTCGCTCTGTCCGACGCCCCTATCGCGAGGTGCTATGGGTTTGGTTTCCTGTCGCAACGACGTGCACGGGGGCTTTCACGGGCGTCGTCGTGACGTTCGCTGTCGTGTGCGGCAACGGCGGCCCGGGGGGGTGGCGTTCTTGTCTATTTGGCGTCCTGGCATCGCCCGCGGGGGTCCTGGTGGGTTCAGTCGCCGGGGCGGCCTTCATCCCACTGCTCCTCCCTAGCTTCCAGGCGGGCCTCTGCATTGGTCGGGCTCGGAGGGACAGCGTCATCGACCGTTCCGACCATCGGGGTCTCTGGAGGGCTACGGCGGCCTCCATGGCGGTGGTGATCACGGCCGTAGATCTCATCGTTCCAGGCGACCGCTCCGACACAGTCCCGCTCCTGGCCGACCCGTTCGGGCCCGTGTTGGTCGTCGCACTGGGCGCAGCCCTCGTGTCGCTCGGAGTTCTTGCTGCGGATGCATGGACGTTCGGGCACCTCGTTTGGAGCGTCCGGCTCCCTGCGAGGGGCGCACGTTGGCTCTCGAGCGTCGACCTGGGTCTTGGCGAAGAGCTGGCGGAGGCACGCGTGGGCGACGGGTCAGCATACCGCGACACCGGCCGTTGCCTGGCCACCCTCCGGGGCTCACCCGAACGCGCGCGGCGTGTTCTTGGCCGCGCCGTACTGGTGGACGCAAGCGCCCTGGTTGCTTTGACGATGGGGGCTCTTCACCTCGCCTGGAGGCTCCGAATCGGGGCTTGGTTCGCTCCGTGAAGCGGACGCGGCATCGGTCAGGATGCTGCATCGGTTTGGGCATCCGTTGCGCGGCGCGGGGGGAAGCGTCGCGCCGTCGAGGTTCTCTCCCGTTCACGACAGCGACGTTTCTGGACACCTTCAGTGTCCTGCCAGCATGTCGCGCACCTGGGTCCGGTTGTCGCACGCGAACTTCGAGCCGAGGCTGCAGCCCTTGTCGTAGTACCCGAGCGCCGTCGTGAGGCTCTTCTTCACGCCGAGCCCCTTCACGTACAGGACGCCAAGATGGTTGCATCCCTCGGCCGACCCGCGCTCGCAGGCCGTGGCGAACAGGCCGCGCGCCCGTGACGGGTCCTCCTTCTGGGCGACGACGCCCTCCTTGTCGCATCCATCGGCGTACCCGCCCAGGCACGCAACATGGTACGCGTGCTCCTCGTCCTTGGTCGTGTCTCCCTTCAGCCCCGCGTAGATGTCGACCGTCTGCTTGCAGCTCGGTGCGTCGCCCGCCTCGCAGCGGCGGGCGTAGAAGTCGGCTCCGTTGACGCACCGGTTCCTGTCGCCGCTGCACGCCTTGTCGAACAGGGCGGCCGCGCCGGCCATGTCCGGGCTTCCCTGGTGCTCGAGCATCCACGCTGCGTTGGAGCAGCCCATGAACAATCCGGCGTCGCACGCCCGCCGGTAGAGCGCGAGGCCCTTGCCCTCGTCCTTGGCAACTCCCTTTCCGTTCGCGATCATGTACCCGAGGTCGCTCGTCGCGCCGGCGTTGCCGAGATCGGACCCGCGCTGGTAGAGGGCCACGGCCTTCGCAGGGTCCCCAGCCGCGTCGTAGCGATTCGCGGCGACGTCGCACGCACGCCCGTCCCCCGCGCCGCACCCCTTCTCGAGCAGCGGGAGCACGCTGGCGTCAGCCTTGTACCGGCTCCAGGTGTAGACCGCCCTCGCCGCCTCCTTGCACGCCTCGGGCGCTCCGTGCTCGCAGCCGATCCGGAACGCATCGACGGCGCCGACCACGTCGTCGTCGCCACCGTCGTCGGCCTTGTCGAGAGCTTCGCGCGCGCGCCCGTCGCGCAGGCACGCGGCCGTCTCCCCGGCCCTGCAGCGCGCCCGGTCTCCGTGCGCCGCGAAGGCGTAGGGGAGCGTCCAGCGGGTCCCGACGAGGGCGAAGCAGGAAGCGACGGCCAGGGTGGTCCACACAGCGCGCTCTCGCGCTCGCCGCGAGAGCTCCGCGGCGAGGCTGCGTTGCTGTTTGACCTCCCGGCCGGCCTCCGATCGGAGATCGAGGCCGAGGATGTTCTCGGCATCGCAGTAGGCGCAATGCACGAGGAGCTGGTCCGGTGAGGCCTGGATCGGCGCCAGGCATGAACGGCATTGTTGCGGGTCTCCCGCGTTCTGCGGGGCCAGCGCGCCGAACCGGGCGGAGACGATGGAGAGCGCCTGGCGCTTCACGACCGCCGCGCGCATGAGGAAGAAGAACGACAGGATCGCGGCGAGGGCCGTGGGCACGAGCATCGCGACGTTGACGGCGGCGAGGGTCCCTCTGTGGAAGAGGACGTAGACCGCCACGCCGGTCGCCGGCCATACGAGGAGAATGGGGACCGCCATGGCGAGCATGATGACGCCGACCGTGCTCGCCCGCGGCTGGGCCAGCAGCGCGGCGAGCCGCGCCTCGTTCCTGGGCAGCGTCTTGAGGAGGATGCGCTGCGCGCGCTGGCGCTGCTGCAAGTCGCTCGGGATTGCCACCGGGGCCTGGCATTGCGCGCAGGCAACCGTCGCCTCATCACGGGGCGCCACGATGGCGCCGCACCCGTCGCACGTGACGACCGTGACCTTGGGCTTGCGCGGGCGGCCGTGGGGCTTGGTACCGTCGGCGCGCTGCCGCTGCGTCGCGATCGTATCGAGGAGCGCGCGGAGAGACTCCGCCTCGATCGGCCGCCCCGAGGTGGCGATCACCTTGCCGTCGACCTTGAGCGAGACGAGCTCGAGGTCTTCGGTCGCGAAGGGCTCCCCCTTCGAGAAGTTGAAGATCCGCATCCGATCCTTGTGGACGGTCTCGACGGTGCACTTGGCCCGGGCGAGGTCGACGACGGTACCGTCGAACGGCCCGCCGACGACGCGCATCCTTCCCTCGTCGAACTCCACGTCGCTCGGTCGCTCGCGCATCGCGAGGCGGATGTGTTTCACGGCGGAGACGACGAACGCGAGGATCCCGAGAACCGCGCCCGCCCCCACGACGAGAATGACGGTGGCCGCCTTCGGCTCCCCGGCCTCGAGGGACTCCCAGGCACCAACCATCGCGACTCCGAGGACGACGGGGCCGCCCGCGAGGAGCGCGAGGACGCTCGGCAGGAAGATCGCCGCGCAGCGCGCGAGGCTCCAGCACGCGGTCGTGCCAACCTGCAGCGGGAGCCGGAGCTTCATGTGGTTCGGGTCCTCTCGTGGAGCGGTTGGGCGAGGAGCCCTGGCACGAAGCGCGGCGCGCCCCGTGACCGCCGATTGTGCACGCGCCCCATGGACGAGAACCTCACTCTACGAAGCTTGTGCGAAAGAAGCACCACCTCTCCACGAGGGAGCCTCGCCCGCCGGCGAACACCGCGGGCCATCCCGAGCCCGTAGCGGCGTCCTCCTGCGAAATGCCGCGACGCACGCAACTGCGCTCGCTAGGCTCACTCGATGTCGGCTTCAAGGGGTGGTCGCCGGGGTCTCATCGTCGTTGCCGCGTGCCTGATCGCGGGCGGCGGCTACGCCTGGCTGACGCGGTTCTCACGTACCGTGAAGGACGCGGCGACCGAGACCGTGTCGGACGGCGACTGGGAGCTGCTTCGAGCGCACGCAGACGATCCCCGCGTCGGCGTGGCCGCGATCGTCGAGCTCGAAGCGGCATCGGCCAGCGACTGCGGAACGGCCTCCCAGCGACTGGAGAAGCGCCTCGGCACCTTCCTCGACGAGCACCCCTCGGACGACGACAAGAGCCTCGACGCCGTCGTGGCGATGGTCCGCAAATGCGGAGACGTGAAGTTCCTGAAATGGACCAGGCGACCCCCGGCCGACGTGGTGGGCGAGCTTCACAAGCACATCACCGAGCGACGCTTCGACGTCCCAGGTGCGGCGCTGAACGCGCTCGTCCTGCTGCATCCGCCGGTGACCCAGGCGGTGATCGACGTCGTGGTCGCCCAGATGGCCGGGACGCCCGGACCTGCGGATGCCTACCTCGCGGCAGGGTTTCCTCCCGACGGCGAGCCCTTCGTCGCGAGCGATGCCAAGGTCGACCGGCGACCTTCGGCGACCGACCCTCGCGTCACGAGCGCCTTCGCCACGTGGGTCGGCGCGTTCCGTACGGGGGGCGCAGCCGAGGACCTCGCGGCGTTCGCGCGCGCGGCCCCCCTGGTGAAGCTGCCTGCGCTCGACGAGCCGATGGCGGTGGCGCTGGCCAACTCCGGCGCGGTGGATGGGAGCATTGGACCCGAGGGCCGCGCGGCGTACCGAGCGATCATCCGGCCCGACGACGCCGCGCTCGTCCGCCGGTCGGTGCAACCCGAGCAGGCAGCGAAGCTGCTCGGCCATCTCGGCGACGCGAGCGGAGCGGCCAGGGTCCTCGCCAACGCGGCGGCGGGCTTCCGGAGTCATGAGGACCCCGAGCGCGACGCGTTCGCGGAGAGCCAGGCCGAGATACTGGCGAACATGGGCCCCGCGGCCGTGCCGGCCCTTCGCGCTGCGCTCGCCGATCCGGAGCTGGGGACGCGCAGCGTGGCGGCGCGGGCGTTCGCCCGGATCGACCGCCACGAATACGCGAAGGCGATCGCGGACCAGATGCGCAAGAGCCCGAGCTTCAACGACGCGGACCTCGCGATGAAGCTGCTCGCCGGCGAGCCCATCGAGCTCGAGCCCTACTTCGTCGCGTTCAACAGCGGGAACGACCTGACGGTGGCGAACGCCGGCAGGTTCGTCACGGCTCACGCGAAGCCCGACGTGTGGGTACCGCAGCTGTTCGCGAACGTCCCGCTGGACGACGGGTTCTCGTCGCGCGCCGTCGCCGCTTACACCATCCTGCTCTTCGAGACGCCTGGGGTCGGCGAGCCGGCGGCGCGAGCGCTGGACGCCGAGCTGACGCGCGCGGGCGGCGCGCCTTCGAAGGTCAACTGGCTCACCAAGAAGCTCGCGCTCGAAGCGCTCGCGAGGTGGGGTACCGAAGCCGACGCTCCGCTCGTCGCGAAGTTCGTCGCCGACCCGACGATCTACACGGAGGTGAAGACCACGACGAACAGGCAGACGGGCGCCACCCTCCACGAGGAGCGCACGCAGGTCGGCTTCTCGGCGCTGGCATCCAAGACGCTCGCCGAGGTGCGTGCGAGGCCGTCGCCGACGCACTGACGAAGCGTTCGGTCCGCCGGACGACGGCGCGGTATCACCGTGCCCGGTGCGCGTCGCCCTGGGCGGCCTTGTACGTCACCCGATGGATGGCGGCTTCGTAGGCGATGGCCGTGCCCGCCACCCGCGGCGGGACGGCGAACGGATCGCCCGCGCAGGGGTGAGACGCAATCGGGCTAGTGAGGCTCACGTCGAGGCACGCGCCCCCGACGTGCCGCAGAAAGACCTCGCCGTCGCCGATCGCCACGTCATCCACTTGGGTCGGGGTCACGGCGAACCGCGCGACCGAGAGGTCCCTTGTCCGTACGATCTCGAGCGCGTCCGCCGCCTCCTCTCCCCCGGCGACGCAGACGACCATGCCCCGGGCTGCGCTGTACGCGTGCGCCGTGCAGACCTGGTCGAGCGCCACTTCGGTCCGTCTGCCCGTGGATAGATCGTAGTGAACGAGGGCTCGCCACTTCCGCGTCGCGAACATCTCCTCCGGCCCGGTGCCCACGAACAGCTCGCGCACGTTCGGGTCGGGCTCGCGCCAGGCGCAGCTCGTCGGAAACGGGCAAGGGCTGGGCAAGACCCGGCGCGTCCAGCGGTCGCCCTCCTTCTGAAAGAAGCAGAGATCGTCACCGCACGCGACGAGGATACGGTCGCCGTCGGGGCTCACGCGAAAGAGCGCGCCGTTGAGGGCCCCCTTGGGGCCCGTCAGGCGGTCCAGCGTTCGTCGATCGCGGATCGAGATCACGTCGAGGCTGTCGCCATGGTTCAAGTAGAAGAGGAGCGGCGCGCGGCGAGGTCCTGCGATGGCCTTCGCGTACGACGGCCCCGTGTCGGCGGGATCGGTGACGGGTCCGAACCACTGAAGCGCGCCGAGGTCCCAGATCCCGGTCCCCGCTATCAGCCATCGCCCCCACCCGCCCTCGGCCTGGATCCAGCCGCTGGCGACGTCCGGGAGGTCGAAGGAGACGCTGTCCTCGCCCCTCGCTGCGGCGCTCGCGACCGCGGCCGCGGCCGGGACCTTGGCCTCCGGCGCGTCCATCCCGGCGAGCAGCGCGTCGACCCGATCTTCGTACGGAACCACCTCCACCTCGAGAGGGAACGAGACCGGCGCGAAGTTTCCCTCCGCCACGAGCTGCCCCTGGTAGTGTCCCGGCGGCGTGTCCTCCGGGATGACCACGCGAAGCTCGCCTACTCCTTGGTGGCCCCTCGGAACGTCGAGCGAGAGCAGCGTCGGCGCGGCGGGAGAGGGGCTCTTCGTGGGAGGTCCCGCCAGCAAGTCGAGGATGCCGAGGCCGATCCCAGCCGCCAGCGAGGCGCCGAGCTCCACCATCGTAGCCGGCACCACGAAGTGCTGCTCGAGGCCGACCCCGACGCGCTCGAAGCCGGCGACACGGAGCGTGTGGATCGCCGCCGGAGTTTCTCCGTCCGTGAGCGGCTTGAGGGCGTAGAGGACGCTTCGCGTCTCGCCCGGCGCGAGCGGCCCGATCGGCGCGAGGTCGATCGCCAGCGTCCCCTTGAAGCGCGCAGAGGGCGCGGCGACCTGGGAGGTCAGCTCGAGCGGCGCCGAGGCGTGCTTCGCGCCCGCGTGCGTCGGGTCTCGGAATCCGACGGTGGCGTCCAGGGTCGGCGGGACCGGGGCCGCGGGTGGAGGAGGGACGGAGGCACAACCGCTCGCCGCGCAGATCAAAGCGACTGCGGTCGCGCGAACGGTGCGCATCGAACGATTCTTTCCCGGTCCGATCGCCGAAGCAACCAAATGAGGCGCGCGCGGGATGGTAGGCTCGACGCCCAGGGAGGTCTCTCGATGGGAAATTGGCAGGGCAACGGGCCGCCGGGTGGGCCGCCTCCGGGGGGGCCGCCGCCCCAGGGCTGGGGTCAACCGCCGGGATATGCACAGCAGCCGCAGGAGCCGCATCGACAACCCCAGGGCTACGGGCAGCCGCAGCAACCCCAGGGCTACGGGCAGCCGCAGCAACAACCGCAGGGCTATGGGCCGCCGCAACCTGCCTACGGACAGCCAGCGCAGCACGCCCCGCAAGGCTACGGGCCGCCTCCAGGGGCCCCGGGGTATGCCCCGCCGCCCGGGCAAGCGATGGTGCCTGCCGCCGGGCAGGCCCTTGCCTCCGGCGGCGCCAGCGTGATGGGCGTCCCGCTCATGCCGGGCGAGCGCGTCGTCTACTTCTACAAGCCGAGCTACACCGCCGATAAGGTCGTCTTCTGGATCTTCGGCGTCCTGATGCTCGTCATCCTCATCGGCATCATCTTCATCGTCCTCGCGTTGCTCGTCGACAAGCGCAACCCACGCGCGCAGATCGTGACCAACATGAGGGTCATCGAGATCAGCGGCAAGGGATTCGTCACGTCGATCCCCCTGTCGGACGCGGTCGACCTGACCCCGGAGCGGCAGCAGAACAACGGCGGAGCGGGCGGCGGCCTCATCGGCCTGGCCATCGGCGCCGCCGTCAACGCCATCGCCAACAGCATGGCGGAGAAGAACTCGAAGATGACGCCGGACTACTGGAAGCGCACCGTCGCGATCCATGTGCTCGGCCGGTCGCAGCGGATGAAGGTGATGACGCGCGAACCTCGCAAGCTCGGGCCGTTCCTGGCCCACTGCGTGTTCGAGCCCGGCTCGGCGGACCGCGCCCCCACCGTCGTGTACGACGCGTAGTTGTCAGGTTGCGACGTTCGCTTCTCGCGCAAGCGTCATGAAGCGCCTCGTTCGACAGACGGGTCTCCGCCCACCGCGCGCCGCAGCAAATGCTCCACGGCGAGGTGCACCCGCATGCCGCTCCGGATTGCGGGCGCCGGATTGATGTCCGTCCGCGACGCTCCCGAAGCGTAGACGTTCGCGTCGCTGGGATCCCCGAAGTGTGCGCCCGCGGCGTCCGCGAGAAGGCAGACCGACGCCAGGTCGAGGAGCGCCTTCCGCATGGCCGGCTGGCGGACCATCGCGCAGGCAGAGGGTGCGTCCGGTGCAAACAGGGCGAAGTGGGCGTCGAGCGCTGCGTCGCCGGTCGGATGAGGCCCGGGGTATGCGATCTGCAGGGTGCGCCTGGAGAGACCGGTGACGTTGAGCAGCGCCTGGAGGTTGCCGAGCAGCTTCCTGTCGACGAGCTGAAAGACCGGACCTCGTGCCGCGCACTCGAGCTGCCAGCCCTGGGCGGTGACGCGGGAGCGGCCCTCCGTGTAGACCTCGTAGCGGTGGGTCAGCCGCCCGTCCGGCGTCATCTTCCGGCGGAGCGGGCTCGAGCTCACCGTGAGCCCGCTCGCGTACTCGTAGCCGACGCGGCGGAGGAATTCGGCCTTGGCAGCGGTGACTTCTCCCCTGACCCGCTTGCCCTTGATCACCAGCACGAGGATCCCAGCGAAGAGGAGCAGCCCGAAGGCAATGGCGAGGAGCGAGGCGCCCATAGAGGAGAAGGAAGCACCTCGGCGCACCATTGTGAACGGTCAACACGGGAGCCGAGGTCCTCGAAGAGGCGTTCGAGGAGGAGGCCGCGATGCGGAAGGCCGCGCGCAAGCACCCCTCGCGCGTCCGCGCCTCGATCGTGGCGCTTGGAGACGACGGCGCCGCCGCGATGCGCGCCATGACGCTCGCCATCGCCGCCCACGCAAAGGCCGCGCGCGGTGAGCACAAACCCGGCGACGGCGATGCCGGAGCCGCGTTGTGGATGGAATGGGTCCCGTCGGGCTCCGCGATCTTCGTCGCGGGCACGCTCCTCGTCTATTCGATCATGGCGGGCGATGTGGCTTGGGCCGCGGTACCGGCAGTTCCACTCACGTCGTTCCTGATCTGGGGCCCGGCGGGACCGAAGGCGCCGCGGCGCTTCGGAGGCCGTCCCGCCGCTCCCGGCGCTCACGGATCAGAGGACCGGCTCCTCGATCCACACGAGCTCGCTGCCCTGCTTGGCCCCGAACGCCAGGACCTTGCCGCCGCTCTGCCAGCTCATCCCGTGGACGTCGTCGAAGGCGCCCGCCATCCTCTTGCCATCGACGAAGACCGAGCCGTGCGGCAGGGGCCCACGGTCGATGAGGTTGGCGTTCATGTCGATGGGAAGGGCGTTGCTGGCCCAGGCGACGTGGGCGCCGTCGGGGCTGATCACCAGCGCCTCGATGGCCAGATCCGCGTCCCACTTCTTGACGCCGTCGTAGGCCACGAAGTTGGAGGCCGGAAAGGCGCCGCCGGGCACGTTCTTGTCCGCGATGATGCCCACGAACGCCATGTGCTTTCCGTCTGCGCTGAAGACGGCGTTGGCCGCGATGTCGTACGTCTTCGGGTTCTCTGGTGGATAGCTGCGCTTGCCGATGCGAAGCTCGTTCTTCGGCAGGTCGACGGCGTTGTAGACGACCTCCCCCGTCGGCGCGATGCAGTCGATGATCAGAAATGAGCTCTCGGCCACGCGCGCACCGTCCACGTACAGGCCCCGGGTGGGATGGTCGTGATCGCTGGCGACGAACGCCACGCGCTTGCCGTCGGCCGAGAGCGTGACCTGGTTGATGATCGAGAACGAGCCGCCGATCTTTTGCCCGTTGACGATGAGGCTCAGCGGGTCGCCCGTCGCCGGGCGGGTCATTCCGACGTAGGCGAACGTCGAGCCGCCGGCGGAGAAGTGAAGCTCGCTCACCGCCGCGAATCCGGGGCCGACGATCGCGCCGTCCACCGCCGCGAACGTCTGGCCGCCCTTGCGCACGGCGAAGGCAAAGTGCTTCGCGTCCGCGCTCACCGCGGCGGCCTGGAAGGTGAGCTTCTTGCCGGAGTAGGCGTCTGGCCAGATCTCGTCGAAGTCCGCGCCGAGCGTCCTCTGCCCGAGCACGAGGCGATCCTTGCCGCCCTTCTTGCGCGCGAAGTAGCCGAGCTCACCCTGGGCGTCGAAGAAGGGGTCCTCGGCCGTCTCTTCGTCCTCGCCGACCTTGCGGCCGTCCGCGACGATGACCGAGCGCAGGAAAAGCAGGTCGCCCGTCCGACTCTCGTAGGCGAGGTGCGCACCGTCGTGGCTGAAGACGAGGTCGCCGATCTGCTGAAACTCGGGGTCGCGTGTATTGTCGAGCACGACGAACCCGTGGCTCGGGTTACGGGTGCCGGGCTTCTCGACCTTCGGATCGTAGCCGACGTACGCGACGTGCTTGCCGAACGGGGCGAAGACGAGGGAGCGGAAGGACACCGCGACGTCGGCAGGGATGGTCGCGATGACGCGCCGCGATTTTGCGACTTTTCCACCCGCCCGGACGGCTCCGTCAGACGCGCCCCCAGGCGGAGACGTTGAAGACGGCGCGGTGACCACGGGCTGCTTGGGCCCGCAGGAGGAGCTGCCGAGCGCGGACGCGACCAGCAGAGGCAGAAGGAAGGCAGGGGGACGGCTCGCGGGCATCGGGCGGATCCTCATCGGTGGAAGCGAGGGGCGACCGCGCGAGCATAAAGGAGCGTCGGGCCGGGAGGCCATCAGACGGCGCGTCTTCGACGCGCGGAAGGACATCACCGCCTGGAGGCGAGCGGAAGAAACCATCACCGCGCCTCCGCGACCCAGTCATGCATGCGGACAAGGCGGGAGGAAGCCAGGCTGAGATGCGCCGCTCGTCGGTGGAGGCCGTCATCGTGGGTCACGAACGCGCGGCCTCGTTCCCGGAGAAGAAGACTTCATGGGCCGGCAGCTTGCGCCGTCGTCGAGCCTCCCTTGCGTATGGATGCGGACCGGCCCGCGGGCCTCCCTACTGGATGAGCCGCGTGCTACGGCGAGCGGCCGGCGACGACGAGTCCGCCGCATAGCGAGCTGGGGGGGCACAGCTTCCGCGTGGACACCGTGTGGACGCTGCGGGTGCAGGGGTCTGCCCGGTGACCCGAAAGCACGACCCCAAGACGGCTGCACGTCCCCTCACGGGCGCGAAGCCCGGCCTGCGCAAGGCGTCCGGCTCGAACGGAGCGGACGCAATGACCCCAGCGGGTCGGTGGGCGCGGGTGAAATGGCGCTTCTTTCGCTTACGCTCTCGCGGGTCGCGAGGTGTCGACCGCCCCTGCACCGGTGCCCATCCCCGAGGGCGAGGGCGTCGCGGATAGCAAGCGGGCCCAGTAGGCGGCCAAGGCGATCTTGCCTTGTCACGGCCGCACGAGGGGCGGGCGCACGATGAGCATGAACGCCGCGACGACACGCTCATCCACCATAGGCGCCGACGTACCCGTCGATGACCCGTGTACGTTCTTCATCGTCCCGTCCGCGCGATCCACCCGGCGCTTCGGTTCAGGGCATCATCCCAACACCTCCTACCGGTTCTTCTTGCGTGCCTTGCGCGCAGCTTTGCGCTCGTTCCTCTTCGCTCGCGCAGCCGCCGGGTTCACGCTTCGCGTGGGAAGACCCGAGGGCATGGGGAATCCGGTCGGCAGTGGCATACCTTGTGTCTCGCGCATGAACGCCTCGATCCCCTGCTTCGAGCTCATGTCGAAGCCGGCGTCGCTCCCTGTCATGAACAGCGACTTCGCCATTCCGAAGTTTCGGCGATCGCCGAGTGCAACCTCGAGCCTCTTCACGGCGTCGCCGCCGAGCACGCGCAGGCAGGCGTCGGCATGCTCGAGCCCCAGCTCGCGCTTCAAGAAGGCGAAGAAGGCACGGTTCTCGCTGATGATCCAGCTCGCGCGCGAGGCGTCGATGCTGACCTTGCGCGGGATGATCTCGAAGATGATCTCGCGTAGCTGGGATGGGCGCAGGTTCGCGATGGTGGCGCCGAAGTAGTCGGCCGCGAAGTCCATCACGAAATGACACGACTGCACGTCGGTCAGCGACTTGGCCTCCGGCGACTTGACGAACCGTTGGACGAGCTCGCCCTCGAGCATCCTCCGTGCGCTGGCGTCGATCTCCTCGCCGCCCTTCCCGAGGTTGGCGAGGTCGGCAAGCAAGTCGCCAGCCGGACGCTGCCTCTGTGGCGCCTCGTCGTACGGCGCCCGGAACGTGACCTCGATCTCACGAGCATGCGTCTTCACGCGCAGAGTGCGCGCGAAGGGGGTCCCCTCTGCCCACGCTGCGAGAAGCGGCCCCTTGTCTGCCAGGATGGAGGACAGGGCGAGTGAGATCGCCTCCGCTATCGTCAGCTCCTCGGCGGTCGGTGGTCGCGCGACGAGGTCTTCGTCGATCGCGACCAGCCAAGGATACGCATCGGCACCAGCGACCTCCCATTGGTGCTTGGTGATCTCCTTGCGGAGAGCTGCAGACAGCTCCGCTCCGCGCTCGAAGTTGAGGGCGAAGTGTGGCGGCATATGCGGCTCCTCGCCGCGCTCTACCGCACCGGCCGCTTCGAGATACATCTCGAAGTCGTCAAGCCCGGAGAACAAGATGAGCCCACGACTCTGACCCATCTGACCGATGATCGACATCGCGGCGTCTTGCACGCCGAGACTCTCGATGGTGACGCCGAGCAGGCTCTCGTCGGTCGGCACGATGCCCCAGGGGCTCGCGCGAAATAGGCGAGCGGCGGCGCGGAAGAGAGAAGAGACCGCCTCGGCGCTGATCTCGGGCGACAGGTAGGACTGCTCGGTCTCCGCGTCGTCGTCCATCTGCTGTCGCATCGACGCCAGCACGTTGTCGATCTCCGGCGTCGGCGCGCAGAGCAGCTCAATGGTCGGCGGTAGCGTCTCACGGAGAGCGCTGGCGAGCTCGGGCGATGCCACTCGAACCCTCGCCGGCATGTGTGGGGCTCCGAACATCGGGCTCCTCGTCGTCTCGCGAAAGTTCTCGGACACACCCGCGAGGAGCTCCCCTGGCTTCGCGGTCGAGAAGCCCAGGACGGGACCATCCGCGATCATCCACACGAGCACCTCAGGTCGATAGGGCTCACCTTCGCCGGTGACGTACGCCGGTAGCGAGACGATCCCACCCGCCCACTCAACCCCGGTCATCGGGCCCTTTCTCTTCGCGGCCATCGTTCTCGTTCCCTCCTTCATTGTCGCCACTGCCAACGCTTCTGTCCGAGCGCATCGACAGCGTCAAGGGTGGCGGGGGAGCTCCAAGACGCCCAGCAGCTCCTCGCATGCCTCGCGGATGTGGGCGAAGCGCCGGGCGAGTTGATCGGCCGGGATGTCGTCGCTCCCAGGGAACGTGCCCTGCAATAGGGCCAGTGCCAAGAGGGCTGCACGTCCCCTCACGGGCTCGAAGCCCGGCCTGCGCAAGGCGTCCGGCTCGAACGGAGCGGACGGAATGACCCCCAGCGGGTCGGTGGGCGCGGGTGAAATGGCGCTTCTTTCGCTTACGCTCCTGTCGGAGACGGGAAAGCGGGTCGAACCGTAGTTCACGGGCCGGGGGATACCGCGCTCGTCATCCACGCGAACGCCGGCGTCGCGAGGGTGCCTCGACGCATCGCTCTACTTCTTCACGAGCGTTACCGTCACCACCGCGGTGGCGCCGGGCGGGCCGCCGCTCACGGGCTTGACGACCTTCAGATCCACCGCGTCGGGCGCGGGCGAGTACCCCGAGGGCACGACGATCTGCGAGCAGTCCGCCGCGTTCTTACGGCAGGTGTCCTCGGCGTAGCCGGAGCCGTTCCCGGAGATCTCGTGGAGGCCGCGCAGGGAGCCCAGCCCCTGGCCGCACGAGGTGGTGGGGTTCGCGCCGGGCGCGGAGGTCGGCGCTTCGCACATCACCTGGACGTCGGCGACGCTCGCGTTCGACTCGAGCGGCGTTCCCTTGGCCGGGCTCGGGATTTCGGGGACGAGCTTCTCGCCGGGCAGCACGTTGAGGGCGCAGCCGCCGCCCTTGACCGTGAAGCGCCCGCTCGCGTACTGGGCGGCGCAGACAGTCGCCGCCGCGAGCGCGACCTTCTCCGCCTCGGGGCGGACGCCATCGACGGTGGACTGCATGCCGGGAGGCACCGTCTTGCCGCATCCGACGAGGTGCCGCGCGCGCGGTGAACGCCGCCATGACGGCCGCGTACTGGAGCATCGGTCGGCGCATCGTTGAGCAGGAGCAGCGTGGTCGCGCGCGCGCCGAGTACGGCAGCGAGCTGGTCGATCACCTCGCGACGGATCTGACGAAGCGGTTCGGACGAGGGTTCTTACGCCGGAACCTCTTTCAGATGAAGGCCTTCTATCTTGCCTACCCCCAGATTGTGCAGACGGCGTCTGCACAATCTCGCGCTCGCGCGGCTCCCGGAAAAGTGCAGACGATGTCTGCACTTTCTCGCGTCGAGAGCCAACTCGCGGAGAGAGCCTTTCCCCTGCCCTGGTCGCATTACGTTCGGCTTCTCGCGGTGCGCGACGAGGCGGCGCGTTCTCAGCGCCTCGGCGCTGGGGAGGCCCATTGCTTCGGTGCTTGCGACCCGTCCTCGGACGGTTGGATCCTCGGCGACGCCGGCGAAGCTGCCGACGAGTGAAGGAACCGACGAACATCCGGCTGGGCAAGGCTCGGCGAGGTCGCGGTGCGCTTGGAGGCGGTCGAATTAGAGACCGCGATTACAGCGTGATCGTACGAATGGGGCGAGCTGATTCGAACGTGACCTCGAACTGGACCTCGTCAGTTGAGATCGGCCAGGTACGGGAACACGTTCGACGCCTGCTGGGTCGCCTGCTCGACGCCGCTGTGGAGCGCGTTCGGATCGAGGACCGAGGCGCTCGGGCCGCGCACGAGGAAGTTCGCCGTGACGTCGAACGCGTTCTCGTTCGGCATCCGGCCTCCGCAGGTCGCGTACGTGCCGCCCGTCAGCTGCGCGCGCTCGATCTCGAGGTACGTCTTGGGGGTTGTCGTAGTTGCACGGCATCGACGTGTCGATGACCAGGTAGTTTCCGCCGGCCATGCGCCCGCCCCACGTCGAGACCTGCGAGGGCTGCCAGTCGGTGTTGCCGTCGACGGCGTCGAACGTCGCCAGCTGCTGCGTGAACGTCGGGGCGTAAGCGGCGGCGTTGACGTTGAAGGGATCCTCCTCGTTGTAGGAGTCGAACAGCGGCGAGGTCGCGCTCGTCGCGAGCATCATCGTCGTGGACTCGACGATGGCTGCCGTATCGACGTTGCCGCTCGGGAACACCGACAGGGCCTCGCTCGAGGTCGTCCCCGTGGCGGCCGGCGCGCTGCAGCCGTAGATGACCGCGGCCGTCGCGAAGGCGATGCGCGCCGCCGAGGACCTCAGGCTCGCGCGGCTCACTGGCGCACCGTCTGGGCGGTGATGGCGAGCAGGCTGCCTGGCAGGTGGCCCTTGTCCACCTCCACGACGATCGAGAGGACGTTCTGACCCGCCAGCCCGTTGGTGCCGGGGTCGCTCGAGATGGGCTGGCCGCCGTTGAGCTTCAAGATCTTCCCGAGGTCGAGAAACCAGGGGTCGGACCGCACGCCGGCGAAGGTGCGCGTCTGGCCGTCCTGGCCCGAGCCGCCTGCCGTGTAGTCGCCCGTGCGCGTGGGGAACGTGAGCGTGTCGGTGCCGTCGAGGAAGTTGAAGTTGCAGGTCGCGGTCTGCGTGGGATCGATGAGGGGCACGCCCCCGGCGAAGGTGCACACGATGGTCACCTCCTGCGTCGGGTCGGAGCTGGGGGTGAGCAGCGTCGCGTCGGGGACCGGGCGGATCCGGAAGGTGTAGTTCACGGCGTCCGAGAACTGCGAGCTGCTGAAGGCGAGCGGGTGGACATCCATGATGAGGACGAGCCGCGTAGCTGCTCGTGAAGTATCCGGAGGCGATGTACTGGCACGCGTCGGAGTTCTACCTGAAGGTCGGCGACACGGGCCGCGCGCTCGAGCTTCTCCAGAAGAACCTCGAGCTGCGGCCGAACAGCACAAGCCTGGTCGCGCTCGCACGCGCAGAGATGGCAAGCTCCAAGGCGACGGAGGCCAGGGCGTCGATCGACCGTGCGCTGGCGATGCCGGTGCGCTCGGCCGCGCTGTTCTGGGTCGCGTCCGTCGTCTACCGGGGAGATCCCGCCAAGGCGGAGGAATTTCACGCGCGCGCCGTCCGGATGAACCCGCGCATCGACGAGGACGAGGTCCTCCCGGCCCTCCGCACGGCGAAGAGCCCACCCTGACGGGGCCCAGGCGCCGCCGCGGTCAGCCTGCGTGGTCGGCCACGGCCTTGGAGACGCTGGCCGCCGACGCCGCGCGGCAGCGAAGGCGCGCGGCGTCTCGTCGAGCGGGGCTCGCGTACGTCGCGGCGAGCACGTCGCAGACGGCCTTGCCGGCTTCCATGGTGCGGCCGAGCGTCAGCGACACCTGCTCGGACGTGTTGCCGAACGCCGCCAGCGGGTCGCCCAGGGCCCCTTTGTCCGGGACGAAGGCTGCGACCTTCGCGCTCATCTGCGCCGTCGCGCAGCCCACGAAGTTACTCCACGCCTCCGCGTCGCCGCCGCGGGCGGTCTTGAGGACTTCGTCGCAGGTGGCGGTGCCCGACGCGATGACCCCTGCGCCGCCTCCGCCCGACGCGTACTCGTCGACGAGGCGCGCAAGCTCGCCTTCACGGACCGCGACGCACTACGCGAGCTCGAGGGCCCGCTGGCCCGGCTCGGTCGCGGCGCTCTTCTTGGAGAGAACGGCGCAGAACGCCGAAGACGCGTCCCGGTACGTCTGGATGGTACCCGGCACATCGGTCGCGTCTTGGTCGTCGGCGGCAGGGTGGCCGGCGAGCGCCGGAATCACCGCGTCGTTGGCGGCGACGAGGCAGTCCTCCTCCCTCACCGCGATCTGCCTGCGCGCGGCCTCGTCATGCGAGGTCGCTGTTGCCGAGCGTGAAGAAGCGGGTGGAAATGAGCGCGCCGGTTCCGCGGCATAGCCCGGCGACCGGCGCGCGCTTTGAGGGGACTACTTTTTCGTTTTGGTCTTGGCGAGTTCGTTGTCGGCGACGGCGGCCTCGGCCTCGCGTAGGCGGTAGCTCTTGCCCTCGATGCCGATGATGTCGGCGTGATGGATGACCCGGTCGATGAGGGCCGTGGCGCACGTGGCGTTGGGGAAGATGGTCGGCCAGTCCTTGAAGGCGAGGTTGGTGGTCAGGACGAGGCTCTTTCTCTCGTAGCGCCGGCTGACGACCTGGAAGAGGAGGTCAGCATTGCGGTTGTCGAATGCGAGGTAGCCCACCTCATCGAGGACGAGAAGGCTCTGCTTGGCGTAATGCTGGAGACGGCGCTCGAGGGCGCGGGTGGACTCCTGGCCGCCGAGGTCGAGAAGCATCTGTGCCGCGGTGGTCACGAGTACGGAATGGCCGGCGACGATGGCCTGGTGCGCGATGTTGTGGGCAATCATCGTCTTGCCGAGGCCCTGTGGGGCGACGAGCACGACGTTGCGCGCGGCGCCGAGGAAGTTGAGAGCGACCGCGGCGTCGACAAGAGGGCGATCAATCTTGGTCGGCCAGTTCCAGTCGTAATCGGCGATCGTCTTGAATCGACCGAGGTGACTGCGCGCGAGCCGTCGCTCGAGGCCTCTGCGGCTGCGCTCGCGTTCTTCGATGCCGGCGACGTGCTCGAGGATCTGTGTGGTTCCCCATCGCTTCTTGGTCGCCAGGGCGACGAGGTCGTCGAGCTCCTGGGCGGCGCCGAGCAATCCGAGGGCGCGAAGACGATGGCTCAGCGAGGCTTCACTCATGGGACCCCTCCGTGTCGGGGCGTGCGGCGAGGTTGTCGTAATCGTCGAGTCGATGCGGCTGGACGACCTGGTCGCGGACGCGCGGGTCGGTGGAGAGCGCGGGGGGCATGACGGGCCTCTGGCCGTCCGCGCGTCGTCGTTGATCGAGCACGTGAGCGACGGACTCGGCGCGGAACGCGCCACGGTCGTGTGCGTCGCGGATCGCGATGTCGAGC
>Ga0302319_10007669_pt1 | contig 21206 bp, 15 predicted proteins | sample Bog_T0_2_FD_203319 | JGI IMG/M metagenome (GOLD analysis project Ga0302319, IMG submission 203319) | Peat permafrost microbial communities from Stordalen Mire near Abisko, Sweden - Bog_T0_2 | ecosystem: Environmental > Terrestrial > Soil > Wetlands > Peat | place: Sweden: Abisko, Stordalen Mire... | reverse complement strand
AAGCGCTCCTGCATCGCCTGCAACAAGGCGGATTGCGTCTTGGCGGGCGCGCGGTTGATTTCGTCCGCGAGCAGAAACGAGGTGAAGATCGGGCCTTTGATGAGATGAAATTCGTTGCGCTGCAAATTGAAAACATTCGTGCCGGTGATGTCCGCCGGCATGAGGTCGGGCGTGAACTGGATGCGCGCGAAATCCGCGCCGAGGACGTGGGCGAGCGTGCGGACGAGCAGCGTCTTGGCCACGCCCGGCACGCCTTCGATGAGCGCGTGGCTGCCGGTGAAAATGGCGATGAGCGCCTTTTCGATGACGTCGTGCTGGCCGATGATGACCTTGCCGGTTTCGTGCCGCGCCTGGGCGAGGACTTCCTTGAGTCGTTCTGTGTTCATAAATGTGTTTTTTGTTTGCCGAGTGTTTCAGAAATTTTTTTATACGTTGCGATGGCGTCGCGTTCACGCGGCGGCAAATTATTTTCCGATTGGAAAACCGCCTCGGCCTGCCGCAGTCGCGCGCTGGAAAATTTGCCCGAAGGCGCGGCGGATTTTTTCCATTCGGCGAAACAGGCCGCAAAGATGTCGCGCGTCGGAATGTTGCGCCGGAGCAAACTGACGAAACCCGAAGCGGCGTCTTTCCCGGCTACGAAATCTTCGCTCTGCCCAGCCGCCTGCGGCGGCACGAGGCTCGTGGAATTTTTCCAGATGAACAGCCCGGCCAGCAGCAGCAATCCCGCGGCCAGGCCTTGCAGCCGGTATTTGCGCATCAGCGCCGCCACGCCGGGAGATTCGGAAATGCCGAGGTGCGCCTCGTCGAACACGACGTGGCGGTTCGCGCCGACGAGCCAGGCAAGCAAATCCGCGTGCCGATCCTTGAGCATGGCCTCGTTGCTGACAAAAAAAGAATCGCTGGCGATGACGACCGAGCCTTTGCCGAATTTCCGCTCGATGACCACGGCATTCGTGCCGCGCGCGTAAATCGTCCGCCAGGTGGCGTCGCAATTTTTAAAAATCATGCCGCTGTGCCAGTCCAGCAAACGCGGCAGCGCCAGGGCGGTCGTGCTCACCACGGACACCGGCGCGTAATTGTCGCCGTCCGGTTCAAGCTTTTCAAATCCTTCGTGGAATTTCCACTCGTCCTCCAGGTTCACCCATGTTTTTTCCTCGTTGGTTTTTATTTTTGCGGGTTTGGCCGGCGGCGCGTTTGTTCCTTTTGATTTCAAGCGCGCGGATTTGACGAAATTTGTCAGGGTTTCCTCATCCGGTCCGAAATGAAATCCGGGCCTGGTTTGCGGATAATAGGTGATGACCAGCCGTCCGCCGCGCGCGAGATAATTTTTGATTTCCCGAAACACATCGTCGGGCAGCTCGTCCCATTCGCCCGCCTCGGCGGCGAGGTGCAAATAGGCCGCGTCCGGTTCTTCGGGCAGACGGTTCGACGTGCTGAAATCGCGGCGGACACCAATGCCGGGCATTTTTTCCAAGCTTTCGTAAAAGGCCATCGCGCCGAGCGGATCGGCGCGCAGTGAGGAATACGGCGGATAAATGTCGCCCGCCTCGAAGCGTAGCTCGAACAATTGCACGACGCCGAACGCAAAAACCGCCGTGCAACCCAGCAGCAGGAGGATGGGAAAATATTTTTTCATCCGCCGGCCTTCATTTTTTCCACGCTGGCCGCAAATTGGTGAACCAATTCGCCGCTGGCTTCGTGCGTGCCATACCAGATGCGTTCGAAGACGGAAATGTTATCGCCAAAAACGGCGAGCAGGTTTGGAAACGAATGCGCGCGGCGGAGCAGTTCGCGCTCGTATTCGCGGTTGGACTTGCAGCGGGCGATGCTGATGAGATTGCGCTCCGCGAGATGCGCGAGGCTGGCGAGATAAAACGCGCGCATGGCCAGGCGGAATTCGCCGCGCGCGAGCAGTTCGCGCGCGAGCTTGGTCCAGCCATCCTCCGGCAACTGGTCGGCGCGGACATTTTCGTCGGCGAGGTCGGGCGCCGGTTGAATGGGTTCGCTGGCAATGGCGGCGGACGACCGCCGGCGGTTGCGCCAGACACGTAAAAGAAAAATCACCAGCGCGGCGATGGCGGCGGCCGCCAGACCGTAAAGCAGGATTTGCAGCGCCATGATCCAGCCGTAGCCGGAAGACGGCCGCTGGACGTGTGGCGTGTGGCGGAAAAGTCTCCGCAGCAATTCTTCCAGCCAGTCGAGGACGGCGCGCGCCCAGCCGCGGATCATTTCGCCGGCCTTGTTGAAAAATCTGGCGATGATTCCCTGATCGGCATCCGGCTGCACAACCTGTTCGCGCGGCATCCGCCAGACGTATTTGCGCTCGTGAATGGTCTGGTTGATGGCGCGGTCAAGGTCGGGCGGCGAAATATTCCGGCCGATGACCGGCGTGGTGGCGGTGTTGGTTGATCCCGCCAAAGCCGGAGCCGCGGAAAAAGCCGCGAGCAAAATGAAAATCGCGGCGGCGGTTTTGACCGCTGAATTGATGAACGGTTTCAATTCCGCCTTCAAGTCCTCGCCGGATTGCAGCGATTCGCCGTAGAAACAACGCAGGGCAAAAATCGTTTTCACAATCGGATCAACGCACAGATAGGTCAGCCCGAACATTGCGGCGAAGAAAGTCGTGTTCAACATTGCGAACGGGCTTCGGGTAAAGTCGGACTCGACGCCGAAAAGCATTTTGCAAAGCTGCGGCAAAGTCAGGCAGACGGTCGTCCAGTTGAGAAAAACACAAAAAGCGAAAGCGGACATGACGGCGAGGGCGATGTGGTTTTGCCTCGGCCAGAGGGCCGCCTGCCGCCACGATTTTTTCATCAACGCGGCGGTCCCGGCCTCGCCGCCGTCGTCCAGCGCAGCGGCATTTTGATAAAATGCATAAACCCAGGCGAACGGCAAAATGGGAAGCGCGGCGAGCGGCAGCAGGAACAATCCGCAGGGCTGGATGGTGGCCTGCATGAAAAAAATCCGCGTGCAACGGCGAAAGTCCGGCGGCAAGAATTTTTCACCGGCGGCTTGCGCGCGGATGCGGCGCGCAAAAATGGCCTGGGAGAATTTCATCCAGAAAAAAAGCGCGGCCATGCCCAGCGACGCCCCGGCGAGATGCTGCGGCGCAAACGGGCTGCGGCTCATGTCGGCCCAGAAAAACAGCAGGCCGAGCACAAACGGAATCGCGCCGAGATAATAAACCGCCAGAGTGGCGGCGGGAGCGGTGCGCAGCAGTTGCGTGGCCTCCTCGATGAGGTCGAAAGCATTCCGGCCCGACTGTCGTCGCTGCGTGCGCTTCATTTCTGGTCCATCCAGTTCACCTGCCAGAGCGTTCCCTCGTGAACCGACGCGGGAATTTTCAACAGGGCTTCGCCAATCAAAAAGAAGAAAAACCACGCGATGATGAGGCCCGCCACGCACTGGGCGAACCGGAAAACCCTCACCAACGCCGGACGCCGGGCAAGCGGTCCCCGCGCGAGTTTTTTCAGGCAGGCGGAACAGACGACGCGGTCGTCGTGTTCGGTGACGCACTCACGGCAGAAAAACCGGCCGCACTCCGGGCAGCGCGCCACGGCCTCGCGCATGGCGTGGTTGAAGCAGCGCTGGTGGAGGAGGTTTTGCATGGCGGAAATGATTTCAGGAAATCACCGGCGGAGCGGAACCGGGCGAAGCCGGTTCCGGTGGCTCGGTCGGGTTTTCGGCCTGGATGGTTTCCAGCATTCGCGCGGAAACTTCCTCGGCGGTGAGTTGTCCCTGCGCCGCGACAATCAGCGGGCGGATTTTGTCGAGCACCCGGCGCGTCTGGCGCAGGCGGCAGAGCGACGGCAATTCCTCGGTTTGAACGGCCGTGCGAATCTGGCAGGCGCAGGTGGCGCCGGAAAGATTGTTGAGCGCCAGCAGGATTGCAAAAAACAATAAGACAATGCTGAAAAAAATCGCCATTCCGCTGTCCAGCCCGTCGGCGCGCCACGATCCGAAAACAGCGAGCGCGCACACGGCGGCGAGCGACCCGGCAATCCAGTTCCAGACGGCGCGGGTTATTGTCTTGCGGATGGTAAGGGCCTGGATGTCGCGGAAATAAAATCGTTTGTAAGTTTCCGTGTAGCCGGTGCATTCGACAAAGAGCAGGTGGTCGTCGCCCAGCCAGAGGCTTGATCGAGCGATGCTCGCGACGGCAAATCGCGCGGGCGTTCGCTCGCGGGTCAATCGTTGGTATTTTGGTTCAGCCATGAAACGAAATCATTTGCTGGTGGCGATGAGGATGAAAAACGCCGTCCAGCCGCCGATTTGCAACAGCGCGATGACGATGGCGAGAATGAACCGGAACCGGGTGCGGCGCACGATGCTTTGCGGCGCGTTCCAATAACGGATGGCAACAAACAGTGTCATGGGCGCGGTGACGATGGTGAGATAAAAAATCAAAACCGGCAAGATCGCGAGGCCCAGCGCGATGGTGTCGTAGCGCGTGCGCTGGTTTTCGAGAGTTTTGATTTTGCCCTTGGACTTGCCGGTTTCCAGGCAGGCGGGGCAGAAATGTTGTCCGTTGAGTTCGCAATCGCAAAGCGCGCAGAGAAACCGTCCGCAGCCGGCGCAAGGGACGACCGCTTTTTTTTGCGGATGATAAAAGCAACTGGATTCGCCCTCGACCAGCACGGCCTGCGCACTCTGGCCGGGAAGGATTTTGCGAAACAGCGCGGGGAAAACTTCGACTTGCAGCGGCGTCCCGCAGGATCGGCACGGCGTCAGGTCGGGCCGGTTGAAAACGCCTTCCAACAGCCAGGCCCGGCACGTGGGGCATTGAATCAGCGGACTCATGGATCACTTGTAAATCACCCGCGTGTTGCAAATGTGATCGTGCAAGGCGCGTCTCTGCGGATTGTCGAACAGGACGAGGAAGTATCCGATGTAGCAAATCATGCCGCTAAGCATTTCCGCCAGGCAGCGTCCGGCGGCGCGGCCATAGCCAAACCGTCCGCCTTCCGCCGTCACCACCTTGATTTTGCAAATCATTTTTCCCGGAGTGGCACCGTATTTTCCCAGGAAGAAAATTTGATAGGCCAGTTGGACAAAGATGAGGCCGAACTGCAACAACAGGGGGAGAAATTGAACTGGGCCGGGCGAATTGTTCGCGGAACTGCTTCCCATTAGCGGTATCATCACGATAACGAAGACGACCAGGGAAGGGATGCCCAGAATCAATCCATCAACCAACTTGGCCGCGAACCGGATTCCAAAACCGGCGTATTTCAGTTCCCCGGTGTTGATCCGCGCGCCTTCCGCCAGTTTCTGGAGGAACACCGGTTTGCAACCCGCGCAGACGCTGGCGTTGCCGTGGCGGATGGTTTCGGCGGCGGGAAATATTTTGCCGCACTCGGCGCAAACGACTTCGTTCGCGCTCGGCGAATTTCCAGCCGCGAGCGGCGGCGGCAGACCGGCTGGCGGCGGGTTTGCCTCCAGCCCGGCGTCGCGGAACGGAATCCAATCTGGCAGTCCCTCGCGCCACACAAGGGTGTCGCGGTTGATTCTCCCGCTCCGGAACAGCTCCCCGAGTTCCACCTCGGTGACCGGCCCGAGTTGCTGTCCGGCCAACGCATAATACCAAGTCATGTCCCAGACTAATATCAAAGGCGACAGGGATACAAATTAAATTAAGAAAATGCCCGGCTCGCCTGAAGTGTTGCACTGTCCGCCATCGGCAACACGCCCGGATTTTGAAAGTGGCGCGGACGATTGCGTATCTGGCCGCGCCCGACAGGTTTCAAGCGACCGTATTTCCGGGGCGATTCGGCATCGTTCGCTGGACAGGCAATTGCGGGCGGAATGCCGCCAATCAGGGCGCTTTGATCTTTTCGGCGGATTCCAGACCGGTTTGCAATTGCCGCGCCAGCTCGTCCACCGCGGGTTTCACAAAAAGCCCGACGTGGTTGGTGGGAATGGTGAAGAGAACCGAGTCTTTCGCGTAGCGGCGCAGCAAAAGCCGCCGATCTTCTCCGGGAAATTTATTTTCGGCGCTGATGAAAAACGTGATCGTTCCCGGATAAGATTTTGGTTTGTAGAAACGGTTGGCGAGAAAATTCATGTTCGCCACAAAACGCCGGTATCCAAGCCGCCAGCGCGCGCCGCGTCCAAGGCCGCTGGCGCGGATGACTGACCAGCGCAGTATTCGGAGCGCGTCGCGCACGCTGTCGCGCGCCGGACAATACAATTTTTCCTTCCATCCGGGCTGCCGCCATCTTTGCAACGGATGGGAGGTCTCAATCAATGCGAGCAAACCGACCTGCCGGTTCTGTTGGATCAGCAGTTGTGCCAGTTCAAGGGCGACCAATCCGCCCATGCACGATCCGGCCAGCAGGTAAGGCCCGGTTGGATCGGTTGCGATGATTTCCGGCAAATAGCGCCGGGCCATCGCGGGCACGCTCATGAGCGGCCAGCTTTCCCCCTGAAGCCCGGTGGATTGCAATCCGTAAATCGCGCGATTCGGCAATCGCCGGGTCAGCAGGCCATACGTCGCGACATCGCCTTGTCCGTTGTGGATCAGAAACAGCGGGCGTCCGCCAGCGCCATCGCGCAGTTTCACCAGCGGGCTTGGCGATGGAATCACCGCGTAATCCAGCAACAACGGCGCCAGTTTTTCAATGGTGCAGTGTTCTGCCAGCGTCGCCGGCGGCAACGCAACGCCGAAAAGTTCCTCAATGTGCAGCAGCACCTCCACCGATTGCAAAGACGATCCGCCCAGTTCAAAAAAATCATCGCAGCGGGCGATCGGCGAAATGCGCAAGGCCGATTCCCAAATCCGCGTCAGCCGCTTTTCAACCATGTCCCGCGGCCTTTGACTCCGGCTCAAACCTTTCCTGTTTTCAGGCGCGGGCGGCAATGGCAGCGCGCGCCGGTCAATCTTGCCCGCCGCGTTCTGCGGCAGTTTTTCCAGCACCACAAAATCATTCGGGATCATGCGCGCCGGCAATTGCCGGAGCAGTTCGCGCCGGAGATTTTGCGGCGACACATCCGCGCCCGCGCGCGGCACGAGGCAGGCCGACAGGCGCTTTTCGCCCGCTTCATCTTCACGCGCGATCACGACGGCTTCCTGCGCGAGTCCCGTCGCCAGCAAGGCCGCTTCCACCTCGCTCAAATCCACCCGCTGCCCGTGAATTTTTACCAGTTGATCCACGCGGCCCAGATGGTCGAGCAAACCATCCGGCAAAAATTTTCCGAGGTCGTTCGAGATGAAAACTCGAAAACCGGGATCGCGCCCGTCGGCTAGGAATTTTTCCGCCGTTTTTTCCGGTTCCAGCCAGTAGCCCTGCCGCAAACGCGCGCTGCGGACGGCGATCCTCCCTTCACCGCCGTTTTTGACCGGCTGATTTTTTTCGTCCACCAAAAAAATTTCCACGCCGCGAACGGCGCGGCCGACCGGCACGCGCGGATTTTGCAACGCGGTTTGCCTGTCCATCGTGAATGTGCTGATGATCCCCGTTTCGGTGGAACTCAACGATTGCATGAAGCGGCAGTGGTCCGGGCATTGCCGCCGGAAAGTTTCCACATCGCCGCGCAAAACTGTTTCGCCGCCAAGGCGGATCAACCGCACGGTCGCGAAGGAATTCTTCCCGTCTGCCGTGCGCGCGAGATGGCGAAAAACCGTCGGCACGGAATGAAAAATCGTGATGCGTTCGCGCGGCAGCCATTCCGCCAGACGTTCCACCCCCTGCGAGCGCACATGAAACAGGCAGAGCGTCGCGCCGTTCAGCAGCGTGGCGAAAAGCGTCGCGCCCGAAGCGGACAGGCCGCAGGAAGCCAGCAGTGAAACGCGGTCCTCCGGTGTGAGGCCGGCCAGCTCCGCGTAATTTTCCGCCTCCTGCACGATGCCCCGGTGATTTTGCCAGACGCCTTTGGGCGCGCCGGTCGAACCGGAGGTGAACATCAGCCACGCGGCGGAATCAGCGGAAATGTCCGGAAAACTTCCGCGCGGTGGATTGCCCGGCAAGTTCGCGGCGACGGGAACGATTTTTAACTGCGCGGAGGCGAATGAATTGGCCAGAGCCAGGTTGGCATTGTCGGCCAGCAACAATTTCGCGCCGGAACTGGCCAGCATCGCGGCCAAATGTCCCGTCGGATGATCCGGATCGAGCGCGAGGTAAATTTTGTTGGCCTTGAGCGCGCCGAGGATGGCGGCGATCAGGGGCGCGTCATGTTCCATGAGCAGCGCCACCGGCCCGGAAGCTTCGCCCAGCCGCTCCAAAATTTCCGCGGCGATGAAACTGGAACGCCGGTCAAGCTCCGCATAAGTCCATTGCCCGGCGGGCGCGCTGACAGCGGTGCGCGCGGCGAACCGGGCGACCGCGTGTGCCAGACAACCTGGAATGGATTCAGAGCTCACTGTGCGTTCGTTGAATTCATCGCGAGCCGAGCGCGGCGTAATCCAACTGCATCTTCGCCGCGTAGTGCCCGGTCCACGAATCCTTTTCTCCGAGCAGCAACTGGTCGCCATGCTTGTGGTAGTGCGCGGGATTTTCCACGCCCGGTGGAATTTGATTTTTCTCCAGTTCCCGGGCCGCGTTGATCAAACGGCGGCGCATCTGCACGATGGCCGCGTCCGACGCGCCAAGATGTTCCCGCGTGCGGTCGCAGATCGCGCCCATGCTTTCCTGCATCGCGCCGTCCTGAATGGGCGTGACGTTTTCCAGTCCGCTGAAATTGATTTTTTTCTGCCGCTCGCGGTCCAGCAGATAATCATTCTGCGCATTCGCGGCAAAACGGTGCTGGCCCAGCCAGTCGTCGGTGTCGGGCAGAAAGCCGCTGGGCGCGACGCGGTCTTTCCAGCCCCGCTGCTCATCCTCGGACAATTCACGCGTCGAGGACCAGTGCGGTTCCCAGACCATGGTGTGTTCGTCGTCGAGCGGCACCCAGATTTTGTCGCGATTTTTTCCGCCAAAGCTGGGAACGCTCGTATAAAACGGCAGCAGAAACTGCGTGACGCGCCAGTAAAATTTTCCGGCCCCGGCATCCCGCCGCGCGCCATACATCACGCCCACGTCGGTGTCCTGCACTTCCAGCAACGGCTGTTTGTCCATGCGCGCGAGGTTCCGGTAATAATCAATGCCCGCCTGCTTGTCACCGGAGGTGCCTTGCAAATTGGGATCAAAAGCCAGATGCAAAAAACTCAAGTGCGACGAATCAAAATCGCCTTCCATCGCCTGCAGCCAGTTGCACGCGCGCTGGTAACGCAGCGCCCCGCGGCGCTTCGGCTCCACCATCGCCCAGCCCAGTTCCGGCAACGGCGGCGGATGGTCATGCCGCGGCCCCAGGTAAGTCCACACGATGCCGTTTTTTTCCACGCACGGATACGAGGTGATTCTGATTTGTTCGTTGAATTTGCTGCCTGGCGGCTCGTTGGGAACGTCCACGCACCGGCCTTCCACGTCAAATTTCCAGCCGTGATAAAGGCAGCGCAGGCCGTTCTCCTCGTTGCGTCCGAAAAAAAGCGACGCGCAGCGGTGCGGACAAACATGATCCAGCAAACCGATTTTGCCGCCGGAATTTCGGAACGCGACCAGATTTTCGCACAGCAGCCGCACGCGCAGCGGCGCGCCGTCCGGCTCCGGCAAATCGCTGGATTGCAAAACGGGAATCCAGTATTGCCGCAGGAGCCGGCCCATCGGCGTTCCGGGGCCGACGCGGGAGAGAAAATGATTTTCCGATTCAGTCACGCTTCTATTTTTTGCTAATTTGCAAAAATATCCAGACTTATTTCCGGCCCGCCATGCCATAAACCGCCTGCATCCGCGTGTAAAAAAGCCGGTCGCCCTCGCCGTGCTCCGGCGGGCCAAGCCCCGACATTTTCCAGCCGCCGAACGGCAGCGACACGTCCACGCCGGCGGTCGCGGAATTGATTTTTAACATTCCGGCCCGGGCCTCCGCGAGAAACTTTTCCCGAAGCCGGGAGGAATTGCTGAACAGCGCGGCCACAAGACCGTGGCGGACGCCGTTGCACAATTGCAGCGCCTGCTCAAATGTTTTCGCGCGCTGCACGACCAGCAGCGGGCTCATCGTTTCTTCCTGCACGAGCGGATGGTTTGGATCATCGCAGCACACCATCACCGGCTGCGCATAAGCCCCGGTTTTCGTCCACGATTTCTTCGCCTGCTTTTCAAAGAGAAAGGCAATGCGCCGCGCCGCGCCGGAATTGTGCGCGGCTTGAATCAACGCCGCCTGCTCCCCGCGCTTGCCGGCGTGAATCACCGGGCCGATGTCCGTGGATGTTTTCAACGGATCGCCCCAGCTTAATTTTTCAGCGGCGAGCTTCAGTTCGCGCCAGAATTTTTCGAATCGCGCCGCGCTCACGATCACGCGCCGGTTGGCCGTGCAGCGCTGGCCGGCAAAACCAAACGCGCCCCAGGCGATTTGCGCCGCGGCTTGCGGCAAATCCGCGTCGCCCCAGACAATCGCGGCGTTGTTGCCGCTCAATTCCGCCTGCAACGGCAGGAAACGCCGCGCGCAGATTTCCTGAATCGCAAAGCCGGCCGGCGCCGAACTGGTGATGGTGACGGCGTTGACATTTTCATCCGCCGCCAGCTTTTGCGCCGTTGTGTGGTCGCCGGTCAACATTTGAACCGCGCCCGCTGGCGCGCCGGATTCGCGCAGCGGTTTCAAGATGATTTCCGAAACCTTTGTCGCCGCCGGCGCGGGTTTCCAGACCACCGTGTTGCCGTAAATCAATGCCGGCGCGATCTTCCCGACCGGAATCGCCACCGGATTGTTCCACGGTGAAATGAGCGCGACGACGCCAAGCGGCTGATGGCGAACCGTTCCGGCCGGCCCGCGTTTTTGAAATTCAAACGCGGCGGCGCGGCGGATCACATCGCGGATGTTTTCCGCCGCGCGGCGGACTTCTTCGAGTCCATGAGAAACCGGCTTGCCGATTTCAACGGCCATTTGCCGCGCCAAATCCGGCGCGACCGTTTCCAGGCGCGCGGCAAAGTTTTCCAGAATTTCGCAACGCGAACTAAAACTTGTCTGCCGCCAGGCTTCCCAGGCGTTTTGCGCGGGCAGCGTGGCGGCGGCGATTTCATCCGCGCCGGCGACGGGAATTTCAAACAGGATTTTTTTTGTTTCCCGGGGCGAGCGATGGATCAGTTTTGACGGCGCGTTTCCAACCAGCCGGGACAGGATCTCACTTGCGGAAATGAATTCGACGCCGCGTTCGGCCAGCCAGCGGCGCGTGGCGGCGGCATGAACCGGGTCGTTGCTGGCGACGGCGTCTTCGGCGATGAAAACTTGCAGCCCGCGTTCCAGGCTTTCCACGGCTGCCGTGCGGACGCAGGCGTGCAGATGCACGCCGGTGAGAATGACCGTGTCGCAATTTATTTTCTGGAGCGCGGCGTCCAGTTTGCCGCCGGCAAAACCATTGAAGCCGCTTTTATGGATGACGGTTTCGGTTTCGAGCGGGCGGAGCGGCGCGGGCGGTTCATGTCCGGCGGTTCCCGCGACGCAGTCCCAGCGGTTGGTTTTTTTCCAATGCGGCAGCCGCCGGTCGGTTTCGCGGTGAACGGTGGTCCAGAGGTGAATGACCGGAACGCGGCGTTCACGGCAACCCGCAAGCAATGCCGCCGCGCAAGAGACCGGCGCGTCCGCGGACCGGTGCGGTTGCAGCGTGGCCAGGTGATCGCCTTGAAAATCCACAAGCAGCAGCGCGGGTTTTGTGCGAGGGGTGTTGGTCATGCAGTTTTCGTGATGTTATTTTACCAGGGTTTGAGGGCAACAACAAACCGCCGGCGACAATTCCATTGACATCCGCCGGGGTAAAAAAATAATGTGCCGGCATGAAGCCGGCGGACAATTCCAAGGCCATGCAGTATTCCATTGCGACTTCTTGGAGTGAAGCGTTGCTCGATGGATTGGTTTCACTCAATCGTTCGCATGAAAGGGCGTGCTTCTCCGAAATCTACGGCGCGCATCGAACCAGCGTCACGGGACATGGCCGCCCGCCGTATCGGCTGCCGCAAGTTGAACCGGACGCGTTTGAGCAGCATGTGAACCGCGCCCTTCAACTCGGCCTGCGTTTCAATTACGTCATGAACGCGCCAAACTTCGGCGGGCGGGAAAACGATCCCGCGTGGCTGCAAGAGGTGTCCGCCTTGCTGGAATACCTGGCGCGCTGCGGCGTCAGCGGCGTCACGATTTCACACCCGGCGCTGTTGCAGTTCGTCAAAAGGGAATTCCCGGACTTCCGGATCAATGTTTCAGTGATCGCCGGAGTGGACACGGTGGCCGCGGCGCGAAAGTTCGAAGACATGGAGGTTGATGTCATCAACTTGAATCCTTTCACCATCAACCGGGATTTTGACGCGCTCCGCGCGATCCGCGAAGCCGTCCGCTGCGAACTCGAACTTTATGCCAACATTCCCTGCCTCGATCACTGCCCGCGGCGGGACGCGCATTATCAATATTCCGGGCGCGCGTCACAGACGACCGGCGCGGACGAAGTCACCGAGGACCCTTTTCTGATGCGCTGCTCGCACGCATTTTTGTCGGAACCGATGGAATTTCTCCGCAGTCCGTTCATCCGGCCCGAGGACGTTTCCGCTTACCGCGAAGTAGGGATAGATGTCATCAAACTTTCGGACCGGACCGAGGCCACGGAGTTTCTTTTGCAGACGGCGCGCGCCTACGCCGGGGAACATTATGACGGAAACCTGTTCAATTTGATTTTTCGGGACGGGCGAAAAATCCGGGCGGGGCTTGGTTTCAACCGGCCGGGAATCCCGGCACAGGAAATTCCCGTCATCATCAAAAATTCGATATTGAATGAGCTTGGATTCATTGGGCAAATCAAAAAACTGCGCGGTGCGGATTTGGCCGGGTTTTATCAAACCGCCGCCGCACGCGCGGTGATCTATGCGAATCCACAGGCCATTGACGAATGGCGAAGCCTGCTTCAGGCGCGGATTGCGGGATAGGCGCCGTGCCGGCAAATTCCCGCCCCGTTATGCGGGCTGTTTTGATTCCGCCGAACGGAGAACTTGTTCCGCCACTTTGTCGGCCATCGCCTTGGTGCCAAGAATTTTGCAGCCCGGCTCGGCGAGGTCGGCGGTGCGCCAGCCCGCGCGCCAGGTTTCGGCTAGGGATTTTTCAATGAGCGTGGCGGCCTCATCCAGCCCGAAACTTTCGCGAAGGAGCATGGCCAGCGAAAGAATTTGCCCGGCCGGATTGGCCGTGTCCGTGCCGGCCAGATCGTGCGCGCAGCCGTGGTTGGTCTGATAAACGCCGTGTCCTTGGGGATCGAAATTTCCGGAGAAGGTCACGCCGCGCGATGAAACCAAAACGCCGCAAACGTCCGCCAGGATGTCGCCAAAAAGATTCGGCGCAACGATCACATCGAAGCGCGCCGGGTTTTGAATCAATTCGTAGGCGGCGAGATCAATATTCATAAATTTCACCTCGACACCGTGCTTGCGCGCCACGGCGCTGCCCACGTCGCGCCAGAGCGCGGTCACCGTCGGCACACCGCCTTCCTTGATGATGACGTGCAGATGGCCGCGCCAATACGCCGCCGCGCGGGCCGCGACTTCGACGAGGCGATGAACCTCGTGTTCGCTGTAGTTGAACGAGTGTTCCGCGACCCGGCCCTTGTCGGTGGCGCGGTCGCCCCATTGGCCTTGATAAATGCCGCCGGTATTGTCACGCACAATCAGTATGTCCACGTCTTTCAAAAATTGCGGGGAAATTTTTCCGGCGCGGGCGAGTTCCGGCGAAGGCTGGACGGGAACAAATTTGCAGAACAAATCAAATCGCCGCCGCAAATCATAAACGTAGCGCCCGCCGCCGGGACCGCTCAAAATCGCGCCGCCGAGTTGAAAAACGTCGGCGCAAAATTCCATCGTGTCCTCGGGCAGCCATTTGCCGTGTTCGGCAATGGCGTCTTCGCCGATCAATCCGCCGCGGCGCACCTCGAATTTTAGATTCAGCGCCCGCTCGACCGATTTCAAAATCAACAGCGTCGCTCCGATGACTTCCGGCCCGATGCCCGTTCCCTCCAGCACGCCGATGACCGGTCGGGCTTCAGAAAGGAATGTCTCCGCCCCGGATTCTTTTTTGCCCAGAAAAGTCACGAGCCGGGCGGAGCCGTTCTGCTTGAATTGTTCTATCGCCTGCATGATTCGCCTCAATCGGCGGCTTCAAATTGAAGCGGAAGAAAAATGAATCAAGCTTAAAAACAGCAAAACCGCCAGTTAACTGAAAGTGGCGCGACCAAAAAATTTCATGCGGCCACATTTCCGAGGCAAATCAATACCGCTCACTTGACTGGCAATTGTGGAGATGTTGCATGTCCACCTGAAAGCAAACGGAGTCCGGAGTCAGTTTCCGGATTTTGGCGTTTCGTCTTTTTGAACTGCAACCGTGAGTTCTCCCCGGGTCTTGACCAGAGGATCAATCGTGTAGGCGGAAAGCGAATAAACCCAGTTTGTGAGCTGGCTTTCGCGGGCCAGCTTTTCGTTGAGCCTGGTCTGGGTGTCCTTGAATTCCTTGTCGAGCCGGGTTTTGTCCTCCGGTTTCTCGTCTTTGGCCGGCGTGCGTTCGGCGGCGATGCTCGCGGCAATCGAAAAACTGACCGGACAAGCGTCGTCCTGCTTCGGCGCAATTTTTGCGACGTAAGTAAATCCGTCAAACGTCTCCACCGTCAGCACGGTGTTGGTGGCCGCGACGCCGGGCTTGAGCGGCGCAACGTCATTGAAGCTGGCCGAGCTGAACGGGCTGGTGACGCCGGAAATGTTTGTCGTGTCAAGCTGTTCGCCCGGCGCGGCGTCGGCGAGCTGCCAGTCGTTCGTCGCGGAGGCGCGCGTGAGCTTCCAGGAATTGGTCGCTTCGGGAAATTGCATCGCAATCGCGCGCGGATTTTCAACGGTGAGAAAATCCTTGTTCAACCATTGCTCCGACCGGGGCTGGACGTCGGTCAGCGGGTCGGAAATCACGGCGACGGTTTTCGCATCGGCGCCGGCGATGACGTAGCGGCCATCGGACAAGCCCTCATCGGTCATGCCGCCGAATTGTGAATTTCCAGGCTGCTTCCGCGTGTGCGTTTTGCCGAGCAGAAGCGTGTTGAGTGTTTTGCCGGATTGATCCTTGAATTCAACCAGCGTGCCGGAATTGGTTTGCGCGCCGGGCGGCAGGAGTTCGAGCCGGCCCAGTTGCGACGGCCCGATTTCCTCGGTCTGGACGATTTTCAAGTCGGCGAGCTTCAGCAGCAGGCCGCTGATTTGGGAAAAGTTCGCCGGATAATCGCCGCGTTCGCGCACGCGCCAGAGGGTGTCGCGCCGGGCGAGGTTCAGCGTGTTCGTGCCGGACTGGATGGTGATTTGCGCGATGTCATTGACGGGCAGATTGGGCAGCAGCTTCTGGCCGATGGCCGTGGCCGCATTATGCCAGGACTGGTTGCCGCGCTGATGAACAATCAATCCCGCCGCGCCGATGACGGCCACGAGCGCCAACAAGATGATGAATTGCTTGCGATTCATTTTGCGGAATTCTTTTTGCGTCTGACCACGGCGATCATGATTCCGGCCAGCGTCACGGCGAGCGGCATGGCGAGGATGTTCAGCCATTCGATGCGCGTCTCCAGCGACACGACCTCCTTGCGCAAATCCTTCTGCGCCTGCCGCAATTCGAGGCTGACCTGCGCCTCCTTTTTACGGAAATTGTCCACCTCGGCCTGCTGTTCCTTCAGGTTGGTGTCCTTCTGCTGCTGCTGAAGTTCGCTCAATCGTTGCTGGGTGTCTTCGAGGCTCTTTTGCAATTCCGCCACTTTCGCCTCGCCGCTCGCCTCGGCCGCCGCCTCCATCTGCTTGACGCGCGTGAACGGACGGCTCAATGACGCGCGGCTGCGCACGGCGATGAGATTGCTGTCGCCTGCCATCTGCTCGACCAGATTTTGCGCCAGGTCCAGATTTGCATTCAGCGGGCTGGCCATTTCGCCGAACGGGCTGTTCTCCTTGCGCAGCGAAAAGGCGTCGGCCAGCAAATCGGAATCGCCGAACAGCACGACCGACGTATCGGCTTTCGATTCCTTCAACGAATCGTCCGTTTTCGCCGCGGCGTTGGTTTCAGTGTTCGCATTGCCGCCGGGAAATGCCGTCTTGAATTTGCCGGTCAGGCGGATGGCGAGATTGTAATTCACGCCCGTCGTTTTGAAACTGTTCATGATGCTTTGCCCGCCCATGCTGGCCATGAAAGCATCCGCCAGTTCCGCGTCCTTGCTGCTGTGGAGCAAAACAGCTTCCTGAAGTCCGGCCGCCGGCGCGCCGGTGAACGCGCCGCCCATCGGCAGCCAGATGCTGTCAATCTCGCTGGTCGCGATGTCGTTGCGGTTGATGCCGTCGGGCGTCAGCGCGAGCCACGCCGGCGCATCCTCCGGCTCGTTGTTCTGGCCGCGCAACTGCATCTTGAAATCCAGGTCGGCGACGACTTTGCCCGTGTCGAACTGAATGCCCCACGCCGGCAGCAATTTGTCGAGCGTGGACGAATTGCCGCCCATCCCGCCTTCCATCGGATTTTGCTGGCGGCTGGCGTAGGCGGAAAGCGGATCGAGAAACGCGATCAGTTTTCCGCCGCGCAGGACGAATTGATCAATGGCGTATTGCGCCTGATCGGAAATACCTTTCGGATGAATGACGACCAGCACTTTCACGTCGTCGTCAATTTTCGCTGCGTCCATTTCGATTTGCCGGACGTTGTAGTCCTGTTGCAACTGCTGGATGATTGTCCACGGCGGGGTGCCCTGCTGACCCATTTGCTCCATCATGGGATTGGACGGCGCGCCGAACACGGGCAGCGAACTGATGACGCCGATGACCGGCTTCTCCGGGCTGATCACCTGCGAGAGCGCGCGGGTGATGTCGTATTCCAGAAGCTTCTCACGGTCCGGCGAGAGAAACGGAATGGCCACGCTCGTGCCGGGCAGCGAAATTGACAGGCCGAGGTAGAATTCATCCTCGCCCGGCAATTGTTGCGGTTCGAGGCCGTCAAGCCGCGCGGAATCCTCCGCGTCCGAATCCGGCTGCGGATCGAATTTCTGGATGACAAGGTTTTTGCCGGCGACCTGCTGGTATTCCTGCAACAAATCCCCGACTTGGCGCGCGTAGTCCTTTAGATAAACCGTTTCCGGCGTGGCCGTGTCGCTTTGCGTGCAGTAGAAACGGATTTTCACCGGCGTGTCGAGCTTTTGCAGAATTGCGCGCGTTCCCACCGACAGCGTGTAGGCTTTTTCCTGCGTCAGGTCCGCGCGCACCGGTTTCGCGCCGGTGATGACGCTGACGGCGATGACGAGGACGAGCATCACGACGATGCCCGCCGAGGAATAAAGAATGGTTTCGAGCGATTTTTTTTGCATCGTGCCTCCGGAAATCAACTGGTGCGGTGCGTCCGCAAAATCACGCTGGTGGTGAACAAGGAAAACCCGATCACGGACAGAAAGAAAATCACGTCCCGCGAATCGAGCACGCCTTTTTGGAATCCTTGAAAATGCGTGATGACGCTGAACGACGTGATGGTATCCACGAGCCATTGCCAGTTGTGGGCCACGCCTTGCAGCAAATTGATCACCGGCGGAAAGCCCGCCAGAATCAAAAACAAACACGCGACGACCGAGACGATGAAACTCACCACCTGGCTGCGCGTGATGGCCGATGTGATGCAGCTCACCGCCAGATACGCGCCCGCCATCAGCCAACTGCCGACGTAACCGGACAGGATGACGCCGTTGTCCGGGCTGCCGAGATAGTTCACGGTGATGACGATGGGAAACGTGAAGACCAGCGCGATGCCGAGAAAAACCCACGACGCGAGGAATTTGCCGACGATGGCCTCCCACGGCGCAATGGGCATCGTCAGCAGCAATTCCAGCGTGCCGACGCGGCGCTCATCCGCCCACAATCTCATGCCGACCGCCGGCACGAGGAACAAATAAAACCACGGATGCCACTCGAAAAATGAGTTGGCCAGCGACGCCTCGCCGCGCTCAAAAAAGCCGCCGACCATGAACGTGAAAAATCCGTTCAGCAGCAGAAAAATGACGATGAACACATACGCCACCGGCGACGCGAAATACGCCCGCAGCTCGCGTTTCGCGATGGTCTTGATGGTGCCAAGTGAGTTCATGGTTTTGCCTCCTTGCCCGCCGTGTCCGGCATCGTGATGCTGCGGAAAACTTCATCCAGCCGGCCTTCCTCCGTGCGCAATTCCTCGACCTGCCAGCCGCTCGTGGCCTCGATCACTTCGCGCGTCAAATCGCCGTCGCCCGCCTTGCGCGGGAACACGGTCGCCGTGACGCGGGTGCCGATTGTCGAGGTCGTGGTTTTTTTCGCCGCGCGCAAATGATTTAACTTTTCCTGCACTGCGCCCGCCGCCACGCCGTTGATGCGCAGCGTCACCGCGCCCGCCCATTCGGACTTGCGCCGCAATTCCTCCGGCGTGCCGTTCGCCACCACCTTGCCGCGGTCAATGATCATCGCCCGCGTGCAAACGGCGTCCACTTCTTCGAGAATGTGCGTGGAAAAAATGATCGCCTTCTTCTCGCCCATTTTGCGGATGAGCTGCCGGATTTCGTGCTTTTGATTCGGGTCCAGGCCGTCGGTCGGCTCGTCGAGCACCAGAATGTCCGGGTCGTGGATGATGGACTGCGCGAAGCAGGTGCGATGCCGGTAGCCCTTGGAAAGCGTGTCCACGTTCTGATGCAAAACGGATTTGAGAAAGCACAAATCCACCACGCGGTTAATGGCGGAATTTTTCGCGTCGCCGCGCAGCCCGCGGATTTCGGCGGTGAAATCCAGAAAGCCATGCACCGTCATGTCCGTGTAGGCGGGCGCGTTTTCCGGCAGGTAGCCGATGAGCTTTTTGGCGGGAATGGGATTCTCCGCGATGTCAAAGCCGCCCACCGTCACTTTCCCGCTGCTGGGCGGGAAAAAGCCAGTGAGCATCCGCATGGTGGTGGACTTGCCCGCGCCGTTCGGCCCGAGAAATCCCAGCACTTCGCCGCGCTTCACGGTGAAGGAAATCCCGTCCACCGCGCGTTTGGTTCCAAAAACCTTCGTCAGTTTTTCAACTTCAATCATTTCGTGTGCCGTCAGTTTTATCATGTCTGGCGCGCAAAGCCGATAAAAATATAAATGCCCGCAAGGCCGTCAAACGTTTTTTGCATATAGACAATCCGCAGGAGAAATGTTCAAAAAATTAGCCTCCTGTTTTACCAAAAAAAGTTTAACGGCGCGGTGGAAAGACGAACACCGGGCGTGACCGAATGCAATCCAGCTGGTAGTGTCTAATTTCAAATGCTGGGTGCGCGGCGGCGGCGGCGAACGGCGGTGCCGCAGCACCGCCGCCACCAAATAAAGACAATGCCATCCAGTTCCGGTGATTGACAAGGCGGCGTCATTGTGAACATTTTGGAGGCGAAAATGTCATAATTGCTGGATTGAATTTCATACAATCGAGAAATGAACGCGAACCGTTTATATTTTCAAGACACTGGCGGGAATCGTTCCGGCGTCTGGAAGATTTGGACAGCGGCGAGAAGCTGGCCCGGCGGGTTGGAACGCCGCGGCGGTTTGGGCATGGATTGAAACTGGCGTGAGGATGGCAATGGCGGACGACTTGCTGGGAAATTATTTTACTCGTTGGCGGACCCCGGAATTAAAGCCGGGTTTGGCCGCGCTTTTTGCGTTTCTGACCGTGCTGGTTTCCGGCATGGCACCGGCGCGCGCGGCGAGTTTCACCGTGTCGCTCGACCGCGACACCATCACGCTCGGCGAAACCGCGACACTGTCCTTGAAATTTGAGGGCGGCAAGCCGGGACAACTGCCCTCGTCCATGACCGTGTCGAATCTTCAACTCGTGCTGGTCGGCGGGCCGGCGCATTTCGGCATCAACATCAACGGGAATTCCACCACCTACGACACGTTCAGTTACGTGGTCACGCCCACGCAGGCGGGCCAATTCATCATTCCGGCGCTGACGGCGAATGTGGGCGGGCAGACGCTGACCAGCCAGCCGCTGAAATTGACGGTCACCAAACCCGGCGCACCTCCGCCAGCCGGGGCCAATACCGATTCGCAAATCGCCTTTGCCCGGCTGGCGCTGCCCAAGAAGGAAGTTTATGCGGGCGAAACCATCACCGCCGACCTGCAACTTTTTTACCGGCAGGAAACGCAACTGGCCAGGGAGCCGCAAATCACCGGCGCGCCGGCGGATGGCTTCACGGTCGGAAAAATCGCCGGCGGCAACCAAACCGCCGTGCAAATCGGCAACGCCATTTACAACGACATTCCCGCCAAAATCGCGCTGACCGCGAACAAAACCGGCACGCTGAATATCGGCCCGGTCACGATCAGCCTCGTGCTGCTGGTCCCGTCCAATAATCGCGACGCCGACCAATTTTTCGATCCATTCGGCATGTTGCGCCACAACATGCAAAAGCAGTTTACAGTCACCACCAGCACGCTCGACGTGAATTCGCTGCCGTTGCCATCGGCAAATGTCCCGACCAATTTCAACGGCGTCGTCGGCAACTACACGTTGGCTGTCACCGCCGGGCCGACGAACATCACGGTCGGCGATCCGATCACTTTGCGCATCCAAATTGCCGGACGCGGCGATTTCGACGCGTTAAGATTGCCCGACCAGTCCGGCTGGAACGGTTTCAAGCTCTTTCCGCCCACGTCGAAAGTCGAAACCAGCGACCCGCTTGGCATCGAAGGAACAAAAACGTTCGAGGAAATTGTCGCGCCTCAAACTGCGGACGTTCGCGAGCTGCCGCAGATTTCATTTTCATTTTTCAATCCCGACGACGGAAAATATCACACGCTTGCCCAGCCCGCCGTGCCGCTCGTTGTCAAAGCCGCCGGCGCGAGTCCGATGCCGGTAATTGTGGCAAACAAAAATTCCGCGCCGGAAAACCAGCCGCCGCAGGACATTTTGCCGATCAAGGAAAATCTCGGAGCACTTGCAACAAAATCGTCTCCGCTCGTCGCGCAACCGGCGTTTCTCGCGGCGCAATCCGTCCCGATTCTGGCATTTCTCGCCGCGTTCATCTGGCGCAAGCGCGCGGACAATCTGGCGAACAATCCGCGCCTGCGCCGCCAGCGCGCCGTCGCCCAGCTCGTCCGCGACGGCTTGAACGACTTGAAAAAATTCGCGGCCGCCAACCAGCCGGATGAATTTTTCGCGCTGCTGTTCCG
>Ga0302319_10007667_pt1 | contig 21208 bp, 21 predicted proteins | sample Bog_T0_2_FD_203319 | JGI IMG/M metagenome (GOLD analysis project Ga0302319, IMG submission 203319) | Peat permafrost microbial communities from Stordalen Mire near Abisko, Sweden - Bog_T0_2 | ecosystem: Environmental > Terrestrial > Soil > Wetlands > Peat | place: Sweden: Abisko, Stordalen Mire... | reverse complement strand
GTAAACGTGTGCATTCGGATGGACTCAGCGTAGGGTCAGTTTTCAAACCAGCCCGGATTAATTCAATTGTCGAGTCCAGCATAATGTTTCTCCTTCAAGGATTTAGTCATTGCGGTATTCATACGCAAACCGTATTTCCTTGGTTGTGCTGTTTTAATTTCGTCTGGCTTTGCTTCTCAGCGTTTTCCTCCCGCTCGTCAATGGCGTTGGCATCCACCTGGCTTGTTGCCTGATTTTTGGTGAGATCAAGCTGTTCCTCAATTTCCGACTGGCGTTTGACCAGGTGATGATACCGGTCTTCTTTCTCGAAGGGTACGCCGACCTTGGCATCCAATTCCACCCCGCGCTTTTGCGAATCTTTAATGTCGGATTCCAGCCGCTCGGTGCGTTCCTCGAACCCCTGCACCACAGATTCGAGCGAACGGATGGTCCCCAGCGCCGTTTCGGTAATACGAGTGCTGTAACTGTTCTGGCCACGCAGAACGAGTTCGGCACTATTATTCAAACTGGAGCGGATGAACAAATCAAACCCGGCAAAGCGCCCGATACGGATGTCCTCGCCAAACCGGGTTTTGGTCTTTTCCGCCCGCCGCAACAACAATTCCCCGGCAATGCCGCGATTGTCCAAAACTTGCTTGTCCAGTTCGATCCGGAACTGGTCGCCGGAGGTGTCCAACCGCACGGTCAAATCCTGCCGCAAATGTGCCAGCCGTTCCGACCAGGTTTCCACTTCCTCGCGGGAATGGCGCAGACTGCTGCGAATGCGATATTGTTCCTCGGCGTGGGCGTAACGCAGCCGGGTCAACCGGATCAACTCGGCATCCACCTGGGCTTTCTCAATCACCAGCGGATTGCCGGAAGCGATGGCTTTGACCTCGGCATAGGTCAGGGCGGCGGAGTCCATGTCTTCCAGGCGGCGCATGGTCATGTCGCCGCTCATGACCTGGGCGATAAACTTGGCCTTGGTCTCCAACGTTTGCCACATATAGGCATCAAACGAACCCTCCGTGACGTAGCGGTAAATCTGCACACTGGCATTCTGGTTACCCTGCCTGAGAATCCGGCCCTCCCGCTGCTCCACGTCCGCCGGTCGCCACGGCGCGTCCAAATGGTGGAGCGCAACCAATCTTTCTTGAACATTGGTGCCCGACCCCATTTTCTGCGTGCTGCCAAACAGAACCCGGACTTTGCCAGCGCGAACGGAACGGAACAACGCCAGCTTCGCATTATCGGCGTCGTAATCCTGGATAAAAGCGATTTCGTTTTCGGGGATGCCCAGACGTTTCAATTTGTCAGCCATGTCCCGGTAAACCGAAAAACCCCGGTCCTGTGGCGTGGACAAATCACAGAACACAAGCTGCGTCAAACGGCCGTCCTTGCCACCGTCCCAAACTCGATGAATGTTTTCCACGGCCAGATTGACTTTGCTCTGCGGGTCATCCGGCAAATTTGGAATCATCAACCGCAAATCCAGCGCGGCCTTACGGCCCTCGGTGGTGATTTTAAGCATGTTGTCTTCACGGGGATCAACCCGCCCGTTTTTCAGCGCCTCGGCTCGTTTAGCCAAACTTTCAACGAACTTTTTAAGCTCTTCCGAGGCGGGCGCATTGCGAATTGATGGCTTTCCCCCCTCCAGCCTGGGCCGCTTGAGATTGAGCATCTGCGCGGTCTGCACGTCAGCGGTTTGGCGGAAAATCTGCATCAACTCCGGGACATTGACGAACCGGGCGAAGCGCGTGTTAACCCGGTAGCCCGCCCCGTCCGGCGAAAGTTCCATGGCCGTCACCGGCTCGCCGAAGGTGGCCGCCCATGAATCGAAATGATGCAAGTTGTGACTCTTCAAGTCGTCCGGCTGCAAATAACGCTGCATCGTAAACATCTCAGCCATGCTATTGGCGATGGGCGTGCCGGTGGCAAAGACCACGCCGCCGCCGTTGTTTACGGATTGAACATGACGGACTTTGAGATACATATCGAACGCCCGTTCACTGGCCGTCTGCGGCAACCCGGCGATGCGGGTCATTTTGGAGACGTAAAACAGATTTTTGAAATAATGCGCTTCATCCACGAACAAACGGTCGATACCAAGTTCCTCGAACGTCAGGGTGTTATCCTTTTTATGACTGGCGGCCAGCGATGCGAGTTTAGCTTCCAGACGTTTCTTGGCCTTTTCCAGTTCTTTCACCAAACGCCGGTTTTCCGAGTCGGCATGTTCACGTTTGATGTTTTCCAATTCATCCAATTGTTCCCTAAAAAAACGCTCCTGTGTCTTTTGCGACAAGGGAATGCGTTCAAAACCGGAATGGGTAACGATAACGGCATCCCAATTGCCAGTGGCGATCCGGCTAAACAGCTTTTTGCGGTTCTGTGCTTCAAAATCCTCCTTGCCAGCCACCAGGATATTTGCACCCGGATAGAGCATCAGCAGTTCGGATGAGAATTGACCGAGCATGTGATTGGGGACGGCAAACAGGGGTTTGCGCGCGAGTCCCAACCGTTTCAATTCCATTGCGGCGGCCACGACTGTGAATGTTTTCCCAGCGCCAACCACGTGTCCAAGCAATGTATTAGGAGTTTGCAAAACCCGCCAAATACCCGCCTTTTGGTGAGGATGAAGCTGGATGGTCGAACTGGCTCCCGGCAAGGTCAAATGTTCGCCATTGAACGTGCGAACCCGGCTGTGATTGAACGTGTCATTATAAAGGCGGGAAAGCCGTTCCCGTCTTGAATCATCCGACCAAATCCATTCCTTGAACCGTTCCTTGATGCGCTCCTGCTTTTCGCGCGCGGCCTCGGTGGACTGGGCATTGACCACGGGCTTCTTGTCCACATAATCATAAACGGTGGGCGTTTTGAGATTCAGCGTTTCCTCGATCAGTTCAAGGGCGGTGAAACGATCCGTTCCCCAATCAGTGGTATTTGCGGTCGCCCGTTTTGCCTCCCAATCGGCGGTGACCTGCCAGGAACCAAGGGCGTGAATATGGCCAACGGCCACCCCCGAAGGAATGCCCAGCAAACCGTGAATGAAATCTTGCACATCCGCCGGGGGCAACCAGGATGCGCCCAGCCGAACGTCAATTTCGGAGGCGGGCAAGTCCTGCGGTTGCACGGACTTCAACGCCTCGACATTTTCATGGAAACGTGGGTCACTGGCATGGGCGGAAGTGGCGGCAATGAGTTTCTCGCGGACATTGCCGGAAAGATATTGGTCTTCGGTCTCCCATTGCTTGGTTTCCGGGTTCAGGAAAATCACGCCTTTCAAGTCCGGCAGGAATTCTGCTGCCGGGCGGGCCAGCAAACCGGCCATGTGTTCCAAATCCACCCGGCCCTTTTCGTTCAACGAAACCAACAGGGCCTCTTTGGGGGTGCCAACCGATTCAACTGGTTGTCGATGATGGATGGTTCGCTCACGAAAAATGGCGGCTTTGACTGCCACTTTGGTTTCTTCGTCGTATTGTTCAAGCGAAAGCAACAAAGGCAAATCAGGGTCGCCACGAAACGCCCGTTGATTGGCCGATAAATTAATGGGGCCAAACCGGGAAACAAACCGGTCATAGGTCGAATTCAGTTGTTCACGCGCCGCAACCATTTGTTGTTCACTGCTGCCATCGAGTTGCGAGCGCATGCAATCCCGCACTACGTCACGCACGCCAATCAACCGCCGAATCCGCAAGCGCGTCTCAAAGGGCAAATCTTCGAGTGAATGGAGCGCCCCGTCTTCATGGAGACAAAGCCGTCCATCGTCATGGACACAATAGGCATTTGGCTTGATGTAATCCGGAACCGGCGCGGTTTGTTTTGCTTTAAGCCTTGGCGATTCAATCCGTTCCGCTTGATAGACATCCTGGGGAAGTTCAGTCACGGCCCCGGCGAGGGCATCTTCGAGCACGCTTCCATCCCCGATCAAGGTTGGTTCGTCACTCCCATACATTCCCCGGCTTAACTGGAGATGGCCCAACATCAGGTGCGGACGTTCCACGAAAAATTCATTAACGGGAATTTTTATGAAGTCGTGATTGGTAAAGTCCCGGATTGCCTGCCACGCCGGTCCCTGGTGCGTCTCGCCCGGACGCAGCTTGCGGAGCATCACAATGTCCGTTGTCACCTCCGTGCCGGCATTTTTCTTGAACGCCGTGTTGGGCAAACGGATCGCCCCAAGAAATTCGGTTCGAGGGGCAATTAAATCACGCAAGGTCGAATCCTGTTTGTCGAGCGTGTACCTTGAAGTAACGAACATCATCAGACCGCCCGGACGCACTTTGTCCAGGGCGGCGGCGAAGAAATAATCGTGAATGGAAAATTTATATTCATTCCAACGCGGGTCATGGACGGTGTAATCGCCGAACGGCACATTGGAAATGGCGAGATCGAAAGATTCGTCCGCCAGTTTTGATTTTTCAAACGGCTGCTCGCGAATATCTGCGTCGGGATAAAGCGTCCTGGCTATGCGGGCGGTCACCGGGTCAATTTCAATGCCGGTGATGGAAGATTGCCTGAGCATTTCCTCCGGCATGAAGCCGATGAAATGGCCGATGCCGCAGGCAGGTTCAAGAATGTTGCCGCCTTGAAAGCCAAATCTCTGCGCCGCTCGATACATGCCTTGGATAACGGCCGAGGAAGTGTAGTGGGCGTTAATGGTGGTGGCGCGGGCGGAACGGTATTCCTCGTCGGACAAAATTTCGGAAAGGGCGTTTCGATCTTTGGCCCAATCGGGATTCTTTACGTCGAATATCTGGGGCATCCCACCCCAACCAACGTATTTGACCAACGCGGATTTTTCCTCCTGACTGGCCAGCCGGTTTTCGGCTTGGATTTTCTGAACCAGTCTGATCGCTGCCAGATTGTCGGCACACTTTCCTCTGGGCGGAGCAAGACCAACACGATCCGCGGGAGAAATCCGGTAACAGTTTTTATTTTGAACTAGCTCACTGCCGTTTCGGACGGCAGCAGGATGTAGCTCTCCCGCACCATTTCCCAAGCCCGGTCGTGAGCCTGCTGGGCCGTCATCCCCTGTTTTCTGAACTGTTGCGTCAGTTCGATCATTTCGTCCGTCGTCTTCTCCTCCGCGTCCAGCAACATCGTGTGCAACTGGCCGTTCGCCTCCAGGTCGCGCACCAGCTTCGGGCAGTGCTCGCGCCAGTGTTTCTCCGCCATCCGTCCGTATTGAGTCAAGGGTTGCATAAGCCTTTGTTTGATTGGAAAAGAAATCAAGCTGACCGTCAAGATTTGAATGGGTGCGCCGCGGTGCCATATTAATTTTTCATTCGGCGGCATCCGCGTCTTCATACCGGCTGCGGCGCAACGGGCGTATGACACATTGTTTTGCGAGCCGTTTTAGCTGGCTGCCATCCCGCAAGTCTTCCGGAAATAATTCCTCAACCCGGACGCAAAAGACCTTGGCGAGGAATGGAAGCAGCAAATCACCGACCGGGGCGCGTCCGATTTCCATGTTGGCCAGGGTCTGGCGAGTGATGGGATAATCCTCCAAATCGAGCTTGGTCAGCAGATCATTTTGCGTCCAGCCACGTTTGTAGCGTAATTTGACCATGGTTAAACCGATGAAATTGAGCCGCTTCATTAATTACAATTCCCCGGCAAAACCATCGAATCAGTTCCTGAACCCCTGAGCCATAAAGGCCCATCAACCATCCGATAATCGGCAAAAGGCTTTGTGAGCGTCGCCCTAAAATAAATTTTGTGACCGCGATTCATTCGTTGACCTTGGCTTTGATTTCAGACACCAACCGTTTCACCTTTGATTTGTTGCTGGGACTGGGAGCGGGCAACGACACGCTGTTTTTGCCGCGCCATCTGCGCCATGACTTCCTCGCGCTGGTCTTCCGGCACGTCCTTGACCAGGGTTTCGTAGGCTTCCTTGAGTTTGGGATCGGTGTTAATGCGCCGCATCACCCCATGTTGCATCCGTTGCTGCCGGTCCAGTTCCCGGACTTCATTCAAGACCACCATGCGTTCGAGCCGGTCGCGGGGAACCGACTGGAGAAAGCTGAAATACTTGGGGTTCTCCTTAATGTAAGAATCAATTTTAGCGTCCACTTCGGGAACATTCCGAAGCGTGGGTAATTCTTGCGGGGCGGAGATTCCGGGGGCGGCAGTGGCCGGTGTTTTTGTTTTGGTATTCATAGTGAGTTTAGTTTGTTGGTTTTTGAGTTTTCAATGTGTTTGCTGGCAAAATGATTCACGGGGTCATCGGATCAGCCGATTCGTTGGTGCTGGTGCCCGTGGAAGTTGAAGGTGGCGTTTGCTGTTTTTGCGCGGTTTCGAGCGCAGCGAGTCGCTGCTTCAGGTCACCCACCATCGCGCGTAACACCACCGTCTGTTGCAAATTAGTATTAGCTTCCTGCAAGGCGTTGTGGACCTGCGCCATCGCCGCCGACAACATGCGGGCTTGAACCATAATTTGAGCCGTGGCCAGCCGCTGGGAATTGACCTCGGCCAGAATGGCCTCGTTGACCGGCACCGGACTGAATGCCGCGTCGCGCGGCACAGTGAAGTCGGCGCCAACGGCGCCGGAATGCAAATCCCAACGGGTATTTTCCTCAACGCGATAGACCACATGCTGCTCGTGCATCACCAAACCATCATTGGGATCGGCGTAACGCCCGACGTGATAGGCATGAATTACTTCGGGATAACGAACGGCAGAATTATCCGTGGGGGACAACGGTTGTTGCGGCATCAACGTCAGCTTGGGCGCGGTCGAACATGCCGTTAGAAACAAGAGTGGAATCAGGTGTAATATTTTCATGATCTCGGGGTGGTTTTGTTTGGTTCATCGGCTACCGGAGTGACAGGCAGGGCCTCGCCGCCGATGGAAGCATCGGCACGATCAATGGTTTGCAGAACGTAAAGATAAAACTGCTTTCCGCTGGGCACACGAACGTAGAATCCGTTTTTTTCAATCGAAGCTTGAATCTGCCCGGCATAGGTTTGCAGCACCGCCTGCGCTCCCGCAAAAGGCGCGTTGTTGAGCGTCGGACTGGTGATCGGGCCAAAGATCGTCTGTTGTTTTTCCGTCAAGGCGCCGGCGGCGCCGGAAAGGAACGTGGCGGCAAACAACTTGATGTCGGCCAGATTGTCAGACTTGATGACTTCGCCGCGCAACCCGGCGCTGCCGTCGGTGAGGGCCCAACCGGTGTGGTTGGTTTCGTTCGCAAATTCGCGGTCCAAAGCGACGGCCCGGAGCTGCATTTCCTCGCCGTCCTGCCAGACCAGTTTCCAACTGCTGCTGGCGGCGATCCGGTCACGCTGCCGGTCGGTCTGGGCCATGCCATGAATTTCCGTGCCCGCCGGGATGATGAGCCGGCCACCGAAATAAACATTCTCCGTAACCAGGCCGATGATGGGCGTTTGCTGGGAGGAGGAATCCACGGTGACGACCGTTTCGCACGAAATCAACCGGCCAAAAGGGGCGTAGGTTGCGCTCAGCTTTTTGACCTGAGGAATTCCCGCTGTGCTGTCGGCATACAAACTGATGGGTGCCAGCAGCTCAGACTGATGCGATGGCTGAGTCACTGGTGACGAGTGCTGGGCGGAATTGGCGAAAGGGGCTGGAACGAAGGAAGGAGTTGCCGCCGATGGCATTGGCGATGATACCGCAGGTGAAATTAGTAATTGTGAGGTTGGTAAGGGCGATGACGAAACCACTTCAGGTTTGTTCACTGGCGGATGAAATACCGCCAAGGATCGGACAACGGATTGAACCACCTGGGGCTTGCCGCCAATCGTATTGGTGCCAAGCGGGACGGACGAAATCACATCTTCCGGAGCGGTGTGATGTTTGCGCATGACACTGAACACCATCATTCCAGCGGCAAACAAGCCGCCAAAGATGATTATCTTGCCCGTCTTGGTTTTTAAGAAATTGAGGAGGTCTTGCGGGTTCATGGCTGGCCTTTCGCAGCGGAAATCGCCTCCGTATTGGTAACAGTGATTGCCGGTGGCGGCGGCAGAAACCGATTCACCAACACGGTGAATTGGTTTTTTAGAGATAGTTCATTACGCCCGCCGTCCGGCGTGCCGGTGATGGCGAAATAAACAATGCTTCGGCCTTTCGGGGCAACCTGGCCGTCGCTGTCACTGATCGATTGAGGATAAAGCCGGTTGCCTGCCCGCAGAGCGAAACTGTCCGGTTGATACAAGAACGGCGCGTCAGTCTCGTTGGTGATGGCGACCCGAAAAACCATCGTGTCTTCGGCATTAAAACGGAACGTCTGTTCGATCTGGATTTGATAATCATTAAAATCGCAAACCAGCGGTTTGCCGTCGTAGGTGGTGAACGCGACATCGGCGACACTTTCCGGCTGCTGTGATTTCAACAGCGGAAACGCCTTCGCCTTGTCGAGCAATGAAAGCAATTTCAGCGGGCTGACTTCTGGCGCATGCCCGGCCCCAGCCTCTTCCGGTGTCGGCAGTGCCGTCATGTTGAGCGAAAGCACCGGCGCATTGCTCTCGATCAACTGAAAAACGTAGGTGCGGTCATTCCAACGAATGTTGATATTGGCGGATGCCCTGGCCACCAGGGCGCGAACGGACAGGAACGCCGAGCCTTTGGTATGAGCCAATTGGAATTGTCCGGGTGTTTTCCCGTCCACCGTGACGCCCGCGCCGTCAATAGCCTCAATCGGACTGGGAAAACTGACGGTGGTAACACGGTTGGTTGCTACTGGCAAAGACACGGCAACTCGGTCATCTAGCCATACTTGTTGGATGGGTCGAGGCGATTCTGCCGAAGCGACGCTTGCGGACATTGCAGTTGCGGCAGCAATGGACATTAAAAAGTTAGCTAATGGTTTCATAGTTGAAATGGGTGATTTGAAGTTGAAATGGTGATGTGCGAATGCGCGAAGCCAATCCTTCTATCGGATTGAGTTCGATATTTGAACGAATGCCCAACGGCCGAAGGCAGCAACGACAAGTCGTTCTGACTTTGAAGAGTGATGCGTCAGCGAAATCGAGATCGCCATGTCGAAGAAAGCCGTAGCAAAACAAACACCCGCTCGTCTCGACTACTGCATTCCAGCCGGAGACAGAGACCAAGTCGCAACTGAGTGCACGCGCTTCCGTAAAAACGACCCCTGCCTCGCAAGCCTCCGCAATGTTCTTCAGAGTTTGTCTCCATTGTAAGACTGCATTTGGCGAAAAATAATCGATACACTGAGGTTGATTACCGCTGCTGACGGTACGTTCCAACATTTCAGTTGTGCATTGAACCGCGAAAAGCCCCATCATAAGCCAATCTTGATTATTTGGTGATTTCATATTTGAAGTCGCCCACGGCGGTGGGGAAACGTCCGTTCAAGGCCATGTTGGGGTTGCGAATGAGGCGTAACCGGAGCGTGAACGGAAACGCCTCGGTGAACGCCTTGTCCTGAAAAATGCCATCGCGAATGATCTGGCCGGTGACGGCGGCCAAAACCTCGCTTTCGCGCGTCGCCAGAATGTCGATACGCCCTATCTCGGCCTTCTGGTGCAATTGTTTGGAGCGAAATTCGACCGCTTCGCTGATGCGCTCGTCCTGAGCTTTGTTAAAGGCTGATTTGAGGAACACCAATTTGAGCAAATCGGAATTGTCAAAATCCTTGGGATTGCGTTCGAGAAACGTCATGGCCGCAAGCTCGGCCTGTTGAATGTGCAACTCTTTCGCCTCGGAAAACTGAAGCAAAGGACTCAAATAATAGGTGCCCGCCGGATCAATGATGACCACCCGTTCACGCTGTTTGAACTGTGAAACAATATGGTAACGGTCGATGGCGGAAAGCACCAGAATGGCAACGGTGAATGCAAACCAGAACCACGGCAATCGGTCGCGCAACACCGATAGGCGCGCAAAATCAAAGCCTTTCCGGGCGGCCGCCATATCACGTTTCAAGGAAGGTGAGATATAATCGTCTTTATTCATGGTTTGGGGACGGGTTATTGTTTCGGCAGAATCGGTGGCAATCCGCTTTTGGCCAGTTGCGTTAGTAATTGGCGGATAGCCTTGTCGCCGGAAGGATCGTTTTTCTGCGCGGCAAAGCCGGCGATGGAGGTCACCAGTGAACCTGCATGGCCGGTGCCGCTGGCACTGGATAGCAGAGTCAGGCCTGCCGCCCCGCCACCGGCGGCGACCGCCGCGAGAGGGCCAAGCGGAGCGGCGGTCGCGGCCCCGCTCACGGCCGACGTTGCCGTCTGGACGGCGGCTTGTACGCCACCCGAAAGGAGTTCACCGCCTCCCAGCGCGCCCGAAGCAACCACCTTTTGAATGATGACGGGCGCGGCAATGGTGCTGAAAATAATCCAGACACCAATCGCAGCGAGACCGATGGTTTTTTGGAGATCAGGTGAGGCTGATGCCGGATTGAAATACTCAAATTCTGAATTAGTCATAAAGTCGAGAATCCCCTGGGTGATAAGCGCGGCGAGCGCCCAACCCAAAGGCCAGAGCAAAACGCCGACCAGATTCAGAAGGTAGCGGCTGCCGGTGTGTTTTAATGCCGGTATTGCCATGAATCCAATGAGCAAGGGAGACAGGGCATATCCCAAATTGAGGATGACAGTTTGGAGGATATAGGCCCAAAACATCAGTATGGACGCCAGCCAACTGAGCAGCCAAAGGGCGACCGTGATAAAGATGTCGGTCGTGACATTGTGGAGTTGTCCCATAACATTCCACCAGGACGATGTCGTGGCGGAATCCCGTTTGATGATCAGCAATTGATTGAATTGCAGCGCGACATGGGCCGGGTCAACTCCCAAACCGGACAGGATCGAATTCTGCAATAAAGTTTGAATTTGATTGCCCCACGCTGGCAGAAAAACGAGCAGACAGGTGAGCATCAGTAAACGGAGGAGCAGATGCAAAATCGCCCGGTGTGACGAACGGTGCATCATGGTCACAATGACGCCCACAATGAACAAGGCGAAGGCCACGCTCAACAGCAGTGTATGCAGCTCACTGCAAGTGGTGAGAAAAGTCGGAAAAATGCCGTTGAACGTGGGCATGAGGCCAGAATGGTTGACCGGTTATGGGGTGGGAAATGGAGTAGGCTCGTCGAGCAACTGGAATTTCGCCGTGTAATTGCTGACCGCCTCTTCGAACTCAGCGTTCTGCTGTTCGATCATCGCCTGCGACTGCTTCTGTTGATCGTTACGATTCTGAATGTCCTGCACCAAGACCGAACCCACGGCCTGATTCAACTCCGCATCGGTACTGGCAAGGTCGCCATTAAGACTTGTGAGTATCCCATGTAACTTCTGCACTTCAGCATCGGTTGTCGCATTGTTGATCTGTTCGGTTGTCTGAGCTATCTGATTTTTAATCGCGGTCCGCCTGGTGGCAGCATCATCCGCGACGGCAACATAGTTGCTCGCGGTATTAATTATTGCCGTAATCGGTTTATATTGATCTGCGGCCCGCGGGATTGTTTGACCGCGTGGAGTCGAAAAGCTCACGCCAATATTTTCGTAAAGTCCCAAGTCATTGTAATTCAACGCAATGTTTCCGTCAGCGTTGGCGGTCAAACTCTCCAAAGCCTGTTCTGGCTCGACTTTCTGTAAATCTGCGTCCAACGGCCCAACCATTTGCAATAAAACTTGTGACGGATTTCCAAATAGATCCTCATAATGTTCAAACTGATTAAGCTGATCGGTGAGCGTTTGAATTTGCTGAACCTGGTTGTCGATCATTTGGACGTATTTGGCAACGCTCTCAACCTCGTCGACAATTTGCTGCGTGTTCATGGCGGGGTCATAAACAATCCACTGAGCGCGAGCGGAAAACGCCAGGGGCAGCGTGATGAGGGTGACGACGATAAGTCTTTTCATGTATGCTATTCTTTCTTTCAGGTGTTTCGTTTCATCGGCAAATCGAATTCTTAAGAATTGGGTGCAGGCTGGTCGCCGGAATGCGGCTACTCCTCGACGCGGAGAAATTGAGTGGTGGGTTGAAAAATCACTCCGTCAATGATCTGCTCAGGCAGATGCACTTCATAGAGACGAACCCGGCCATCGTCGCCCGCTTTGGCTTGCTGCATGGAAACATACAGCCAGTATTGTTGCTTTACGGCATCGCTGCGGCCCTTGTCATAGCCGGTTTGGTAGGATTGGTCGTTTAGTTTGCTGTTTGCGTAATGCAGTCCTTCGCCGAGCAGCACACCGCCCGCCGCCCCGCCGACAATGCCAACGGGATTGCCTTTGGACAACGCGCCGCCGAGGGCCGCACCGCCCGCGCCTAACGCCACATCTGTGGTGGCGCGAGTGGCGGCGGCGCAACCAGTGAACAGACAAACCGCACAGGCAAAGGGAACGAGTAATAATGATGTTTTCATAAGGTTGACGATTTTAGTTTCCATACAGACCGTTGCATTTCTGGTAAAAGCCGTGCAGGAACATCAGGCACAGGGTCGTGGATTGAACACCGGCGCCGAGATTCAGGATGTGATATTCTTTCATTGGGTTTCTTTTGGTGGATTGGCGTTGGCGATGATGCCTTCGACGATGTTGGGAGCCTGGCGCAGTTCATGTGCCCGCTTGTCGAAGTGTTCGCCGCTGGATGAACTGCAATAAAGCATTTCGCGTGATGAAATGTTGTGGACCGTGCCGCAAAGATTTCTGCCCGAATCGGTGTGGAAGTACGTAAATGGCGAATATTTCTGACCCGACTGATGATCGGGCAACGGATAATTCATGATTGCGTGCTTGGTGATTTCGGGCAGGGCAATGTCCTGGGCCATATCTTCCAAATCCGCCCGGTCGTTCTGGCGCATGATGAAAAATTGGCGGCTGTTGCCGAAAACGGCGGAACGGATGCGCGACTGTTTGAACCGGGCATATTGCTGGACGATGGAAATATTCCAGCAATTGAACTTGCGAAGCTGGGCATAGCTTTCCTGAACGATTTCCTGCCCGCCGGGGATGTCGAGAAACCGGGCGACCTCCTCATACACGTTGCGTTTCCGCAACGCGCGGGGAAGCGTGATGATATGCTTGCGTGCGTGATTCGTGATGAGGAAGCCGGCCGCGGCCTTCAGCTCCTTGGCGGATTCGGGGATATAGCCCAACTCAAAGTGGGCTATCTTGCCCGTGAGAGATAAATTGCTCGTGCCGTCGAACAGGCAACCATAGTTGCCGTCCCGGCACCAAGGCAGAATGAGCGTGGCAATTTCGAGAATTTGTTCGCGCTCTGAGCCAACCGGGTCGAGCATCATCAATTCCTGCAACATCCGGTGGGTCGGAAACTCATCGGGGGTGAAGTAGGCGAAAGCGAGATTGCGGACTTCCTTCGAGGTCTTGGGGTCTTTCAAGAAACGCAGGACATCAGCTTCGGGGAATTGGGCCAGATATGCCTGGCCCCATTCGTTGAAGCGTGTCGCTGCTCCGGACGATGTCTGTCCGTGGTTTTCCCCATTGGGTTGAGGCTTCGCCTCATCGCGGAAGTCCGCAAAAGTATCAAGAGTGGTTGCGCCCGGCGGCATCCGTTCCCGCCGGAACTTCTGCAATGCCAGCGCGTGGCGGGCGATGTGAAGCAACTGGTCATACCGTTTCTTTTGCCAGTCCTGGAACGAATCCTCGTAAAGCAGATTCAAATATTTGGCAATTTGCGCCTGGCGAAGCATCTGCTTGTCCTCCTGTGATGACGTGCCAATCATCCGCGCAACCAATGCCGTCGAGGCGGACAAATGATCAGGTGTCAGTGGCAACCCTTTCGTATCCAAGTAATTGATGGTGAGGTCGCCGTCAGGATGAATGATGATGGGCCGGGCGCCGGGTTCCACGGTTTGGGTGTAAATGCCGTATGACAACCCCTCTTCAATAATAACCGTGTATGCGAAATAACCTTCGGTCTGAGAAAGCAGGTCGCAGACGGTTACGGATTTGCCCGCGCCTGACATCCCCAGCAATACCGCATGCTGCGGCGATTGATTGTCTTTCGAGCCGGAAAACGTTTCAATGCCGATTAAATTATTGTTCGGGCCGTCATAGATGGCTTCGGCGGTTTTGAGATGACCCGTGAAGGTGCTGGTGACTGGGAGCATGTCGGCCAGAAAACGATGTTCAGCATACAGTTTTCGATGCTCGTAACGGCCCCAGGTCCAACCCGGCCAGGTCTGGAAGAATAGATTTTTCGACGTGCTGGGCAGGTTGCTTTCAAAATACTGCGCCGAATTCATCGAGTTGATGGCGTTCTTGATGGCGCTGCATTTGGCATTCAAACCATCTTTGGATTTGTCCCAGGCCCGGATGATAAAGAGCGCATTGAACGGAATCGTCTGCCCTTGCATGAGCGCATGAATCTTCTTCCGCTTTTTCTCCATGACGGTGATCAGCGAGATTTTCTTTTCACTGGCATAGTCGCCCGCCACACGGTCATGTTCCTTTTCCTCCTTGTTGATTTCCTTGGTGATGGGCAGCGGATCGACATTGACCGTGATGGTGAAATCCAGGAGCCGCAAATTGGTGATTCGTTGGATAATGCCGGGATAGGTCGTGCGCGGCCAGCGGGTCAGGGCAATGACCGAATGATAATGGCCATCCATATAGAAGCCGAAATCGCTTTGCCCGTTCCCTTCGCTATGCCAGCAATTTTCCTGGATGGAAAGTTCGGGCAGAAAATCACCGGCCGGATCGAAATCAAGACGGTCGCCCAAAGATGGATTGAGAAACGTTTTGTAGTGTTTGAAATGGTCGAGGTCGGTCATCGGCACAACCCGCGTTCCGGCACTCGCAAAAATCTCCTTCAACAAATAGTGGACGTGGGTGAATTCCATTTCCAACTGGTCGAGCAACTTCAGATAGTATTCATGCAAGACCGCGTTGGTCGTAATGGCCTTTGGCGTATTTTCCAGCGCACGCGAAACATAGAAAACCACGCGTTGCCGCCGGAGTTTGCGGTCCACCATTGCCTGCCAATAACGGGCAAACCGTTCGTTACGGGAACGGCGCGTCCACGTGTTTTCAAATCGTTCCGTCTCCGATTGAAACCGGAGCAACTCGGACTTGTAGTCCGAATCGGAGAAATATTGGACTTGCAGCCGCTGATTTTCGTGCAGCGAGGCCAGCAACTGGCTCAATTGATCCTGAAATTCGTTCAGGTCGGCAATGGGGCTGTTGGTCAGGTCGGGGGCTTCAAAGACGAATCCTTTTGAAACATAGCCGCCGCGCCGCAGATGATTGAACAGAATCAAGTCGCGGACAAAGAAACCGTTGGGGGGGCGTTCAAACATATCAAATGTGTTGGGACCGATGGTTTTTCTTTTCGGTTTGTTCCATGAACTGCTGGATGCGGTTCAGGTCATCCACCAGTTGCGGGACGGTGCGGACTGTTTTGCCCTCGTTGATGGTGAGGTAGGCTTCATGGATGTGCGCCATTGCCCGTTCCATGTGGGCACGGGTGCTGCTGCCAAAACCATGCGCATGCAGACCACCGCGCAAGGCGGACTCGGCCGCCTTGAGTTGGCCCAGCAGCGCCTGCCGCTTTTGTTCAATTGATCGATAATCCTCGGGGTTCATTCTGGCTTTGTTTTACAACGGGACGTTTTTGTCACGGGGAATGATTGAAATTTCTGTAACCCACGGCTGGCCGATCATGAGTGTGCCCAGATATTTTTCCGCATGAATGCGTTTCACTCGTCCTTGGGTCAAAGGGTCAAGCAGTGATTCCAACCGCCAGCCGTAAAGAACAACCAAACGCGTGGCAAAGACCAGCAGCAGCGAATCAGGCGGCAGCGTCTTTTTAATTTGTTGGTCCGGGTTCTGGCTCAAAATGAAATAATCCAACTGACGAATCGGAATGCTGGCCAAATGATTTGGCGTGATAAACTCAATGAACTTGGGCTGTGGCGGGACGATTTCCACTGAGCCGGAAAATTCGCGTTTGTGTTTGTGGTGATGGGATTTTTCAGAATTCATAAAATGTTGTTTAAAGAAGTGGATGAGTGCCGGAGTGGTGAACTTCGGGGCTGAAACCGCGTCCGGTCACGGCATATTCAAAAATGTCCCGGTCATAACCGGGTGGTTTGCCCTGCCGCAATGCGAAGATATAGGCAAGGCAAACCAGCACCGGTACCAGCGCGGCGATGAACGACATGGCGAGAGAAACGTCGAGCGCGACGAGCAGGACGAAAAACACGATGATGCCCGCGCCAATGCCGCCAATAAGCCACCAAAAGAGACCGCCTTCCAAACCCCAGGTGCGGCCTTTGGAATCGGACGCGGCGTTGGTGTCAGTCAGGCGAAGTTCACTTTTGGTGGCGCTCATATTTGGTTTGGTATGACAATTAGATTTTGGTTTTGATTCCCGGAGGCGGATTTCGCCTCCTTAGAAGGTGCCGACGCCGACGGCGCTGCTGGTATCAATGCCGAAGATTTTATAGAAGGCATAAACCACCGCCGGAGCTGCGGCGATGATCGCACCGCCGATGATGGACATCTTGCCCTGGTCAACATCGCCGCGCCGGATGGCGAAACCGCCATAGATGACTGACGAGATGCCAAGAACAAAGCCGAACATCATGATAACGGCGAGGCTGTTGCTGATGCCGGTCTTGAGATCGGTGGAACTGAAGGTCGTAGTTTGGGCGAAGGCGGGAACGGTATTGAGCGCAATCAAGGCCGTAACCGCGAGCAACCGCCGCAACCGCGAACGGAATTTAAGGACGAATATTTTTTTCATGGCATTTGTAGTGTTGTCTTTCGTTTTCAGGTTCAGCGGTTCATCCGCATGAATCATGCAAATACAATTATCACGAATTGCCGAAGGGAATGTGCAAGCCTTGCACAAAATGAAAACGGCCTTTTGTTACATAAAAGGCCCATGAATACTACGTTTAATGAAAACAAGCTCGCCCGGCTGAACGAACTAACCACACTTTTGCCGCGAGAAATCCGCGGCCAGCCTCAAGTTTTACCGCGCATCATCTCCACGGTTAAACGCGGTGAGCTTGGTTTGACGAAACCGGGACGCCCGCGCGGCAGTTTCCTGCTGCTCGGGCCCACTGGCGTGGGCAAAACTGAGACTGTCGTCGTGTTGACCAACCAGATTTTTGGGACGGGAAAATTATTTCGATACGATATGTCGGAATTCCAAACGCAAGAGTCGCTCGGTTTATTGTTGGGAGCGAAGCTGGGTGAGGCCGGTTATTTGGGAGCGATGCGCGAACGCGCTGCGGACGGTTCGCTGCTGTTTGACGAGGCGGAAAAGGCGCATCCGCGCGTGCTGGATATTTTATTGCAACTGCTCGATGCCGCCCGGATCACCGTGGCAACCGGACAAACCTTGGATTTCAGCGGATTTTATATCTGGCTTACGTCAAACATCGGCTCAGCAGAATTGATGAGCCTGCAACATTCCAATGAGGCGACCTTGGAGCGGCACGTTCTTTCCCGCGCCCAGCAAGCTCTCCGTCCCGAAATCTTTGCGCGCATCACCGAAAAACTTGTCTTTAACCGTTTAAGCTACGAACACCAGTTGGAGATTGCGGAAAAGTTTTTAGCCCGGGAGATGGAGTTTCTCGCCGGACACGGCCATAAGCTCGAATTGGATAAATCCGTGTTACCATTTCTGGTGCGCAAGGGCTTTCACCCGAAATTGGGCGCACGCCCCATGCGGGACGCTGTGGAAAAATTGCTGGGCGATGCCGTGGCCGAAAAACTTCTCAAAGGAGACAAAGCCGAGGGCGTGCTGATGTTTGATGAAACGCGCGATTGTCTCCGCATTGGCTGGAATTCTTGAATTGTCCGCAACCGGTCATAAAATCGCCTTTGGTCTCATCGCGCTACGGCCGCGGTAAGCGGCCTCAGTGGATACTCCGTCAATTTTTCAATGGATGCGGCTAATTTGAGAAAATGGAGTCGATTTTCAGCTTCGGTTCGTGGTCGGTGGGCGAGACAGTGAAATGAAGGCGCAGAGACGACAGAAACGGAGCCGAAATGCAACGCCGCCGCCGACCACAAACGGAAGCGGGCGCGACTGCGTTGCCACTCTTCTACAAGCTCGGGACGAGCGGGTGGAAATGACGAAGGCGGGCCGGAAGCGAAATGAGCGAGGCTGCCGTGTCAATTTCCGCCCGTTGGTCCCGGCGGCCTCCAACACTGAGCGGCATATAAAACGAACGGTGGCGTCGCAACGCTGTGACATCCGCTGAGTTACGCCAGCCTGATGAACAGGTGGCTTTCACCAAAATCCTTGTCGGGCAGCATTCCAGCATCACGTTTGTGGCAAAAGTCCTGACAAATCTTTCGCAATGCCCGGCGTTTTGAGGGTGCTTTCGGCAATTTGATCAGCATCCAGTCGGCAAACAATGTTCCCCGTTTGCCAGCATAAATTGGGAGAACAAAGACAGTTTCCGCACCGACTGTATATAGGGTTTCCACAAATCGCAGCGCGGCTTTGCCTGTGCGAAATTTTGCCAGCAAGCGAAGGGCGGGTTGTTCGGCCTCGTTCAACCACTGCCTGGCTTCGGCATGGGATTCTTCCAGGAGGGATTCAATGAACAATTCATGCTGCCTACGTTCCAAGGCCACGCTTTTGCGCACCACTTTGCCAGCCGGTTGGCCTTCATGTTGCGGCCAGTCGGGAAACTTTCGGGCGGCTTTCAAGTAGGCAGTGCGGCCCACATCCACGTTGCTAATGAAGTACGTTTCCTGAACCAGCGTGCCGTCCCGCAGCCAAATCCGCATCCGTCCGTGAAATTTACCGTTGAACGAATTTATCTCGAGTTTCAATCTTCCGTTCTGATGCCAGTAACGCTGCGTCCCCGTGCCATGGTTCATCGTGAAGAAGCCAAGCAAACGGCTCTTTTTATTCCATTGCCGGCTAATTCCGTGCATCCGGCCATTGCGATAACGCAATTCCTCGGCCAATTGGCCATTGAAATGCCAGGTTCGGTTAAGACCGTGGAACTCCCCATCCGCTACCCTAACTTCCTTGTGGATGCGTCCGTTACGATAATAAAACCGCTTTATGCGAAGTTTCGGCATGTCAGTAATTCAACTGATACAGGGATTATTGGCAGGCGGAAAATCAATATTTGCCTCCACCATTCGAACAAACGCCGCGTAAAAATCCTCCAAACCGCTGCCCGGAACCATGATCAGATCGTGATGCTCCCCGTTGTGCTCGACAATGCGCAGGAACCGCCCAGGCATATTTTCCTTCAATGTCAGAACAAACTCTTTCTGCTCATTTTTAAGCTTTCCCCTTTGAAGCGTATCTTCCTCGACCCTTGGCCGTGGTGACTCGTTGAATGGCGGCGTCCCATAAGGTTGCCGCCTGTAAGGGGATGGTCTTTCATTTGAAGTCATAAATTGTCCAGTATGGTATTTTGCCGATTGTTTCGATGCTGCTGTATCAAGGATAATGATTATAATGCGATGCTATTTCGTTGTCACACTGACGTCCTGCCGCACATCGCCCAGCTCGTCCGCGATGCCCGTGATCGGATAGCCGTTGGTCGTGCTGGGAATGTTCAACACGGTTGGATTTCCGGTGTAGCCCGTAATGGTTATCGTGTCATTGTAGGTGGTGAAGACGAATTGGGCCTCCATCACGGCGGGCGAAATCACGAGAACCGCAGCCATCAGGCAGAATTGAATGAAGTTAAGTGCGGTTTTCATGGTGAATCTGAACAGCAACACATTATCTGAAATCAGGCCGGTATCAATTCTGTTTTCGAGCCTAATTGGCATCCTAAATTTGGATGGGTTTATGATCTGAGCGCGGACAAAGTGCGGTCAGCGCCGTCCTCTTTTTCTCTCAACAGCCAACATTAAGAGCCAACACGGGGTGGATGCTGAGCGGATACTTGCTGCACGGTATACTTTACTTGCGTATCGTGCATCGGTAATATGTTCGCGTGTCGATCCGAAAACGCGGCAAGCTCAAAGTTAGAGCAGGGGGGGCCGTCCCTTCTATACCAATTGAAAGGGCTGTGGCCCGGCTCCATTGCAATTCGCTCGCGATGAATGGAACATAACGCCTGATGAACATCCGAAGGAACAGAACTGGACCGCTGCTCTATTGCGCCTCCTTTTTGCTATTCGTTTTTCTGCCAGCCGTTGGCAGTTCGCAGAGCAGCAGGGAAGTTTTCTTGAAAGATTTCCCGGACAGGATTGCCACGGAACCGCATTATTTTGACACTGCATCGGTAATTGGCACCAATAACATTACAGAAAAACAATTTCACGATGCATACGTTGCTGCCGCTGGCTCCAACGCAGTCGCTCAACTTCATGTCGCCCTCTATTACGCAAGTGGGCTAGGCACCCCTCGGGACTTTGGTGTCGCCGCAAGCTGGTGTGAAAAAGCTGCCAAACAGCATTTGCGCGAAGCGGAATGTTGTTGGGCATTCATGTTGGCCTCTGGTGCGGGTGTTACGAGCAATCTCCTTGAATCTGTCAAATGGTATCGCAACGCCGCCGATCAGAATGACCCCAATGGTGTCTTTAACTTGGGACTGGATTATGCTCACGGCGAAGGTGTCGAGCAGGATTACCCGTCAGCCTTTAAGCTCTATCAACAGGCGGCAAAAGAAGGCAACTTCCCAGCGATGCATAATCTTGGTCGTGCATATTTACAGGGGCAAGGAGTGGCTACGAACGTTGACGAGGCAATTCATTGGTTCAAAATGGCAGCAAAAGGCGGCGTTGCCGAATCAGCTCGGGCTTTAATGATGATATACACTTCGTCCAAATGGGGGCTAGCAGACTATCCAAAAGCTTTGGAATGGGGAAAGAAGGACTCAGAAGAAAATGATTATGTTGGTCAATACTTTTACGGCCGAATGCTGTGTTTAGGCATTGGAACTGAGCCAGATTTACCGCAAGGGTGGTATTGGGTGGCAAGGTCCGCCACAAATTGCCTCGGACTCGCCCAATACATCTATGGCCATGCCCAACTTGTCGGAAATGAAGGTTTGGCGACCAATTGTGCGGAAGGATTCAGTTGGATGCGCCTAGCCGCGCTTCAAGATCTCCCCGACGCGCTGAATGAACTTGGGTATTGCTACATGAACGGGGTTGGAACCACTCAAGATTTTAAGGAAGGTATCCGGTTGTACCAGTCGGCGGCAGGACATGGTTCCGTGGTGGCGATGTCGAACCTGGCTCTCGAATATACCAAAGGCCGGGCATTGCCCAGCGACCCCAAATTGAGCTATGAATGGGAGAAAAAGGCCGCCGATGCCGGTTATGTGAATTCACAGTATGTGGTTGG
>Ga0302319_10007666_pt1 | contig 21209 bp, 16 predicted proteins | sample Bog_T0_2_FD_203319 | JGI IMG/M metagenome (GOLD analysis project Ga0302319, IMG submission 203319) | Peat permafrost microbial communities from Stordalen Mire near Abisko, Sweden - Bog_T0_2 | ecosystem: Environmental > Terrestrial > Soil > Wetlands > Peat | place: Sweden: Abisko, Stordalen Mire... | reverse complement strand
GGAAAAAGCTGGTGGAACCGCGGGCGGATGCCATCCAAAGCGCCCGGGTGGCAATGACGATGCTCACGCAGGAATTGCGCAGCGCCTGCATTTTGCCGGGTGATTCCCCCATGCTGGGCATGAAACGAACCATTGGCACGGCGGAGGCGGATAACCTGGATTTTGCGACGCATTATTATACCCCGCGCCGCGTGAATGAAGGCGACTTTTGCGAGGTCAGTTATTACGTCCAGCCAGATCCGCAAACGGGACATTTGGGATTGTGGCGGCGGCAAAACCCCCGGCTGGCGCCCGACCCGCTGGCGGGCGGCGAAAAGCGGGAGATCATTCCCGACATCCTCGGTTTGCAGCTGGAATATTCAGATGGTGAGGATTGGTACGGGACGTGGGGCAAGGTTCAGGGCACGGCTAAAGCGGATAACTCGCAGAAAGAACAGAGCAACTTGGACGGATTGCCGACGGCAGTGCGGATTACCTTGTTAGTGGATGCGAATCCGCGGTCCAAGGCCGATGCGCAGACCGGCGAACGCACTCCGGAGCCGCCGCTGGTTTTCAAGACGGTCGCCTTTTTGAATTTGGCGGATGCGTTGCAGGATGACAGCGGCCCAACCAGCGGGGCCAGCCCGGCGGGTACGTCCGGGGGTGGAAATAATGGTCCGTCAACGGGAGGGGCAAACTAATGCCGGGACTTGCTAATATTATGGGCTTACGCGATCTCACCCCTCACCCTAACCCTCTCCCCTTTGAGGGGCGAGGGGAACCGATCGGGGGTCGCAGTTGTTCCATGGTTTCCGGGCGGCGTGCCTGGCACTATGTTGGAAAGGAAACTCATAGATGAGTGATCGCGCTTCCATTTTGATTGGGTTGCTCTGGTGCCTGGCGATTTTGTCGGTGGTCGTGGTTGGCACGTTGCACACGGCGGAAATGGATTTGCTGGCGGGCAAGAATTTTGGCGACAAAATCCAAGCCCGATATCTGGCGCTGGCGGGCGTTGAGCGCGCGGAGGCTTTGCTCTATAAAAACGCGGAGGATCGCAGTCACAGCGCCAAGAACCATACCGGTGAATTCTATGACGATGCGCAGGACTTTAAGGACGCAACCTTGGGTCGCGGGACTTATTCCGTGATTCGCCGTGGACGCGACGATGAAGGCGGCATGGTGATCTACGGAGTTTCTGACGAGGAAAGCCGGTTGAATCTGAACAACGCGACGAGCGATGAATTGACCAAAATCCCCGGCTTGGGTCCGGATGTGGCCACGGCCATTCTTGGCTGGCGCGGCGGGGGAAGTTCCGCGGCGGAGAACGATTATTACATGGCATTGCGCCCGCCGTATCAACCCCGCAACGGTTCATTTCAAACGATTCGGGAGCTCCTGATGGTTCGCGGCGTTTCTTCGGACCAGCTTTTTGGCAGGGATACTCATCAAAACGGACTATTGGATGACCTGGCCGGTGAACCGAATGAACCAGCGAAGTACGAGGATTCCCTGGCATCGGATGACTTGGGATGGGCGGCCGATTTGACGGTGGATTCGCAGGTAAAAAACGTGACGGCCACGGGCGAAGCGCGCGTGAATATTCAAGATGCCGATGAAAACGCACTGGCCGCGCTTCCGGGAGTCACCAGCGACATTGCGCACGCGATCGTGACCTATCGCGGACAGCATCGCTTCGACAGCATAGCCAATTTGCTCGACGTCACTCCGCCAAACAACAGCGGTGGCGGTGGAGCCCCGGGGGGCGGCAGGGATAATTCCGGGCAAACGGTGATCAGCGACCAGTTATTCACGGACATTGCGGATCGGGTCACGACTGTTTCCGACCAGGTCTTATCCGGCCCGATCAATATCAATACCGCCGGTTTGGAAGTGCTGATGTGCCTGCCGGGAATTGATCGCGAGCTGGCGCAAGCGATCATTTCGCACCGCCAGTCCGCCGGATTTTTTGCGAGCATCGCGGAGGTGTTAAAGGTGGATGGGATGAACCGCCAGATTTTCCAACAGATTGCCCCGCTGATTACGGCGCGTTCGGAAACCTACCGCATACTGGCTGAAGGCCGCGTGAAATCGACCGGCGCCCGGCAACGCATTCAGGTGATTGTGCAGGTGAATTTGGATGGCGTTAAAACCCTTTCTTATCGCGAAGACAACTTATGAGGGACTTTTCCTATTTACGGACGCCGACGGTGTTCATCGACATTGGGCCGAGCGTATTGCGCTGTTCGGCGCCAGGCGGAGCCGTGGAGTTGCCGCTGGAGCGGGGCGCGGACGGAAAATTGACGCCGGGTTGCCGGAAGCAAATTGTCGCGGCGCTGGCCAAAACCGCCGATCGGAAGAGCTGGCAATTGAAGACGAAAGCGGTTTGCGCGCTGAATGCGTCGGGGGTGTTGCTGCGCAACGTAACTTTGCCCGCAGTGGCCAAAGAAGAATTACCGGCGGTTCTGCATTTACAAATGGAACGGGAATTTCCCCTGGGGCCGGAGCAGCTGGCTTGGGGATGGAACGAAGTTTCTTCCAATGGCGTGAAACGGGAGGTTTTATTGGCGGCAGTGCGCAAGGAAACGGTGGAGGATTATGCGGCGGCGCTGGCGGAAGCGGGTTTTCAGCCGGAGTTCACTTTGGCCGGATTGGCGCGGAACTATCTGTGTCCCCTGGGAAAGGATGATTATGCCATTTTGGAAGTTGGGGCCGAGCAGACGGAATTGATTTCATTTGAAAACGGGGCGCCAGCGAGTCTTCGGCTGTTCCCGACGAAAACGTTGACCGGAGAGGTCATCCTGAAAAAGACGGCAGTCCGGATCCTTTATGTTTCGGGCACGGACGGAGCGGCCGCGAAATTGGTGGAACAACTGGGGACGACGTTGGATTGCCGACTGCTGGTGATTCCGGGAGGCGCTGGAGAGTCGGCGGCGCTGGCGGGTCTCAAGAAGGCGACCGCGGAAAAGCAGCCCCTGTTGCTCCTGGGCGTCCAACCGAAAATGACCAAGGCGGTCTGGAACATTTCGCTGGGCGCGCACCGCCAGAACCTGACGAAGGCGGCAATCCTGCTGGTCATATTGATGCTTTTTCCCTTCGCTGAATCGCTGCTATTGAAACCCGTGGTGGGGTGGAAGTTGGCTGCGTTCAAAAGACATAAATTGCAATTCGATTCGGTAGTGGCGCCGGAATTGAATTTCTTTCTCAATCTGAAGCAAAGCCAACCGCCGTATCTCGACGCCTTGTATGTGCTGGCAAAAGCGAGCCCGCCGGGGATGCATATCAGTTCGGTAACGCTCGATCAGCTGGGAGATATCGCGCTGAAATTAGAGGTGCAGAATGCCCAACAGACCATGGAGTTTCGCGGCAAATTGATTGATTCCGGCTTTTTCTCCAATGTCAGTCTGGAGGAGCAGACGCCAGTGCCGGGGCCGCCAAAATTGAATGTCAGGATGAGCCTGCGCTGGAAGCCGGCGGGACAGCGCCCGTTAATCAAAATGGATCCTGAGCCCGTCGCGGATGGCGCCGCCACTCCCATTGGCGCTCCGCCGAAAATGTGATTCTCATGCGTACTTTAAACGATCGCGAAAAGCGAACAGTCCGATACGGTGCCATAGGTGTGGCCATTTACCTGGCCTTGTTTGGCGGGGTGCGGATGTTGAAATTCTTGAATCAGCGGCGGGCGGATTACGCGCAAGCCGTGACGGAAACCAATTTGCTAAGAAGCGGTGTGCGCTCCGACACCGACAAGGCGGCGCTCGTCAAAAAAATGATGGATGACTTTCAAATCGACCCGGCGACGCTTTCGACGAACTCGGTGGTGGCGGGCGCCAGTGCGGCCATTCAGAAGGCCATCATGGGCAGCGGAATGGGATTAACATCAATTCGGGAATCACCCGGCCGATCTTCCCACAAAGAAATTGCCACCATTCAGTTTCAGAGCGCCGGGCCGGTGCCGGGAATGGTGTCGCTGATTCACCGCCTGCCCCTGCTGGGATACCCGATCGTGATTGATTCCGTGCAGATCACGGCCGACCCGATGCAACCGGGCGTGGTCAAACTGATGGCGACGGTGTTTGTGCTGGATTATCAGCAGTGGATCAATGAATGGAAAAAGCCGGAGGCCAGCCATGCGTGATCGCACTGAACAAATCCTGCGGCTGATCTGCTTCGCACTGGGCGCGCTGATCCTCTTCGACATTTTACGCGCGGGGTATCGGGCCAATCCATTTGCCCGGCTAAGATTGCCGCCCGTGCCCACTTTGCAAACGAACGAGGTTACCGACCCGGTGGCGAATGGCAGCAATCCAACCAATAATTCAACGGAGGCGGGAAAAGTGACAAATGCCATCTCGGCCGACGCGCGAGCCGCAACGAATAGTTTAGCCGGAGAAACGCATAAATCAAGTGTTTCATCGGAGACAAATGGGACGGCAAAGACGAAGTTAACCGCCGTCACGACCAATATAGTCACAGTGACAAACATAGTCGCGGCGGCGGCGGCCAATGCCGTGGTCAAAACAAATCCCGCAGTTGCCACTTCCACTAACGCGGCGGCAATGACGAAAACAGTGGTGAGTGGTTCGACAAATACCCTGGCCGTGACTAATGCCGTCGCGGTTGAATCAAATAATATATTCAGCTCCACAAATAAAGTGGCGATGGCTGGCACGAAGGCGACTGCCTTGACGAACCAGATTGTGGCGGGCTCGACAAACGTTTTGATGGCGACGAATCAGGTGGGGGCTGCTTCCACAAATGGCGCGGCGACAAACATTGCACATTCGGCCAATCCGAACTCGATGCCACCCGGCTGGCATGGCGGCGGAATGCCATTTGCGGGCGGGATGCCGGGGATGCCGGGGATGGGCGGGCCGGCGGTCCCATTGCCGAAGGATATTCAGGCGCGGGTCGACAAGATTGTGGACAGCGAAATATTTGCGCCGGTAATGCGGCCGTTGCCGATGCAGTTGTTTGGGATAGCCGGGGACACGGCCATGTTGAGAACCGACAGCGGTCAGAGCGGGCTGGTGAAGGAAGGCGATTCGCTCGGCGAAGTCAAGCTGGTGCGGATTGGCATCAATCGGGTGCTGGTTGAGCAGAACGGAATCTTCAAAGAATTGATGATTTTCGACGGTTACGGCGGTGAAAGTCTGATGCCCAAAACAAATACTATTTCCAAATGAAAACTCACCTCATGGCCAATTCAAAACCGGTGCGGGCGATTTTGCCGCGGGCGATGGCTCTGCTAATGGCCGGCACGCTGGTGGCGGGAACCGCGGCCCCGGCACAAGTGGTGCATATGTTCCCCGGCGGGCTGCCGCCGGGAGTGGTCATGCCCGACAACGGCGGCGGCTCCCCGCCGCCCTCCGGGCCCGAAGGCGGAAAGGATTCCGGCGGGCCCTGGGTGCCGTCACAGGCGCTCGGCGCGAGCGGGGCTTCGACCAATGCGGACGGATCCAGCACGAATTCGCCGGACACCATTCAGGTGAGCTTTCAAGGGGCGAACGTGGACATGGTGGCGCAATGGCTAATGCAGACAACGGGCAAAACGGTGATCAAGCATCCGCGGGTTCAATGCCAGGTGACGATCATGAGCGCGAAGAAAGTGCCGGTGCGCGAAGCGGTGAACATGGTTTATCGGGCGCTGGCATTGGAGGGTTTTTCCGCGGTCGAATTGCGGGATTCCATTCTCATTGTGCCCGCGGGCCAGGAACCCAAGATGAGTCCGGAAGTGGTCAATGGTTCGCTCACCAATCTGCCGGCCGGCCGGCAGTTGCTCGTAAAGGTCTTTGCGCTGAAACATATCCAGGCCGAGGACTTGAAAGACCGGATCAAAACGGCGCTCTCGGACAAATCATCCGTGGACGTGGATGAACGGGACAATCAACTTATCGTGACCGACTATAACGACAACCTGCGGGTCATCGGCGAACTAATCGACGCGCTGGACAGTGACCGGCCGGAAGATGTGGCGGTTCGGTCCCTGCCGCTGAAGCATATTGCCGCCGATCAACTGGCGCGGGAAGTGGCGCCGCTCTATCAAAAGATCAGCGGCAAATCCGGCAGCAAAACGACAATCGATGTCGCGGCCGACGACCGGTCGAATTCATTGATTATTCTGGCGAGCCTCGCGGATTTTGACGCCGTCAGCAAACTGGTGGACTCGTTGGACACGGAAGAAGCCCAGGAATTGACCACCAAGACTTATATCCTCAAGAATGCCGATGCGCAGGATGTGGCGAAGCAATTGCAGGATTTGAACGATACGCAAAGCGCCTCCCACTCGCGCTATACGTATTATTTCTCTCCCCAGCAGGACAATAATACACGCAAATTGAGCGTGGTTTCGGATCGGCGCCGCAACGCGGTGATCATTCAGGCGCCGCCCGCTCAATTGGCGAGCATCGATAAAATGATCACGGAGCTGGATGCGCCGATTTCCGATGACAGCCTCGCGCCGCAGATCTATCCGCTGAAATATGTCAGTGCGTCGGACATGGAGGACGTGTTGAATGAACTTTTCCTGAAGAAAACCCAACAGCGCAACTATTGGGATTACTTTGATGAGGATTCGGATGACACGACCGAAGATCATGATGTGGGGCGGCTTTATGGCAAAGTGCGAATCACCAGCGAGCCGTATTCCAATGCGCTGATCGTGACGTCCAATTCCAAGGAATGTGTCGCGGTGCTGGAAAATGTGCTGCGCCAGCTGGACGTGCCGTCGCCGGCCGGGGAAAGCACGTTGCGCATCGGGTTGAAATATGCGAAGGCGGACACGGTGGCCAACAGTTTGAATATATTGTTCGCCAAGAACGGTTCGCCGCCGCTGCAGGCCACGTCCCAACAGCAGCAGAATCAGAACAACCAAAACCAGCAGCAAGGGCAGCAGCAACAACAGCAGCCGCTGGATTCGCAGCAGTCCGGCTTTGACATTGCCCAAGAGGTCAAAGAAACCGGCTACTTCCCCTGGCTCGGCGGGCAGCCGGACAACACGCGCAATTCGAACGATCGCACGGCGGTGCGGCCGGTCAGCGATTTGGTGGGCCGGGTTCGCTGCGTGTCCGATCAACGCGGCAACGCCATTTTGGTTTCGGCCAATGTGCATTTCTTTCCGCAAATCCTGAAATTGATTACAGATGTGGATGCGCCGTCAGACAAGGTGTCGATTAATGCACGGATAGTGCAGGTTTCGAGCGATTTTTTGGACAAGTTGGGCGTTCGCTGGTCGCCCGATGGCAGCCAGGTCTTTACGGCGGATGATTATGACAATTCGATTCTGGCGAGCAGCAGCGGCAATTATCAAAAGGGTTTCGGAGGGAACACCTCAGTAAATACGCCGAATTCACCCGGCGCCTCGGTGGTGCAAACGCTCGCCAGTCTGCGCTCGGGCGTGGTGAGCAGTACGATCAGCATCGATTATCTGGTGCAGTTTTTGCGCAAGAACACGGACGCCACCGTTTTGGGCGAGCCGAGCATTACCATCGACGACAATGAAATGGGAAAATTATTTGTCGGCCAGCAAGTGCCCGTCCCTAGCAACACGCAGATTTCGACACTGGGTACGGCAAACACGAGCGTTCAGTACCAGGACGTGGGCGTGACGCTGGAAGTAACCCCGCATATCAACACGGATGGCGACGTGCAATTGAAGATTCATGCGGAATCTTCCACGATCGATTCGGGGCCGACCGTCTTGAACGGCGACGTGTTTGATACGGAGAATTTTCGCACGGAAGTGACCGCGAAGAACGGCCAGAATCTGGTGTTGGGCGGAATCATCCAGAAACAATCTTCGGAGGTCATTCGCAAGACCCCGATCCTGGGCAGCATCCCCGGGCTCGGCTGGGCGTTCAAGAAAAAGGACAAGTCGACGCAAGAGGTCGAGCTGATGGTTTTCCTGCATCCGACGGTTATTCATACCGCGGAAGATGCTTCGCAATTGGAAGGAGACATGGAAAAGAAAGCGCCTCTAATCCAGAAATGGAAGCAGAGCCGGGACAATCCCGATACGAAATAGCGGAGCTATCATCGGACGCCGGAGCAGCGTTTACATGTCAGCGCGGGGTGTTTAGTGGTGCGAATGGGGCTGGCCGGTGGCGTGCTGCCAGGCGTGGAGGATCCGCGAAATGATTTCGTCCACGGCGACGCCGTGTTTGACCTGGGCGAAAACAAACGGACCGTCGCCCCGGACGAGTTTCGTGTCGCGCTCCATCACATTCAAATCGGCGCCGACGCCGGCGGCCAGATCGGTTTTGTTGATCACGAGCAGGTCGGACTGGGTAATTCCGGGGCCGCCTTTGCGGGGAATTTTATCGCCGCCGCAGACATCGATCACCTGGATGGTGAAATCGGCCAGCTCCCGGCTGAAGCACGCCGCGAGATTATCACCGCCGGACTCGATGAGGAGGATTTGCGGTTTGAACTTTGCGTGCAATTCTTCCAGAGCCAGCAGGTTGGCGGAAATATCCTCCCGGATGGCGGCGTGGGGACAACCGCCGGTTTCCACGGCGCGGATCCGCTCGGCGGGCAAGGCATCGTGACTGGTGAGGAATTCACCGTCTTCCTTGGTGAAAATGTCGTTGGTCACCACGGCGATGCTATATTTTTCGCGAAGGCGGAGGCATAGCTGCAGCATAAGGGCCGTCTTGCCGCTGCCGACGGGACCGCCGACGCCGACGGTGAAGGCGCGCTTATTGAAGTCCCGATCCAACGGCAATTCGCGTTCATGGAAATGGCCGGGGTGTTCGGCATGGTCGTGAGAATGGCCGTTCCCGCCGTGAGAATGAAAGTGTAAAAGCATTAGCATGACCTTGTGTTATTGGGCAAGCTGGCGGTGTAGGCGCGCCAGCCACCGAATGATGTAATCTCTTTTTGGTTTTCGCACAAGATCGGTTCGCCTAAAACACCTAAAATTTCCGACTCGTCCATAAGTTTTACCTTGCCGATGCTCAAGCCCGCGGGTTCTTTGAGCAGGATGGATGCGAGCCCGGCCGCCGGCACGGCCCAGACTTCCACGCCGACGGATACGCCGCCGGTGCGGACCCGGATCATGGCGGGGTGCCGGTCGGAGATGCTCCAAAGACGATAAGCGGGTTCGGTTCTGGTTTCGCGGATGAAACTGGCGCCGACGGCGAGGAGGTTGGGGTTCAATTCCAATCCACGCATCAAGGTGCCATTGACGGCGAGCAAAACCAGGTCAGACGAGGCTGTCATTCGGGGAGCGGTTGGATAAATTTGACGGGTTTCTCGTAAATGGCGAGGACGATGCAGCCGTTTTCGCTCATGATACTGTGGCTCGTGCCCGGGGGGTTGATGATTAGGGCGCCGGTCTCGGCCTTGCTGACTTCATCCACCTGCTCTCCGGCCAGCATGAAGATATGTTCGTAGCCCTGATGTTCATGCAGGGGGACGCGCCCGCCGGGATGAAAGCGAAGGAGGGCGGCGGTGGGGCCGTCCGGACCGTTTTCATAAAGGCGATAAATGTCGACCCCCTCGGAGAACGGCTGCCATTTGAGCTTCTGCTGCCAGCCGGAAATCTGAAAGAGGTCTTTTAATTTAAGAACCCGTTCGGGATTGTTTGCCATGCGGGTAGATTAGCCCCGAAACATTGAATTGGCACGGGTTCAATCAAGCGGGCTGGCTGCTGGCCGGGACTTCTTCCGCACCTGTTTCTGCCGGGTGAGCGGACGGCACGGTGAGCTTGGCGCACCCGAGAAAGATGGCCGAAACGATCAAATAGCTTACGGCGACCAGAGGTGTCTGGGCAATGCCGACATGCGAACCGTGCATCAGACCGAAGAAGGTGAGGATGGCTCCCGCTAGCGCAAATCCGGCTGCCTTCTTCAAATTACGGTCGATGATACAAACAGCCGTCGCGCCGAGGATTAGCCCTCCCAGGGTTGAACCGCTGCCCAGCGCCTCCAAACCGCGGTAAAACACCCCCTGATTCAGCATGTTGCCCGCGAGTTCGTCGGAAACCGCAAAGATACCCGCCGCAGCCAAGGCGCTGTTGATGATCGTCAGGCCCCAGTTGGCAATGGAGGGAATGATGGCCAGAACAATCGCTGGAGCATGGCGCTTGGGGGTTTCTTGAAAGGCCTGTGAGCCGATCAACATGCCGATGTAAAGCAAGATGGGAAGAATCGCAATGGTCGGGATAATGGCCGAGATCACGGAAATGGTGCCGAACCAGCAAAGCACAATCACCATGATTCCCGTCGCCGCTGAATAGCCGATGCGTCCTCCCATCGCTTTCCAGCCGGGATGGCCGATATAGACCGCGTTGATGAAGGGATTGCCCATCATGCAACCAATCAGGCTGACCACGCCGTCGGCCGTCAGCACCCGGGTGGTGGGAAAACTATCACCGGCCGCCGAGGCGCTCTCGACGTTGTCCATCGCTTCCACCAGATCGTAAATACCAAAAGGGATGGCGGTGACTAGAATAATGCCGAGAAATTGAAACCCATCGAAAACATGGGCAACCGCTGGCAATGGCACGTGGAAGCCAAAGCTCGTCAGCGATGCGGCCAGGTTTGACGCGCTCATGCCTCCGAAGTGCAGTCCCACCGCAGTAGAACCCCAGGCGATGAGCGAGCCCACCGCGATGGCGACCAGACCCGCCGGGATCTTTCCGTATTTCACACCCCCGAACCAATTCAGCAAAATAATGCCAAAACAAATCAGGCCAATCACCGGGGTCATGAACATCTGCAACGAAGGCGCCATGGAAATAAAGGTGATCGAAACGCCGGCCAGAGTTCCCAGCAATGCCGCCCGCGGCGTGATCTTGCGGATGATGGGCGCGACGAATCCGCCGATCATCAGCACGAAACTTTGCACAAAGACCCAGGTGAGTCCGGCCTCCCACCCCTTGATTGGATCCTTGGTGGAAAGCGCAATCGGCAACATCACCACAAAGGTGACAATGAACATGTGGGGCACGCTGATGCCCGAAGGCAGCGCGCAAACGTCAGAGCGGCCGGTTTTCTTCGCCAGCCGGTAGGCGAGAAACGCGTAATACAATGTGCTCAGAAACATCATCATGCCGGTCGCGGGCAGAATCCGGCCGAAGACCAGGTCATCCGGCATTTTTAGCACAAAGCGCAACAGCGCCGTGAGCGTGAGCAGATTTACAAGTATGTTTGTGCCGAAGCCGAAGAAGGCATTCCAGTCGCCCGGAACCCACAGTTTGGTTTTTGTGTTCATGGATTTTTTGCTTGGTTGATTGAGGGTTGGTAGTTTGGAAAAATTATGAGTTATTCAAGCGCCGCCAGTATTTTGTCCGAGTGGGAGACCCAGCCGAAGATGCCACCCTGCTCCTTGATCATCATCAGGCCGGCTACGTGCATCTCGGGAAAGTAGGAGCCGACGCAATCTTCCGGCACGAGGCAGTCGTAGCCGCGGTCATTGGCCTCGCGTACCGTGGTGTTCACGCAAACTTCCGTGGTGACTCCGGTGACGATGAGCTGTTTGATGCCACGGTTTTGCATGATGGGATGCAAATCCGTTGCGTAAAACGCCCCCTTGCCTGGTTTGTCAATGATGGCCTCACCCGGCAGCGGATAAAGTTCAGAAATAATATCGTGCCCAGCCTCACCGCGAACTAGAATTCGCCCCATTGGGCCGGGGTCGCCAATCGTGGTGGGACTGCGTCCGCGAATTTTCTTAGCCGGGGGCAGGCAGCCAAGATCGGGCCGGTGCCCTTCGCGGGTGTGCAATACCTGCCATCCTTTGGCGCGCCAAGCGGCCAGCAGCCGTTGATTGGGGGCGATGGTGCGCCGCAGTAGCGAGACGTCGTTGCCGAGCATTTCGCCGAAGCCGCCGGGTTCCAGAAAATCGCGCTGCATGTCGATGATGATGAGCGCGCAAGTTGCCGGCACGAACTCAAACGGATAGGGTTCGGCTTCCACGTACAACGTTGCGTCAGTTTTCATAGGCGCAAAGAATGTCGTGGCGGCAATGAAGCACCGGAACGCGCGGAGGAACCGGCGCATTCCGGGTCATTGCCGCCGCAACATTACAGGGACCAAAACTGGATTGGCTGGGGATCATATTCAGGAAATGGCCTGAATGAAGGCGGCGGAATCGGCCACGGCGCCGAAGACACCGCCCTGCATTTTGATCATCCTCAGCGCGGCCAGATAATTCCCATAGTCAGTGGCTCCGGTGCAATCCGAGAGCATCAGGCATTCGTACCCGCGATCGTTGGCCTCGCGCATGGTGGTATGGACGCACACGTCCGTCGTGATGCCGGCGAGCACTATATTTTGAATGCCTTTTTGGCGGAGCAACATGTCCAGGTCGGTCGCATAAAAAGAGCCTTTGCCCGGTTTATCCACGATGGATTCACCGGGCAAAGGTTGTAGTTCGGGAATCAAGTCCCAACCTTTCTCGCCTCGAATTAAAATTTTGCCGCAGGGGCCGGCTTCGCCGATGCCGGCGCCAATGCGCTGGCTGCGCCAGCGTTTGTTCGCGGGCAGGTCCGCGAGGTCGGGCCGGTGTCCTTCGCGTGTGTGCATGACATGAAAACCTTTCGCCCGCGCCGCCTCGAGCACCCGCTGAATGGGCTCAATGGGAGCGCGCGTGAGGGAGAGGTCATATCCCATTTTGTCCACGTAGCCCCCGGGACCGCAAAAGTCCGTCTGCATGTCGATGATGAGAAACACCGTGTTTCCCGGAAGCAACACCCCATTGAACGGCCAGGGATAAGGATCGGCGGCGACAAATGTTTTGGCGGCGGTGGGCATGGCTCAGAAGAAGGCGGTAATGCCGGCGTAAACTTGCACGGTATCGCTGACGGATTTCTCGGGCGCGTTAAATTCCTGCATATCCTGGAGATTTTTATCGACCAGGTTCATATACCGGAAGCCGACGTGGCAGTTCCAGTGCCCGTAGCCTTGCGGCACGAATTTCAAGGGCAGGCTGGCCTTGACCCCGACTTCATAGAGGCCGACAGTTGAGCTGCTGCCATAGTATTCACCGTAAAAGTTCTTGTTGGGCAACAGGACCCGGCAGGGGAGCTCAAATTTGAGGCCAATGTTCTGGAAAGTGTAGGAAGGGGCGGCGCCCACCTCGAAGTAATAACTCGGTCCGGGGCCCGACCCGAGGTGTTTGTCCAGCGGATCGACCAAGTACGGAACATCCGCGGCGGTAGCCTTGTTGACCAGTTCCTGCCAGTACTCAAAATAAGGATGCAGCGCGAAGGCCTTGAGATACGAACTGTCGTCGAACTCCAACTTCGTGTCCAAATGCTGCGAAGTTCCGATGTCGAGGATCTGCATGTTGAACGCCGTGTAGGTCACGTCCAGTTTGAAATGTTTGGCGAAGCCGACGGATACGCCGGCGATGGGATCAATTTCCACCCAATGCGTCTTGGGTGAACTGCCGTAAGGCGGGTTGATGGAAACACCGTCGCTGGAAAAATCGTTCCAAACCCCGGGAATCACGGTCACGTCATTGATGAATGAATCGCTCTTGTATAGATTGAAAAATCCCAACACCAGGTTTTCAAAATCCAGCCCGGCATTGTGCACAATCATTCCGCGCGGGGTCAGATATTCGTTGCTAAACTCCATATTGACGAGGGCATCCGTGCGGGAAGGAGGCGGCGCCGGGGCCGGCGCGGGCGCGGGCGCATCGTCGGCGCGGGAACCGGTCGGTAGCAATGGCAGGGTGGCAATGGCCATGGTTCCAAGAAATAATCTGGTTGCAGTTTTGGGCGTGAATTTGTAAAGCGGTGGTTGGGAGGCGGCGCTCGGTTTTTTGGTCTTCATGGGTTGGTTCCTTTGTTTGGGTCAGGTTCGGTTCCTGACGCAACCACCCTAGCCAGCCTCATGCCAACTTACTAAGTTACAAATAACGCTGTATTTTCAATGTTTCATAATGATTTATCTCCAGTTTGACCGCTCAAAAATATGTTGCACGTGTTGCGGGTGAAACATCGGCAACACATTTCAATCGGCGGCGGTCTCCTCCTGTGCCAGCTTGCGATAGATACGGGTCCGGTTCACTCCCAAGCGGCGCGCAGCCTCGGCAATGTTCCCGTTGGTTTCTTCCAGGGCGCGCTGAATCAACAGGTCCTCGGCCTCGGCCAGATTCAAGGGAAGCACGCCGTTCGTTTCCCTTTCCGGCGACACCGGAACCGGCCCGGGGGCCTGGGGGTGACGCTGCAGGCGCAAGTGCTCGGGCAAAATCATGTCGCCGCCGCTTTCGATCAGCGCGCGCTCGATGATGTTTTTCAATTCCCGGATGTTGCCCGGGAAATCGTAGGATTGCAGGGCGGCCAGGGCCGGCCGGGATATACCGGAGGGCGGCTGCCCCATGTCGGCGGCGAATATTTTCAAGAAATGAGCGGCCAGGAGCGGCACGTCGTCAATGCGATCGCGCAACGGCGGCGTGGAGACGGTGTAACGGGCGAGACGGAAGAATAAATCCGGGCGAAAAGTTCCGGCGGCGACCCGGGCGTCCAGGTCGGCATTGGTGGCGGCAATGACCCGCACATCCACGTGGCGCGATTCGCTGGCGCCGACCGGCGTGACGATGCCGTCCTCGAGCACGCGCAACAATTTCACCTGCAAGGCCGGCGGCATGTCGCCAATTTCATCGAGAAAAAGCGTGCCGCCATCGGCGAGTTCAAAACAACCCTTGCGATTGGTGGTTGCACCGGTGAAAGAACCCTTGAGGTGGCCGAACAGGATGGATTCCGCCAGTTCCGCGGGAATGGCGACGCAGTTCATCGGCACAAACGGAGCCCGGGCCCGGGTGCTGCCAAAATGAATGGCGCGCGCGACCAGTTCCTTGCCCGTGCCGCTTTCGCCGGTGATGAGCACGCTGGTGTTGGGGAATTGGTGCAGGCGGCGGATTTCCTCCACCACTTTTTGCAGCGGCCGGGCGCCGCCAATCAAGCCGGTGATGTCGCCGCGCGAGGCTTCGAGGCCGGAGAAAACCGCGAGTTGGTCGCCAGCCTGTTGCAGCGCGGTTTCCACGCGGTGGCGGCGGTCGATTTCCGCGGTCAGTTCGGCGGTGCGAATCTCCAGGGCGCGATTTTTTTCGCGCAGTTCGCGGGTCAGCCGGTTGAGATTCAGATGGGTGGCGACGCGCGTCAGGATTTCTTCGGCCTGAAACGGTTTGACCACGTAATCCACACCGCCGACGCGAAACCCGGCCACGACATTTTCGATTTCCGACCGGGCTGTGATAAAGATCACCGGAATCTCGCTCAGGACCGAAACCTGTTTCAGTCGGCGACAAGTCTCCAACCCGTCCATGCCGGGCATCATGATATCGAGGAGGATCAGGTCAGGACGAGCTTTGACGGCAATGTTCAGAGCGCTGGCGCCGCTGTCGGCGGCGAACAATTCATAACCTTCAGGCTCCAGCGCGGAAGTCAGCACGGCCAGATTGGAGGGCACATCGTCGACCAGGAGGATTCTCCCTGCTTGAGCAATGTCAGTTGGCATGATTCAGGGACGTGGAGTTATTGCGGCGCCGAGGACGTTGCGCCATAGGCCTCAGTTTCGGGCCGGTCCGGCTGGTGCACCAAGCGCGACAGGAGCTGTTGAATGCCATCCATGTCATAGCTGCGCATCAGCCAGCGGATTTGTTCAGCCAGCCAGGCGGCATCGGGACCAAGGGACCGAAGTTCTTGCAGGCAGGATTTCAGCGCCGTGGTGCTGTGCAACTCGGCGGCGACCATGAGTCGCGCGCACAAAGGATCGGGGAGAACCACCCGGGCAGGCGGCGCAGCGGTGACCATTTCGCTGGCGACCGATTCGGTGCATTCGAATTTGAGCCCCAAATTCCGTTCCAAACATTGATAGATCTGGCGGGCATCGAAGGGCTTGATAATACATTCAGCGCAGCCGGACGCCAAGGCTTCGTGGTGATGTCGCTTTAGAACCGAGGCGGTATGAGCGATAAGCAGCGGCGCGGCCGAGCCAAATTCCACCAGGATTTGCCGGGCGGTTTCGCCGCCACTGATGCCAGGCAAAAGCAGGTCGATGAAGACGACGTCCGGTGTTTGGGGATGCAAGGCTGCGAGGGCTTCATGGCCGTCATTGGCATACGAAACAATGCAGCCCGCGGCCGACAGCATGCCGCCCAACACCTGGCGGTTTTCCCGATTATCATCCACCACCAACGCCCGGACGCTGAGCCCGGGTGGAAGGCGGACGAGCTGGGCAACATTTTCTTCTGCGGCGGTGGCGGCCGGAGCCAGCGGTATGCAAAAGAAAAAGCGCGAGCCGATGCCGCGTTCGGATTTCAGGGTGAGCGAGCCGCCGAGGAGTTCCACCTGTCGCTGAGCGATGGCCAGCCCCAGGCCGGCGCCTCCTTGATGCCGCGCGCCGCTGCCTTGGTGGAACGGCTGGAAAATTTCAAGCTGCTCCTCCGGCGGAATTCCGAGCCCGGTATCAAAAACTTCAAATAGCCAGCCGCCCCCGGCTTGAAGTTGGATCCGGAGGAAAACGCCGCCGGCGTTGGTGAACTTCACCGCATTGCCGACGAGATTGATCAGCGCCTGGCGCAATTTTCCCTCGTCGCCGCAAACGCGATGGGGAGTGGCCTGATCGATTTCCAGCCGGAAACCGATTTTCTTTTGGGCGCACAACGGGCGGAAAGTGGCGGCGAGACCGTTGGCGAGCACGCCCAGGTCAAAATCGATGGGATTCAATTCCATCCGACCCGCCTCGATTTTTGAAAGGTCGAGAATTTCGTTGATCAATCCGAGCAGATGACGACCGCTGGCGGAAATGCCGGTGATGTTATCATGTTGCTCCGGCGAAAGACCGGCGTCGCGTTGCATCAATTGCGCATAACCCAGAATGGCGTTTAGCGGGGTGCGGATTTCATGGCTCATGCTGGCGAGGAAATCGGATTTGGCCTGGTTGGCGGCGGCAATTTGGCTGGTGCGGCGCCAGCCGCCGAGCAGATACGCGGAAATCAAGAGCGTGAAAGCGAGGCCGCCGGCGAGGACCAGCCAGGACTGCAGGTGCGATTGGGCGGAGATCAACTGTGGCGTGGGCGCAAACTCCATGATCCAACGACGACCGGCGATCTCAAGCGGCGCTTGCGCGACTGTGCAGGCCGGTCGTCGGCCATAAATCAGTTCGCCATCGGCTGAGTCATCCAGAAGGCAGGCTTCGACTCCTTTTTTCTTCAAGTCCGCAAAGCCGTCCTGCACGAGGTCATTAACCCGAAAAACGGCCACAGCAAAACCCGCCAGCCGCTCGCGCAGATCTTTGATCGTGGAGGGAGCGGCCCCGGAATAGATTGGGAGCAAAACCAGCAGACCGGATTGATTGTCGGGGCCTTGAGCCAGGCGCACCGGGGCGGTCGCCACAGGCTGGCTGGAATCCCGCGCCCGATCCAGCGCATGCAGCCGCTCGGGATCCGAACCCAAATCAAAACCCAGGGCGGCGGCGTTGCGTTCAATCGGTTCGATATAGTAAACCGGCACAAATTCGGGGCGTGAAGCCACCGGTTGAAAAGATCCAGCGGCGTTCTTTTCCTTGAATTGAAAAGCCGCGAGGCCATCCGCCACCGCGGCCGCCTCAAATTGTGCGCGCTGGCTAGCCGGAACCACGGGGTTCCAGGACAGGGCTTGCAACTCCGGTTGGCGGGCGAGGGCCTGTTGGACAAAATCATGGAATTCGCGCCGGCTGATCTCACCTTGGGCCGCATGGAGCGCAGAGATGGAATAAAGGACTTCCATCGAGCGAAGCACGGAAACGTGCAATTTTTCCGCCTGTTCCTGCGCGAGGTCGGAAGTATGTTTTTCGAGCTCCTTTTGTTCCCAGCCGCGGGTGGAAAAAAACAGGCCGATGGACAAGACCATCCCCACTCCCAGCACCAAGCTGATCCAGGCCGGAGTTAACTTTGATTGCAAAATGGATGGAATTCGAGCCAAGCAACCAATTGCAGCAAATTGTTTGCCGCGTCGGAGAAAGAACGCGTCTTATTCAAATCATTAGTAAAACGAGGGTCACCATTGGCCGCGACCCGTGTTGGCGACGTTTAAGAATGGTTTATTTTAGGCAGGTTGACCAAAGGCGCTCAGCTTTGGAACAGGCGTGAATAAAGCCGGTCCTGGGCGCCCTGCCACAAATCCAGCAACGGCGCCGTTTGGGCGATCTGGTCCAACGTGAGGCTTTCGCATTGGCGGCCCATCTGTTCCGCCGCGGTCGAAAATCGATGTTGGACAATCTGGGCTTCCATCGGGCCCACAATGTTTAATCGGACGGCGGCGGCCAGGATGCTGCGCAGATGATTGAAGAAAAACAGGCGGATGGCCATTTCGCGGGGCACAGCGAGACCGCGCAGGCAGAAGCCGAAAACCGGAGCGTAATGGCAGGTGACGAGCTGGGGGTGAGCGTCCATGGCGGATTTGAAGATCCGTTCCATGGCCGTCAGAAAGGCGCGACCCTGAATGCGGCTGGCGCGATTGGCCACGTGATTCGTGAGAAACGCCTCGCAAAAAGCGTCCGCTTCCCCCAATCGTTTCGGTTCATCGAATGTGGTCAGCATCAGGGGCAGGCTGGCATGGCCAAGCTGAGACAAACTCGCTTCAACAAATGTGTGCAGGTCGTCGCGTCCGCCAATCTCGCCATGTTGCCAGGCGGCTTCCAGGCCGTTGGAGTGGGCAAAGCCGCCGGTGGGAAAAGCGGAATCGGCGAGCTGCCATAGGATAAAATCCATGGCGAACGCCAGCGGTTTGGCGGCAGAATGATTATCTTCCTCCGACGGCATTGGGGAAGGGGTCGCTGGATTCATCCGCGCCAGTTTAGAACAGAAAATATTTCTGCGCCAGCGGCAGGACTTTGGCGGGTTCGCAGGTGAGGAGTTCGCCATTGGCACGGACTTCGTAGGTTTCAGGATCGACGGTGATTTTAGGCAGGGCATTGTTCCATTTCAAATCGCGCTTGGTGATTTTCCGGCAACCTTTCACGGCTACAATTCGTTTATTAAGGCCGTAGCTGGCGGCGATGCGCCTTTGTTTGGCAAGCTGGCTGACAAAGGCGATGGACGTGCCCCCGATGGCGCGGCCAAAACTGCCGAACATCGGCCGCATGAAAACCGGCTGGGGCGTGGGAATGCTGGCATTGGGATCGCCCATTTGGGCCCAGGCGATGAAGCCGCCTTTGAGCACCATCTCGGGTTTGGCCCCGAATAACGCGGGTTTCCACAGCACCAAATCGGCGAGTTTGCCGGTTTCGATTGAGCCGATAATGTGCGCCATGCCGTGGGCGAGGGCCGGATTAATTGTATATTTGGAGAGATAACGTTTGATGCGGAGATTGTCGTGGCCGCCTTTTTCCTCCGGCAAGCGCCCGCGCTGTTTTTTCATCTTGTCAGCCGTCTGCCACGTGCGGGTAATGACTTCGCCGATCCGGCCCATGGCCTGTGAGTCAGAACTCATCATGCTGATCGCGCCCATGTCGTGGAGGATGTCTTCGGCGGCGATGGTTTCGCCGCGAATACGGCTTTCGGCAAAGGCCACGTCTTCGGGGAGGTTGGGGTCGAGATGATGGCAGACCATCAGCATGTCAAGGTGCTCGTCAATGGTGTTAACCGTGTACGGTTTGGTGGGATTGGTGGAACTGGGCAACACGTTTGGCTGGCCGCAAATGCTGATGATGTCCGGGGCATGGCCGCCGCCCGCTCCTTCGCTGTGGTAAGTGTGGATCGTGCGGCCCTTGAAGGCGGCGATGGTGCCTTCCACGAACGTGGATTCGTTTAACGTGTCCGTATGAATGGTGACTTGGACATCGTGCTCATCGGCCACGCCCAGGCAACAATCAATCGCCGCCGGCGTGGTGCCCCAATCTTCATGCAGCTTTAAACCAATCGCGCCGGCGGCGATTTGATCGGCGAGACCGGCCGGCATGGCGGTGTTGCCTTTTCCAGTGAAACCAAAATTCAACGGGAGGGCGTCGACCGCTTGCAGCATTTCGCGGATATAAAACGGGGAGGGAGTGCAGGTGGTGGCGCAGGTCCCGACGGCGGGTCCGGTGCCGCCGCCGACCATGGTAGTGAGCCCGGCGGCGATGGCTTCATGCGCCTGTTGCGGACAAATAAAGTGGATATGCGTATCGAGGCCGCCCGCGGTAACGATCAATCCCTCGCCCGCGATGACTTCCGTGGTTACTCCGACGACCATTCCTTGGCTGACCCCGGCCATGACGTCGGGATTGCCCGCCTTGCCGATGCTGGAAATCAACCCGTTCCTGATGCCGATATCCGCCTTGTAGATGCCCGTATAATCAACGATGAGGGCGTTGGTGATGACGCAATCGAGCGCGTCCTGGGCGCCCACGCCGGCGGCCTGGCCCATACCTTCGCGAATGACTTTACCCCCGCCGAATTTGCATTCGTCGCCATAAACCGTGAAATCTCTTTCCACTTCGAGCACCAGGGAAGTGTCGCCCAGCCGGACCTTGTCGCCTGTGGTCGGGCCAAACATATCCGCGTAATGGGACCGTTTCATTTTATGCGACATAAATGTTTTTAGGGAATCGTTGAATCGCTTTCTGTATTCGCAAACCCCCGGGCTTTGACTTTTTTCAAGGCGGCGATTCGACCGGCGGCCGACACTTTGCCGCCGGCCAGATTGTTGCCGCCGCGAATTACTTTTTTGCCGGCGATGTCCACGAGTTTCACGGTGCGGGACTCACCGGGTTCAAAGCGCACAGCCGCGCCGGCGGGAATATCGAGTCGTTTGCCGTAAGCCGCCCCGCGATCAAACTGCAAGGCGGGGTTGGTTTCAATAAAATGATAATGACTGCCGACCTGGATCGGGCGGTCGCCCAGATTGGTGACCTGAATTTCGATCGCGATGCGGCCAGCGTTCAGTTCAATGTCACCCGGAAGGATTTCGATTGATCCGGGAATAATATCCGGCGGGGAGGGTTTAAAAATTGCCAGGTCCGGCACGGGCAGAAAACTGCCGTGCAACGCGAGTTTCAGATCGCCATTCTCGCTGGCAATGGGATGATGCACCGTGACCAATTTGGACCCGTCGGGAAATGTACCCTCGACCTGCACGTCGCAGATCATCTCGGGAACGCCTGGCAAAACCTGATTGCGACCGAGCAACTGGCGTCCGAGATTCATCAATTCCGCGACGCGCCTGCCCTCGCGGATAAACTCGAGGATGACGGTGGCGATCAAGGCGACCGCCTCCGGATGGTTCAGGGTGAGGCCGCGGGCGAGGCGTTTATGGGCCAGAA
>Ga0302319_10007665_pt1 | contig 21209 bp, 25 predicted proteins | sample Bog_T0_2_FD_203319 | JGI IMG/M metagenome (GOLD analysis project Ga0302319, IMG submission 203319) | Peat permafrost microbial communities from Stordalen Mire near Abisko, Sweden - Bog_T0_2 | ecosystem: Environmental > Terrestrial > Soil > Wetlands > Peat | place: Sweden: Abisko, Stordalen Mire... | reverse complement strand
CGGGAGACGGCACGGAACGCCTTCAGTTGCTGATAGCTGAAGCTGGACCGATAGCGTTCCAGGAACCGGTTGCCCTGCTCACGGAGGATGTCGGCCACCTCCAGCGCGGGTCGGCTCATGGCTGATGCGGACGATGAAGCGAGCGACGGCTCTGTTCGACGCTGAACAGGGAAAGGTCTTCAATCGGGTTCGCGACCTGCTGCAGATGGCGCTGCGAGAGGTGCAGATACTTAGCGGTGGTCTCCAGATCTCCGTGGCCGAGCAGAAGCTGGATGGTGCGCAGGTCGGTTCCGGCTTCCAACAGATGCGTGGCCCCACTGTGACGCAGCGTGTGTGGAGTCACCCGCTTGCCAATGCCGGCACTCCGCGCCGCATCGTTGCATGCGATCCATACGGTCTTGTCGGAGATGGGTTGCTCAATGTCGTGGCGGGTTCGCGAGGGAAACAGGTAGGTCCGCGGCTTGAGCCAGCGCCAGTGGGCGCGCAGCGTCTCCAGCAGCGCCGGACTCAGAGGTAAGTCGCGATCCTTGCTGCCCTTGCCCTGAACCACGCGGATAATCATCCGCTGGCTGTCGATGTCGCTCAGCTTCAGACGGGCGACTTCGCTGCGGCGCATACCGGTGCCGTAGAGAACCATCAGCAAGGCGCGGCGGAACAGGTTCCCGCTCGAGTTGATCATGCGGGCCACTTCTTCCTTGCTCAGAATGCCGGGAAGCTGGTAGCGCTTTCTTGGGTAAGGGATGAACTCACGGAACTCGGGACGCTTCAGTGTGCGCACGAAGAAGAAGCGCAGCGCGGCAACATGGTTCTCCACGGTTCCGGACGCCAGCTTGCGTGTCTTGACAAGGTAAGCCTGATAGGTGCGCAGATGCTCAAGGCCAAGCTGGTCGGGCGGCTTGCCGAAGAAGCGGGCAAAATCCTCCACCCACTGCAGGTAGTGGCGAATCGTGGTGTCGGCGTAGTTACGGCGCTGAAGTTCCTCCAGCATGATCTTGCGTAAATGGGTCACAAGCACCTCCTGTGACCCACACCTTACACTGGCTGAAAAACTACTCGGAGGCCCCACGCCGCAGCGTCCGCCGCGCCGGCGGCTTCGTTCTTACCGGCAAACCGGCAGTACTGGGTATCCATTTGACTCAGGTAGGCCTAACCTGTGGTGTTCGGGGGCATGGAAGAGGATTATCCGCGGACGCTTTCGGATCTTGAGCGGCGTTTCAGCACGGAGCAGGCTTGCCGGAAGTATCTGTTCGATCTCCGATGGCCGGACGGATTCCGTTGTCCTCGATGTGAAGCAGGCAAGAGTTGGGCGCTACAGTCGGGCCGTGTTCAGTGCGCCGGCTGCGGGTATCAGGTTTCGATGACCGCGGGCACGGTGTTTCAGGATATGCGAACGCCACTGACTTTGTGGTTTCGCGCCATGTGGTTGTTGATCAGCCAGAAGAACGGTGTGAGCGCGGTAGCGTTGCAGCGTGTGCTCGGCTGCCCACCACCTTTTTGGTGGGCACCTGATGAGTGTGTCTAAGCGGCTTGCGAGGATTGGGTCTGTAGAGACAGGACGAGGTTCCAGGGCGGGAGTTCGTCGATGCGGCTGATGGGATGGTCCGCGATCTCGGCCAGCACGGTGCGGAGATAGAGTTCAGGGTCCAGGCCGTTCAGTTTGGCCGATCCGATCAGGCTGTACATGGCGGCGGCACGCTCACCACCGCATTCAGAACCTGCAAACAGGTAGTTTTTGCGTCCAAGAGCTACGGCACGCAGAGCACGCTCGGCCGCGCTGTTGTCGATCTCCAACAGCCCGTCTTCGGTGTAGCGCGTGAGGGCACGCCATCGCGAGAGCGCGTATCGAATCGCAGCCGCGGTTTCGCTCTTCGCTGACAGAGAATGCAGTACCTTTTCCATCCATTTGCGCATGTCGTCGAGCAGTGGTCTTGCTCGTGTCTGTCGGACACTCAGCCTGAGATCGGCGGGCTTGCCTCGCACCTCGTCCTCGACCGTGTAGAGAGCCCAATCCTGGCCAGAGCCTCGGTTGTTGTGGGCGATGCGTGGATAACATGGATCTCGTGAAACTTGCGGCGTGCGTGCGCTCAGCAGGCAACTTCATAAATGGCGCCATCGCCATACAGGTGGTGGAACCCCGCATAGGCGTCCGCTTGCAGGCCACCCTTGAAGTTCTTCAGATGCCGCCGTGGATGCTCCCCCTTGCGGTCCTCCGAATACGCGAACCAGACAGCCGGCGCGGTATCTTCACCAGCAGACCTGTCATCGCGCACATAAGTCCAGAGACGCCCGGTCTTCGTCTTGCCGCTGCCAGGCGCAAGCACCGGCATCGGCGTATCGTCGGCGTGAAGCTTGGCTCCGGCGAGCACATGCTTCTGAATCGCATCGATCAGCGGAGCGAGTAACTCACTTGCTCCACCTACCCAGCCGGCCAGCGTGGAGCGCTCGATCTCAACACCCTGGCGAGCGTAGATCTCTGACTGACGATAGAGGGGCAAGTGATCTGCGAATTTAGAAACCAGCACGTGGGCCAGCAGCCCTGGTCCGGCAAGGCCACGCTCGATCGGACGCGATGGCGCAGGCGCCTCAACCACGCGCTCACAACCGCTGCATGCGAACTTCGGCCGCACATGGCGAATGACCTTGAAGCTGTCCGGGATGTACTCCAGTTGCTCGGAGACATCTTCGCCGAACTGGCGCAACTGGCCGCCGCAATCGGGGCACGAGTCGCCATGCAAAGTGTGGCTGACAACCTCGCGTGGCAGATGCTCGGGCAACGGCTTGCGCCGTGATCTCGACTTAGCTTCCGCCGCCGGTCTCACCCGCTCAACAGCGGCTTCCATCTCGGCCTGCGAGGTCTCCAGCTCTTCCAGATGGAGTTCGAGCTGTTCGAGTTGAATAACGATCTTCTCGCTCTTGACGCCGAACGCCCGGCGCCGCAGCTTCTCGATGACCAGCTTCAGATGCTCGATCTGCTCACTGCTTGAACGAAGTTCCTGACTCTGTTCAGAGAGTATGTGCCGTTGGCTCTCAAGCTCAACTTCGAGCGATCGAAGCTCGTTCTCGTGAGAAGCGACAAGAGACAGAAGTTGCTCTTGATGCTGAACGAGCAGCGCCTTTAGAGCCTCTCGATCAAGCCCGTCAATATCCGGCAACTGAGCGGAATCCATGCACACAGTATGCCATGAAAGTAAGTGGAAAAAGCTACAAAACCAGCATGAATAAAGGGGGATCACACTTGTTACTCAAACTGCGATCTCCGGCGTCCAGGTCCTCTGCAGCCGTCGCCAATCGATGCCTTCGAGTAGCATCGACAACTGCGCACGTGTCAGACAAATAGTTCCTTCGGTGGCCTGCGGCCAGATGAATCGTCCTCGCTCCAGACGCTTGGCAAACAGACATAGCCCATCACCATCCCACCACAAAAGCTTCACGATGTCGCCCCTGCGGCCCCGGAAAACAAACACATGTCCGGAGAACGGTTGCTGTTCGAGCACCGTCTGCACCTTCGCACTCAGGCCATCGAATCCACGGCGCATGTCGGTTACGCCGGCCGCCAGCCATATCTTCGTTCCAGTGCGAAGTTCGATCACTTGCGTAAACTCTCAAGGAGCGAACGCAGCAGGGACGGATCAGCACCGCGCTCCACGCTGATCATGGCCCTGCCAGGAAACTCGATGTGAATCGAACCGTCCGGTGCAGATCGCTTGGCATCAGCCTCGCATGTAGAGCTGACCGCCTCAATGGGAGCAGCCACCACGACCGGAAGAAGCGACGTCGATGCTGACGCGGGCTCGCTCAGCTCGCCCCGCTTCAGCGCACGACGCCACTTGAACACCTGGTTCGCGTTCACACCATGAGCACGAGCCACCAGCGCAACACTCGCACCGGGCTCGAATGTCAGCTCCGCGATCCGCCGCTTCTCAGACACCGTTCGCCATCGGCGAACCGACCGGGGAGATCCCGCTTCCTCAGCAACACCCATGACGGCATACTCGGCCTCCCGGCTAAGCTCATGCCAGAGGGGAAGACAGGACGCTTACGTAAGTCTACCTCAAATTCTTGTTGTCCGTTATTGTGAGCAGAAGATGCAATGGACTGAGCTGTTGTCCGCCAATGTGAGCACGTTGTCCACTGAATCTGAGCAAGAGGGAAGTTCTTGTTGGCGGTCAAGGTGAGCAGAGCCGCACGGACAATGGGCAGAGGTGTTTATGTTTGCAAGCCACTACAGTTAGCAGTTAGTCGTTAACCGGACAGTAGTGATCCAGCAGAATGCGGACTTTTCAGCCAGCAATGACACTACGTTCAATGTCCCAAGATAATTGGTGCAGGTCCTTCTCCATATTGGAGTGATCACGGCGCGTATTCACGACAATCGCCCAACTGAAACCTGCCCCTGCATGCACCAGAAAGCTAGCCGTGCCTTCAATGCCACCGCTGTGAAAGCAGACGCCCTTCGAATCTACAGACCAACCAGCTGCGTATCCCGGATTCGCGTTGGTGCTTTGCGTCATTTGCACAATTGTCCCGGGTTGCAGGAGGGGTGGGGCGCCTGCATTGTCCACTGTCGAGAATACAGCTGCTCCAAAGCGTGCCAATTCGCTTGGATTAGCCAGCCATCCTCCACAGGAATCGTGTAGCTCGATCGGAAAAGAATAAGGATCGATCTGGCCCTGGCCATAATATCTAACTTCGTCTTGAGTCTGCTTTGTTTTGCCCAATTTCATCGAGCGAATTCCGGCGGGCTGAAGAACGACCTCCTGCACAAATTGTTCATATGCCTTTTTCGAACACCGCTCAATGACCCGGCCCAACACGTAATAGCCGAAGTTGGAGTATGCGTACAGATACCCTGGAGGAGCGTTCAATGGAAACTCATCCAATGTGCGCTGTAAGAATTGAGTTCGATTCAGGTGAAGATTTTGCAGCATGGGGTCATGCGGCTCATTCCGCCAACCTCCCGAGGTATGTGTCAGAAGGTGGTGAACGGTAATCTGTTCAAGCCATCCCGAATGGTTCGACAGGTAGTACTCTTTCAAGACTCCATCGCGCCCGAAGACGGTCTGTGAGAGGCTCAGATCACCTGATTCAATCAGTTTGAAGATCGCTACAGAAGTGATCGATTTCGAGATGCTGGCGATCCGAAAGAGATGCTTCGATTCTAATTGAATATGCTTGCGACGATCTGCCACTCCGTAATTGCCGACGAAGAGCAATTCGCGCCCCTTGCAGTAAGCTATCCCAAGTCCCGGAACGTCATAGGTTGACATGTATCGGTCGACGATTGCCGAAAAACGATCCTCTTCGGCGCGAGCAGCCAAAGAATCAAAGCCGCCGATGAGGTCGAGCGATAAAGCAGCTAGCGCTGAGCCCTTCTGTAAGAACCTCCGTCGCGTAACAGTGATGTCCTACTCCTTTCCCAGTTGTGGGCTGCAACACGTTTCTTATTGAGCGGCATGCAAAGGAGGCTCGATTATACAGCTCGATGTATTTCACGCCGGGAAGTGCAATAAGCATCGTGTTGGCGACCAACATTGAAGTTGGATCTAGCTTAGCCTTCAACCCCTTTGCACACTTCCCCGCGACCAAGACAACGCTGCTAGCCGAGATCATCCAGCCGTATGCCATCCGTGATGCGTGTAAAGGATCTGCGAAGTATAGAGTGCAGCGGGGTAGGTAGCCACGAATGCCGGAACAAAGTTGTTCAGGCCCATGACAACTGCAGCCGCCAGGTGAAAGGAAAACGAGCAAAATAGAAGACTTATGGCAAAAGGCCGTGGAAGCCAAGGAGCAAAGCTTCCAAATAGTTCGCCGAAGATAAGGACGCTCGACACAAATGCAGCGGAGAGCGGGGATGATCGAAGCACGGCATGCAACCGACCATTCCCGAAAGTTTCTGTGCCCATAATATTGACAATCGAAGTCCCATCTCGCCAATGAAGTACACAAACCTTTACCAATCCGGAGGTTAGATATGAGAGAGATAGCTGCGCCGATAGAAATACCAGCACTATCAACGCGCAATTCGCGGTATCAAACAGCCGTACCAGTAGCCCCGCTACCATGATCAGAATAATCATCTCATCGGCCCCGTTATTCCCAAGGCCGCCGCGTGCTCTGAGTAGTAGCCCGCAAGCAACGAAGATACCGAGCCCAGTCAGCGAGGTCTCACCTTTGAACGCCGATACACCGATCAGGAGCGATGAGAGGAGTTGTAAGCAGATCGCGAGCAGTGTGATTGGGTAATTGAATCTGTTTAGGTTTATTCTCAGGATCTCCCGCCGGGAGTTTTGCGCAGTGGACCCGTGCTCGAATGATCCGTAAGATAGCATGCCGCTCCTAATATCTTTCCGGAGTGTGAGCAACTCTAGATCTGCCACACACGCGCCTGCTGCAGCTATCAGCAACGATACTCTGAGATACAGGGAGGGATCCGGATTCATAAGACGGTTGCCCCGGATGGATCAAGAACTTCTGACCGGAACAGTACTTCGCGGTGTTCGGGGCTATCTAGAATTCGACACCTGCTGATCTCGAACTGCCTGGGACTGGAGGCGATCTCGGCAGGCTGGGCAAGCACGTAGCTCAGGATTATCGGATATCCCCAGGAGTTACGGATGTCACCCTTGCGAGAGGTTTTGATCCTGCGTGCGGCTGTCGAAAACACTTTCCTGATCCGCCTTTGCGGATTCCAGAAGAAAGACATTCTTCCCCGGCTTTTGTACGGCGTGATGTCCTGCCATGCGCTCCAGTTGTTCCCGCTGTTTCTTGTGCGAAGATGCAACCGATAGTCCCATGTGACCGGATTAGGGCCAAAAAGTCGCCAAGTTGGTATAAGTCGAAAGATGTCGATTTGATTAAGCCAGGAGGGCTTTTGCCTTCGTGTTTGGCGTACTACGGTAAGGGTAAACCAAACACTGAGGAGGATGACGAGACTAACTTCTCTTGGTCCATGCATTTGCGTCACGAAAAAGTCTCTGACGTTGGCGTTTCACATTGCGATTTCAAGTCACAACGGTGGCCCGCATTCCATATCCTTCGAGTGCAAACCACGCGCATTATTCACGCTCTTTTCCGGCTGCCCGGTTGAGACTCAATCCTTATCCGCGCATGGACCATATGCCAGACCCCAACCCCATGAATATACCGCTGCCCCGCCGCTCACTGATACGCCGACAGAGCCACCACCTGGACCAGGCAAGCCGACGGAAACGGTTACGCCGCACGTACACAATGCGCAATTCACAACCCCGTAACCAAAAGATGCATTGCATCCGGTGCTGGGGCTCTCACTATCGGTACCGTTCATATTGCTATTTGTAGCGTGACAATATGGCGCTGTGTTTACGGATCCAGAATCGCTTGATTTAGGAGTCACCACCGAAATATGACACAACCCGACACACGGCGTCGTGGTTCCACTATAGGTGCAGTAGGGGTAAAGCGTAGCCGACCCCGTATGCGCCCCTGTGCCGTAATGCTGGTTTGTGTTCGTGTTGGTTAATTTGTCCGGAGCGCCGCTCGTATTAAAGACATCGCAGTTGGCTTCGCAATCCGGGCCTGCCTTCCCTATGTCCGGGAAGCTCATGCTCTGGGAGACCGTGAAGCCGTGCTGGCGGAGCGTCGTTGCGGCAACGCCGCACTTTCCGCTGGCTTCGTCACAGCACATTTGCGTGCGAGACTCAACAGTGCAGGTGTCAGGGACTTGCAATGTCTGCAGGAACGCCCGAGTCGCCGGCCGATTCCGGAACCAGTCTGCAAGCAGCGGGTCGGGAGTTGACGGAGCCTGGATCAGAGTCATGAGCGCCGATATCCCGATAATATGGTCGATCGGTAGAATGATTTCCCGGCCGGTAGCATCCTTTCCAAAGAGAAACAGAGCCGGGTACTCTCGCTGCTCGCCAAGATACGACAGGTTCACGGTGAAAGATGCGTAATCGGTGTACCCGGGGTCGAGTGTCCCGTTCGCGATTAGCTGTCCGATGGGCATGTTCCAATCTTCGGACAGGTAAACTGAGTCTCTCCAAACCGCTGTCGCTCCCTCAGCACGGTACTGTTGCCCCTCGCTCGACTTGTAAGTCCACGTGGCGGGCGTTGTCGACAGTGTACGGCCAGAGGGCTTGGCGGCCAAATCGGCGAAGATCTCAGAACTGATCTCGCTTAGAGGGCCTGCCTTGATTGTCGACAGCGACACTCTTAAGCGGCCGAGATTTCCCCCGGATGTATAGGCCTCCCTCAGCGCCCATAGCTGTGTAGCAAAGACAAACTTGGCGTATGTCGCTCGAACCATATTCGCATTCGCTTGCGCAGAATCAGGCGTTTCCGCCACGACGGCAGAGCCCCAAATTAGGATGAGGCCCATACCGAGAACGAGGAAAGTGCGGACTGGTTTCATGTTTCCTTCCTTATCTGGTCGAACTCGCTGGAGTTGCCGGATTGGACGCGGAGGTTTCCTGGTGCGGCTTCATCTTCGCTTCAAGGACCTTGAATAGATCCTTCGGGTCGTTGGGAAGGTCGATGGCCTGACCTTCAAGGAAAAGTGTAGGTGTGCCCTCTACGCCGTTCTTTCTGGCTTCGTCCATATCGAGACGAACTTGAACTCGGGCGGCGTCCCCGCTCATACATCCGTGGAATTTGGCCAAGTCCAGCCCAGCCTGCGTTGCGGTCTTGGTGAGTCCGTCCGAACTGTGATCCTGATTCGCAATCAACAAATCATGCATCGCGCCAAACCGGTTCTGTTCCCCGGCACATTCCACTGCCACTGCGGCATCGAACGCCCCCTTATGCTGGGGCAACGGAAATTGCTTTATCGTCACCCTTAGATCGGATAGCGCTGCGTCTTTCTCGATTTCAGACTCTAGTTCTGGTTCGAACTGCCGGCAAAAAGGGCATTCATAATCCTGGAAGACGACCAGTTCCGATGTACCTTTCAAATTTCCCAGACGATTGCCCCCTGGGCGTCCCTCAAGTCTGGGCACGGGCGGCAGTTTAAGTAGGATTGAAACCTGATCTTTCTCGCGAAGTTGGTCCAGATATTTGCGCAATTCTCCAGCCTGATCATGGCTCTCAATATTGAGAACGACCTGATAATGTCCACCCACCTCCCCAAGCGCGCGAAGCGAGTCATAGTTGTTGGACCACTCCCGCTCAACTTCGTCGGCAGTGGGCGGATGCGGTGCCTTTACCTCAGTCTGAAGCAACTGTTCAACGTCGACATGCTGCCGAGCAGCCTCCTCACGCACCACGATGGAGTCGATCATACCGTTGAGCGCTTGGCTCCGCAAAAGATAAAGCCGCTTGGTGAGTTCGTCGATCTCGTGTCCTACATTCCTGTCCACATCTTCCTGGTGAATCGGGGTATTGCCTATGTACGCCACCACTGGCGAATCAGCTTGCTGACTGGCGACCTCGTTGCTTTTACTCGATTGTGCCTTTTCGAAATCCTGGCAAGGAGCCAACGCCACGCCCCAGAATGAAAGGGCAAAAGCAGCGACAACGATAGCCTTCGCTCGGTCGTGGATCATGTTCGGCATTGTAGTTTCAAGTACTCCCTTCACCCATCTCAAATTAGCCTGATCTGTGAATCTCATGACCGCCTTCTGCGCTGGATTGGGAAATTTGGCCCGCCTAAAGCACCCGACGCCAGGTCCTTTAGACGGGGACCAAAACGAGTTTTTATCGTTGCAATTACCGCCGGCCAAGTGTCCACCGACCGATGCGGTCAACGCACAACCGCTAGTCTTAGCAAATGTTCGGCTTGGGTCCGTAAATTTCCCTTATCGTCTTTTTCACTGGAACGGAACAGCCATCGTCTTCTTCGTCGTCTTCTTCGTCATCTTCCTCGTCGTCTTCGTCGTCTTCATCGGTTGGCGGCGGCGGTGGTGGTGGCGGCGGTGGCGGTGGTGGTGGTGGCGGTGGTGGCGGTGGCGGTGGAGATCCATCATCATCTTCTTCTTCTTCCGCTTCCTCTTCCGCTTCTTCTTCTGCTTCGACCTCCGTCTCATCGCAATCGTCATCCTCTTCCGCTTCTTCCTCATCCTCCTCGAGTTCATCTTCGATTAAGTTGGGGATGGGGCGAAAGCCGCCGGAGGATACTGAAGCCGCGGACATTTTGACGAATAGCCCATCGCGGAGCAACGAAAGAGCCGCAAGTCCGCTCAGTAGCGCAAGAATGATAAGAAATGCATGCAGACTCTGGAAATCGGCAATCGCTGGCCATATTGTGCTGAGCACTTGCAGGAGATACATTGTCGTAATCCTCCACCGTTTGATTGTGGAACAGACAATTTGTGAATACTAAATGGCTGGATTAGGAAGCTGAATGCCTAAACGCTTCCACTGGAGAGAGCAGTTTGCGGAGTATTTCTTACGCCCTCTAACATCGACTGGACCGAACTTTCATCGGTATGTCTCAGGGCTACCTGAACCAACCCTGCGAAACGCATACGAGCATCGTAGTAGATTCGCTCCTGCCGGGATGCGTTAGGCGCAAGGGGCGTGCTCCTGTGTTCGGCAACTGTGGCTTCAAGAGATTTTCCTGGCTTCGACTCTCGATCCGTCAAAAGCAGCAGAGCTTCGTCGTGTTCGGCATTTCGGGTAACTACGTAGCGCTCTGCCAATCTCGATTTGCCGGGTCCTACAAGATGCCCCTTTGCATCAATGGCTGCATTCAGCCTGCCCTTCAGCGATTGTGCCGACACCGCATCCAAGGCGAGCTGATTCCTTATCGGATAGTTCTGGAGGAGAGCAGTCAAGGCATTCGGGCCGGCAACCTTCTCAAATCGCCTGGGTGTCCAGCAAAAGAAAGGCGACACTACGCAGAACTTGTTTGATCCGATCACTGCGAACTGCCCGCTCTGAGTGGCTTTCTTAAGCCGGGTGGGCCTGAAGAAATATGCATAGCTGCGTCGACTGACATGTCCTGTAGGAGTGTTCAGCGTCCATGTCGCGTTGATAGCGCTAACTCGTGTCTTGGTCTTGTTTCTCACAACTAATAATAGAGGTCGAATAGAATCGAAGCTGGGAAGCGAAACCAATCCAGGAAAGTGTTCGTCCAATAGGGAGTCAAAATTCTTGCTGGCGGGATGTGTTACGTGTAGGAGAGTTTTAAGTGGGCTCTCTCTCTTCCGCGGGCTTGCTGTCACAGTTGGGGATACCTGTATCCCAAACAACCTTGACGAAACAACGGTTGCAGCTGCTCCAACAATGACATTGCGCCTTGTGACAGTAGAAGAAAAGGTCATATGACCACCTCCTGATCAAATGTCAATCGGGTAATAGAGGACCTGAGAGTTGGGTGTTTCGTAAGGGGACAAAGAATACGCAAGGTATTTATCCCGCTATTTCGAAATAATGTCAAGAAAATTCTTCATTGAAGGCGCGTCCAGCTGCAATTGGATAGCTGACAAGGCGTCAGCAAGGTGAGCGGAAGAATTCGGCGGCAGAACCTGTAGTTTCTGGGGAATGCCATGTAAGCTGCTTTAATGGCACGACTTGTGGTTTGAGGCGCAATGGCGTTCGAAGCCTGAAGTTTCTGACTTGGAGTCTTTCGGGCATAGCCCAACCTCTGGGATATTTTTGCATGATTGCGTGCAGTAATGTGCTGCGAGCCACACTGCGCGGTGCATAGCGGCGCGCTTTCCGCCCCGCCAGGAAAGAGTCTTTTCCTGGCAAGCGCAAATGCAGCCGGATTGGCTTTCTTTCGCCCCACTGGCGGCTGCCCTCCATCCTGCGGGGTTATAAACTAAGGCATAAGTGGTAGCTCCATCCGAATGCGACTCCAATATTTCCACACCTCAAACTCAGCACCGTTCGTCGTCTCGGCAAATAGCTGCATGGGTTCTCATTTTCACTTAGGACTGCTCTGGGCCAAGAGTCGCCCTTGACACTCTCGCGTGGATCAAGTACAGTCGGGCTCAACGAATCGTCGTTAACGATCCACGATCAAAAGAGTGTTGGTGTTCAATTTCCAATGATCTGAGAGAAATATGGACTGTCCCTTCTCAAATCTTGAATCCGAACGACCGAATTCGGCCTCATACCTTCAGGACCAGCAAAGACAGAGCCTGCCAGAAGAGAAGAGCGTATTGCTTGAGGCCTACGCTGTTAGTGATCACCCACAAAAGCTGATGCCCGCGGGAGCGAGACGGGACTGGATGGATGGCTTTACGAATCATCATGCCTATCGGTGTTTGCCGCTTGCGATTGCGAATACCTACGGATGGCAGCTGATTCTCCCGGTCGATGTCACGGCCGAGTGGAACGGTGGGATGGCAAAAGAAGATTTAACGATCACTTGCGCGCATAGACATCAGGCGGTCAGCAATTTTCGCAATGGGGTTCTTACGTTCGACGTGGGTTATGTCTTCCGAACCGCGCCTGGATATCATTTGCTCGTAACGGGCCCTACCAACACATTCAAGGATAGCGTCGCTCCCATGGCAGCAGTGGTAGAAACGGACTGGCTTCCGTACACCTTCACTTTTAATTATCAGTTTACCCGCCCTGGACGAGTTACTTGGAAGGCAGGGGAGCCATACGCGCAGATCTGCGTAATTACCGCTAATTTGCAGAATAGCGTTGTCCCTGTGATTCGCGACTTACGCGAAAACCCGAAGCTTGAAAGCGATCATCTCGCTTGGCGAGCTCGCAGAGCGGATCTCAGATCTAATCTCAGATCGAAGCGCTCCAAAACGCGATCCGATGCAAAGCCCCGGGCTTGGGATAAGGATTATTTTCTGGGCAGATACGCAGACGGGCGCCCAGCACAGGCTGAACACACGATGAAGCTCCGACTCAAAGAGCCCATCGACGCCCGCAAAGCATGAGTCAGATTACCCTTGGAGGCGATCATAAAAGGTGCAAGAGATTCACGGCTTCGCTCAGATCGAAGAATGCCAGATCGTTATCGATGCCTATGAGCGTTGTCGCGCGACGCACGGCCATCGAACCTCCAATCGATTCTGGAATCACAGGGTTCTCTGGATTAACAGTTTTCCTGACTCGGAAAACGAGACCAGACGAATTCTTCAGGCGTGGCGGCGGCGTGCGACGGTATTGCTCTCCGCTCACGAAAATTGCCCGCTTTATTCGGACACGATTCAAGTGGTACGTTGGATGGGAGAAGAGATGCCGCCCCACCAAGACGACCGGCACCCGGACGGCAGTCCGCACGGAACGCCGTGGCGGGAATGGGCGTCCATTATTTATCTCAACAGCGACTTCGATGGCGGCGAGATCTATTTTCCGGACCGTAACGGATTCGAGTACAAGCCAGTGCAAGGATCGATCGTCTTTTTTAAAGGGGAGGAGTGGCACGGCGTTCGCGCAGTGACGAGAGGAACCCGGTACACAGCTCCCGGTTGGCTCACGCGTGACCAGTCCCGCGAAGATCGATTCGCACGGATCGAATATTGACAATCACACAAATGGTTACCTATTTCTCCTCCAGAGTAAGGGCGTAAATATCGTCGCTTGCAGTGTCGCGCAGCAACAGCGGAGCGTCGGTCGGATCCAACCCCATCCAAAACCCATAGTGCCCAAGAAGATGCCAATCCTTGAGATCTGCAATGCGCTCCGCCTCACCTCCTGTGACGCGGATGCGAAACACGCCGCGGTTTCCGCCCGAAAGGTGAAGGTAATAAATAGACTTGCTGTCCCTGGACCATGTTGTGTAATTTATGTCGCTCTTCGGCGGAAGCGCAGACCATTGCTGCGTCGCCGTATCGAAGATATTCAGGCTCAGAAAGTCCGACGACAATGCGGAGATGTACCTGCCATCCGGAGACCAGCGCGGTGACCACTTGCCAACTGATCCGGGAAGAATGGTGACCTTGTGGGTGGCGAGGTCGAGCAAGCTGAGGTATTGTTTTTGTCGATCCCCCGGCGATCCCGCGGTAAACGCAATCTTGCTACCGTCTGTCGACCAGTTCGGATCCCCCTCGAGCCCCTTGTCATCCGGCAGAAGCTTCTGCGGGCTGCCGCCATCGGAAGCGACAATGTAGCTTTGATTGGGGCCTGGCAGATTGACCTCCATGAACGCAATTTGCTTGTTGTCAGGCGACCAACGGGGCATTAAAGGGTGAAGCGGCACGCTGCTTAGTTGACGACGGTCGCTTCCATCGCGGTTGGCCCTCCACAAGTTGCCATCCGGGAAGGTGACATAGGCCACCAGCCTCCCGTCATTGGAGAAGGAGACGCTCTCCGCGGAAACTCCTCCAAGGAAAGGCTGGTACTGTTTGGTCTTTGTGTCGAAGCGGACAAGCTCGCCGCGGAGTCTGACGCCTTCTGAGAAGATCGACTTTCCATCCTTTCCGGGAACTGGCCAGCTCCATCCGACGGGGCCTGTCGTCAGTTGCACCGGCTCCGCGGAGGGTTTCCGAAACAGTCTGCGCCGCTCATCGAGAGCCCAGATTTGCCCTCCCGCCGAGCCCGAAGCTGAGGACAGGAATAGATAGAACGTCCCGTCCAGGGTCCAGCGTCCACAGCACTTCCATTCAGGGCTGTGCCATTTGGGCAGCAACTGGTGAAGATTCGATCCGCTCGACGATATCTCCCAGAGTTGATTGTCCCTTGTAAACCGGATGACGCCACCGTCCGGCGACCAGACGAGACGGGAAGCCTGGCCACCTGCCGAGGCCAGCTTGTGCGCATCCGAACCATCACTCCGAACAAGCCACAGGTCCCCGCTCAGCGAGGCGTAGGCCACGGAGTTTCCGTCTGGGGAAAAGGTCGCTTCAAGGGCATTTGCCAGACGGCGAATCGGGCCTCCGAGTGCGGGAACATTCCATAACGTATCGGTGGGGTTCCCCTCATGGTTCGAAGCAATAGGCAAGCTTAATCCATCCGGCGAGACGGCCTCCAGGACGGGCAAATCTCCGGGCACCGCAACCGGGAGCTGTGCCACCTCTCCGCCCGTGATCCCAACCTGTTCTATTGCCAGCGGCGACAACTGAGTGAAGTAGAGCCTGCTCCCGTCTGTGCCGGTCAGAAATTTCTCGTGGCCGTCGTGTGTAATCTGCTTGCAATCCGAGATGCGCAGTTGTGGGGCCTCGTTCTGCCTTGCCACAAACAAATACCCGGCAGCAGCCAGCAGAACGATCACCAACGCACCTGCAGCCCATCTCAGAGATCTTCGAGGCTTGTGTGCAAACTGTTCTCCGGTCAAGGCCGCGATCTCGCGATTGGAGCGCGTTTCGATCTCCGCCCTGGCGGACTTCAATGCATCCAGCATCCCCGCTGCCGTCCCGAAACGCAGTTTGCGATCGCGCTCAAGCGCCTTGCGAATGATCTCTTCGAGGGCTGCCGGCAGTTCTGGATTCAACTCTCGCGCCAAAGGGATTCTCTGGAAGAGAATGGCACTCTGAACAACTGCTACTATGTCTCCGCTAAAGACCCGCTGCCCCGTAGCCATCTCAAAAAGAACCAGCCCGAACGAAAATAAGTCGGTGCGTGCATCAAGTCGCTCCCCCCGCACTTGCTCCGGAGACATGTAACCAGCGGAGCCCATGATGACTCCCGGGCGGCTCAGATCTAAATTGATAGGCACATGCGGGAGGCTCGCCGTCGGTTGGTCTTGGCCATCGATTTCCACGAGAGCGTCGGCCGAAGTTTCCGCGCCGGGCTTGGCCAAGCCGAAATCCAGGATTTTAACCTTCCCTGGGGGCGTCACGAAGATATTAGCCGGCTTGATGTCCCGATGAACAACACCTTTCTGATGGGCTGCGCTCAGTCCCTCCGAGATTTGAATGGCAATGTCAAGCAGCCGTGGAGCAGGCAGACCGCGCAACCCTTCGCCTGCCGAGGCATTGCATCGGGAGATCAATTCCCGGAGAGTCTCGCCTTCCAGAAGTTCCATCGCTATGAATGGGTGACCGCCATGGTCTTCCACTCCGTAGATGGTGCAGATGTTGGGATGGTTCAGTGAAGATGCGGTGCGGGCCTCACGTTCAAAGCGCTGAACCGTGAGAGGGTCGGTGGCCAGTTCTTCAGTCAGAAACTTCAGGGCCACAAGCCGATTCAGCTTCAGGTCCTCGCCCTTATAAACGAGGCCCATGCCGCCGCCGCCGAGAATTCCTAATACTCGATAGTGCGCCACCTTTTGGCCGATCAGCGAATTCGGCGCGCTTTCACGAACCGCCGGCTCGGATGGCTTTCTTTCCTCCCGCTGAACCGGGACGATAAGTCGGTAACCGCGCCTGGCCACGGTCTCGATAAAGCGAGGTTTGTCCGCGGTGTCTCCCAGCGCAAGACGCAACTTCATGATCGCCGCATTGATGCTGCGATCGAACTCCACCACCGTGTCATTGGGCCAGAGACGCTTGCGGATCTCTTCGCGCGAAACCACGGCTCCCTTTCGGAGGAGAAGCATGTGCAGGATCTGGAACTGCTGCTCCGGCAGACGTACACTCCGCCCGCTGCGGCGCAAGTCCGCAGCTTCGAGATCGAGTTCGAAGGCTCCGAAGCGAACCAGATCGGGCATTCGCGTCTCCAGATTGGCGCAGAGTCAGGGTTCGATCGTAATCCTGTCCGCTCCAGTTGGTTCCCACGTCGGTAGCCACGGTGGTTCCGGCTAAATTAGGCGGCATTCCCGCAATCATGCTTACCGCCATATCGAATCTGTTCGATCCACCGGTGAATGCCGCCCCATCCCCGTTGGCGGCGTAGACTTTGCCATCGTCCGCCCAGCAGGATGGCCACAGGTCGCCATCGCCGGGCAGCTGATAGGTCGAGTAAGCTTCTTCGGCCGCTGTCGAAAAGAAAGTGCTTTGCGGCGGAGTGACCACTTGTCCCAGGCACATGTTTGCCAAAGCTAAAAACACAGCCGAGGAGAGGAATCGGAATAAGAGGTTGCGGCTGAGACTCAAAAACATAATAAAGCTCTCCCATCTTGGTCTCGAATGCCGAAGACAGCTCAGCCGTTGCGCCTTCGCCGATTGCTGCCCATTCGACACGGCCTCGGAATGGGATACAGATCATCGAGCAACTCGATTAACGGATGAGCAGGGAGCCGGCTTCGCCGTCACTTCTGCATTGCCATATTAGCTAGAGCACTGTTCCGTTTGTATTGTTTGAATGTAAGTCCGAGAGGAGCACGAGGTGTTACAAAAAAGCTGAACTCAGCAGGCGCTGATTCAGAGAACTACCTCGGAGGCTGCCCCAAAGACGATACGTACTACATCGGACTGGATGGGCTGACGCGAATCTGACGTGGGGTTCACCGCCGGGGCTCGGGCTCTTGCACTCAAAGATGAGGCATGCGGCTACCCAGAGGGGTGTAGAACGGAGGTGCGATTCTGATGCAAGCATCGTGAGCAAGACTGAACAGGCGAAGGATGAATAGCCGTCATATGCTTTTCAAATGAGCAAAGCGACGAGTGAGTCGGCGAAAATGCACAAGCATATTTAGTCAGTCGGAAAGTAAGGAGATTGATGAATACGAGCCCCCCGCTGAAGTTGTAGACTCCGCGGCCACAATTTTAGACCAGGAAACAGAGTCAACCATTGAAGAATGGCTTTAACCCGTCAACGCTAACCAGAACCTCCACATGATCAAGCTGGATGATAGGGCTCGATCCCGCCACCTGCCTCACTTGTTCAAGGAACTGGTGCATCGTTTGCGCAACCCCCTCCCTCTGGGCACTCAGGGCGAGTATTCGAAGTCGGTCCACGATCCCGGAGTGACACAGCGCAAGCTGGGCTACTCCGCCGACATGCTTGTCGAGGAATCCCGTATGTTACAGGTTTCCATTTTCGATACCCTGTGGAAAAATGACCACCGGATGGACATCAGAGATCTTCTCCCTGACGTGATGGTGATAGCAGATGAGGTGGATTTGCAACTAGTTCGGCTGCACATGACAGATTGGGCAATGGAAATTCAAGGACAAATCGTGCATTCAAATGTCTTACCGCTGGCGATGCTGCAACGATGTCCAATATTGGACAATCCAATCTCTGCTTTGCCCAGTATGCTGTTACCCTTTCCCGTTAACCGCTCGACGCGGCAGACCTTCAAAGCATCCGGCAGGTGAACGGTGCACCGGAATTCAGGCCCCAGGGCACCATGATCCGGGATTGGGTACCCGATGGACTGAGGAGGGACCATCGTTAGCTCGGGCGAGTCAGGCAGCGCCTTGTCTGACTTCGCGTTTTCCTCGATGCTTCAGCTCGTTACAACAGGCTTTGGCAGCTCAGTTGTTGCAGGGGACGCGACTTTCGCCGCTGGTGCAGCATGGACCGATGGCGCCGCCGTAAGTGGAACGGCGACTGCGACCGTTATGCCGAGGTAGCTATCAATTGTTGAGACGGTTGTCCCCAGCAAAGAGGCGATCGACGATATGCTCTGACCGGCCTGATGCATTGTCTCGGCCTGGGCTGAAGCTGACAGCTTGACCGTATCTTCTTCGGAGGCGGTTGCAGTCTCGGCTTGCGCCGGGCCGGTTCTGGAGGTTGCTTGCATTTGCGACACGTTCGACGGGGTGAAGCCGGGGAATGAGATGGATGACATGATGGTTCTCCTTACTGGGCCAGGACATTGCCGCAGTTGGAACCCGTTTGGTTGGGCGGCCGGGCGGGAACGGTCTTTAAGCCTTTGACTACCTTGTCTATCGGCTCAGAAGTGGAAAATGAAGAGGGCTGACTCCGGAATTCTTACGGATTGTGTCTGGGCTGAACAAGCACAGGCGAATATCTGAACGGCAGGTCGGCCAGCGCGGTTCTCTAACGCTGATTTGTTCCTCCAGATCGTAGCTTTTCGTACTATTCTTCGGTCAACTCCAGCCATGCGCCGCCGCGGCCATCTGAATAGCGCGATCGATTGCCTGACGCGCTTCGAGGTTGAAGCTACATCCGCCCCGTTCGGCCATTGCGACTAAATCTTGCTTGTCGATGAGAACGACCTTGCGCGGGAGCGGCGTTTTCAGATCCTCTTCGAGGAATTGGCAATGCCACCCTTGGCAGAGCATGAAGGTCATATAGACACGGTGACGGCGGCAGTATTTTCGCCATTTATTCTTCACAGACCAGTGGGGCCGGTAAAAAGAGTTAACAACTTCCCGGTTTCTTTATCTTGGCAAAGCGGAACACCAAATCGAGCCGATCCGTCACGCTGAAGAAACCAGCGTCGCGCACAAAACCGGCTGCCCAGCTCGATGGTGCCGAGCGCTTCACCATCCTCATGGAGGAATCCGAGAAGTTCTGCGAAGAAGTAGGGCTCCCTAAAGACCTCATCAAAACGATCATCAAGACCGACAGCGATTGGGCCTTCATTCTCAAAATTGATGCATTGCTTGAAAGCGCCGCCAAGCATATCGTCCGAACCGGCCTCAGGATCAAGCTCCTGAACCGCATCATGCAGAACGAAACGCTTGACGGGTTCGTCGACTCTCTGCCTATCAATGGGAGAACCGGAAACCTGACACTACTCGACGCAGCGTGCATGCCACCCGAGGAACTCGGATTCGTCGAAACCATTCGAAAGGTCCGGAACATTTACGCGCACGATATAAGGTTTGCAAACGTCAGCCTCATCGAATTGATAAAGAAGCGCAACGACAAATCCCAGCTAATCAATTATCCCAGCGCCATCGAGACGTATGTTGAAGCTGACTTGATCGCATGATACGAACGCGACCCCGGCTTTCTTCGCTTTTCCATAATCGACTCGACCATGCGCTTCCTTTTCTACGCCTATCATATGGCCGTGAAGTTTCCAACGAAGCGGTTGCCGACCAAGTGAACACCGTTTGAACACCGTTTAGATTTATGCCACAGTCATTATCGAAATCTCAGTATTTTCAATCGCCAGAATGAAGTACTAGAATCCGCTATGTTATTTGTTTGCAATTTACGTCCATCTTCCCAAGCTGAATGTCGCGCAAAGATGGACTGGAAGCAGGTTGTCTCAGCGATCAGGATTGCACGTACCATACGCGAACATCGACGAGCCGAAATCAGCCCAAACTGTCCCACACGATCCTAAAGCGAAATTCCGTAAAGCACTTTCGGGAATCACTTCCGCTGATTCCAGACCACTTAAGAAACTCGGTAGGTTGCCCTGAAAAGGCCGGGCTTCCACCTGTAGGGAGCTTAAAGTCGAAATTTGACAGGAAATCGGAACGGATTCAGAATCCTCGAGTCATCCGGTCCTGAACTTTAACCCGGGATGATGACTGAAAGGGGTAGCATGTTCGACCCGGTAGCGACGAGAAGGGCCGACGAAGAGCTCAGAATTCTAGCTGCCGTTAAGCTGCCGTTAAGCGAATAATGGGTGCTAAAAAGCCGGTTTTTGGGGACTTCGCCCAGCGGAAGTGCCCTGTTTTCTTAGCGACTTACGCGAGGTTCGGTAAACTGCAAAACCTCTATGCGCCGGTTCGATTCCGGCGCGGGAAACGATAATAATGACAATTGCCGACGGCAAGGACGGCATTATTCGACTGCCATCCGGAGTTCAACTTCGCGAGGGTTCGCGCGCGCCATCACGGTGCGGGCGAAGGAAGCAAAGATGCGCCACCCGACTACAGACAATGAGGCGGCGCGATTGGCAAGAAACAGATCAGAAGACCGTATCTGACAAATGCCTTCAAAGGAGATTACATTGCCTACGACATCTTCGGTGTCGTCCGGCAGCGCGGGCAGATACATGAAATCGCGCCGGCTGAATTTCAGCAGTGTGCCCAGTTTCTCCTTGGCCCTCTCCTCGTCCCTCCGAATCGGAAGGATGCGGAGCAGCGACGCATGAGCCGTCCTACCAGGCACCAGATCACAGGACGAATTCAGCACCGCGAATTTGGGTATTCCCGTGATGCGTTCGCCATAGAAATACGCTGCCTCGGTTTGAACGATGTCACCTTGCAGGACGGAGAACCGGTCGTCTGGGGTGTCGAACCCGAGGGCCGAAGTTTCGGCGTAGTCAATCGGAGTGCGAACAATCGCGTTCACCGCGTTCCAAACTTCCAGCCGCCCTTTCGTGCCAGCCAGCCCATTGGAAAAGGCCTGAACAGCCTGAATCGCCTCCTCGCTATGCGAGATCGACCGCAGCTGCCGTTCAAGCTCTCCAAGTGACGATGCCATGTTTAGAACCGGGGCCTCGGGATCGTAGCATTCTCCAGATTGAATCCGTCCGAAGCCTGCGCATCAATCTCTTCCTGGGTCAGTTGAAACGCGTCATGCCCGTCGCGCGTCGGCAAAACGGGAGACCCGGCAAACAAGGC